>Ga0126307_10000455_pt1 | contig 26214 bp, 32 predicted proteins | sample Plot28_FD_89955 | JGI IMG/M metagenome (GOLD analysis project Ga0126307, IMG submission 89955) | Serpentine soil microbial communities from UC McLaughlin Reserve, CA, USA - Plot28 | ecosystem: Environmental > Terrestrial > Soil > Grasslands | place: USA: UC McLaughlin Reserve, Lake County... | reverse complement strand
CGCACCCGGGCGAGGGCTGCCGCGAGCTGATCGATCAGCGATGCGCGTCGTAGTCGTCGGGGCGAGCGGCAACGTCGGCACGAGCCTGCTGCGCGCGCTCGCCGACGAGCCGGCGGTCGACTCCGTGCTCGGCCTCTCCCGACGCCTACCGGAGGCTGAGTTCCCGAAGACGGAGTGGCGCCGGGCCGACGTGGCGCGCTCGCCGCTGCGGCCGTTCTTCCAGGGCGCCGACGCCGTGGTGCACCTGGCCTGGCTGATCCAGCCCGGGCGCGATCGCGAGACCGTCCGAGCCGTCAACGTGGACGGCAGCGCACGAGTCTTCCGCGCAGCGGCGGCCGCCGGCGTCAGGACGCTCGTGTACGCGTCTTCGGTCGGCGCCTATGCGCGCGGGCCGAAGGACAGGCGCGTGGACGAGACCTGGCCGACCACGGGAATCCCGAGCTCGTTCTACTCGCGCCACAAGGCCGAGGTCGAGCGCCTGCTCGACCGCCTCGAGGACGAGCGCCCGGATCTGCGCGTCGTCAGGCTGCGGCCGGGCCTCATCTTCAAGCGCGAGGCGGCCTCCGGGATCCGCAGGTTGTTCGCCGGCCCGCTCCTGCCGAACTTCCTCGTGCGGCGCGCGCTGATACCGATTGTGCCGAGCGCGGCCCGGCTCGTCTTCCAGGCGGTGCATTCGTACGACGTTGGTGAGGCCTATCGGCTCGCGCTCGTGGACGATCGCGCGCGCGGCCCGTTCAACGTCGCGGCCGAGCCCGTGCTCGACCCGAACGAGCTCGGACGGATCCTGGAGGCGCGGCCGCTGCCGGTGCCGGGCGGGCTGCTGCGCGCCGGCGCCGCGCTCAGCTACCGCCTGCGGCTCCAGCCGAGCGAGCCCGGTTGGGTTGACATGGGGCTCGGCGTGCCGTTGATGGACACGACGCGCGCGCAGTCCGAGCTCGGCTGGCGGCCCGCGCGGACCGCAGACGACGCGCTGCGGGACCTGCTCGACGGGTTGCGGGACGGCGCCGGGCTCGACACGCCTCCGCTCGAGCCGGGCGGCGCCGGCCCGCTGCGAGCGCGCGAGTTCCTCAGCGGCGTGGGGTCTCGGACCGGCTGACGGTCACGTCTCGACGCGGTCGCGCGCTCCCTCGACGCCCGACTTCTCGGCGCAGTGGGCGCAGCAGTACATCGAGCCGCGAGATTCGATCCCGTGGCCGATGACCTTGCAGCCGCAGTGGTCGCACTGCGGGGCCATGGCGTGGATCGCGCATTCGAAGCTGTCGAACGTGCCGGTCCGCCCTTGGCGCGTGATCTCCATGGTCTTGTCGTACTCGTTTCCGCAGACATCGCAGGTAGCCATGGATTCGGGATACCCGGGATCAACTAGTGTGCGCTCAGGATGGCCCGGGCGCGCAGCTTCGAAGCCGACGTGGTCGTGGTCGGGGCCGGCCTCGCCGGGCTTGCGGCGGCGCGGACGCTCGTGGCGCGGGGCGCGGCGGTCGTCGTCGTGGAGGCGCGCGAGCGCGTGGGCGGCCGGTTGCTCAACCACGAGCTCGGCAACGGCAAGATCGTTGAGGTCGGCGGTCAGTGGATAGGTCCGACCCAGGACCGGCTCGCGGCGCTCGCGGCCGAGCTGGGCGTGGAGACCTTCGCGACGTACGCCGAAGGCGACAACGTGCTCGAGTACTCCGGCAGCCTCCGCCACTACCGCGGCGCGATCCCGCGGATCAACCCGGTCGTCCTGCTCGACGTGGATCGCGCGCAGCGCCGCCTCAACCGCATGGCGCGGAGCGTGCCGCTCCACGCGCCGTGGGAGGCACCGGGAGCCGCGAGGCTCGACGGCCAGACGGCAGCGACATGGATGCGCCGCCATATGGCGACGCGCTCGGGACGGATGCTGCTCGGGCTCGGGATCGAGGCAGTCTGGGCGGCGCAGCCCGAGGACATGTCGCTACTCCACGTGCTCTTCTACATCCACTCGGCGGGCAGCCTCGAGATGCTCTTCGACACCGAGGGCGGGGCGCAGCAGGACCGCTTCGCCGGCGGGTCGCAGGAGATCCCGCTGCGCATGGCGGCGGCGCTCGGGGGCGAGCGCATCGTGCTCGGCGCACCCGTGCGCCGCATTGCGCACGACGCGAACGGTGTGACGGTGCAGGCCGACGGCGCCGAGGCGCGCGGGCGGCGCGCGATCGTGGCCGTGGCGCCCACACTGGCCGGCCGGATCGCCTACGAGCCCGCACTGCCCGGCTATCGCGACCAGCTCACGCAGCGCATGCCCCTCGGAACGGTCGCGAAGTGCATGGCGATCTACGACGAGCCTTTCTGGCGGGCGGAGGGGCTGTCCGGCCAGGGCACGAGCGACGCGGGGCCCGTGCGCCTCACGTTCGACAACTCGCCGCCGGACGGGTCGCCGGGGGTCCTGCTCGGCTTCCTCGAGGGCCGCCACGCGCGCGAGCTCGGCAGGCTCCCGGAGACCGAGCGGCGTACCGCGGTCGTGGACACCTTCGCGCGCCTTTTCGGGCCGCGCGCCGCCAAGCCCGACGCGTACGTCGAGCGCCTCTGGGCCGAGGAGGAATGGACGCGCGGCTGCTACGGCTGCCACATGCCGACGGGCGCTTGGACCGCGTACGGCCCGGCCCTCCGCGACCCGATCGGCCCACTGCACTGGGCCGGGGCGGAGTACGCGCACGTGTGGAACGGCTACATGGACGGGGCCGTACGTTCTGGTCAGGAGGCCGCCGCGGAGGCGTTCGAGCGGATGTAGGTTTTCTTCGATCCGCTCTCGGTACAGCCTCCTTGGACTCGGATCCAACGGAGGAAAGAATGAGCAAGCGACTGGATGGCAAGACGGTGGCCTTCCTCGCGACCAACGGCGTCGAGCAGGTCGAGTTGACCGAGCCGTGGAAGAAGGTCGAGCAGGAGGGCGGGCGCCCTGAGCTCGTCTCGCTCGAAGGCGGCGAGATCCAGGGCTTCGAGCATCTCGACAAGGGCGAGACCTTCAAGGTCGACAAGGCCGTGTCCGACGCGTCGGCCGACGACTACGACGGGCTCGTGCTGCCGGGCGGGGTCGCGAACCCCGACTTCCTGCGCACGGACGCCCACGCGGTGCGGTTCGTACGCTCGTTCTTCGAGCAGGGCAAGCCCGTCGCCGCGATCTGCCACGGGCCATGGACGCTGGTGGAGGCCGGCGTGGTGCGCGAGCGGACGCTGACCTCGTTCCCGAGCCTGAAGACCGACATCGAGAACGCCGGCGGACGCTGGGTGGACGAGGAGGTGCACGTGGACGGCGGTCTCGTCACGAGCCGCCGCCCGGACGACCTTCCGGCCTTCTGCGAGAAGCTGGCCGAAGAGATCTGCGAGGGCAGGCACGAACGGCAGGCCCTGCAGGCCGCGGGCGTGGGCGCTTCCTGAGCACCCGCGCCTGCGTTCCCCCCGACCCAGCACCGGGGCGCCAATTTGGCGCCCCGGTGTCGTTTTGAGCCACCGCCTCGGGGGTACTCGATGCGTGCGTCACCGAGAGAGGGAGATTGCTGATGAGGCTCTGGAGTTGGCTGGCTGTTGTCGCGTGCGCGCTCGCGTTCGGGCTCGTCGCGTGCGGCGACGACGACGACGATGGCGGCGGTGGTGATGCCGAGAAGGCGCCGACGGGGCAGGGCGCCAAGGGCAACGTCAACTGGTGCATCGGCAAGGACACGAGCGGGGCGTACGGGACCGCAATCGAGCTCTTCAAGAAGGAGAACCCGAACGTCACCGTGAAGCTCGTCGAACTGCCCGAGTCCACCGACGAGCAGCGCACACAGCTGGTCCAGCGCCTCGACGCCGAGTCGGAGGAGTGCGACGTGCTCGGCATGGACACGATCTGGACGGCCGAGTTCGCCGCTCAGGGCTGGCTGCAGGACACGACCGACGTCATCACCCCGCGCGAGGACGACTGGATCCCGTCGACGCTCGAGACCGCGAAGTACGAGGACAAGTACTACGCAGTGTCGTACCACACCAACGCCGGCTTCCTCTACTACCGAACCGACCAGGTTCAGCAGCCTCCGGATACCTGGGAGGACGTCTACAAGCAGGCCGGCGCGAACGACGGCATCGTCTACCAGGGTGCGCGCTACGAGGGCCTGACCGTCCACTTCCTCGAGTTGCTCTACAGCGGCGGCGGCAAGGTGCTGTCCGACGACGGCCAGTCGGTCGAGGTCGACTCGCCCGAGGGCGAGGCAGCGCTCCAGTTCATGGCCGACGGCATCAAGAACGGCGACGCGCCCAAGGCGGTCACGACCTACATGGAGGAGGAGTCACGCCGCGCCTTCGAGAGTGGCAACGCGACCTTCATGCGGAACTGGCCGTACGCGTACGCGCTCGGCAAGGAGTCGAAGCTCGCCGACAAGTTCGACATCACCACCTTCCCGAGCTTCGAGGGTGGCGAGCCGGCCAGCGTGCTGGGCGGCATCAACCTCGCCATCTCGGCGTTCGCGAAGAATCCGGAGGGCGCGGCCGCGTTCATCGACTACGCGACCGGCCCGGAGGTTCAGAAGACGAACTTCCTCGAGTCGGCGTCGCCGCCAGCTACCGCCGCGCCTTACGAGGACCCCGAGGTGCAGAAGAAGTATGCGTTCGCGTCCGATCTGAAGAAGGCCGTCGAACAGGGCCAGGTGCGCCCGGTGTCGCCGGTCTACCCGCAGATCACCGAGGCGATCTACAACAACGTGTTCGACGCGCTTCAGGGCAACGCCGAGCCGAAGGCGGCCCTCGGCAAGATGAAGTCCGACATCGAGAAGGCGCTGGAGACGTTCTAGGCCTGGCATGGAAGCCGCATCGGTAGCGGTACGGCAGAAGCAGAAGCGGCCCTCCGGCTTCTCGGAGGGCCGCCTCGGCGCCGCCATGATGGCGCCGTCGCTGATCGTGATGGCGCTGGTCGCCGCCTTCCCGATCGGCTACGCGATCTGGCTGTCGCTCAACGAGTACAGCGTTCGGGTCGAGGGGCTGTCCCGCTTCGTCGGGTTCGACAACTACGCCGACGAGCTGTGGGGAGCTAACAAGAGCGAGTTCTGGGACGCCTTCAAGAACACGTTCATCTTCACCGGCATCTCGGTGTCGATCGAGCTGGTGCTAGGTATCGCGTTCGCGCTGGCCATGCACCAGGCCTTCCGCGGCAGGGCGATCCTGCGAGCCACGGTGCTCGTGCCGTGGGCGGTGCTGACCTTCGGCACCGGGCTCCTGTGGCGGTCGATCTTCGAGCCCAACCTGGGCTTCTGGTCGTCCATGCTGTCCGCGCTCGGGCTCCCCGGGGCCGACGCGCTTTGGTACGGCGAGGATGGCTACGCCATGGCGACGATCATCTTCGCCGACGTGTGGAAGACGGCGCCCTTCATGGCGCTGCTGATCCTTGCCGGATTGCAGGTCATCCCGGAGGACGTGTACGACGCGGCGAAGGTCGACGGCGCAACCGCCTGGCAGCGCTTCACCCGGATAACGCTGCCGCTCCTGCGGCCCGCGATCCTGGTGGCGCTCCTTTTCCGGACGCTCGACGCGCTGAGGGTGTTCGACCTCCCCTTCGCGCTCACGCGCGGCTCGAACGGCACGACGACCCTGTCGCTTTACTCCTACAACCAGCTGACCAGTAATCGCTTGATCGGCGAGGGGTCCGCGATCGCGGTGCTCACGTTCGTGATCGTGATGATCGTGTCGTTCCTCTACATCCGCTTCGTGGGCGGAAACATCCGAGCGATGACGGAGGCCGAGTGATGTCCAAGAAGCGCCAGGAGCGGCGCAACCGCATCCTGCTCTGGATCGCCGTCGTGGTGATCATGGTCTTCTGCCTCTTTCCGTTCTATTGGCTCATCAACACGTCGTTGAAGACCGGCTCCGACCTCTCGAGCGCGGACATCTTCCCGCCGAATCCGACGCTCGACAACTACTCGTCGATCTTCGAGGACTCGAATTTCACGAAGGCGCTGCGCAACAGCGTCATCGTCGCCGGGGCGACCACGATCCTGGCGCTCGCGATCGGCTCGTTCGCTGGCTACGCGCTCGCGCGCCTGCGCTTCAGGTTCAAGTTCGTGCTGCTCGCGATCATCCTGTCGGTCACCACCTTCCCGCCGATCGCGATCGCCGCCCCGCTGTTCAAGTTCTGGACGGACCTGGATATCTACGACACCCTCTACGGGCTCATCCCGCCCTTCCTCGCGTTCACGCTGCCGCTCACGATCTACGTGCTGGCGTCCTTCTTCAGGGAGATCCCGCGTGACCTCTCCGAGGCCGCTCTGGTCGACGGGGCCACGCACTTCCAGGCCTTCCGCAAGGTCGTGATGCCACTCGCGGCGCCGGGCCTCGTCACCGCTGGCCTCTTGTCCTTCATCTGGGCCTGGAACGAGTTCCTGCTGGCGATCACGCTCACGAGCTCTCCGGACGCGCGACCCGTGCCTCCGGCGCTCGCCTTCTTCACCGGCAGCCAGCAGTTCGAGGTGCCGCTCGGCACGATCACGGCGGCGCTCGTCGTCGTAACCGTGCCGCTGGTGGTCCTCGTCCTGATCTTCCAGAAGCGGATCGTGGCCGGCCTCACCGCCGGCGCAGTGAAGGGCTAGAGACCCCCGGCCGCGAGTGGTCGTCTATCAGGTCTACGTCCGGTCCTTCCAGGACTCGGGCGGCGATGGCGTGGGTGACCTCGCGGGGCTTCGGTCGCGCCTCGATCACATCGCGTGGCTGGGAGCCGACGCGCTCTGGCTGTCCCCGATCTATCCCTCGCCGATGGCGGACTTCGGCTATGACGTGGCCGAGTACACGTCCATCGACCCCGTGTTCGGCGACCTCGCCGAGTTCGAGCGCCTTGCGGAGGCGGCACACGCCCGTGGGCTGAAGCTGCTGATGGACCTGGTGCCGTGCCATACCTCGATCGAGCACCCCTGGTTCCGCGAGCACCCGGACCGGTACATCTGGACGGACCGCCCGAACAACTGGGTGTCGGCGTTCGGCGGCTCGGCGTGGGAGCCCGTGGGCGGGCGCTACTACCTGCACTCCTTCTACCCCGAGCAGCCCGACCTCGACTGGCGCAACCCGGAGGTCGTCGCGGCGATGCTCGACGTGCTCCGCTTCTGGCTTGCACGCGGCGCCGACGGCTACCGCGTCGACGCGGTCGACCGGCTGATGAAGGATCCTGCGCTGCGCGACGACCCGCCCGCGTCGAAGCCCTTTGGCCTGCCCCTGCGCGACGAGGAGGTGAAGCTCGCCCTGACGCGCTCGCGCAACGGTCCCGGCACCGACGACGCGCTCGCGAAGATACGTCGGGCGGTGGGGCAGGCGTTCCTCGTCGGCGAGGTCTATCTGCCGAGCGCGCGCTGGCACCCATACTCGGCGTACTTCGACGCGGTCTTCGCGTTCGAGCTCCTGCTCGCGCCGTGGGACGCGCGCCTGCTCCGCCGCGCGATAGATGCGTGCACGCGGGCCCCGGGGCAGGCGGCGTGGGCGATGTCCAACCACGACTTCGGCCGACTCGCGACCCGGTTCGGTCGCGAGAACGCTCGCGCCGCCGCGATGATGCTCCTAACGCTGCCTGGCCCGGCGTTCCTCTACCAGGGCGACGAGCTCGGCCAGGGCGACGGGCCGCCTGGCGAGTCGAAGTACGACCGAGCGGGCCGCGACCGCTACCGCCACCCGATGCAGTGGGACGGCTCGCCGACCGGCGGCTTCACCACCGGAGAGCCGTGGCTTCCGGCGGTCGACCCGGGCGAGCGCAACGTGGAAGCGCAACGGGACGAGCGGGCGTCGATGCTCACGCTGACGCGCGAGCTGATCGCGCTGCGGCGCGAGCTCGCAGACGGCTTCGAGCTGCTCGAAGCGGCCGCCGGTGTCGTCGCGTACCGACGCGGCCACCATGCGGTGGCGATCAACACCACCGGCGAGGCGCGGCCCGCGCCACTCGCGGGTGAGACCGTGCTCTCCACCGCGCACGACGCAGTCGACGCTCACACGCTCGCGCCGCACGCCGGGGCCGTCGTAATGGATTGAACCTCAATCCCCAGGGGTACCTCCGCTTCTAGACGGGCCTTCCCGCCGGCGCCGTCAAGGAATTAGAGAGGAGTACCGATGGCCCAGATCACGATGGAAGGCATCACCAAGCGCTACCCCGACGGCTATGAGGCCGTGCGTGACATGAATCTCTCCATCGAGGATGGCGAGTTCGTGATCCTCGTCGGCCCGTCGGGCTGCGGCAAGTCGACCGCGCTGCGCATGATCGCCGGCCTCGAGGACATCACGGAGGGTGAGCTGCGGATCGGCGAGGACGTCGTGAACGACCGCGCGCCGAAGGACCGCGACATCGCCATGGTGTTCCAGAACTACGCGCTCTACCCGCACATGAGCGTGCGCGAGAACATGGGCTTCGCGCTCAGGCTGCGCGGGGTGGAGACGGAGGAGATCGACAGCAAGGTCACCGAGGCCGCGCGCATCCTCGACCTCGAGCAGCATCTCGACCGCAAGCCGTCACAGCTCTCGGGCGGTCAGCGCCAGCGCGTGGCGATGGGACGGGCGATCGTGCGCGACCCGGCGGCCTTCCTGATGGACGAGCCGCTCTCGAACCTCGACGCGAAGCTGCGCGTGCAGATGCGCACCGAGGTATCGCGGATCCAGCAGCGGCTGGGCACGACGACGGTGTACGTGACCCATGACCAGACCGAGGCCATGACGCTGGGCGACCGGGTGGCGGTGATGCGCTCCGGCATGCTCCAGCAGGTCGGCACTCCGATGGACCTCTACAACCATCCGGTCAACCTGTTCGTGGCCGGCTTCATCGGCTCTCCGGCGATGAACTTCATGCCCGCCACGGTCCAGGGCGACTCCGCCAAGCTGCCGATGGGCGACGTGCGCCTGCCAGAGGAGCTGCGCGAGCGCGTCGGCCGAGCCGAGGGCAAGCAGCTGATCGCCGGGATCCGTCCGGAGAACTTCGAGGACGCCGCTCTCACGGGCGAGGCGCGCGAGCGCGGCTCGACGTTCCGGGCCAGGATCGACGTGCTCGAGTCACTCGGCTCGGAGCTCTACGCGCACTTCAGCGTGACCTCAGACCAGCAGATCCAGTCGGAGGAGCTGCGCGAGCTCGCGGAGGACGCGGGCGGTGGCGAGATTCCGATGGAGGGCGAGGAGGGCCGCATCGTCGCCCGGCTCGACCCGCAGAGCGAGGTGCGCGTCGGCCAGGAGGCGGAGCTGTGGGTGGACGCCACCCGGGTCCATCTGTTCGACCCCGAGGACGGCCGCAACCTGACCGCGGAAAAGTCCGCGCCGTCCGCGCGAGACGGGCGCATCCAGCGCGGGGCGACGGGGGAGGAGCCGCCGCCCGCCGAGCAGCCGGGGGCGACGGGGCAGCCGGGCGCGGCCGCCCCGCCGGTGGAGCCGAGCACGGGCTCCTAGCTACGGGTCAGCGCAGCTCGCGCCGCAGCTGGCGCACCATCGTGTCCTCGAGTCCCGCCGGGCTCTCGAGGTCGCGTCTGACCGCCTCGATAACGGCGTCGTCCCAGACGTGCGTGCGCAGCAGCAGATAGCGGAGATGGGCGACGCGCATGTACGCCTCGGTCTCGGAGCCGCCGCGACCGAGGTCGGCCTCGCGGAGCAGCTCCACCACCGGCTCGTACTCCTCTCGATACCACGTCTCGGCGACCTGAGCGCGGCTCATCGGCTCGCCGCGGTCCTGGATCAGCCTGAAGCCCCACGCCTCGACGGCCTCGGCGAGCGCGGCGTAACGCCACTCGTCCGAGAGCTGGATGCGGTCACGCGCCTCAGCGGGCAGCGGCACGCGCTCGAAGAAGAGCCGCTCGTGACCCTTCAGCGGGAGGTCCCGGAGTGTGATCGCGCGATCGGCGCCGACCTGCGTCAGGATCTCCGTCACGTAGGCGTCGATGTCGCGGTACCCAAGAGCGCGCGCGACGGAGACGCGGTGGTGCCCGTCCTGCACGAAGTGGATCTCGCCGATCCGGTAGACGTCGATCGGCGGCATCGACTCGCCGCGGCGCTGGGCGGCGGCGATCCGCTCCCAGCGGCGGCGGCCGCGCGCCGAGGTGGGGAGGAAGCGCCGGTCGAACTCGCGGGCGCGATCCACCGTCCCGACGATCGAGTCGAGATCGATCGTCTGAAGCCCGAGTCTGCGCTCGCCGCGCCGGCCCAGCGCTGCCAGGACCTCCTCGAACGGCAGGATGACGCTGACGTCGCTCGGCTCGCGGCGCATCCGCGCGGACAGGCGCGCGAGCGCACGCCGGCGGCGGACGCGGGTGAAGTCGAACTGCGCATCGGCGCTGGGCAAGCCGGTGTCGGGAGCCACGCACTGACGGTACCCGACCGCCGGATGTGCGAGTCGCTCAGGGCGTCAGCACGAGCCGGCGCTCGACGCTCGCCGCGTGCGCCTCCGCGTCCACGCCGATCGCGGTGAGGCGAGCGCTGAGCGAACCGCCGCCGGCGAGCTGCCTGAGCGCCGCGCGCGGTACGCGCACGCTCAGGCTCGCCCAGTCGCCGGGCTGACTCTCGATCGGCGCCGCTCGCGCGCGCCGGCGCCGGCTCGCGACGCGCGTGGTCAATACGGCACCGGCTAGGCAGGCCGTCTCGGGGCATCGCACGCGCAGGCCGACCGCGCCGTCGCCGGCGGCCTGGCGCGTCGCGATGCGCAGCCGCACGGCCGGCCCGCCCGCCTCGGCCACGAGCGGTGACGGGCAGCGCTCGCCGAGGAGCCGGTGCGCGTCCGGGAGGTAGCGCTGGTAGCCGGAGCGGTTCTCGGGCGCCGGGCGCTCCACGTCCGCTATCCAGAGCCCGTACGCGCGCTCGTCGGCGGCCGGGTCGGGGCGTCCCGTCGCCAGCCGGTGGCGGCGCACGCTCATCGCCGTATCGAGGAACCAGGCGAGCTGTAGCGTCGGGCGGCTCGGGAAGCCGCGGTACTCCCCGGTGTTGAGGCTCTCGTGCATGCCGAAGTAGCCATCGAAGTCGGCGCCGCTCAAATTCCGCAAGCCGCTCTCCGCCAGCCCCGCCATCACGGGCAGCTCCCGCGGGAGGCCTCGGTCGATCGCGCCGCGAGCCATCCAGCGTGCGATGCGCTCGAGCGATGCCGAATCACCCGGGTACACCGCCGGACACGGGTCGTCGAGATCGGGTGAGGTCACACCGCCCTGGGCGCTCGCAGGGTCCGGAGCGAGGAGCACGCCGGCGGCGACCGCGCACACGAGCGCGCGCGCTGCTCTCCGAAGGGGGTGGGTCACCGCCGTGATCCCAGGGTCATCCGACCACGAGCTCGAACGCGGCGTGCTGAGCCCGGAAGCGCGCGGGCCCGAAGCTCACGACCTCGCCGTCGACGTTCCACAGCGTGTCGGACGCCGTTGAAACCATCGCCGTGATGCAGGATGCATGCCGCGCGCGCGGGTGCGAGGTCGCGGTACCGCGGCGAAGCCGGAAAGCGAGTGCCCCCAGCGCGCGGCGAGGTCCGGCGCCGACGGCCACGACCTCTAGCGCGCCGTCGGTTGGGTCGGCCTCCGCGATCTCGGATCCGCCTCCGAAGGCGCCGGACGCGGCCACGGTCACCTGCCAAGCAGCGCCCGCGAACAGATCACGCCCGCCGCACTCGACGACGCAGTTGACCGGATCGGCGGTCAGGCCCGCCGTCAGCGCGCCGGCGGCATAGGCGAGAGCGCCGAGCGGGCGCTTCCAGGCGGCCGCCCTTCGCGAGGCCGGCGCCGGCAGGCCCGCGCTCGCCACGTTTACGAACGGACGTCGCGGCTCACCGCCGGCGGGCGGCTCCATCCAGCCCAGCTCGAGCGAGCGCACGCTGGTGCCGTGTACGGCGAGCCGGCACGCTGCCGATTGGTCGTCCGGGAGGCCCAGGCCGCGGGCGAAGTCGTTCGCGGTGCCGGCCGGGATCACGGCGAGCGGAACGCCAAGGCGGCCGGCGAGCGCCGCGACAGGCGCGATGCTCCCGTCGCCTCCAGCCACCACTAGCCTCTCCGCGCCCGACTCGGCGACCCGCTCGAGGTCGTGGAGGTCGAAGCGCTTCACGTCCGCCCCGAAGGAGCGCAGGCTCGCGGAGCAGCCCGCAGGGTCCGCGCTGCCCGAGTCGGGGTTGGCCAGGAGCGCGACGTTTCGGACGGGCGCTGCAGTGGCGCCGTCTCGCGAATCGGCTGCGGACGTCTTCCCTGACGTGCGTGACATGCTCCCCGCCCGCATGCTTCCCCTTCCTGGCCCGATCGCAATCCTCTGACGGCCCGCGTGTTCGTGACCCGCCGGCTGCCCGGCAGCGCGCTCGAGCGCCTGCAGGCCGCGCATGAGACGGAGATCTGGCCGGATCACCTACCGCCGCCACGCGAGGAGCTGATGAGGCGGGCGCCCGAGCTGGAGGGTATGCTGTCGATGCTCACGGACCCCGTCGACGCCGACCTGATCGCCGCCGCGCCGCGGCTGCGCGCGATCTCGAACTACGCGGTGGGCACCGACAACGTCGACCTGGATGCCGCCCGCGCGCGCGGCATACCGGTCGGCAACACCCCAGACGTGCTGACGGAGTCCACGGCGGACCTCGCAATCGCACTGATGCTCGCCGTCGCGCGCAGGCTCGCCGAGGGCGAGGCGTTCGTGCGGGCGGGACGCTGGACGACCTGGGACCCCGGGCTGATGCTGGGCCGCGACCTGCACGGAGCGACGGTCGGGATAGTCGGCTTCGGCCGCATCGGCCGCGCCGTGGCCCGCCGGCTCGAGGGATTCGGGTGCGAGATCGTCCACAGCGCGCGCAGCTCGGGCATACCGCTCGAGGAGCTGCTCGAGCGCTCCGACTTCGTGACGCTGCACTGCCCGCTGACTCCGGAGACGCGTGGCCTGATCGCAGGCGCGGAGCTGCGCCGCATGAAGCCCACCGCGTACCTGGTCAACACCGCGCGTGGGCCGGTCGTCCGGGCCGACGGTCTCGCGGAGGCGCTCCACGCCGGCTGGATCGCGGGCGCGGCGCTGGACGTGACCGACCCGGAGCCGCTCGCAGGCGATGACCCGCTGCTCGAGGCGCCGAACCTGCTCGTCGTCCCGCACGTGGCCTCCGCCACGCACGCCACTCGGGAGCGCATGGCGGACATGGCGGTCGACAACCTGCTCGCCGGGCTCGCCGGCGAGCGGATGCCGAACGAGGCTACTCGCCGATCACCTTGATGATCATCCGCTTCCGCCGGCGCCCGTCGAACTCGCAGTAGAAGACCTGCTGCCAGGGGCCGAGGTCGAGCCGGCCATCGGTGATCGGGACGATCACCTGGTGGTGCACGAGCAGGTTCTTCAGATGCGCGTCGCCGTTGTCCTCGCCGCCGCGGTGATGGCGATAGTCGCCGGGGTCCGGCAGGAGCGCCTCAGCGACGTCGTTCGCGGGCTCCTTCCATGACGGCGGCGCGACCTTGTCGAGCCATTCGAGCGTGTCCTCGTGTAGGCCCGGCTCGTCGTCGTTGATCCACACGGCCGCGGTGATGTGCATGGCCGCGACGAGCGCGAAGCCCTCGCGGACGCCCGCTTCGTCGACGGCCGCCTGGACGTCGTCCGTGATCCGGATGAGCTCGCGGCGGTTGTCCGTGTTGAATGTCCGGTAGACGGTGTTCGACTTCATCTCCTCATGAACCTCGGTCTCGAAGGCAGGCTCTGTGTTGTGACCGGCGGCACCCGCGGCATCGGGGCCGCCACGGCGCGAATGCTCGCGCAGGAGGGCGCTCGCGTGCTCACCGTCGCGCGCAGCGGAGCCGACCTCGAGCTCGACGTGACCGAACCCGACGCGGGCGAGCGCGTGCTCGCCGCCTGCGAGGAGGCTCCCTGGGCGCTCGTGAACAACGCGGGCACGAGCCGAGCGCGGCCGCTGGAGGAGCTCTCCGACGCGGACTGGCAGGAGCAATGGGATCTCCACGTGATGGCCCCCATGCGGCTTATGCGGGCGGTGGCGCCGGCCATGGCCGAGGCGGGCGGAGGACGCGTCGTGAACGTCTCGTCATCGGCCGGGAAGCGGCCGTCGGCCACGCTCGATCCGTCCTACTCGGTGACGAAGGCGGCGCAGCTCTCGCTCTCGCGGCTGTTTGCGGACGCCTGGGCGGGCCGCGGGGTGCTCGTGAACGCGATCACCCCAGGCGTGGTCGAGACCGAGCTCTGGACGGGGCCCGGCGGCCTCGCCGAGCAGATCGCGCAGCGCACGGGCAGCACGCCGGCAGAGGTGCTCGGGGCCACTCGCGCGAAGCCGCCCGTCGGGCGCATGGGGCAGGAGGACGAGATCGCCGCCGTGGTCGTCTTCCTGTGCTCGCAGCCGGCCGCGAACGTGGCCGGGGCCGCCTGGTCCGTGGACGGCGGCACGGTGGCGTCGATCGTCTGAGCGCGCGCTCAGAAGTCCGAGTCGAGCGGCCCGCTCTCGGTCGCGAGGTTGCCGAGCAGTGCGTTGCCCGCGAGGTCGATCGCCGCCGTGGACGGGTCCCAGACCATCGTCGCGGACCCGGTGGCCGTGTCCGGCGCGCTCACCGTTCCGCCGATCACGATCGTGATCGTCGAGCCGCTCATCGTCATCGTCCCCGGGAAGAACCAGACGGGCTGGCCGTTCAGGTAGTCGTGGCGCCCGAGCGCGATCGAGCCGAGCTGCACCGGCGCGCTCTGCGCCGCGTTCCAGATCTCGAGACGGTCGCCATCGTTGCCCGCGCCCCCATTCTTGAGGCGGACGTTGACCGTGGTCGTCGCGCCTGTCCAGCCCGAGAGGAGCGAGCCCGGCTCGATCGGCTCGCTGTACGTCAGCGTGAACGAGTCGCCGGGCCCAACGTTGCGGATCGGCCCACCGCCGGAGTTGGCCGCCTGCACGTCCGCCGCAAACGGGCGCGTCGCGTCGATGACCACGCTGCCGCTGGCCGTCGCGGAGTTCGCCGCCGCGTCGGTGGCCGTGACCGTGAAGGGCTGCGAGCCCGACGCGAGGCCGGCGTCGGCGTTCAGCAGGCCGCTGCGGTAGTTGTACGTCACGCCGTCGACGGTGAAGCTCCCGGGGCTGACTTGCACGGCGGTCTGGCCCGCCGTGATCGCCGACAGGTTCGCTGTCACCGACGCGACGCCGCTCGGCGGGTTGCCGCTCTCCGTGACCTTCGCGTAGACGCGATAGATCCCACCAGGAGCCAGGTAGCCCGCCGCCCCGCCGCTGGTCTTCGCGATCGCGAGCGGAGACACGACGGGCGGCCGGAAGTCGGGCGCAGCGGTGATCGAGTTCGCCGCGTTGGCCGTGCCGCCGCTGAACGCGGCGTGCGTCACGCCGACCGCGCCGGCGCCGAACGCGAGCGCCGCGGCGGCGGCGAGCGCCGCCGCCCGCTCAGGCGGGGCCCGCATCGTCACGCGGCCGCTCGGGCCGCCAGGTCGCGATCAGCTCCAGCACGAGCAGCGCGGCGAGCGCGCCGCCGAAGAGGATGGGCAGGAGTCCGCTTGCGCGGCCCCAGACGAGCAGCCGGCCCAGCTCGGGCACGCGGTAGACCAGCCTGCTGATCTCGCCGCCTGCGCCGACCTCCCAGCGCTCGGAGACGTTGTTGGCATCGCCGCGCGTGACGAACGCCACCGCGTCGCCGCGGACATGCATCGCTCTCACCCTGTGGGTGATCAGCCGCCCGCCGCCGGGGTCGCGGAAGGTCACGACGTCCCCCGGGCGCGCGTCGAGTGGCGCGATGCGCTTGACGACGGAGACGTCGCCGACGCCGAGCGCGGGCTCCATGCTGCCCGATAGCACCGTGAGCGGCCGCGCGCCGAAGACGAGCGGCAGAGCGAGCGCGAGCACGATCCCCGCGCCGAAGCCGGCGACGGTGAAGCAGCCGAATCGAAGCGCCCCGCGGATCATCGTGCCACCTGCACGCGCGGGCGGATCGCCACCTGCGCGGAGCGCCCCTCGTATCCGCTCGCCGACGGATCGAGCCATGCGCGCGCCGCGATCGTGCGTGCGCCGCCGCGCGGAATTCGAAGCGGTCGGCTGGCCCGCCTGAGCTCGCCGAGCGCGCCCACGGCGAGCGTCCGCCGTCCAGCACGCAGCGAGAGCTCGAGCGCGCTGTCGAGGTCATGCCGGCGCGCGCCTACGCAGAAGCGCACTCGCACCGCGCCGCCCGCGATGTTCCGGATCCGCACGCCGCCGCGTGCTGCGCTCCCCGCGAGCAGGTCACGGGCCGCGAGTAGCACCCCGCCTCGCTCCACGCGAAGCTCGCCCGGCGGCGTCACCGTCACGCGCACGTCCGCCCCGAGCGGCCGGCTCGAGGCGGGCACATGCGTAGCGATGACGAGCAGCGCCGCAACGGCGAGCCCTGTGAGGACCCCGGCGGCGCTCACGGTTCGCTGGGCGGAGATCACCTGAGCGCCGACCCTCGTGGAGCTACTGGTTCTGCGCCTCCCAGCGCAGGGTGTGCTGCCCGGTCGTCAGGCCCTGGGCCAGGTCCGTGTCGTCGATCGAGACCGTCACCCGGTAGACCATCCGGTCGCCGTTGTCCCAGCTGCCGTCCGCGGGGTTGGCCTGGTAGCCGCCGGCCCATCCCGTGGCGATCGCGTCGAGCGCGCCGTCGAACAGCGTGCTCGACGGGCTGAAGCCAGAGCAGTCCGCGAAGCTCGGCGTGGCCTGCGAGCCGACCTCGACCTTGATGTTGGCGTGCTGCGCGAGCGCACCAAGAGTGCCGGCGGCGCGGTACATCCGCACGCTGGCCGGGAGCGATCCCGTGTAGGTCACCGCGATGCAGCGCTCGGTGTTCACGCCCGGCTTCATGTTCGTGAGCTGATACAGCGCGGAGCCCGCGTCGTTGTCAGTCAGAGTGACGCTACCGGCGCTGATCTCGTTGTTCGGGTTGTCGGTCTGGCTCGAGAAGGCCGAGAACGCTCCGACCGCGGCGAGGCCGCCGAGCAGCCCGAGCACGACGATCGTGCGCAGGGCCTTCCTGGTCTTGGACATGGAGGAACCTCTCCTTTGAGGCGATGGGAGTCGAGTCACCGGAGGGCATCGACCGCACGACTCCCCGGTTTGAGGCAACCGGACAGGTGTACGAGGAAGCGTCGACGCTGCTAAAGCGGCCGTTGCGTCGGGTCCGGCCCGTACCCTGCTTGCGGCATGACCACGGTGCCGTACCGCATCCGACGCTCACAGCGAGCCCGCGTCGCGCGCATCCTGATTGACGGCGACGCGGTCGAGGTGGTCGTTCCGTCGCGCTTCCCGCTGCGCGAGGTGGAGCCGTTCGTCCGCGAGAAGAGTGCATGGATCGAGCGCACGCTGCGCCGCCAGCGCGAGGCGCACGCGGAGTTCCCGCCCGCGCGGGTCGAGCCGGGCGGGTTCGTTCCGTATCTCGGCGAGCGGCTTGGCTTGCACGTGGATCTGGAGCCGGGGCGCGTACGGGCGCACGTGAGGCGCACGGCCGGCGAGCTGCGCGTGACGCTCGGCGATCCCGCTGACCTGTCCTCCGCCGTCGAGGCGTGGTACCGCCGTCGCGCCCGCGCGGAGATCGAGCCTCGGCTCGACGCCGCCGTGGAGCGCGACGGCGCTTCCTACGAGCGCCTCCAGATCCGCGCTCAGCGCACCCGCTGGGCAAGCTGCTCGTCGAACGGCACGATGAGCTTCAACCAGCGCCTGCTGCTTGCGCCGCCCGAGATCCTCGAGTACGTGATCGACCACGAGGTGGCGCACCTGGAGGTACTCGACCACTCGCGGCGGTTCTGGGCGCTGCTCGGCTCCCGCTGCCCCGACTGGCGCCGTCACGAGGAGTGGCTGCGCCGGCACGGGCATTCCCTGCGCCTCTGAGGCGCCCGGCCGGAAGCTACTCCCAGCGGAAGAAGCGCACGGCCAGGAAGATACCCGCGAGCGCCCATCCGCCGACGACCGCGAGGGCGGTTCCCACGTCTGCCGTGCCCCCCACGATCGCGTGCGAGAGACCGTCGATCAGGTGCTTCAAGGGCAGCGCCTCGGCGATCGCCTCAAGCGCCCGCGGAAGGTCGTCGGCGGAGTAGAAGACGCCGGAGATGAAGATGAGCGGCAGGAAGATCGCGTTCGTGTAGGCAGGCGCCGCGTCCTCGTTCGGGATCAGGTGCGCGAACGCCACCCCGAGCGCCGCGAAGCATGTGACGCCGAGCCCGGTGAAGAGCGCGAGCAGACCCCAGTCGCGTGGCCAGTCGACCCCGTACAGCAGGTTCCCGATCGTCACCACGAGCGCCACCTGCACGAACGCGTTGAGCGCGGCCGAGCCGATCAGGCCAGCCAGGTACGCACCGGCGGGCATGGGCGTGCCGCGGATGCGCTTCAGGACGCCCTCGTCCCGCAGCAGCGTCAGGTTGAACGCGAGCGCGGTGAACGTCGTCGCGAGCACTCCCATCCCGGCAACACCGGGGATCAGAACCTCGAGCTCGTCCTCCTCACCGGCGAACGCGGTGGCCACGAGGATCAGCAGGAGCAGCGGCAGCAGGAAGTTGAAGAAAGCCGCACTCGGGTTGCGCCAGAACAGCTTGCGCTCGAAGCGGAACTGCTGCCAGGCGAGCGCCACCGGGCTCACGGCGCCTCCGCGGTCAGCTCTAGGTAGACCTCCTCGAGAGTGGGGCGCGTGACCTCGAGTCCTTCGAGTCGCTCGCCGCGCGCGAGCGCGTCGCGCGTGAGGCGGTGGAGCAGCTCGGTCGGGTCGTCCGTCTGGTGCTCCACGCGGCGCCCGCCCGAGACGTACGAGACGCGGTAGCCGGCGCTGCCGGCGCCGAGCCGGTCCGGAGGGCCGTGGGCCACGATCCGGCCGTCCTTCACGATCGCGACCCGGTCGGCCAGCTCCTGCGCCTCGTCCAGGTAATGCGTCGTCAACAGCACCGTCTTGCCGAGCTCCCTGAGCGTCCGCACGACGCCCCAGGCCGTCCGGCGCGCCGCGGGATCGAACCCGGTGGTGGGCTCGTCGAGGAACACGAGCTCCGGATCGCCCACCAGCGCAAGCGCCAGGTCGAGTCGACGGCGCTGGCCCCCGCTCAGGTCCTTCGTCCGGGTGTCGGCCTTCTCCTCGAGGCCGACGAGGGCGATCGTCTCCGCGGGGTCGCGCGGCCGCTCGTACGCCTTTGCGAAATGGCGGACGGCCTCGTCCACGGTCACGCGCGGATAGAAGCCGCAGCTCTGCAGCACGATGCCCACGCGCTGCTGCAGCTCGCGATCGCGGGTCTCCGGATCGCGCCCGAGCACCCGCACCTCGCCGGCGCTCCGCTCGCGGTAGCCCTCGAGGATCTCGACCGTCGTGGTCTTGCCGGCCCCGTTCGGCCCGAGAAGGCCGAACACCTCGCCGCGCTCGACCGTGAACGAGACGCCGCGCACAGCCTCGAGCGGGCCGTAGCTCTTCCGCAGGTCGTGGACCTCGATCGCCGCCACTACAGTCCTGCGCCGCCCCGGCCTTCGCCCGCCGCGAAACGCGCGGCACCGCGCCAGGCGGTCTCCCTCGTCGGCGCTCCGTTCAGCGCTTCGAGCGCGAGCCCTTCGTCGAAGGTCAGCCCAATCCCGTCGATCGCCGCGCGTCGATCCGCGAGCATCGTATCCTGGGGGAAGCGCGCCAGCGCCTCCGCCAGCTCGAGGGCCCGGTCGAGGTGCCCGCCGTTCGGCACGACCTCGTTCACCAGCCCCATCGCATGCGCCTCGGCCGCGTCGACGATGCGCCCGGTGAGGATGAGGTCGAGCGCGCGCCCGAGGCCAACGATCCGCGGGAGCCGCTGCGTGCCGCCGTCCACGAGCGGAACTCCCCAGCGGCGCTCGGGGAAGCCGAGCCTCGACTGCTCGCTCGCGATCCGCAGGTCGCACCAGAGCGCGAGCTCGAGCCCACCCGCGAGGCACCAGCCCGAGATCGCGGCGATTGCGGGCTTGCTCGACGTCACGCGGCTCATTCCCAGCGGGCCGTTCGGGTCGTCCAGCCGGGGCGCGAAGCTTTCGATCGCCTTCAGGTCCGCTCCGGCGCTGAACGCGACGCCGCCCGCGCCCGTGATGACGAGCACGCGCGCCTCGTCGTCGGCCTCGAAGCGCCGGTACGCCTCGCCGAGCAGGGCAGCGGTCGCCCCGTCGATCGCGTTGCGGCGCTCCTGGCGGTCGATCGTCACGAGCGCCGCGGCGCCCCTGCGCTCGTACTTCAGCGGTTCCGGCATGCGACGAACTCTTCCAGTTCTCGGCTTCTTCACACCGGCGCACCGAGCCCAGGCGAAGATCGGTGGCGCAGATCCCTCCTCGCAACGAGCGGCCCCGGCTCCCCGGCCGGGGTCGCTTCGTTTCGGGCTACCAGCCCACCCGCTTGCGCAGCTCGACCGCCTTACGCTCCTCCTTGCGCCGGTCGAGCCGGCCCTGGATCGCCGAGGCGACGATCACGAACACCGCGAAGAACGCGATCACGCCGAGCGAGAAGAAGGTGATGACCTTGTCGTCGGTCTCGCCGAGCAGGCCCTCGCCGTTGTCACTCGCGACGGCGGGCGCGGCGAGCGCGAGGCTGATCAGCGTGGCGATTGCGGCGGTCCATGCGAGGCGCATGAGGGACCAAAGATACCGGCTCCGGTGGCGCCCGGGACGACCACTAGGCTCCTGCCGCCGTGTCGCTCCTCGAGGCAATCGTCCTCGGGATCGTGCAGGGGCTGACGGAATTCCTGCCGATCTCGAGCACCGGACACCTGCGCATCGTTCCCGCACTCGCGGGCTGGGACGACCCCGGCGCGGCCTTCACGGCGGTCACCCAGCTGGGCACGATGACGGCGGTGCTCCTCTATTTCCGGTCCGACCTCGTCCGGATCGGGCGCGCGTGGCTGCGCTCGATCGGCGACCGCCCAATGCGCCGCGAGCTCGACGCCCGGCTCGGTTGGTACATCGTGCTCGGCACCGTCCCGATCGGGATCTTCGGCGTCCTCTTCAAGGACCAGATCGAGACCGGCGCGCGCGACCTCTACCTGATCGCGGTCGCGCTCATCGTCCTCGGCCTGGTGCTGCTCGTCGCCGAGAAGGTGGGAACGCGCGACCGCGCGATCGAGGAGATCCGCACGAAGGACGGCTTCGTGATCGGGATGGCGCAGGCGCTGGCGCTGGTCCCGGGCGTCTCCCGCTCCGGAGCGACGATCACCGCGGGCCTGTTCCTCGGGCTCGACCGCACCGCCGCCGCGCGCTTCTCGTTCCTGCTTTCCATCCCGGCAGTGGTGCTGAGCGGGCTGCTCGAGCTCGGCTCGATCCTGAGCGGCGAGGAGGCGGAGCACGTGGGCGCCGCGCCGCTCGTGATCGCGACGCTGCTGGCCTTCGTGAGCGGCTACTGGGCGATCTCATTCCTGCTGCGCTACCTCACGACGCATTCGACCGTGATCTTCGTCGTCTACCGAGTGGCGCTCGGGACGCTCGTGCTGGTGCTGCTCGGCGCGGGCGTGATCGAGTGAGAGCGGCGCCGCTCCCCGTTGCCGCGCCGGCCGGCCGGTAGCCTGTCCGCGATGCAGTTCGCCTGGAAGTTCGGGCTGATCGCGCTCGTCGCACTCGCGCTGGTCGCCCTGCCGGGCGGTGGGCGGGCGCTCGACGTCGTCCTGACGGTCCTCACGATCGCGTTCTTCGCGGCGATCGCATTCCTCGTCTACCGGCTCTACCGCCAGTACCGCTTCGAGCTCGATACCCTCGATCCGAACCTGAGGCTCGCGCTGTACGGCTCGCTGGCGCTCGCGGTGCTGACGTTCACCGCGACGAATCGGCTCTTCGACGCGGGCGGGGGCGGGGTCGTCCTCTGGTTCGCGCTGCTCGGGCTCGCCTCGTACGGGCTCTTCTGGGCGTGGACGCGGTATAGGCAAATACCGTAAGCGCGTCCTGCGACATCGCTACTCCCGTAGGCCCACGGCTTCGAGGGCCTCCTCGTGATGGACGAAGGCCATCGTCCGCGCGAACCTGCCATCGCGCAACGTATGGACGTAGGCAATCGGCGTGTCCAGCGTCACCCCGCTCCCCTTGCCCGTCGCGTGCAGCTGGCAGAGTTGCACGACCTGGTCACCGGCGTCGATCACGCGCTTCTCTTCGAGCGTGTACGTCTCCCACATGTCGAGGTACTCGCGCAGATGCGCCTTAACAGCTTCGAGGCCCCGGTGGATACCGGCGCCGGGCAGCTCCGGAGAGTTGTGCCACTCATAGTCGGCCGTTGCGAGGTCATCGATCAAATCGATTTCGCGACGGTTGGCCACCTCAATGGCCTGTCGCACAAGCTCGACGTTCTCTTGCGACATCGCCTGCCCAGTATCCGCGGATCGGGTCTCGCGGTCCAGATAATGCGCCTGGACGCGGTACCGCGAAAGCGGTACCTGACCGTAGAACATCTGAGAATTAAAGAAGGGGGTCTACGTTCAAGAGCGCGAGGCAGCCGTAGCCGCGAGAGAAAGGAAGGCATCCCCTACCTACCGGGCAGCGTTCGCCACCGGTGGGCGCCTTCCTAACCCCCTCCGCCGACCTCCTAGTTCGGACGGTGGCCTAAAAGCATGGCGCGGCACACTCCGGCCGACGCCAGGCGACTACCCGAAGCAGCTGTCGGAGCGCGAGAACTCGCTCAGTACCGCTCCCACTGGGACGCCGAGGTCCGCCGCCTCCGCGAAGGCATCCTGAAGTTCGGCGGCGCGGCCTCCGGGTTGACCGGCAAAGCTCGAATTGACAAGTGCCTGGCAGCTGGCATGTGGATTGGCGGTTTCCGCCGATGCCTGCGCGACCAGCGCGAGCGACAGCGCCACCGTGGCTAGTGCTGCAAGCTTTCTCATCGCATCTCCCTTCGTCGTTGGGCGTTGTGGCTGACGCTAGGCCCTCGCGTTCGCGGCGGAAAATGGGATAGCCCTAGTCCTGGCAGGGGTTGGCCCGGGACCTTTAGCGCAGGACCAGCGGGCGAGAGCAATGCCCTAATGGGTTGTATGTAGACCAGAGCGTCTGTCTGGACGCGCTACCGGCGCTACGAGTAGCCGAATTTTCGCCATCTCGTAACGCTTGCGCGTTGTCCCGTCGCGCGCTTCGCGCGAGCGTGTGGCGCCGTGACCGCCCTTCGCTCGCAATCGGGACAGGCATCCGTAGAGGCCGTGGCCGTCCTCCCGTTCGTCGTGCTGGCCGCGCTGGTGGCGTGGCAGCTCGTGCTCGCGGGGCACACGCTGTGGCTCACCGCGGGCGCGGCGCGCGCGGCGGCCCGCGCTGATTCGGTGGGGGCGAGCCCTGTTATCGCAGCGCGCAGCGCCTTGCCGCGGTCGATGGAGCGGGGCCTCGACGTGAGCCGCCTTCGGCAGGGTGGCGTTCGCGTGGCGGTGCGCGTGCCGCTGGTCCTGCGGCGGTGGCGGTCGCCCGTCGCGGTCTCGGCCGTGTCGTCGCTCGGGAGGGAGCGGCGATGAGGCGGCCATGGGGTTGGCGTGCGACGCGGCCATTGGACGGGTGTGGGTCGAGTGGCCAGGCGAGCATCGAGCTGGTCGCCGCGCTCCCGCTGGTGCTCGCGCTCGCGCTGGCGAGCGTGCAGCTGCTCGCGGTCGGATACTCGAGCGTGCTGGCCGGAAACGCCGCCGAGGCCGGCGCGCTGGCGCTCGCGGCGGGAGGCGAGGCGCGCGCCGGGGCGCGCGAGGCGCTACCCGGCTGGTCGCGAGCGCGGGCGCGGATCGCGGCGCGCGGCGGTCGCGTCGAGGTGCGGCTGCGGCCGCCCGCTCTGCTCGACGCGCTGTCTGAGCGGCTCGAGGTGAAGGCGGATGCCGCCGTTGAGCCGTGACGGCGTGGCGCCCGCGTCAGTGGCGCTCGCGGCGATCAAGGCGTTCTTCGTGGAGCCGGTCGAGCGCCCGCAGTCAGGGTCCGGTGCGCCCGCCGGTCGTCTCCGGCGGGGCGGCGAGGCGGCGACCGGGCACCCGAGCGAGCTCCCTGCGGAGCGGGCGGCGTGCGGGGTGCCCTCCCCGCCGACGGCGGCGCCTCACGGTGCGCTCGAGGAATCGCATCAGGCTGGGGCGCCGGCGCCACTGGCAGCCCAAGCGTCGCTCGCGCTCGTGGCTGGTGTCGCTGGCCCGCAGCCCGGCGCCGTCCCCGCCGCGCCGCAGCCGTACGAGGGCATGTCGCCGCGCGCGGCGAGACCGCGGCCCGTCATCGCCGTCTTCGGCTTGGCGCCCGGCTGCGGCGCGTCGACCGTCGCGCACGCGCTCGCAATCGAGCTGGCGGCACGCGATACGGCACGCGCGGCCGCAGTCAGGTGCGAACCGCGCCGGGCTCGCGGGCTTGTGATGCCTGCCTGGCTGTCGGCCACGCGGCTCTCGGCGTCGCCAGTCAGCCGCCTCGCCGGGACGCTTGCCGACTTCCCGGGCGCGGGTGTCCGGACCGCCGGTCGGCTCTGCCTCGTGGTCGGCGCCGATCGAGCCGGGCTGGCAGAGGGCGTGCCGCACCTCGCGCCGCTCGTGCTCGACGAGGGGTCGGTGGCCGTCGGCGGCGTCGCCGCGGCGGTCGCCGATAGATCGGTCGTGGTTACGACGCCGGCGCTCGAGCCCGCGCTGGCGACGCTCGCGGCCGAGTGCATCGCTCGGGTCGGCCCGGATCCGGTGCTCGTCGTCAACCGGGCGTCCGGCGGAGCCACCACGCCTGCGGGGCCGCCGCCCCAGCCGGACACGCCCGGTCGTTCGGGCGCATTCGAACCCGCCCGGCTCGCCGACGCCGTTCTCGTACCGGAATCACGCCTCGCCGCGCGGGTCGCCCTTCGCGGAAGCGAGCCTCGGGGCGAGCTTCAGCGCGCGATCGTCCGGCTGGCCGACCGCTGCCGCCAGTGAAGGCGCACAGCCCGCGCGGCCCCGCGTGTCTCGACTGACGCCACGGGAGCTCCTTCGGGCAACCGAACCGCGGCCGATCGGAGACGGTGGTCAGGCTCGTGGGAGTAACGTCGGGCGCATGCGCGCCCCCATCGAGCTCGACCTCCACCTGCCGAACTTCAACTTCCCGGGCGTCGGCCCCGACGAGCTCTTCGAGCGGCTCGTGGAGATCGCGACCGCGGCCGAGGCCGCCGGCTTCACCGCGGTCAGCGTGATGGACCATCTCCACCAGATCGTGCCGGTGGGCCGTGAGGAGAACTGGATGCTCGAGGGCAACACGATCCTGGCCGGCCTTGCGGCACGCACGCAGACGATCTCTCTCGGGCTGTTGGTTGGTGGCGTGACCTACCGCAACCCCGCGCTCCACGCCAAGGTCACGACGACGCTCGACGTGATCTCGGGCGGTCGTGCCTTCCACGGCATCGGCGCCGCCTGGTTCGAGGGCGAGCACGAGGCCTACGGCTTCCGCTTCCCGCCGCTCAAGGAGCGCTTCGAGCGGCTCGAGGACCACCTGCGGATCGTCCGCGCGATGTTCACCGAGGAGGCGGCCAGCGTGAACGGGGCACAGCACTCGGCCGCCGGCGCCCTCAACAACCCGAAGCCGCTGCGCGGTGACATCCCGATCCTGATCGGCGGCAGCGGCGAGCGCAAGACGCTCCGGCTCGTGGCGCAGTACGCCGACGGCTGCAACATCTTCGGCGACCCGGAGCGGGTCCGGCATCTGCTCGGAGTCCTGGAGGCACACTGCGAGACGGTCGGCCGCGACCCGAGCGAGATCACGAAGACGGCGATGGCGACGATCGCCATAGGGGAGACCGAGGCCGACGCCCGAGGCAAGCTCGACATCATGCGCGCGCTCGGCGTGCCCGAGGAGCGGATCGCCGGCTTCACCACCGGTACTCCCGATCAGCTGCGCGAGCTCGCCGAGGCCTACCGCGACGCGGGGCTCGAGGGCCTCACGATCCGGATGCCGGACGCGCACGACCTCGACGCGGTGGCGCTGGCGGGCGAGACGCTCGCGCCGGTTTTCACGCCCGGGGTATCCGCGCGCCGCGGCGTCTGATCACGAAATTTCTCTTCGGCATTTGCGTAGGCCGCCACGAGGCCCCGCGCACTTGGATGCTCGAGCTCTTCGGGATCTCTTGCGAGTCCGCGCCCTTCCTTTCTCTGGAGTCGGTGAGCTAACGGTGGTGGGTCCCGGGGTGCCGCCGTCCGGGCGCAGGACGCTCAGTGAGACGACCTTCCTAGAGCTCGGCGGCTCGAGCCCGGGCGGCCTGGCGGACCAGGTGGTCGCGCTCGGCGACGTTCGTCGCGCGCCGGGCGGCCTCGACGTACGCCGTGGCGGCGGCGGGCAGGTCGCCGTCGAGCTCGTGCAGGTGGCCGCGGACGGCATGCCACCGGTGGCGGTCGCCGAGCACCTCGCGCAGCCGATCGGTCTCGAGCAGCCCCGCGGCGGGACCGAGGACGTGG
>Ga0126307_10000454_pt1 | contig 26229 bp, 25 predicted proteins | sample Plot28_FD_89955 | JGI IMG/M metagenome (GOLD analysis project Ga0126307, IMG submission 89955) | Serpentine soil microbial communities from UC McLaughlin Reserve, CA, USA - Plot28 | ecosystem: Environmental > Terrestrial > Soil > Grasslands | place: USA: UC McLaughlin Reserve, Lake County... | reverse complement strand
TCACTTCGGTCAAGAAGACGACGCGCGCGGTGACCGCGCATGAAGCAATTACGCGCGGAGGCTTCGGTGCCGAGCTCACGGCGGTGATTCAGCAGGGCGCATTCGACTACCTCGACGCGCCGATCGAGCGCGTCGGGGCAAAATTCGCGCCGCTCGCCTTCGCGCCGGCGATGGAGCAGTGGGTTGTGCCGCACGCCGCGGACGTGCTCGAGGCCGTGAAGCGAACGGTGGCGCGGAGCTAGGCGGTGGCGACCGAGGTCAAGCTCCCGCGGCTCGGCCAGGGCATGGAGTCCGGGACGATCGTGAAGTGGCTCAAGGGCGAGGGGGAGCCGGTCAAGAAGCGCGAGCCGCTCTACGAGCTCGACACGGACAAGGTGACGCAGGAGGTGGAGGCCGAGGCTGAGGGCGTCCTGCTGAAGATCGTCGTCGACTCCGGCGAGGTCGAGGTGGGGCGGACGATCGCGTTCATCGGCAGCGAGGACGAGGACGTTCCCTCCGGCAACGGCGGCGCTCCGAGCGCGGAAGTCGCGGCTGACTCCGACGAGGCCGCAGTCGACGAGCAGGACGAGCCGCAGACCGAGGGCTCCTCGGCGCCTGGGATGGACGACCAGCGCGAGCGAGGCCAGGAGGCTGCCGCCGCGACGGCCGAAGCTGCGACTGCGGCGGTCACCGACGCTCCCGTCCGGCCCGACGGCCGCGTCAAGGCGTCTCCGCTCGCGCGCAGGCTCGCTCGCGAGAAGGGGATCGACATCGCCACGCTCACCGGCAGCGGCCCCGAGGGCCGAATCATCGCGAGTGATGTCGAGAGGGGGGACGCCGAGCGCGCGGCCGTCGCCGTGCCGGCCGCCGCTCCCGCCGCGGCCCGTGCGCTCCCGGCCGGCGAGGTCGAGGAGGTCGAGCTCACCTCGACGCGCAAGACGATCGCGCGCCGCCTGACGGAAGCGTGGCAGGCGCCGGTCTTCCAGCTCACCGTTTCCGTCGACATGACGCGCGCGCTCGAGCTGCGCGAGCGGCTCGTCGGGCGGCTGCGCGAGGGAGAGGCGAAGCCGACGGTGAGCGATTTGCTGACGAAGGTCGCCGCCGCCGCGCTCGTTCGCCATCCAGCCGTGAACGCCCACTTCACAGGCGACAAGATCCTCCGCTTCCCGTACGCCCACGTCGGCATCGCCGTGGCGGCGCCGAACGGGCTGGTCGTGCCGGTGATCCGCGACGCCGACCGGAAGACGATGCAGGAGATCGCCGCCGACCGCGCCGACCTCGTCGGCCGGGCGCGCGACGGCAAGCTCCAGCGCGACGACCTCGCGCACGGCACCTTCACGATCTCCAACCTCGGTATGTTCGGGATCGAGCAGTTCGTGGCGGTGCTGAACCCGCCACAGGCGGCGATCCTCGCGGTCGGCGCGACCGAGGAGAAGCCGGTCGTGCGCGGCGGCCAGGTCGAGGTGCGGCCGCTGATGAGCATGACGATCACGTGTGACCACCGTGCGATCGACGGCGCCGACGGAGCGGACTTCCTCCGCTCCGTCAAGGAGCTGCTCGAAGAGCCCGCGCTCGCGCTGTAAGTTCACTTCGATGGCAACAGTCTGGTACCGCGTGCGCGATCTGGACGCCGGCCGGGCTTTCTACCGCGACGTGCTCGGCTTCGAGGAAGTGTTCGTCGACTTCGACGACGGCTGGTCGCGGCTGAGGCACGGCGCGATGGAGATCGCGCTCGCCGAGGGCGATCCAGCGGAGTCGAGTGGCGTCGCGCACGTCGACGTTCCGAACGTGAAGGACGAGGCCGACCGCCTGCGCGATGCCGGCGTCGAGGTCGGTGTCGTGCTCGAGCTCCACGGGCAGATCCGCCTCGTGGACGTGTTCGACCCCGAAGGCAACCGCGTGCAGCTGGCGCAGTCGCTCGACTGATGGGGCTTGTCCTCCGCAGAGGCGGCGCGCAGGACCTCCGATTTCTGCGCGACATGCTCCACCACGCCTACTACTGGCGCGAGCGCGTCCCCGGCTCGCTCGTCTCCCGCTACGTCCGCGGCTGGGGGAGGCCGGGAGATACCGCCGTGATCGCGCTCGAGAACGGCTTCCCGGTCGGCGCGGCCTGGTTCCGGGTCTTCGGCTCGGACGAGCCGGGCTACGGCTTTGTCGACGAGCTCACGCCCGAGCTGGCGATCGCGGTCGTGCCGTCCAAGCGCGGCCACGGCGTCGGCGACGAGCTGCTGAAGGAGCTGATCGCGAAGGCGCGCGAGGGGGGCTACGAGCGCCTCAGCCTCAGCGTCGAGCCTGGGAACCCCGCCCGCAAGCTGTACGAGCGGCACGGCTTCGAGGTCGTCGACGAGGGGGCCGAGGCCTGGACGATGGTCGCGTCCCTCTAATCCGCCTTGGGCGTGTAGGCGTTCACGACGATCCCGCTCCCCAAGCGGGTTGTCTCGGCGAGCTGGAGGTGCGTGACGTCGATCCCGTCGATCAGGCGCTGACCGCCGCCCACGAGCACGGGGAAGATCCACACGTGGAGCTCGTCGAGCAGCCCGTTCTCGATCAGCAGCCGCGAGAACTCGCCGGTGCCGTACTTGAGCAGGTTCTCCCCGTCCCGCTGCTTCAGCTCCGCCACCGCCTCCACGGCGTCCCCCTCGAGCGGCCGGGCGTTCCAGCTCAGCTTCGTCAGCGTGCGCGAGGCGACGTGCTTGGGCATCGCGTTGATCTTGTCTGTGAACGGATCGCCCGACCGCTGCGGCCAGGCCTGCGCGAAGCCCTCGTAGGTCTTGCGGCCGAGCAACAGCTCATCCGCGCGGGCCATCAGCTTCTGCGAGTAGGCGGCGTGCTCGTCGTCCCAGTAGGGCGGGCTCCAGTTCTGCGGGTTGTCGATCACGCCGTCGAGGGACATGAACGTCGATTCGATCAGCTTCCTCATGATTCGCTCCTCCGTCGCGGTGCGTGTCCGTAGGACGGCGCGGACGTGGCGAACTCATCGTTAGCATCGAGAGCAGACTTCGACGGAAAGGGTTGAGAAATGGAATGCGACGTCGCCGTCTTGGGCGGAGGCCCCGGCGGGTATACGGCAGCGATCCGCGCGGCCCAGCTGGGCGCCAGGACTGTCTGCATCGAGCAGGAGCCCGAGCTCGGCGGCACATGCCTGCGCGTCGGCTGCATCCCGACGAAGGCGTGGGTCCAGACCGCCCACGCGATGCATCAGGCGGGCGAGACGTTCGCGAAGTTCGGCGTCGAGGTCAGCCGGCCCCAGCTGAACTTCGGCCAGGCGGTCGAGTGGAAGAACGCGGTCGTGAGCCAGATGACCGGCGGCGTCGCATCGCTCTTCAAGGCGAACGGCGTCGAGTGGGCGAAGGGTCGCGGCCGCTTCACCGGGCCGAACACGATCGCGGTGGAGGGCGGCGAGGACGTCACCTTCAAGAACGCGATCGTCGCCACGGGCTCGTTCGCGCTGCGGCCGCCCATCGACGGAATCGATTCGCCGCGCTGCGTCGACTCGACCGGCCTGCTCGCCCAGACGCAGGTGCCGCGCCGGCTCGTGGTGCTCGGCGGCGGCATCATCGGCTGCGAGTTCGCCTCCATCTTCCAGCGCTTTGGCACGGAGGTCGCCATCGTCGAGATGCTCGACACGCTGATCCCACAGGAGGACGCGGACGCGGCGAAGGAGCTCGCGAAGCAGTTCGGGAAGCGGGGGATCGCGCTCCACCTCGGCAAGCAGTGCAACGGGGTCGAGGACGACGGGCAGCAACTGCGCGTTCACTTCGGCGACGGCGAGAGCGTCGAAGCCGACCTGATGCTCGTGTCGATCGGCCGCGGTCCGCTCGTCGAGGGGGTGGGGCTCGAGGAGATCGGTGTCCAGTTCGACAAGCGCGCCGGCATCGCCACGGACGAGCACCGGCGCACGACCGTGGCGAACGTCTATGCCGTCGGCGACTGCGCCGGCTATTGGCAGCTCGCGCATACGGCGTTTCGCGAGGGCGAGGTCGCGGCCGAGAATGCGTGCGGCCACGACGCCACGATCGACGACCCGGCGGTGCCGCGGCCGATCTACACGGATCCCGAGATCGCGGGCGTCGGCCTCACCGAGGCGCAGGCGCGCGAGCGGCACGGCGACGACGTCGCGGTGGGGATGTTCCCGTGGGTGGCGAACGCGCGCGCCGTCATGCAGGCGGAGACGGTCGGCTGGGTCAAGTCGATCCACGAGACGAAGTACGGCGAGCTGCTCGGGATCGTCATGGTCGGGCCGCACGTGACCGACCTGATCGAGGCCGGTACCGTCGCGATCGACGCCGAGGCGACGGTCGAGACGGTGGCCGACGGCATGGCCGCGCACCCGACGCTCTCCGAGGCGATCAAGGAAGCAGGTCTCGTCGCCCTCGGTCGTGCGATCCATCTGCCGAACAGGAAGCGCGCGGCCGCGCAGACCTAGCGGCAGGTCGCGACAAGAGTTTCCGAGGTCGCGCAAGTTTCCTTCCGGGGAGGCATCTCAATGGGCAAGGACGTGCCCTCGTCCCCACATAGGGGCCGTGCCGCCCGCCGGCCCCGCCTTTCTCCCAGAGCCGCCCCCTTGCCGCAGAGGGGGCGGCTCGCCTTTTGCCCGTCGCACGACTCGGGGTACGCAGGAGGTCACGTCCCCGCCCGTCCGCGAGGGTCATGTCCTGGGGACAGACCCTCGGACATGGCCGAAACGGCCGCGGTCGAGCCTTGTTAGCCTGGCGCGATGAGCGTCTTCAACAGGCGGAACGCCGTCACCGGCTGGCTGACGTGGATGGTCGCCAAGCGCATTCTCAAGCGGAAAGCGAGCCAGGCCGTCCCTGGAGCGATCGAGGGGTCGAAGCGGCCGAACAAGAGCGCGATCGCCACCGCGCTCGCAGCGATCCTCGCCGTGCTCTGGTTTTGGCGGCGCCAGCGCTCGGGCGACGAGCTGCCGCCCGCGGGCGAGTAGCGCGGATGAGCATCTTCCGCTCTGCCCTGGACGAGCTCGTCCCGTACGAGCCGGGCAAGCCGGAGGAGGAGGTGCAGCGCGAGCTCGGGCTCGACCGCGTCGTCAAGCTCGCTTCGAACGAGGGGCCGTGGGGGCCGTTCGCGGCCGCGTTGGAGGCGCTCGAGCGCAGCGCGCGCGGGCTCAACCGCTATCCCGACGGCGGCGCGTACCACCTTCGCAACGCGATCGCGGCGCGGCACGACGTCGATCCGGCGAACGTGATCACCGGCGCCGGCGCCGACGCGATCATCGGCCACCTCTCCGTTGCCGCCCTCGATCCTGGCGACGAGGTCGTGACCGGGTGGCCGTCCTTCATCAGCTACGTCCTCGACGCGCTGAAGCTCGGGGCCGTTCCGCGCAAGGTGCCGCTCGTCGACGACCACTACGACCTCGACGCGCTCCTCGAGGCGATCGGGCCCAAGACAAAGCTGGTCTACGTCGCGACGCCGAACAACCCGACCGGAACGATGACGCCGCGCGGGCAGCTGGACGCGTACTTCGAGCGCGTCCCCGAGCACGTGCTCACGGTGCTCGATCAAGCGTACTTCGAGTACATCGACCGGACCGACTACCCGGACGGCGTCGCCGAGTACATGAAGGCGGGCCGGAAGGTGCTCGTGCTGCGGACGTTCTCGAAGATCTACGGCCTCGCCGGGCTGCGTGTCGGCTACGGCGTCGGCCCGGCCGACGTCATTCAGGCGATCGGGAAGACGCGTCGCGCGTTCGACGTCGGCACGCAGGCTCAGGCGGCGGCGCTGGCGAGCATGGATGGCGCGGACGAGCTCGCGGAGCGGCGGCGGCTCACGGTTGAGGGCCGGGCGGCGCTCGAGCAGACGCTGCGCGAGCACGGAATCCGGCCTGCCGGCCCGGCGGTCGCGAACTTCCTCTTCGTCGAGGTCGGCGACGACGCACCGGCGCTCTTCGACGCGCTCCTCCACCAGGGGGCGATCGTCCGGCCGATGGGCGGGTTCGGGGCGCCCGGAGCGTTGCGGATCACCGTGGGCACCCCGGATGAGAACGCCTTCTTCGCGGAGGCGCTCTCGTCCGTCAGGGCAACGACGGCCTAGCCCTCGGCTATCCTGCAACCCGCGCGGGTGACGGCCCGCCTTTTCGTATGCGGACGACGCTGAAGAGAGGGATCGGCCGCGGTGCGGCCCCGAATGGCAATGGCCGAGCGGTCCTGCCTCCCGGTGCGCTGTCCCCGATCACGATCTACCGCCAGCCCGAGCCGCCGCCGCGCTCGCGGTGGGCGTACGTTCGCACGGCGCTCGCATGGGCCGGCATCGCGCTGCTGGTCGTGATCGGCTCGGCCGCGGGCGGCGCGTACCTCTGGTTCCACGAGAGCGTCGCCGACGTGGTCGCCACGACGCCTGAGGTCAAGGTGGCGGCCAAGCGGCTCGACGTGGCGCTGCCCGGACAGCCCGCGACCGCGCTCGTCGTCGGCTACGACCGGCGGGCGGGCGACGGAAAGGGCACCCAGTCCCGCTCCGACACGATCATGCTCGTCCGCGCCGACCCGGAGACGAAATCGATCTCGCTCCTCTCGTTCCCGCGCGACCTCTACGTCCCGATCCATTGCCCTGGGCGGGCGCCGTTCGGGGCCCGCATCAACAATGCGTACGCGACGTGCGGCACGAAGGGGACGCTCGAGACGGTTCGCAAGCTGACCGGTGTGCCCGTGAACTACCTGATCACGGTCAACTTCCGCGGCTTCCGTCAGCTCGTCGACGCGGTGGGAGGGATCTGGCTCGACGTCGACCGGCGTTACTTCAACGATCGCGGCGGCGACTTCGGCTACGCGACGATCAACCTCTTCCCGGGCTATCAGAAGCTGGGCGGCTACCAGGCGCTCGACTTCGTCCGCTACCGCCACACCGACTCGGACCTCTACCGCGTCGCGCGCCAGCAGCTCTTCGTCAAGGCATTCAAGGATCAGATCCGGGCCAGCGCCGGGCCACTCGACCTGCCGAAGGTGATCAAGACGATCACGAGAAACGTCGAGGTCGGGGTCGGCGGCAACACGGAGCTCGACGGCAGGACGGTGCTGGAGTACGCGCTCTTTGCCTACTCGCTCCCGCCCGGCCACTTCTTCCAGTCGAAGATCGAGGGACTCGAGGAGACCGCCGGCTTCGACATCCTCGCGCCGGAGGCGAACGTGAAGAAGGCCGTGCAGGAGTTCACGCATCCCGACGTCGAGTCGCCGAAGAGCGCCACGCAGGTGGCGCTGAACGAGAAGCCGAAGCCGTCGGCCACGAAGGCGCCGGCGGCGGCCGAGACGTCGATCACCGTCCTGAACGGGAATGGCGTCACCGGCTCGGCCGGAACGGCGAGCTACCTGCTCTCGCAACGCGGCTACCAGATCGTCTATCCGCCCGACGGCAAGAATGCGAACGCGCCCAACTGGGAGTACTTCAAGACGCGGATCCACTACGACAAGATGCAGGCCGGCGCGGCGGCGGCCGCGAACAAGGTCGCGACGCTGTTCGGCACCGATGACGTCGTCCCGCTCGCGGGGAAGATCTCGCCCCTCGCGAACGGCGCCATGCTGACCGTGATCGTCGGCCAGACCTTCCACGGGACGCTCGCCGAGGCGCCCGTCGACAAGACGCCGAAGCGCCAGCCTGCGAACGTGGCGCCCGGCGCCGAGGCGTCGCTTGCGTACCTGCGGGAGCGCGCGAGCAAGGTGCCGTTCAAGGTGATGGTGCCGACCGTGATCGAGAAGACCTCTTGGATCGATCGCGAGCGGCCGGTGCGGATGTACCGGGTCGACCCGGATGGCAAGCACAAGACGATCCGACTCACCTACCGCCTCGGCACGGGCACGAACGAGTACTGGGGCGTGCAGATGACCGACTGGGAGGACGCCCCTGTCCTCTCCGAGCGGAACTTCGTCCGCTCGATCGGCGGTCGCCGCTACGAGCTCCACTACACCGGCCCCAAGCTGCACATGGTCGTGCTCCGGCAGGGGGGCGCCACGTACTGGGTCGTCAACTCGCTGCTCGACTCGCTCTCGAACGAGACGATGATCGCGATCGCCAAGGGTCTGAAGCCGCTCGACAAGATCAAGTGACCCTCGTTCGAGGTTCTAGGTAGGTTCCGGCGCGTGTCTCGAGTCGCTGTCTTCGGCGCCGGCTACGTCGGCCTCGTCACCGGTGCCTGTTTCGCGGATCTGGGTCATGACGTCGTCGTCCGCGACGTCGTCGCCGACCGCATCGAACGCCTCCGGGCGGGCGAGGTGCCGATTCACGAGCCGGGCCTCGAGCAGCTGCTGCGCCGGAACGCAGAGCGGTTGGCGTTCACGCTCGACGTAGGCGAGGCCGTGCGCGGCTCCGACTTTCTCTACGTTGCCGTCGGCACGCCGCCGACCTACTCCGGCGACGCCGACCTCTCCGCCGTCTGGACCGTGGTGGACGAACTCGACGGAGTCGACGGTCGGGCCGTGATGGTGATGAAGAGCACCGTTCCCGTCGGCACCGGGACAAAGGTGCGCCACCGGCTCGACGAACGCGGGCTCGAGCACATCGGCTACGCCTCGAACCCCGAGTTCACGGCCGAGGGCACTGCGGTCCGCGACTTCCAGCACCCCGACCGGATCGTGATCGGCTCGTTCGAAGCGGCCGACGGCGACGCGGTCGAGCAGCTCCACGAGGGGATCGAGGGACCCGTCGTGCGCAGCGACGTCGCCTCGGCCGAGATGATCAAGCTGGCGGCCAACGCGGCGCTGATGACGCGGATCAGCTTCATCAACGAGATCGCGAACGTCTGCGAGGCGACCGGGGCGGACGTCGTGCGGGTCGCCGAGGGGGTCGGCCTCGACCGCCGCATCGGCCCGAGCTTCCTGCGGGCGGGAATCGGCTACGGCGGCAGCTGCTTCCCCAAGGACTCGCTCGCGCTCAAGCAGCTGGCAGCGAACTCCGGCTACCACTTCCAGCTCCTCAACGCGGTGATCGAGGTCAACGAGCTGCAGAAGCGGCGCGTGATCGGGAAGCTCAAGCGGCATCTCGACTCGCTGCGGGGACGGACGGTGACCCTGCTCGGCGTCGCGTTCAAGCCGAACACCGACGACGTGCGGGAGGCGCCGAGCCTCGTCCTCGCCGGGCGTCTGATCGCGGAGGGAGCCGACGTGCGCGCCTGGGATCCCGTCGCGCGCCTGGACAACGCGCCCGGTGTCGCCCAGGTCGACTCCGTCGCCGAGGCGATCAAGGGTGCCGATGCAGTCGTGCTGGTCACCGAGTGGCCCGAGCTGGCCGACCTCGACTGGAAGGCCGCAGCGGAATCCGCCGAGCGTCCCATCCTGATCGACGGCCGCAACATGCTCGATCCGGAGACGATGCGCGCAGCCGGCTGGATCTACGAGAGCATCGGCCGTCCCGGCGCATGAGCCTGCCCGCCGTCATCCTCGTCGGCGGCCTCGGCACTCGGCTCCGGCCCCTGACGGACCGGACTCGCAAGGACATGCTCCCGCTCGTCGACCGGCCACAGCTCGCCTACACGTTGGAGCACCTCCGCCGCTTCGGCGTCCTCCGCGCGATCATCTCCTGCGGGTATCTGCCGACTCAGATCCAGGAGCACTTCGGCGACCGCTACGGCGAGCTCCGGCTCGAGTATCGGATCGAGGAGGAGCCGCTCGGCACCGGCGGCGCGATCCGCTTCGCCGCGCAGGGGATCGACGAGCCCTTCTTCGCGCTCAACGGCGACTCGCTGCGGGAGACCGACCTGGGCGCGCTCGTGGACTTCCATCGCTCGTGCGGCGGTCGCGCGACCATCCTGCTGACGCCGGTCGAGGATCCGAGCCGCTACGGGCTCGTCCGCGTCCATGCCGACGGCCGCGTGCGCAGCTTCCTCGAGAAGCCGCGTCCAGAGGAGATCGACACCAACCTGATCAACGCGGGCATGTACGTGCTCGAGCCGGAGGTGCTCGATCTGATCCCGCCGGGGCGACCTGTCTCGATCGAGCGCGAGGTGTTTCCCCAGCTCGTCGAGGAGCAGGCGGTGCACGGAGTCGCGCTGCCGGGCTACTGGCTCGACATCGGCACGCCCGATGCCTACCTGCAGGCGCACCGGGACGTGCTCGAGCGGAACTTCGTCACCGACATCGGCGACCGGCTCGGCTCGCACTACACGCTCGTCGCCGACGATGCCGAGACGGCTTCTGCCCGCCTCGTGCCGCCTGTCTTCGTCGGCGCGGGCGCACGGGTCGAGTCGGACGCGCGCATCGGCAGTCTCGCGGTGATCGGGGCCGGTGCGGTGATCGGCGAGGGCGCGGCGGTCGAGTCGTCGGTGATCGGCGCCGGAGCTGTCGTCGGCGCGCGCACGCACGTCGTCGGCTCGATCGTCGGCGAGCGCGCCGAGATCGGCGCCGACTGTGACGTCCGCGGCCTCTCCGTCGTCGGCCCTGGCGCGACGGTCGGCGACCGGAATATGCTCGACCACGGGATGCGCGTGGGGGCGGACGAGACGATCGCGGCGGGTGCGGTGTCGTTCTCTTGAGCATCGACTCCCCGAACCTCGGCTCGCTCGACCGCTGGGCCTTCCCCGTGCGCCGGGTCGAGAAGCCGTGGGGATACGAGCTGATCTGGGCGCTCACCGATGTCTACTGCGGCAAGGTCCTCTTCGTGAAGGCGGGTGCGTCGCTGAGCCTCCAGTTCCACAAGGAGAAGGACGAATCGTGGTACGTGCAGTCGGGCCGGGCGAAGCTCGAGCTCGGCAAGGTCGGACAGGGCGTGCTCGACGAGGAGGTGATCAGCGCGGGCGCCGCGTTCCACTACGAGCCAGGCACTGTTCACCGCGTCAGCGCGCTCGAGGACACGACCATCCTCGAGGTCTCGACGCCGCACCTGGACGACGTCGTCCGCCTGGAGGATCGGTACGGGCGAGAGGGGACGTCGGACGCGTAGATCACGGCCTGGAAACCTTCGCAAGCTAATGATAAGGTTGGCGTCGTGGAGGCTCTGACGATCGCGGACGCGGCCGCCGAGACGGGCTGGTCAGCCCGGATGCTGCGGTACCTCGAGACTGTCGGCCTCGTCGTCCCCGGGCGCACGGCCGCCGGCTATCGGCTCTACGGGATCGGCGAGCTCTACCAGCTGCGACAGCTGAAGCTGTTGCGCGAGCGGTTCGGGATCGAGCTGGACGAGGTCGCGTTCGCGGCCCGTCTCCGGGGCGAGCCCGAGCTGCGCATTGCCCTCGACGACTGGATGCGCTCGGCCGGGCCGGGCGCCGATTGGGTCGAGTGGGAGCAGCGCAAGCACGAGCGGCTGATTTCGGCCGCCTGACGAAGGGACTCAATGGCAACGACGAAGCGATATGACGTGAAGGATCTGGCGCTCGCCTCCGACGGCGTGCGCAGGATCGAGTGGGCAGACCGGCAGATGCCGGTGCTGGCCGCGATCCGTGAGCGGTTCGAGAGCGAGCAGCCGTTGAGTGGCTACCGCGTCTCGGCCTGCCTGCACGTGACGACCGAGACCGCGAACCTGATGCGCACGCTGCAGGCGGGCGGCGCCGACGTGGTGCTCTGCGCCTCCAACCCGCTTTCGACGCAGGACGACGTCGCGGCGGCGCTGGTGGACGAGTACGGGATCTCGACGTTTGCGATCAAGGGCGAAGACAACGACTCGTACTACCAGCACATCGAGGCCGCGGTCGACCACAAGCCGCACATCACGATGGACGACGGCGCCGACGTGATCGGTGTCCTTCACAGCGCCCGGCGCGAGCAGCTCGGCGACGTGATCGCAGGCACCGAGGAAACGACGACGGGCGTGATCCGGCTCAAGGCGCTCGAGCGGGACGGCAAGCTCGGATTCCCGGTCGTTGCCGTCAATGAGGCGAAGACGAAGCACCTGTTCGACAACCGCTACGGCACCGGCCAGTCCACGGTCGACGGCATCATCCGCGCCACGAACGTCCTCCTCGCGGGCCGGACGCTCGTCGTCGCCGGCTACGGCTGGTGCGGCCGCGGCGTCGCAATGCGGGCCAAGGGCATGGGGGCGCACGTGGTCGTCACCGAGGTCGATCCGATGAAGGCGATCGAGGCGGTCATGGACGGCTTCATGGTCATGCCGATGGCGCAGGCTGCCGAGATGGGCGACATCTTCATCACTGCGACCGGCGACAAGAACGTGATCGCGAAGGCGCACCTGGAGCGGATGAAGGACGGTGCGATCCTCGCCAATACCGGCCACTTCAACGTCGAGATCGAGCTGCCGGCGCTGCGCGCGCTGGCCAGCGAGACGCGGCAGGCCCGCGAGTTCGTGGAGGAGTTCACGTACGCCGACGGGCGCCGCGTGTACCTGATCGCCGACGGCCGCCTCGTCAATCTCGCCGCCGCCGAGGGCCATCCGGCCCAGGTGATGGACATGTCCTTCGCGAACCAGGCCCTCTCGGCCGAGTACGTGGTCCAGAACGCGTCCTCGCTCGAGAAAAAGGTCTATGTCGTCCCGGAGGAGATCGACAACGAGATCGCGCGGCTGAAGCTCGCGACGATGGGTGTCGAGATCGACCAGCTCACCGAGGAGCAGGCCAAGTACCTGGCCTCGTGGGACGAAGGCACGTAAGCCAACAGGGCGACCTAAGCCCGGAGCGAATCGTCCGTCTGGAAGCCGGCGCCGTCGTATTGCTCGACCAGCGCCGGCTTCCGGACGAGGTCGTCGAGCTCCGATGCGGGTCAGCGGCCGAGGTCGCAGAGGCGATCCGGACGCTGGCGATCCGGGGTGCGCCGGCGATCGGTGTCGCTGCTGCCTATGGCTTGGCGCTCGCGGCGGAGCGCGGCGAGGACGTCGACGCCGCCTACGGTGTGCTCGCAGAGTCGCGGCCGACTGGCGTCAACCTCGTCTGGGCGCTCGAACAGATGCGCCAGGATCCCTCACCCGAGCGGGCACGGGCGCTGCACGAGGCGGAGGTCGACCGGTGCCGGCGCATGGGCCGCCACGCAGCCGCGCTGTTCGGCCCCGGGACTCGGGCGCTGACCCACTGCAACGCCGGCGGCCTCGCGACGGGCGGGTACGGCTCCGCCGTCGGCGCGCTGCGGGCGGCCTGGGAGGAGGGCCTGCTCGCACACGTCTGGGTGGACGAGACGCGGCCGCTGCTCCAAGGGGCGCGGCTCACGGCCTGGGAGCTGGAGGCGCTCGGCGTCCCGCACGCGGTGATTGCCGACGCAGCCGCGCCGCACTTGATGCGGCTCGGCGAGGTCGACTGCATCGTCACGGGCGCCGACCGCATCGCCGCGAACGGCGACTCTGCGAACAAGATCGGCACGTATGGTCTCGCCGTGGCCGCGGCTCATCATCGAATCCCGCTCTACGTCGTCGCCCCGACGTCGACGGTCGATCCTGCGACGCCCACGGGCGCCGAGATCCCGATCGAGGAGCGCGACGGGGCCGAGATCACGGCCCGCTTCGCCGCGCGGAATCCTGCCTTCGACGTCACGCCGGCGGCGCTGATCGCGGCGATCGTGACCGAGGAGGGCATCCACCGGCCGCCGTACGACGAGTCGCTGCCGCGGTGAGCGTGCTGGACGAGTTGACGAGGGAGGTGGAGACCGATCCGGCCTCCGTCGGCCTGATCCTGCATGGCTCTCGAGCCGCCGGAACCGCACGCGACACCTCCGACTTCGATTTGATGCGGGTCGTCACCGACGAGGCGTACCCGACGCACGCGACCCTCCGCGAGAAGCGAACGGGCGTCGACGGATTGGCCGCCGACGTCTTCTATTCGTCACCGCGGCGACTTTCGGAGCTGGCAGAGCGGCCCGACTGGCAGGTCGGGATGCTCGTCACCGGCCGGATCCTCGTCGACCGAGGCCCGCTAGCCGCTCTGGTCGAGACGACGCTCAGACGCGCCGGCGAGCGTGCCCGCGAGCGGCTGGACGAGCACTACGACGCCTACCTCAACTGCTTCGTCCGCTCACTCAAGGCCTGGCGGCGGGGAGACGAGCTCGGCGGCCGGATGCAGGCGGCGGAGTCTGCGCTCTATCTGGTGCGCTTGCTCTTCGCGCTCGAATCTCGCTGGCATCCCTATTACGACCAGCTCGCCGCGCCGCTGACCGAGCTCGAGCCGCTCCAGGGGTGGAGCGCGGGCGAGTTGAGCAACGTGCTGCTGCGCCTCGTCCGCGATGCCGATCCTGCGGACCAGCAGGAGCTCGAGCTCCGGGTCGAGTCGCTGCTCGAGTCGCGCGGAATCGAACATCAGTGGGGGCCGGAGGACGACTTGCAACCACTCAAGGAGTACCGCTTCCGTTGAAGGCCATCATCCTCGCCGGCGGCTACGCGACGCGGCTGCGGCCGCTCACCGACGATCTCTCCAAGTGTCTGCTGCCGATCGGGGGCAGGCCGATGGTCGACTGGATCCTCGACCGCGTGGAGGAGGTCGAGGAGATCGACGAGGTACACGTCGTCACGAACAGCCGCTTCGCCCGCGACTTCGAGCACTGGGCGATGTCCAAGGACGGGGTCACCGTGCACGACGACGGCACGACCTCGAACGAGGACCGACTCGGCGCGATCGGCGACGTCGCCTTCACGCTCGACGGCGCCGGAATCAACGACGATGTGATGGTCATCGCCGGTGACAACCTCTTCGACTACTCGCTGCAGGACTACGTCGACTTCTGGCGCGGCAAAGCGGTCGCGAGCGCGGTCGCCATCCGAGATGTGGGCGACCTGCGGCTCGCGAGCCAGTACGGCATCGTCGAGCTCGACGGCGACCGCGTGATCTCCTTCGAAGAAAAGCCGGCCAGCCCGACGACGACGCTCTGCGCGACCGCCACCTACATCTACCACCGCGAGCACCTGCCGCTCGTGCGACGGTTCCTCGACGAGGGCAACCCTCCCGACCAGTCCGGCAGCTTCGTCGAATGGCTCTGCTCCCGCGAGCCGGTGTACGGCTACTGGTTCACCGGCCCCTGGCTCGACATCGGCGACAAGGAGCAGCTGCTCGTGGCCGACAACATGCTCCGGCGCGCACAGGGACTGCCTGAGCGCGATGAGTACGTGCTCGAAATTTAGGCACTCGGCACGTTCTCGTCACACTCCCGTGAGGAATCTGCCCGTACGGTCGCAGGAGTGCTGCTCGACCTTCTTCTACCGATCCGGTGTGCCGCCTGCGGCATCCCGGGGCGGGCCTTCTGCGCGCACTGCCGCGATGCGCTGATCCGGCTCGCGCCGCCGCTCTGTGACCGCTGCGGTTCACCCGGTGCCTGGCCGGTGAAGCGATGCGCCGAGTGCAGCGGCCGTCGGATCGCGTTCGCGCGCGCGAGAGCCGCGATCGTCTACGACGCGACCGCTCGGCTGTTCGTCCACGCCTGGAAGGAGCACGGCCAGCGGAGGCTGGCGCGCGACGCGGCCGTGCTCGTGGCAGAGACGCTGGTGCGCCCGCAGGCGCCGGTGCTGGCGTTCGTCCCGAGCGACGGCGACCGGTCGCTGCGGCGCGGGCACCGGCCGGCGGAGGCGCTCGCACGCGAGCTGGGCCGCGTGTGGGAGCTACCCGTCGCGCCGCTCGTGCGGCGGGTGCGATCGGCCGAGCGTCAGCGAGGGCTGGGGCTCCAGGAGCGCCGGCGAAACGTCCGGGGCGTATTTGCGTCGGCACGCGCGTCGCCCGCACGCGTGTGCCTCGTCGACGACGTCTACACGAGCGGAGCCACCGTCGGCGCGGCGGCGTCAGCGCTACGCCGCGCCGGCGCGCGCAGAGTGGAGGTGGTGACGCTGGCACGAGCCGTGCGCTGATCGGTGGGTTACCCTGAGATCAACCACCGGACGGAGGAGAGGCGATGCGACTCGAGGTCAAAGGCCGAAACGTCGAGGTCAATGATTCGATCCGGAGGTACGCGGCCGACAAGCTCGACAAGATCGAGAAGCAGCTGCCGGAGCCGACGCAAATCGAGGTGGAGCTCACACTCGAGACAAACCCGTCGATCGCCGAAGGTCACATTGCCGAGGCGACCGTGTGGACGAAGGGCTCCACGCTGCGGGTGCGAGAGCGGTCGGCCGGCTTCGAGGCGTCGATCGATCAGCTCGCCGACAAGCTCGAGCGCCAGGTCAAGCGCTACCGCGAGAAGCGGAGCCGCCGCGAGACCGGCCGCCGCGCGAACGGCTCCGGACCGGAGGAGCCCGCCTTCTCGGAGGAGCAGCTCCAGAGGATGATCGTCAAGTCGAAGCAGTTCGACCTGCAGCCGTTGACGCCCGAGGAGGCGACCGTGGAGCTCGAGCTGATCGGCCACGACTTCTTCGTCTTCGTCAACATCGAGACGGACAAGCAGAACGTCGTCTACCGCCGGCGCGACGGCGGCTACGGGTTGATCGAGCCGCAGCAGTAGTGGGGCTCTTCCGCCGCGGCAAGCCTCTGCACGAACGGCTGGCGGAGGCGGCAGACCTGGATGTGGGCACGACGGATCGCGACGACGCCCCGCGCCAGCGCACGCCCTCACGGCTCTCGAGCCTGATGCACGGCCTCGCCGACGGCTTCCTCTCCGCGCCACCCGACGAGTTCGGCCGGCCCTCGCCCCTGGGTGAGGTCGCGCTGCACGGCGTCCCACGCCCGCGGGAGTGGGACGTGGTCGCCAGTGCCGAGGCAGAGCTTCCGGGCTCCGAAGTCCACTTCACAGCCCTGCCCGACGGCGCGCTGATCGTCGAGGAGGACGTCCCGGACGGGTCGCTGACCCCGCTCGCCGAAGCGATCGAGGTCACGATCAACCCGCCCTACGTCGCGGAAGGGATCCGGCGCGATGAACGCGTGTGGGCGGTCGCCGCGCGGCGGATTCGTGTGCGCGCCTTCCCCGAGCACGACGAGGACGAGCTCGAGCTGGTGGAGAACGGGGAGATCGTGATCGGCCGCCGGATCGACGGCGAGCTGTTCGAGATCCAGGTCTCGTCGCTTTAGCGCGTACCCGCCGCGACGACGACCCAGGCGTCGTAGCCGAGCGTCCGGCCGGAGGCGTACACGAGCCCGCGCCGGCCGAGTTGCGCGTGGAAGCGGACGCCGAGCGTATGCACGAGCGTGTCCCTGCCGCTCACGAGACGCAGCAGCCGCAGCTGCCGGCCGGCCCCGTAGGCGACGATGCCCCCGGACAGACCGAGGATGCGGGAGCCGCGCGGGAGCGGGATCATCCTTGGCGGCCCATCACTGTGGATCTCGAGCCCGGCGGTCGTCTCGAGGACGAGTCCCGGTGCGGCGAGAACCGCCTCCTCGACCGTGCCGGCCGGAAACGAGCGCTCGCGGATCACCTTGCCGGCACCCGAGATCGAGAGCACGGTCCCGTTCGCGAGCACGGCCGCATAGCCGCGCGAGTGCGCGCTCAGGGAGACGACGCGGTCGGCCGCCGTCAGCGTGAAGCGGCGCGACCCGTTCGGCGCCAGCACGACGATCGTGCGCCCCGTCGCGTACGGCAGCGAGCCCTCCCAGACGCGGCCAAGCAGGACCGGCGCCGGCCCGTCGACGGCGGCGGGGAGAAACGCGATCCGCTTCACCTTCGCCGTCCCGCCCTTCGTCCACAGCGACCACTCCCGAATGTTGCCGCCCGTGTACGTGAGCCAGAGCGCGCGGCCGCCGGTCGCGATCACGCCGCTGACGCCGCTGCCGGTGCTCGTGCTGACGAAGCAGTGTGTCGCCAGGCGCCGGTCCGACCGCGTTGCCACGTCCCAGAGGCGGACCTCGTGGCAGGCGCGCGAGTATTCGTCCGCGTAGCCGACCTCCGTGCCGGCGATCGAGACGGCCGACAGCGGCCCCGCGACCTGTCGCTCGCGCGCCGTCGCCGCGGCCGCAAGCGAGAGCGCGAGCCCGAGAACGACGGCGAGCGTGAGGAGGGGTCGCATCCCGACCGACGCTAACGGGACGAGGTTAGACCTCCGTGAAGCGCGGGTGAAGAATTCCGCCAACGGCTACCCTACGTCGATGCCCACCGCCAACTTCGGCAGGTTCGAGAAGGTGCTGCGCGTCGGCGAAGGCCGGCGCCTGAAGCGGCTCGCCCAGCAGGCCGACTACATCGCCTCGCTCGAGCCTGACTTCCAGGCCATGTCGGATGAGGAGCTGCGCGGCACGACCGGACGGCTGCGCGAGCGCCTCGACAACGGAGAGCCGCTCGACGACCTGCTCTTCGAGTCGTACGCCGCCGTGCGCGAGGCGCGCTGGCGCGAGTCGCAGCAGCGGATGTTCGACGTGCAGATGATGGGCGCGATCGTCCTGCACGAGGGCGACATCGCCGAGATGAAGACCGGTGAGGGCAAGACCTTCGTCGCCTCCGCAGCGCTCGTCCTGAACGCGCTCCCGGGAACCGGCGTCCACCTCGTCACCACCAACGACTACCTCGCCAAGCGTGACGCCGAGTGGAACCGGCCCGTGTACGAGCGGGTCGGGATAACCGTCGGCGCCATCCAGAACATGATGCCGTTCGCGCAGCGGCGCGAAGCCTACGCGGCGGACATCACCTACGGCACCAACTCCGAGTTCGGCTTCGACTACCTGCGCGACAACATGGCCGTCAGCAAGGACGGCCTCGTCCAACGCAGCCACGCCTTCGCGATCGTGGACGAGGTCGACTCGATCCTGATCGACGAGGCGCGGACGCCGCTGATCATCTCCGGCGAGCCCGAGACCGCCGCCACGACCTACTACGACTTCGCCAGGATCGTGAAGGAGCTGCACGGCGCGCCCGCCACCCGTAAGGGCGACAAGGGCGAGGACGAGACCGAGCTCTCCGGCGCCGACTACCTCTACGACGAGAAGCACAAGACGGTCTCGCCGGCCCAGACCACGATCGACGCCGTCGAGCGCGCCCTCGGGATCGAGAATCTCTACGACCCGCGCAACGTCCAGCTCGTCAACCACCTGATCCAGGCGCTGAAGGCGCAGTCGCTCTACGAGCGCGACGTCGACTACGTCGTCCAGGACGGCGAGGTGAAGATCGTCGACGAGTTCACGGGCCGGCTGATGGAGGGCCGCCGCTGGAGCGAGGGGCTGCATCAGGCGGTCGAGGCGAAGGAGGGCGTGCGGATCCAGGAGGAGAACCAGACGCTCGCCACGATCACGCTCCAGAACTACTTCCGCCTCTACGAGAAGCTGGCCGGGATGACGGGAACCGCCAAGACGGAGGAGAAGGAGTTCGTCGAGATCTACGGCCTGCACGTGGTCGAGATCCCCACGAACGTTCCCGTCACGCGTCGCGACGAGAACGACTACATCTTCAAGACGAAGGAAGCGAAGTTTGCGGCGGTGCTGGACGACATCGTCGACCGGCACGAGGAGGGACAGCCGGTCCTCGTCGGCACGATCGCAGTCGAGACCTCCGAGTACCTGTCGGAGCTCCTGAAGCGGCGCGGGGTCCCGCACAACGTCCTCAACGCGAAGGAGCACGAGCGCGAATCGGAGATCATCAAGGACGCCGGCCAGCCCGGCTTGGTCACGATCGCAACGAACATGGCCGGCCGCGGCGTCGACATCAAGCTCGGTGAGGGCGTCACCGACCTCGGCGGCCTCTACGTGCTCGCGACCGAGCGGCACGAGTCGCGCCGGATCGACAACCAGCTGCGCGGCCGCTCCGGCCGTCAGGGCGACCCCGGCGAGACGCGCTTCTACCTCTCCGGCGAGGATGACCTCGTCCGCCTCTTCGCCGGGGACCGGATCAAGAACATCATGGAGCGTTTCAAGCTCCCGGACGACCAGCCGATGGAGGCGAAGATTCTCTCGAACCAGATCGAGAACGCCCAGAAGAAGGTTGAGGAGCAGAACTTCGTCGCGCGGAAGAACGTCCTCAAGTACGACGATGTGATGAACACGCAGCGCACCGTGATCTATGAGCAGCGGCGGCGCGTGCTCGAAGGCGACGACCTCTCCGAAGACGTGCGCGACTGGATCCGCGAGGTGGTCGAGGCGAACGTCCAGAACGCGACGGAGGCCGAGTTCAACGAGGACTGGGACTTGGCAGCGCTCGTGCAGCAGATGCAGGCGCTCTACGGCACCGACATCACGGTCAACGAGCTGCAGGAGGAGGTCGAGCTCGAGCGCGAGGCGCTGATCGAAGAGTTCATCGAGGACGCGCTCGAGACGTACGACGAGAAGGAGAAGGAGTACGGCGCGGAGCTGATGCGCGAGATCGAGCGCTACGTGATTCTGCAGGTCGTCGACGCTCGCTGGCGCGGCCACCTCGACTCGATGGACTACCTCCGCGACGGCATCCATCTCCGCGCGATGGCGCAGAAGGATCCGCTCGCCGAATACCGGGCCGAGGGCCACGCGATGTTCAACGAGCTCCGGAACACGATCCGCGAGGAGGTCGTGCTGACCCTCTTCCACGCGCAGGTCGAGCTCGAGCAACCGCAGCTCGAACCGGAGCAGGGGAACGGGAACCTCCAGTACGCCCACGAGACCGCGGCCGGCTCCGATGCGATCGCAGCCGCCGGCGTCGGTGCCACGGGTGGCTCGGTCGCCACGGCCTTCGCGCCGCTCGCGGGCGGCAGCACGTCCACGGCAACCGCCGTCAACGAGCACAAGGACGTTGGCCGAAACGATCCCTGCTGGTGCGGCAGCGGCAAGAAGTTCAAGCGGTGCCACGGCGCCTGAGGCGCGGCGACACCTGCTCGAGCAGGCGCCGTTCCTCGACAAGCTCCACGTCCAGGGTCTTGTAGCCGGCGGCGTCGAACAGGATCGAGATCTTGTCCCCTTCGTAGCGCTGCACAGTGCCCTCCCCCCAGTCGCCGTGCCGGACGCGCGCGCCGAGCTCGAAAGGCTGTGAGAGCGGCTCGACGACGACACCGGCGTCGCAGCAGTCGCAGTTGCAGCACCGGTCTTCGCGAGGCTCTCCGAAGTAGCCGAGCAGGAACCGCCGCCGGCAGTCGCGGAGCTCCGCGTACGCGCGCATCATCTCGATTCGCGAACGCTCGTACTCCTTCCGCTCCGACTGCGCATCCACGGCCGCCGCCGGATCGGCCTCGTCGCGCGGCAAGACGTCACCCGAGGCGAGCAGGGAGACCGCGCCGGCCTGCTCGAGCTGCGTCAGGATCGTCGCCAGGGTCGACTTGGGCAGGCCGGTTTCCTGCTCGAGCTCACGTGGGTCGACCGGCCCACGGCGCCGCGAGAGCGCGTCGGCGACAGCCTCGACCTCGTCGAGCTCGAGAGTGCGCACGCCGCCGAAGAAGCGGCGGCGCCCGACGTCTTCCGGCCGGTAGAAGAGGACGGCGTGGGCCGGCTCGCCGTCGCGGCCCGCGCGGCCGATCTCTTGGTAGTAGGCGTCGACCGAATCGCTGACATCCGCGTGGTGAACGAAGCGCACGTTTGGCTTGTCGATTCCCATCCCGAACGCGACCGTCGCGACCACGACCTCGAGCTCGTCCGCCATGAAGGCATCCTGCACGTCCGCGCGAGCCCGTTTCGGCAGTCCGGCGTGATAGGCCCTGGCCCGGAGCCCCTCGTGCGCGAGCCGCTCCGCAAGCTCCTCGCTGCCCCGGCGCGTGGCCGCGTACACGATTCCCGGCGGCTCAGACGCGAGTACGCGTTCGACGACCCCGTCCAGCTTTTCCTTCTCCGAGTAGAACGACTCGACCGCGAGATGGAGGTTCGGCCGGTCGAAGCCCCGCACGATCACGCACGGGTCGTCGAGGCGCAGCCGCTCGACGATCTCGGCGCGAACCGTCGGCGCCGCCGTCGCCGTCAGCGCGAGCACCGGTGGGCGGCCGAGCTCGTCGATCACCGCCCCGAGACGAAGGTAGTCGGGCCTGAAGTCGTGGCCCCACTCGCTGATGCAGTGCGCCTCGTCGACGACGAACAGCGCCGGCTCCGCTTCACGGAGGCGGGGGAGCGTGTCCTCGGCGGCGAACTGCTCGGGCGCGAGGAAGAGGAAGTCGAGCCCGCGCTGCTCGACGGCCTCGAGCGTCAGCTCGCGCCGGCGCTCGGTCAGCGTCGAGTTCAGCTCGGCCGCAGCGACCTGCTCGTTCTCTTCCAGCGCGTCGATCTGGTCCCGCTGGAGCGCGATCAGAGGTGAGACCACGACAGTGGGGCCGCCCAGCAGGAGGCCCGCGAGCTGGTAGATCGCCGATTTGCCGGAGCCCGTCGGCATCACTGCGAGCGTGTCGCGGCCGTCCAGCAGCGCACGCACGGCCTCCGCCTGGCCAGGCCGCAGATCCTCGTAGCCCAGCTCCGTCCGCGCCGCCGCGCGGATGTGATCGACCCCAGTCCCCACGGCCACGGCGTACCCGGCCGGCTGCGCTGCGAACCCGCCTCGGCTACAGTCGAGCCGTGTCCGATGTCGCGATTCCGCTCGACCAGCAGCTCGAGGAGATCAGAGCCCAGCTCTCCTGGGTTCGTGATTACCTTTGACCCCGCTTCGCTGACATCGCGCCTCGCCGAGCTCGAGCAGGAGATGGGCGCGCCGGGCTTCTGGGACGATCAGGCGCGTGCCACAGCCGTCTCGACCGAGCACTCCCGTCTGAGCAAGCGCCTCGAGCGCTACCAGCGGCTGCAGGGCGAGCACGACGACGCCGCCGAGCTGCTCGAGCTCGAGCCAGACCTCTCGGCCGACATCGAGGCCCAGCTGCAGCCGCTCCGGCGTGAGCTCGAGCGGCTGCAGGAGGACGCGCTCTTCAACGGCGAGTACGACGCCGGCGACGCCGTCGTCTCGATCCATGCGGGCGCGGGCGGCACCGATGCGCAGGACTGGGCGGAGATGCTCCTGCGCATGTACCTGCGTTGGGCGGACGACCGCGGCTTCCAAACGGAGCTCGTCGAGGCAAGCCCGGGGGAGGAGGCGGGCCTGAAGTCGGCGACGCTGACGGTGAAGGGTGAGAACGCCTATGGGCTCTTCAAGGCGGAGCGCGGCGTGCACCGCCTGGTCCGGCTCAGCCCATTCGACAGCGCGCACCGCCGGCACACCGCATTCGCGCAGGTCGTGGTTGCACCGCTGCTGCCGGACGAAAGCACGGTGCAGATCGACGAGAGCGACCTCAGGATCGACACCTACCGCGCCTCCGGCGCCGGGGGGCAGCACGTGAACAAGACCGACTCGGCCGTCCGGATCACGCACATTCCGAGCGGGATCGTCGTCCAGTGCCAGAACGAGCGCTCGCAGACGTCGAACAAGCAGACCGCGCTGCGGATCCTCACGTCGCGCCTGATCGAGCTGCAAGAGGAGGAGCGGGAGGCGGAGCTCGCGCGCGAGCGGGGCGCCGCGCAGGACACCGGCTTCGGGAGTCAAATCCGAAGCTATGTCCTCCATCCCTACCAGCTCGTGAAGGACCTGCGTACGGATTACGAGGTCGGGAACGCTCAGGGGGTGCTGGACGGCAATCTCGACGGCTTCGTGCGCGAATACCTGCTCGCGAAGGCCGCGGGCAAGGCGATCTAACCGCCCTGTTGGCTAGACTGGCCCCCGCACAGATGCCGGAGCAGCCCGCCCCCGCGGCCGTCCTCCTTCTTCATTCCGGTGACTGACCTCGACATGCAGACAGACGTGACTGAGCCCGCGACCGAACCAGTGGTGGTCCCCCAGAACGGGGTGCCCATCGACGCGTCGACCGCGGGGACGATGATCGTGTTCGAGGGCGTGACCAAGGTCTACGACCCGAACGTCATCGCACTCAACGACGTCTCCTTCGTGATCGAGAAGGGCGAGTTCGTCTTCGTCGTGGGCGCGTCCGGCTCGGGCAAGTCGACGATGATCCGCCTGCTCCTGAAGGAGCTCGAGCCCACCGGCGGCCGGATTCTCGTCGGCGGGCGCGACCTGACCCGGCTCAAGCATTCGAAGGTGCCGCTGCTGCGCCGCAACGTCGGCTGCGTTTTTCAGGACTTCAAGCTGCTGCCTAACCGGACCGCGGCCGAGAACGTGGCCTACGCGCTCAAGGTACAGGGCGAGAGCTCGGCGAACATCCGCCGGAAGGTGCCGGAGGTGCTTGCTCTCGTCGGGCTCTCCGAGAAGATGTCGTCGCTCCCGGACGAGCTCTCCGGCGGCGAGCAGCAGCGCGTCTCGATCGCGCGCGCCGTCGTCAACCACCCGCCGCTCCTGATCTGCGACGAGCCGACGGGGAACCTCGACCCGGACACGTCGGTGGGGATCATGCAGCTGCTCTATCGCATCAACAGGGCGGGGACGACAATCCTGATGGTGACGCATGACCGGGAGATGGTCGACAAGATGCGCCGGCGCGTGATCGCGCTCGAGGACGGCCGTCTGGCGCGCGATGAGCGCCGCGGAGGCTACGAGAGCGAATGAGGCTCCGGCTTCTGTTCTCCGAGTCGATCCGGTCGCTGGGCGCGAACCTGTCGACCACGATCGCGGCGACGATGACTGTGCTGATCGGGATGTTCCTGCTCGGGCTCTTCATCGCACTGGGATCGTGGGCGCAGGCGTTCGGCGACAAGCAGAAGGAGAAGCTGCTCGTCAAGGTCTACTTCTGCACCGCGTCGACCTGCAAGGCGGAGGCGAAGCCGGCACAGATCAACGCCGTGCGCGTGAAGCTCGGCTCGGACCCGCTTGTCAAGGACATCACGTTCGTCTCGAAGGCCGAGGCACTCGACCGGATGCGCAAGCTGCAGCCCGAGATCGTCGAGAACCTGCCGGGCAACCCGCTTCCCGACGCGTTCGAGGTGAGCGCACACGACGGCGCAAACGTGAAGCAGATCAGTGAGAACCTGCGGACGCCGGCGCCGCCGGCCGGGGTGGAGAAGATCAACGACGGCGAGGAGGTGTCGGACCGGGTCGTGACCGTGGCCCGGGTGCTCTCGAGCGCCTTCCTCGTTGCCACGATCGTGCTCCTGATCTCATCCGCGCTGCTGATTGCGAACACGATCCGGCTCTCGATCTTCTCGCGGCGACGGGAAATCGAGGTGATGAAGCTCGTCGGCGCCACGAACTGGTTCGTTCGCGGCCCGTTCATGCTCGAAGGCTTGATCTGCGGCGTCGCCGGCTCGCTCGTGGCCGTCTTCCTGCTCCTGATCGGGAAGGCCGTCGTGCTCGAGCGGATCACCGACCGCTTCGACGCAGGCGCCGGCGTCCAGGCATGGTCGTTCCCGACGATCGCGTTGATCGTCATCCTCGTCGGCCTCACGGTCGGCGCCGTCGGCTCGGGCATCACCCTGAGGCGCTTCCTCCAAGTGTAGGAAGCGATGGCTTCTCGCCGCCAGCATCGAGGCCGCCAGAAGCGGCCGAGCCGCGCGCAGCGTCGCTCCCGCCACGACGCGCACGCCCGCGTCCCCGAGCCTGAGATCGTCCTTCCGACACGGGGCAACGAGCCGGCGACCGTCGTCGCCCACGTCGGCCCGACGAACTCCGGCAAGACACACGCGGCGCTCGAGTTCCTCGCCGAGACCGGCCGCGGCGTCTTCGCGGCGCCCCTGCGGATGCTGGCCCAGGAGGCTCACCGCCGCCTGAGCGCCGAGCTCGGCGCGGAGCATGTCGGCCTCGTCACTGGTGAGGAGCGCGTCAACGAACACGCTCCCGTCATCTGCTGCACGGCCGAGATGGCGCCGCTCAACTCGCCGATGCACCCAGGGGAGGTGCTCGTGCTGGACGAAGTCCAGTGGGCTGACGACCCCGAGCGCGGGTCCGCCTGGACGCGGCTGCTGCTCGCAGGGGAGTACCGGCACATCCTCCTGCTGGGTGCCGTCGAAGCGCTGCCGCTCGTGCGGAATGCATTCCCGCAGGCGGAGGTCCGCTTCTTCGAGCGCAAGGCGCCGCTCGACTGGACCGGGCCGGTGGCCTTCCAGAGCCTCAAGCCGGGCACCGTCGTCGTGGCCTTCAGCCGCCGCGCCGTGCTCGCGCTCGCGGGCGAGTTGAACCGTCGCCAGCCCGGGAAGGTGGCCGTCCTCTACGGGGCGATGCCGTTGACGGCGCGCCGCCTCGAGATCGAACGCTTCATGACGGGGCAGGCGACCGTCTGTTGCGCGACGGACGTTCTCGGCCACGGCGTCAACCTCCCCTGCGAGACGCTGCTCTTCGCCGAGTCGCAGAAGTTCGACGGGGAGGAGCGCCGCGACCTGCATGCCTGGGAGATCGCGCAGATCGCCGGTCGTGCCGGCCGGTTCGGCCTCGTCGAGCGCGGCCACGTCGGCGTCCTCACCGGCATCTCGTGGGCGAACGCGCACCCCAACCTGATCGAATCTGCGCTGCATCCGCACGTCCAGCTCCCTGGCGGCCACCTCGGTTATCGCGTCGTCGACACGGCCAGGATCCGGCCGCGGCTCGATGACTTGCCGATCGAGTCGCCGGCGCAGCTGCCGGCGGCGCTGCGCGGCTGGCACACCGCCGCCCTCAGGCAGTGGGCAAGCGACAGCTGGCTCTCGGTCGAGTCGAT
>Ga0126307_10000453_pt1 | contig 26271 bp, 30 predicted proteins | sample Plot28_FD_89955 | JGI IMG/M metagenome (GOLD analysis project Ga0126307, IMG submission 89955) | Serpentine soil microbial communities from UC McLaughlin Reserve, CA, USA - Plot28 | ecosystem: Environmental > Terrestrial > Soil > Grasslands | place: USA: UC McLaughlin Reserve, Lake County... | reverse complement strand
GCAGCGGAGCCGCCGGCAGCTCCACCGGATCGCCCTCCGTCTCGGGGAAGCGCGGGAAGTCATCGGCGGACAGGGTGCGGAGATGGAAGCGGGACGAGCCGGCGCTGAGCTCGATGTCCCGCTCTGCCTCGCGGAGCGCGAGGGTCACCGGGCCGTCCGGAAGCGAGCGGGCGACCTCGACCAGCAGGCGGCCGGGAAGCACGACGGAGCCCTCGCCCTCAATTTCGCCGTCCAGCCCGACCTCGAGGCCGAGCTCCATGTCCGTGGCGCGCAAGCGAGCGCCACCGTTGGTGGTGATCAGGATCCCGGAGAGAGCCTGCAGCGCAGCGCGGGCCGAGACGGCTCGCGAGACGACGAGCAGTGCATCGAGAAGCGATTGCCTTGTGGTGTTGATCTTCATGGCCTGTTGGTCTTGAGCTTCCCTAGGAGTAGTAAGGGTTGTGGATGACGTGGATATGTGGACAGCCTCCTCTGACGATTCTTTCAATCGGTTCGGTCACGATCCATTCCGGTTCCGGATTGGAGCTCGGTGGTGAGCTCCTCGACGGCGCGCGAGAGGGTGGCGTCCTCGAGGGCGCTGCTCTCGACCTTGCGGATGGCGTGCATGACGGTGGTGTGATCACGGCGGTTGAAGGCCTCGGCGATCGCGGGGAGCGAGAGGTCGGTGAGCTCGCGGGTCAGGTACATGGCGAGCTGCCGGGCGCGAGCGACGGGAGCGCTGCGGGTGGGGGAGAGGATGTCGTCGACGCTCAGACCGAGCCGCGTGGCGACGGCCTCCTGGACCTGGCGAGGGTCGGGGTGCTCGGGCGGGGGCGGCAGGACTTCGTCTGAGGGCACCGCTCGGTTGATGGATTCGGCCGTCACTGCGGAGGCGGTCAGGGAGGAGGGGGCCACCACGCGGGTGAGCGCCCCCGTCAGGACGCGGAGATTGGCCGAGGCTTTCGAGGCGAGAGCGCGGAGGGCGTCGGGTGGCACGTCCTCGGTCTGCTCACGCGAGAGATTGCCGAGGAAGACCAGCCGGGTAGCGAGGTCCGGCGGCTCCACGGGCACCGTCAGTCCCCATTCGAAGCGGTCGCGCAGCCGGTCGGAGAGAGCCGAGAGCTCGGCGGGGACGCAATCGGCCGTGATCACGAGCTGCGCTCCGCCCTCATAGAGGGCGTTGAAGGTGTGGAAGAACTCGTCGGCGGTCCGAGCCTTGCCCTGGAGGAACTGGACGTCGTCGATCAGCAGGACGTCCGAGCGGCGGTAGCGCTCCTTGAAGCCCTCGATGCCGGCGCCCTGTAGGGAGGAGACGAACTCGTTGGTGAAGGACTCGGCGGTCGTGTAGTGGACGGCGAGCTGCGGGCTGTGCCGGTGCAGGTAGTTGGCGATCGCGCCGAGCAGATGCGTCTTGCCGAGCCCGGGAGGCCCGTGCAGGAAGAGCGGGTTGTAGGCCTCCCCGGGGGCTTCGGCGATGGCGAGCGCTGCGGCGTGGGCGAGCTGGTTGCCAGGGCCGATGACGAAGCGCTCGAAGGTGTAATCGGGGTTGAGCGCCACCTGGGAGGCGGCCTCGACGGCGGCGGGGGAGGCGGCCGCGGCATCGTCGGGTGAGACGAGCTCGACCTCGCGGAGACCGTCAACGGCGCGATCGGTCGCGGCTCGCAGCAGGTCCATGTAGCGGCGCCCGACCCAGCGGATCACCCGCTGCGGTCCGGTCAGATAGAGGGTGGCGCCCCGGCGGGAGACCGGGGTGAGGGGGGAGAACCAGAGGCGGTAGGTGTCCTCGTGAACCGAGGCGGCCAGCTCTCGCTGGATCTCGCGCCAGGGATCCTCGAGATCCTGGCGAACGTCGCGAACCTGGCCCGGAACCTGGTCCTCCTCTCGTCTCGTTGCGTGCGCGGCCGAGCGAGCGATCATAGGCTCGGCCCAGCCGAGTCGATAGGCCCCCGAGCCGACCTCCTTGCAAAACGCGGCGAAAACCGAGACGGCGATTTCCCGGCGGAGGTCACGCCCTATACTGCCGTGCCCCTCGGCCCTCCCACGGGCTCTCCTGATGAAGCGGACCTACCAGCCCAAGAAGCGCAAGCGAGCCCGGACCCATGGTTTCCGGGCCCGGAGCGGTACCCGCTCCGGTCGCGCGATCCTGAGGCGCCGGCGTCAGAAGGGCCGCAAGCGGCTCACCCCAAGCTGACGTTGGCCTCCAAGGGCCGTCCGGATGCTCGCCGCCGCCGTCTCTCCCGGAGCGGCGACTTCGATCGCGTCTACAGGGAGGGCAACTCCCGCGGCAACCGCTTCCTGGTGCTCTACTCGTTCGCCCGCCGCGAGGAGGATGCGAACGACGGCGCCCGGCTCGGCCTCTCCGTCGGCCGGAAGATCGGCAAGGCGGTGACCCGGAACAAGGTGAAGCGCGCGGTCCGGGAGGCGTTCTGGGAGCTCTCGGATGGCCTCGAGGCGGGGCACGACTACGTGATCGTCGCCCGGCCCGGTGTCGAGGGGCTGCTCGAGCGGGAGGGACAGGAGGGTCTGCGCTCCTCCCTGGCCGAGCTGGTTGAGGATCCAGGCGAGGAGCGTTTGTCGTGAAACGGTTGCTCTCCGCGATCCTGCTCGCCCCGATTCGGCTCTACCAGCGCCTGATCTCGCCCGCGCTGGCTCCTCGCTGCCGCTACTACCCGACCTGCTCCGAGTACGCGGCGCAATCGATCCGGGAGCTCGGCCCGATCCGCGGCTCAATCCTGGCCGGCTACCGGCTGATCCGCTGTACCCCCTTCCACCGTGGCGGCATCGACGAGATCTCGGATCGGCGGCTGTTCCGCAAGACTTCCACCCGCTCCGAGCACGACCATCAGCATCCACCGGCTGCCACGAACATCGCAGCCGCATCTTCATCCGGCACCCCCGACCCGACGTAGACGAAGAAATGCTCCTAGCCGCCATCCCCGTCATCTCGCAGATCGAAGACCTCTTCGACACGGTCATCACCTGGATGTACGACGACCTCGGGCTGGCCTGGGGCATCGGGATCATCTTGATCACCTGGTGCTCCCGCATCGTCGTCCTGCCATTCACCTTGCGCTCCATGCACGGCATGCGGGAGATGCAGGCGCTGCAGCCATATCTGAAGGAAATCCAGGAGAAGTACAAGGACGACCGCCAGCGCATGCAGCGTGAGCAGATGGCCCTCTTCCAGGAGCACGGCGTGAATCCGCTCGCCGCCTGCCTGCCGCTGGTCTTCCAGTTCCCGGTTTTCATCGCCCTCTACAACCTGATTCGCAGCAGCACCTTCAACGATCAGCTGGAGCAGTCGGGCCAGGCCGGGTTCCTCTTCATCACGGACCTCGGGGCGCATCCGACGGGCGCGGAGGCCATCGTTTTGGTCATCCTCGCTGTCGCCGGCACCTTCGCACTCCTCTTCTTCAACCCCACGCCGTCCACGGGCGGCGCCTCCCAGCGCTATCTGATGGCCGGGATCTTCTCGCTGGTCACCGTCTTCCTGATTCCCAATGCTCCCGCCGGGATCGCGGTCTACTTCATCGCCAGCGGGGCCTGGCAGATCATGCAGCAGGGTGTGATCCATCTGGTCTGGCCACTGCCGGCGGTGCCGACGCCCGAGGAGGTGCGGGCCACCAAGGCGCCGCCTCCGCCGCCTCGGAAGCGGAAGCGGCGGAAGTAGCCAGGGACCCCCGACCGCGCCCGCCAGAACTAGACTGCCCGCGTGGCAACTGAAGGAGAGAGTCCGGCCGCCGTTCTGCCTGAGCAGCCCGTTGAGCGGGTGCGGGTCGTACTCGAGCGGATTCTTGAGGAGCTCGGGCTCGAGGCATCCGTGGCGGTGGAAGAGGGGGATGAGGAGATTCATGCGGATATCGAGGGGGAGGACGTCGGGCTGTTGATCGGACGCCACGGCCAGACGATCGACGCCATCCAGTTGCTCTCCTACCAGGCTGCGTTCCGGGGGCGGCAGGACCGCAAGCGGGTCACTGTCGACGCCGCGGGTTATCGCAAGCGCCAGGGCGAGTCGCTGCGGCGGCGGGCTGACATGGCCGCCGAGGACGCGCTCGCTCACGGCCAGGCGGTCGAGATGGACCCGCTGGGTTCGAACGAGCGGCGCGTCGTGCACGAGCATCTTCGCGATCGCCCCGAGATCGAGACCTACAGCGAGGGCGACGAGCCCAACCGCTACGTGGTCGTCGCACCCCTCGTCTCCGATTGAGCTCCGCCTCGAGCGCGGCCGGGCCCGCCCTCGAGGCACTCCTGGAGATGCTCGCCGATCCGCGTGCGCCCATCTCGGCCTCCACCGTCGCGAAGGCTCGCGACGTCCACATCGCGGACTCGCTCACCGGATTGGCGATCGATCCGCTCGCGGAGGCGAAGAGGATCGCCGACCTCGGCAGCGGCGCCGGCCTGCCGGGGCTGGTGCTCGCGGCCTGCCTCCCCGACGCGCGCCTCGACCTGATCGAGTCGCTGGGCCGCAAGTGCGAATTCCTCACTGAGGCCGTCGGCCGGATGGGCCTCCACAATGTGACGGTGGTCTGCGAGCGCTCCGAGGACTGGGCCTCCTCCGGGGGGCGGGAGACCTACGACGCGGTGACCGCCAGGGCAGTGGGGTCCCTCGTCACGCTGGCGGAACTCGCCTCACCACTGCTTCGCGAGGGCGGCATCCTGGTCGCGTGGAAGGGAGCGCGCTCGGCGGACGAGGAGGCGGAGCTCGCTCGAGCCGCCGATCGGCTCGCCATGGAGCAGACCGAGGTGCGCTCAGTGCGGCCATATACGGGGAGCCGCGACCGACACATCCACCTCGTCGGCAAGAATGGACCGACCCCGAACGGATTGCCGCGCCGGCCCGGGATGGCGGCGAAGCGCCCGTTCGGGTCCGAACAGCTCTGACCCGAACTATTCGCATGGGAACCGTCTACGCGATCGCAAATCAGAAGGGCGGCGTCGGCAAGACGACGACCGCGGTCAACATGGGCGCCTGTGTGGCCAGCGACGGCCAGCAGACGCTGATCGTCGACCTCGACGCTCAGTGCAACGCCACGGTTGCGCTTGGTCTGCCGAAGGATACGACCCCGTCGTCGTACGACTGCCTCACCGGCGACGTCTCCGTTGCGGAGGCGGCCCGGCCGGCCGGGCCGGACAACCTGTGGGTAGTCCCGGCGCACGTTGACCTGGCGGGTGCCGCGGTGGAGCTGCCGCGTTTCTCCGGCTACGAGACCCGGCTCCGCGATGGGCTCGGCCCCGTCCGCTCGCGGTTCGCCTACACGCTGCTCGACTGCCCGCCGTCGTTGGGCCCAGTCGCGGTCAACGCCCTGGTGGCCGCGGACAAGGTGATCGTCCCCGTCCAGGCCGAGTACCTCGCGCTGGAGGGGCTGGTGCAGTTCCTCGACACGCTCAAGCTGGTCCGCCGCGATCTCAACCCCGGCCTCGAGATGGCGGGAGTTCTGATCACCATGACCGACGATCGCACCCGGCTCTCGCAGGACGTCGAGCGGGAGTTGCGCGAGCATCTGCCCGCCCGGGTCTTCAAGACGGTCGTGCCGCGCAGCGTCCGCGTCGCCGAGGCTCCGAGCTACGGCATTCCGGTCTCTGAGCACGACCCGAAGTCCACCGGCTCCAGGGCCTATCGCGCCCTGGCCGACGAAGTTCTCGCCCTCGGAGCTGTTGATGGCTGAACGCAGGCGAGGTATGGGAAGAGGGTTGGCGGCGATTCTGCCCGAGAGCTCCGCCGGGGGCCCGGAACTCCGCGAGCTCGACGTCACGCAGATCGAGCCCAACCCGGACCAGCCGCGCGCCAAGTTCGACGTCGCGGCCCTCGATGCGCTTGCCGGATCGATCGGCTCGGTCGGCCTGCTGCAGCCTCTGATCGTTCGCCCTCTCGACGATGGCCGCTACGAGCTGGTCGCCGGAGAGCGGCGTTGGCGTGCGGCGCAGAAGGCGGGCATCGATCGCGTCCCCGCCGTGATCAGGACCTCCCCCGAGGACGAGCGCCTGCAGGCTGCGCTGATCGAGAACATGGTCCGCGAGGACCTCAATCCGGTCGAGGAAGCCCGCGCCTGCGCCGCCCTCGTCGACGACCTCGGGATCTCGAAGGAGGAGCTCGCCCGTCGTGTCGGCCGCAGCCGCGCCGCGATCTCCAACCTGATCCGCCTGCTCGACCTCCCCGATCCGGTCCTCACCCTGCTCGAGCGCCAGGAGCTCACCGAGGGACACGGCCGCGCCATCCTCCAGATCTCGGACCAGGACAAGCGCACGCGCCTCGCCAAGCAGGCGGCCTCCGAGGGCTGGTCGGTCCGGGAGACGGAGCGTCACGCCGGTCAGGGACCGCGTCGCAAGACGGCGCCGGTCGGCGGGAGGATCTCAACGGAGGAGCGCGCAGCGATGTCGGAGGCGGAGGATGCCCTCGGCTCGGCGCTCGGCCAGGACGTCAAGGTGCGCCGGGCCGGGAACGGCGTCAAGGCGGAGCTGCACTTCGAGGACATCGCCGAGCTCGAATCGCTGGCTAGACGGCTACGGAAGCGGAGCTAAACTGCGCGACCGTCGGGCGATTAGCTCAGTTGGTTAGAGCGCGTCTCTGATAAGGACGAGGTCCCTGGTTCGAGTCCAGGATCGCCCACTCTCATCTGGCCAGCCTCGGGCCGCTCCTATAATCCGTCCGGACGCCCCGAGGAGACCTGCGTGCAGAGAATGACCATCTACGGAGTCAGCTTCGACATGGTCGGCAAGCAGCCGATCGTTTTGCTGAAGACGGTCGATGGCAACAAGTTCCTACCGATCTGGATCGGCCATCCCGAGGCCGCCGCCATCCTGATGAAGCTCCAGGGCGCCTCGACGCCTCGGCCCATGACCCACGACCTCCTCTCGGACCTGCTCGATCAGATGGAGGCCAAGTGCGAGAAGGTCTCCGTCACCGAGCTGCGGGACAACACCTTCTTCGCGTCGATCACGATCTCGATGAACGGGTCTGAGATGGAGATCGACTCCCGGCCCTCCGACGCCCTGGCCCTCGCCGTCCGCACCTCGGCGCCGATCTTCGCCGCCGACGACGTGATCGAGGAGTCCGCGATCGAGTTCGAGGGCGAGGAGGTCGAGGACCAGGAGCAGGTCGTCGAGAAGTTCAAGGACTTCCTCGACAACGTCACGCCCGAGGACTTCGCCTCGGGCGAGGGCGAGGGCTAAGCGGCCACCAGGCCGCGACTTATGCGGGGCGGCCGCTTGTGGCCGCGACCTGATGGCGAAGCCGGGCGGACTCCAGGATCTGCCCAACCAATTCGGTGAAGTCGATCCCCGCCGCCTCCGCGGCCATCGGGAAGAGGCTGGTGTCGGTGAGGCCGGGGATCGCGTTCACCTCCAGGACCTGCGGGCCGTCGTCTCCCAGCATCAGGTCGACCCGCGCGAAGCCGCTGCAGCCGAGCGTTTCGTAGGTCCTGGTGGCGAGCTCCTGGACTCGGCCCGTTTCCTCGTCGCCGAGGTCCGCGGGGCAGACGTATTCCGTTCGGCCGATCTCGTAGCGGGCCTCGAAGTTGAAGAAGTCCTCCTCTCGCGGGATCGCCTCGACCACGGGCAGCGACTCGGACCCGAGCATGCTGACGGCAAGCTCGCGGCCCTTCACGTGGCGCTCGAGCAGGACCCGGTCGTCGTAGCTGAAGGCGGCCACCAGGGCCTGGGGGACCTCGTCGCGGGAAGAGGCGAACTCCACGCCGAGCGAAGAGCCCTGGCTCGCCGGCTTGATGACCAGGGGGAAACCGAGCCGCTCCTCGATCTCCTCGAGGGTGTCCGCCGCACCCAGCTCGCGGAAGGCGGTCGCGTTGAAGGCGGCCCAGTCGGGGGTGGGGATCCCGGCCGCCCTGATCTCGTGCTTGGCGGCCACCTTGTCCATGCAGAGCGCGCAGGCCGCGACGCCTGGGCCGGTGTAGGGAAGGTCGAGGATCTCGAGCAGCTCCTGGACGGTGCCGTCCTCGCCGCCGGGCCCGTGCAGCGCGATGAAGACGACGTCGGGGCGCTCGGCCCGCAGCCGGCTCACCAGCTCGGCGCCGACGTCGATGCCGATGGCCTCGTGTCCGAGTTCGCCGAGAGCGTCCTCCACCCGGGCCGCCGAGCGAAGTGAGACGCCGCGCTCCAGAGAGCTGCCTCCCTTGAGGACCGCGACCTTCATCGTTTCGGCAGCGGGACGACCTCTCCGCCGGAATCATCATCGTCTGGCTCGGGCTCGGCCCGGAGCTCGCCCGTGATCGTTTCGTACAGCGCGACCTGCTCGGAGACGACCGAGCCGATGCGGCGGATCCCCTCGCGGAGCTCCTCCTCGTTCGAGGCGGAGAAGTTGAGCCGCATGGAGGAGCCGCCGCGGCCATCGACGTAGGCGGCGCGGCCCGGGACGAAGGCGACGTTCTCGCGCAAGGCTTTCGCAAGCAGGTCGGTGGTGTCGATGTAGTCGGGCAGCGTCGCCCAAACGAACAGGCCGCCCTCCGGATGGGTCCACTCGGCTTGCTCCGGGAAGTGGTGCTCCAGCGCCTCCAGCATCGCGTCCCGACGGTCGCGGTAGATCTCCACCAGGTCGTTGATGTATTCGCGCCAGCGCCCCTCCGCGAAGTACTCGCGCACGAAGTACTGGGTCAGGGTGGAGGTGCAGAGGTCCGCCGCCTGTTTGCCGAGGCCGATCTTCTCCAGCACCGGCGGGGGAGCCGCGACCCAGCCGATCCGGATGCCGGGGGAGAGGATCTTCGAGAGGGTTCCGATGTAGAGGACGTAGTCGCCGCCGTCCAGGCTGTAGAGGGTCGGCTCGGGATCCCCCTCGAAGCGGAGCAGCCCGTACGGGTTGTCCTCGCAGATCAGGACCTCGTGCTCGCGTGCCAGCTCGACGAGCCGGCGCCTCCGCTCCCCGGACATCGTCACGCCGGCCGGGTTCTGGAAGCTCGGCACCGAGTAGATGAACTTCGGGCGTCGGCCGGCGGTGGCGAAGGCCCCCAGCAGCTCCTCGAGCTCGTCGATCCGCATGCCCTCATCGTCGGTGCTGACCTGGTGGACGTCTGCCTCGTAGCTGCAGAAGGTCGGCACCGCTCCGGGGTAGGTGGGCGCCTCGCAGATCACGGGGTCGCCCGGGTTGACCAGTGTCTTCGCGATCAGGTCGATCGCCTGCTGGCCGCCCGTGGTGACGATCAGGTCGTCGGGGTCCGGCGCCATGCCCTCGGCTCCCATCACCTCGAGGATGCAGGCCTTGGTCTCCTCGAATCCCTCGGTGGGGCCGTACTGGAGCGCTTCGGCGGAGGACTCGTGGGCGATCCGGGTCATCTGCGCGGCGAAGCTGTCGGCTGGGAAGGTGGATGTGTCTGGCAGGCCGCCGGCCAGCGAGATCACCTCGGGCCGTGCGGTGATCGCCATCAGGTCGCGCATCGCGGAGGAGCGCATCACCTGGGTGCGCCGCGCGAAGAGGCCCGCGTAGCGCTCGAGGTCGCGGGAGGTCGTATGGGCGCGCCGCCGCCGCGGCTCGCTCGGGCGCTCCGGCTGCCCCTGCTGCTCCGATCGCTCGGTCATCGCAGACAGTCTTGCGGACTCCGTTGTGCGGAGGTGAAGCTCAACTGGCGTTGAGATGAGTCCCTGTAGCCTCCGGCCCGATCATGCTCCTCGCCATCTGCCAGGGACTGGGCCTGGCCATCGCAGTCGGACTCATCATCGGTGTCGTCGTGCCGCCGATCATGCCCGCCTGGGGGGCCGTGGCCGGCGCCGCTCCGCTCGGTGTGCTCGCGGCCGGCGCGGCGCTCAACGGCGCGGACGAGGCTCTCTGGCCGGCGTTACCCGTCGGGTTACTCGGGGCCGGCCTGGCAGCGATCGTCGCCCGCGATGTGGCCTCCGGTGCCGCCCGTCGCCAGCAGGGCGGCCTGGGCCTCGAGCCACAGGCCCAGGCTCCGAGCGGCGTGACTGTGATCGTCGTGGTTGCAGCGGTCGTCGTCGCCGGCGTCAGCCTCGTGCTCGAGCCCTTCTCGCTGCTGGTCCTCGTCGCCCTGCTCTGGCTCTGGGTCTCGCGCCGCCGGCAGGCCGAGCGCAAACACGAGGGCCTGCGGGTCCTCCGCTAGATGAACACCACAACCGGATTTCTCACCTAGCCGTGCCGCGGAAGCTCGTCCTCGTCGTTGTCGACGCGATGCACCCCGAGATGCTGATGCGCGCGATCGACGAGGACGTCGCGCCGACCTTCGCCGCGCTGGTCGAGCGGGGCCAGACGGTCACCGACGTCGTCTCGAGCTTCCCATCGGTCACCCCGGTGGCGAGCTCGGAGATGATGACCGGGCTGGGTCCGGCGGGGCACTGGGTGATGGGCATGAACTGGTACCACCGGCTGGAGCGCCGCTACATCGAGTACGGCTCATCGTTCGAGGCGACCAGGACGTTCGGCCTGTTCAGGGCGATGTACGACCTCGTCTACAACATGAACCTCGACCACCTGAGCTGGCAGGCACAGACCGTCTTCGAGCGGCTCGGCGACGCCGGGATCCGCACCGCCGCGACTCCCTTCCTGATCTACCGCGGCCGGCAACGTCACCAGCTCGGCCTCGAGGGTCTCGTCAAGAAGGCGGCCGCGGCGGCCAACTTCCGGCACGCCGTCTGGGGCCCCGACGAGTTCTTCTACGGAGACATCTACGCCAGTCGCCAGACCGGTTGCGGCCCGAGCTTCACCCGCCCCGGGACCCGCGACGAGTACTCGGCCTGCGTCGCGGAGAACCTCGTCTCGGAGGGTGCCTACGACTTCCTTCTCTTCAGCCTTCCCGACAACGACTTTCATTCGCACCGCCACGGTCCCGAGGCCCAGGTCGACTCGATCGCCAGGGCGGACGGGGCGTTCGCCCGCATCGTCGAGGCCGGGGGAGGGCTGGAAGCGTTCCTGGAGGAACACGCCGTGGTGCTGACCGCCGACCATGCGCAGACCGCGGTGGAGCACGGGATCCCGCTCGCTGACGAGCTTGCCGAGGACTGGGCAGTCCTCCAGCCGAACACCGACCGCCCGGAGGAGGCCGAGATCGCGGTCAGCCCAACCTCCCGCGCCGGGGCCGTCTACATCCTCGACACCGGCCGCCGACATCCCGGCACGCACGAGCGCGCCAGGCTTCGCCTCCGGGAGCTGACCGGCGTCGACGTGGTGACCTGGCTTGCTCGCGATGACGGGGCGCCCGTCCTCCGCACCGGCGTCGGCCTGGACGATCCGGGCGGCGTCTCGGCGGTCGTCGAGCGGGAAGGGCGCGAGTTCCGCTTTCGCCCCGGCGGCCAGCTGCGCGACCTGCGCGGCAACAACTGGGCGGTGAGTGGCGAGCCGGAGGCGCTGGACGCGGACATCACCCGCGGCCGCTTCGAGTCGGAGGAGTACCCGGATGCGCTGGCTCGGCTCTGGTCGGCCCTGACCTCGCCGCACGCCGGGGACATCCTGATCTCGGCGAGCGAGGGCTACGAGTGCGTCGATTGGGGCGGGATCAGCCATGCCGGAGGCGGCAGCCACGGATCGCTTGGTCGCGGAGATTCGCTCGGTCCGGCCGTGTTCGTGGGTTGCGGCCCGAAGCGCCCGGGTAAGCGGCCGCAATGGGCATTGCGGGATCTCGCGCCGGTGATCCTCGAGCACTTCGGCGTGGACGGAAGGCCTCAAGGATGACCCCGGCGACCGAGACCGCGAAGCGGATCGGCCGCGGCACCCTGAAGCCGGGCAACTGGATCCAGCTCCTGCAGTTCGGGATCGTGGGCGGCTCGGGCTACCTGATCAACCTCGCGGTTTTCGCGGTGGTGAACGGGGCGCTCGACATCCACTACATCCCGGCGGCGATCGTCGCCTTCTGCGTCGCCGTGACGAACAACTTCTGGTGGAACCGCCATTGGACCTTCGACGCCAAGGCGGGTCACGCGGGCTTCCAGGCCGCTCGCTTCTTCACGGTCAGCGCGCTCGCCCTGGTCGTCAACCTGGTCGCGCTCAAGCTCCTGGTCGGCGGAGGGATGAGCGAGCTGCCCGCCCAGGCCATCGCGGTGGCGATCGCGATGCCCTTCAACTTTGTCGGCAACAAGCTGTGGACCTTCGACGACTAAGGGGCGCAAGACCGCTCCACTTCGGAGCGGAGCGCGAAGCGCGTAGCGACTTATGTGGTGCGGTCGCAGTCGCCCCTGCCTGATGGCGAAGCCGGGTCTCATTGTGCTGTTGGTCGGGTTGGCATCGCTGCTGGTGGGGTTGGCATTGCTGCTGGCCCCGCCGGCGCAGGCCGAGCCTCCGAGAATCAAGCAGTCGGAGGCGATCGAGATCGCCAAGCAGGACCCGAAGGCGATGGCTGCACTTGAGGAGCACCCCAACCTGGCTCCCTCGGCGAGCCGAAACGAGGGGACCGGGCTGTGGGAAGTGGGCTTCTTCACGGGCCGAGACGAGGTTGTTCAGGTCGTGGTCGACCCGGTGACGGGCAACGTCCTCGAGTCCTGGACCGGGTACCAGGTCGCCTGGCGGATGGCGCGCGGCTACCCCGGGGCGTTCGGCCGCATGGTGAACGCGCCCTACATCTGGCTCCCGCTCTGCGCGATCTTCGTACTGGGCTTGCTCGACTGGCGCCGCCCCTTCCGGCTCGCCCACCTCGACCTCCTGGTGATCGTCGCCGGCTTCGGGCTCTCGCACTACTTCTTCAACAAGGGCGACATCGGCCTGTCGGTCCCGCTCGCCTATCCGGCGCTGATCTACCTGCTCGCTCGGGCGCTCTGGCTCGCGTTCCGACGCAGGGAGGGGTCCGGCCTGCGCCCGTCGATGCCGATCGCCGTCCTGGCGGTGGTGACCGTAGTCCTCGTCGCGGGCCGGATCACCCTGAACGTGGTCGACTCGAACGTGATCGACGTCGGCTACTCCGGTGTGATCGGCGCCGACCGGATCGCGGACCGCCAGCCGATCTACGACAACTTCCCTGCCGACGACCAATCGGGAGACACCTACGGACCGGTGGCCTACTACTCGTACGTGCCCTTCGAGCAGGTTCTGCCCTGGAGCGGGACGTGGGACGACCTGCCCGCCGCCCACGCCGCCGCGATCTTCTTCGACCTGGCGACGATCGTGGTGCTGTTCCTGCTCGGCCGGCGGATCCGCCGTGGGCGACTGGGGACGGAGCTCGGGGTCCTCCTCGCCTTCGCCTGGGCGGCCTGCCCCTACACGGCCTACGTCCTGGAGTCGAACACCAACGACGCCCTCGTCGCCCTGGGCCTTGCGGCCACCCTCTTATGCCTGACGGCGCCGGTGGCGCGTGGCATCACGCTGGGCCTCTCCGCGATGACGAAGTTCGCCCCGCTGGCGCTGGGCCCGCTGTTCGCCACCTACGGAGCAACCGTGAAGGGCACCTTCCGCCAGTACGCGAAGGTGATCGTCCCCTTCGCGATCGCCTTCGCGCTCACCATCGTCGCGGTCACCTTCCAGGCGCTCGAGGACCCGGGCCTGTCGACGTTCTGGCACCGGACACTGGCCGAGCAGGGCGGCCGTGACTCCCCCTTCAGTGTGTGGGGCCAGGACCACTCGCTCGGCTGGCTGCAGGCCGTGGTCAAGGCGGCGGTAGTGCTGCTGGCGCTGCTGGTGGCGTTCCGGCCTCGTCGTCGCGATCACGTCACGGTGGCCGCACTGGGGGCCGCGGTGATGATCGGGATGCAGCTCACCGTCGACCACTGGTTCTACCTCTACATCCCATGGTTCCTGCCGTTCCTGCTGATCGCGCTGATGGCGACCGGGACGGTGCCGCTACGCGGAGACGGGGAAGAGGATCTGGTCGATTCCGCGAGCGAGCCCGTCGTCGGTGATCTCGACCGCGACACCCATGACCCAGACGTCGTCGTTCGCTCCATCGAAGCGGACCGGCATCTGCGTCTTGAAGGCGCGTAGCGCCTGCTCGCGCTTCACGCCGATCACTCCCGCGCGCGAGCCGGTCATCCCGACGTCGGCGATGTGAGCGGTCCCTCCTGGAAGGATCCTGAAGTCGGCGGTCGGGACGTGGGTATGGGTGCCGAGCACCGCGGCGACCCGGCCGTCCAGGTGCCAGCCCATCGCGACCTTCTCGCTGGTGAGCTCGGCATGGAAGTCGACGACGAATGCGTCGGCGGCGCCCGCCAGAGATTCGAGCAGGTCATCGATGGCCGGAAACGGGTTGCGCTCGACCTGCAGGTGCATCTGGCCGCTCAGGTTGATCACCGCGACTCGCATGCCGGCGGCCTCGACGATCGTGTGCCCCCGCCCGGGGTTCTGCGCGTGGAAGTTGGCCGGCCGGACGATCCGCTTCTCGGAGCCGAGGTAGCCGTAGGCGTCCTTGTGCCGGTAGGTGTGGTTGCCGAGGGTGATCACGTCGACGCCCGTGTCGAAGATCGCCTTCGCCGTCTCCTCGGTGATGCCGACGCCACCGGCCACGTTCTCACCGTTGGCGACCACCAGGTCGGGCATGTGCTTGGCGCGCAGCTCGGGCATCGCCGCCGCCAGGCCCTCCCTTCCGGGCTTGCCGACGACATCCCCTATGAAGAGCAGGCGCACGGGCGGCTGAGCGTAGACGACGTACGCCTTAGGCCATCCCGCTAGCTTTCCCGCGATGAGCGAGGCCGACCGCGTGCTCGAGGTGGAAGGGCTCTCCAAGTCCTTCGGCGAGCGCGCCGCCCTCAGGGAGGTGAGCCTCGACGTCGGGCGCGGAGAGCTGCTCGCCGTGCTCGGGCCGAACGGCGCCGGCAAGACGACGCTCCTCTCGATCCTCGCCGGCATCGCCAAGCCCGACTCCGGCCGGATCGACCGCTCGAATGGCGAGGTCGGCTGGGTCCCACAGCAGGCCGCCCTCTATCGCCGGCTGACTGTGGAGGAGAACCTGCGGCTCTTCGCCCGAATGGAGGGCGTCGAGGACATCGAGGGGACGATCGAGCGGATGCTGGATCAGACGGGGCTCGAGGACCGCCGCCATGACCAGGTCTCCTCGCTCTCCGGCGGCAACCAACAGCGCATCAACATCGCGATCGGTCTGCTGGGCGACCCCTCGGTGCTGCTCCTCGATGAGCCGAGCTCCGGCCTCGACCCGAGCCAGCGGATTCGGCTCTGGGAGTTTGTCGCCGGACTATCAAAAGGCGGGACGGCGGTGATCTACTCGACGCACCAGATCGAGGAGGCGAGCCACTACGGCGACCGGCTGGTGGTCCTGGCCGACGGGGAGACGATTTTCGATGGCAGCTTCGCCCAGCTCAGGCGCGGCGCGGGCCCCCGGCCGGAGGGGACGGCGGCGGACCCGGAGAACGACTTCGTCCGGTTCCTGCGGAAGAAGGGCCATTGATGCGCTGGCTGCTGGTCAAGGACCTCCAGCTTCTGCGCCGCTCGCCGCTGGTCACGGGCCTGTTGATCGTCTATCCGATCGTCCTCGCGGTGCTGATCGGCCTGGCGATCTCGCGCAGCCCGGAGAAGCCGCGCGTCGCGTTCCTCAACCAGATCCCGAGCGGCGGCGGCCTCAACCTCGGCGACACCGGCTTCAGCCAGGACGAGGCGCGCCGCGAGCTCTGCGCCAAGATCGAGTGCGTCGACGTCTCAAGCCGGGCTGAGGTCGAGCAGAAGGTGAAGGACGGCGACGTGCTCGGCGGCCTCATCCTGCCGGTGGACTTCATCAGCAAGCTGCAGGGAGAGCTCAGCACCAACTCGAGCGAGCCCGCCACGGTCGACGTGATCGTCAACAACGACGATCCGCTCAAGGCGCAGGTCGTCGACGACAGGATCCGGTCGCTGCTCACCGAGGCGAACCTGCTGATCTCCGAGAAGATCAGCGACGTCGCGGGGAACTACGAGAAGATCCTCGCCGAGGGCGGCTCGTTCGAGATCCCGTTCCTCAATCAGACGGTCCACATCCTCGGGCTGCGCAAGGCCGAGAAGCTCCTCAACCAGGTCGAGTCGAGCCTGCCGCCCGACAAGCGGGCCCAGGTGGCCGAGGTGAGCGGCTTCGCCCGCCTGGCGCGCCAGAACCTCGCCCTGGCCGACAGCCTGCTCTCCTCGATCCGCCAGCCGATCGCCGTGAACAAGGACGTGATCGCCGGCAGCGTGCCGCCGCTCGACACCTTCGCGGTCGCCGTCGCCGCGGCCATCACCCTGCTCTTCGTCACCGTCCTGCTCGTCTCGGGCTCGCTCGCCCTGGAGCGAGAGGAGAACACCTTCACCCGGCTGACCCGCGGACTGGTCAGCCGCACTGCGCTGTTGGTCGAGAAGGCGACCCTCGGCACCGCCGCGGCCTTAGTCGTCACCCTGCTCATGCTGGTCGCGATCACGCCGTTCCAGTCCATCGAATGGAGCCGGATTTATCTGATCATCCCGGCGATCCTGCTGGCAGGTGCGGCCTCATCGGGCCTGGGCCTGGCGATCGGGGCGGCGGCGAGGGAGGTGCGAGCCAGTGCCCTGCTGGCGTTCGCGCTGGCTCTGCCCGTCGCCTTTATCTCCCTGGTCCCGTCGGGCACCGTCAGCAAGGGCCTGCTCGACGTGATTCACGTGATCGCCGGAGTCTTCCCCTTCCGCCCGGCCGTGGACGCGCTCTCGGGAGCGCTGTCGGAATCTGGACCGAATCTGGGCCTGCCCCTGCTTCACCTGGCGCTGCTGACTGTGGGCTACCTGGTGCTGGCGCGCCTGGCCCTGCGCCGCTTCGCCTGAGCTCGGCGTGTACCTGGCGCTGGTTGGGACGGCGACTGTGGCGACGGGAGTCGGGGACTTCCGTGTCACCGCCTGGTTCCCTCGCATGCCCGAAACCGACCAGTCGGAGGCACGCCCCTAGAATCAGGCGCATGGCCTTTCCCGTCACGCGGCTGCGCCGCCTGCGCCGCACCGAGCCCCTCCGCGATCTCGTTCGCGAGACCGACCTGACCGCCGACCATCTGGTCCAGCCCCTCTTCATCACGGCCGGTGAAGGCGTCCGTGACCCGATCGAGACGATGCCCGGCATGGAGCGTCTCTCGATCTCCGAAGCCGTCGCCGAGGTGACCGAGATCGCGGCCGCCGGCGTCCGGGCAGTGCTCCTCTTCGGGATCCCGGCGAGCAAGGACGAGGTCGGCAGCGAGGCTTATGACGACGAGGGCGTCGTCCAGATGGCCGTCCGGGCGCTAAAGGAGACGCATCCCGAGATCGTCGTGATCACTGACGTGTGCCTCTGCGAGTACACCTCGCACGGGCACTGCGGGATCATCCGCGACGGCGAGGTGGACAACGACCTGTCCGTCGAGCTGATCGCCAAGACCGCCATCTCCCACGCCGCCGCCGGAGCCGACGCTGTGGCGCCGAGCGACATGATGGACGGCCGGGTCGGCGCGATTCGCGCCCAGCTCGACGACGAGGGCCACTCCGACGTGCCGATCGTCGCCTACAGCGCCAAGTACGCGTCAGCCTTCTACGGACCCTTCCGCGAGGCAGCTGACTCGACGCCGGAGTTCGGCGACCGGCGCGGGTACCAGATGAACCCCGCGAACGCCGACGAGGCCGTGCGCGAGGCGAAGCTCGACCTGGAGGAGGGCGCCGACGTCGTCATGGTGAAGCCGGCGCTGCCCTACCTCGACGTGATCCGCCGGGTGAAGGACGCGACCGGCGCTCCGCTGGCGGCCTATCACGTCGGCGGCGAGTACTCGATGCTGAAGGCAGCCGCGGCCAACGGCTGGATCGACGAGCGCGCCGCCGCGATGGAGTCCCTCACATCCATCCGCCGGGCGGGCGCCGACATGATCATCACCTACTTCGCAAAGGACGCCGCCGCATGGCTGATGCGAGGGCGCGCGTGAGCGCGACCCGTTTGATGGAGGCGCGCCGGTGAACAAACCCGCTGACGGCATCACCACCGCCACCGCGACGCCCAAACTCCGCTCGCGGAAGGGCGGCGCCGCGATCCCGCTGGACGAGACCGACAAGCGGCTGATGAACCTGCTCCAGTCGAGCTATCCGCTCGAGCAGCGGCCGTTCGACCTGATCGCCTCGGAGGCAGACCTCGACGTGGACGTGGTCAAGGCCCGCACCCAGCGGCTGCTCGACGAGCGGATCATCCGCGAGATCACGCCGATCTTCGACACCCGTGCGCTCGGCTACAGCTCGATGCTGGTCGCGGCCAAGGTCGACACCGAGAACCCGCACCGCGCCGCCAAGATCATCAACTCGCACCCCGGCGTCTCCCACAACTACCTGCGGACCCACGAGTTCAACCTCTGGTTCACGATCGCCACCCCGCCGGACTCCGAGCTCGGGCTTGACGGCACCCTCGAGCTGCTGCAGCGCCTCACCGGCGCGGAGTCGATCCGCCAGCTGCCGACGCTGCAGCTCTTCAAGATCAACATGAATCTGGAGATGGAGGGCGGCACGGAGGAGCTCGCCGCCACCATCGAGGCGGCCCCGCCCCGCGAGCTCGAGCGCCAGCCCTATGACGACGTCGACATCGCGGTGATCCAGGCGCTCCAGGGGCCGATGGAGGTCACCGACCGCCCCTACGAAGCCGCCGCCGCGGAGGTCGGGATGGAAGCGCACGCCTTCCTCGACCACCTGCGCGGGATGGTCGATCGCAAGATCCTGCGCCGCGTGGCCGCGATCCTCTTCCACCGCCGCGCCGGCTTCTCCGCCAACGGAATGGGCGTCTGGCGCGTCCCCGAGGAGAAGATCATGGAGGTCGGCGGGCGCATGGCCGCCGTCCGCGGCATCTCCCACTGCTACCAGCGCCCGACCTACGCCGACTGGCCCTACAGCGTCTTCACGATGGCCCACGGTCGCTCCAAGGAGGAGTGCGACGCGGTCCTCGACGGAATCGCCGACGAGCATGATCTCCACGGCGAGGACCGCGCGGTGCTCTACTCCTCCACGGAGTTCAAGAAGATCCGCCTCCACTACTTCACCGACGACTACGCGCGCTGGGAGGCGGAGAACTCATAAGCCGGTCGGAGGAGCTGTACCGGCGAGCGCTCGAGGTCCTGCCCGGAGGGGTCAATTCCCCGGTGAGGGCGATGCGATCGATCGGCCGCGACCCGATCTTCATCGAGCGCGCCGATGGCGCCTACATCTGGGACGTGGACGGCAACCGCTACGTGGACTGGGTCTGCTCCTGGGGGCCGCTGATCCTGGGCCACGCCGACCCCCTGGTCGTCGAGGCGATCCGGGAGGCCGCGGGTAGGGGCACCAGCTACGGCGCCCCCACCGCGGCCGAGGTCGATCTGGCGGCGGAGGTGGCCAATCGGTTCGCCGGCGTCGAGATGATCCGCATGACCAGCTCCGGGACCGAGGCGACAATGTCGGCGCTGCGGCTCGCGCGTGCCGCCACCGGGCGCACGACGATCATGAAGTTCGCGGGCGCGTACCACGGCCACGTCGACGGCCTGCTCGCCGAGGGCGGCTCCGGCCTGGCGACCGCCGGAGTCCCGGCGAGCCCGGGCGTCACCGAGGCCCAGGCCTCCGACACCGTGATCGTCCCCTGGAACGACGAGGAGGCGGTCGTCGAGGCGATCTCCCGCGGCCGCCCGGCCGCCGTGATCGCCGAGCCCATCCCGGCGAACATGGGGGTGGTCCCACCGGATCCGGGATTCCTGGAGGCCGTCCGAGACACGACGGCCGAGGTCGGCTCAATCCTCATCCTCGATGAGGTGATCAGCGGCTTCCGCGTGGCGCGAGGGGGAGCGCAGGAGCTGCTCGGGATCGAGGCGGACCTGACCGTGATGGGGAAGGTGATCGGCGGCGGACTGCCCGCAGCCGCATACGGCGGCAGCCGTGGGCTGATGGACCGGATCGCGCCGGCCGGTGACGTCTACCAGGCGGGCACGCTCTCGGGGAACCCCCTTGCGGTCGCGGCCGGATTGGCGACCCTTCGCAAGCTGGACGGTGCGGCCTATGTAGGGATCGAGTCCGCCACCACCCGTCTCGCAACAGGGCTGCGGCTGGCCGCCGGGGACCTGCCCGTCCAGGTGGCGAGCGTCCCCGGCCTGGTGACCGTCTTCTTCAGCGCCGATCCCGTCCACGACTTCGCCGGCGCCCAGGCATGCGACGCCAAGGCCTATGGCCGTTTCTGCAGAGGCATGCTCGACCGCGGCGTGTACCCGCCCGCTTCCCAGTTCGAGGCCTGGTTCCCGTCCCTCGCCCACGACGAGGCCTCGATCGACCGTACGATCGAGGCCGCGGAGGAGGCGTTTCGTGACGCCATCCTCTGACTGCTCGCTCTAATCTCGGAGCGACGCATGGCCTCGACTTCGACCTCGCTCGCCGCCCTGTCGGCGCTCCTTCGCGACGGAGAGAACGTGATTGGGCCCTATGTCCGCGACACGGACGAGGAGGCCGCCCTCGGCGCGCTCGCGGCGTCGGGCCCCCGCGCGCAGGAGGCGCCGGATGAGTACCTGGTGCTCGTCGAGGCGATCAGGGAGGGCTATCTCCTGCATTACGAATCGCCGAGGTTGATCGAGGGAGCCGACGGCGACCTGAGGCTGCTTGCCGGCGACTATCTCTACGCCCTCGGCCTGGAGAGGCTCGCCGCCCGCGGCGACCTCCTCGCGGTCCAGGAGCTGGCCGACCTGATCAGCCTCTCGGCGCAGGTCCACGCCGAGACCGGGGACGATGCCGGCCGCCGACTGGCGAGCGCGCTCTGGCTCGCCGCGACCGTCGCGGTGGGTGCCGGATCGACCCCTGAGCACGAGCGCGCCAAGGAGGCATTGCGCCGGGCCCAGCCCGATGCGGCCGATCAGTTGATCCGCAGCGCTACCAAAACGGCGGCTGAGGTGGGCATGGGCGATGCGCTGGCCCTCGCATCCGACTCGATAGGCTTGGCTTCAGACGACGTCTCAGACCGTGGCTGACGAGGGAAACGACAAGCAGGGGGCACCGAAGGGCCTACCGAGCCCCGACCCCGCGGGCTACTTCGAGGGCGAGTCCATGAACCGCCGGGCCGCCTTCACCATCGGTGTCCAGGCGATCGGCGGCCTCGCCGGCGCCGCCATCGTGCTGCCGGCGATCGGCTTCGCGGCCGCCCCGCTGTTCGAGGAGGAGGATCAGCCCTGGCAGGCGGTCGGCTCGACCTCCGACTTCACGCCTGACACCTACCAGGCCGTGGTGATCACCGCGGTGGAGGACATCGGCGAGACCGGCAAGACCACTGCCTTCATCCGGCAGGGCAACCCGACGATCACCGCGAACCAGACCAAGTACCCGCCCGAGACCTCGGACGAGTACATCGCGATCTCCACCCGCTGTGCGCATCTCGGCTGCCCCGTCAACTTCGTCCAGGCCGCCGGCAACTTCATCTGCCCCTGTCACGGCGGCGTCTATGGCTTCCTCGGCGAGCGGATCGGCGGTCCTCCGGTCCGCCCGCTCGACCGCTTCCAGACGCGGGTGGTCAACGGCCAGGTCGAGGTCGGCAACCGCTTCAGCGTCACCAACAGCCTCGATCCGGTTCGCGCTCGCGACCCCGGTGAGTTCACCGGCGGCGTCTGGGAGTACCTCTACCCGCCGCGGCCCTCCGTGCCGCCGCCGCCGTAGGAGCCGCCCGCGTGCCCAAGATTCCGAGACCAGGTCCCCTCAGCCGCCCCGCTCCTCCGGGGGAACGCGTCAATGGCGGGAATGGCAACGGCGCCAGCCCCGTCGACGTCGCCAAGGACGCGGGCGCCGACACCCTCGGCTGGATCGACGAGCGCACCGGCGGCTCGAGCTTCCTCACCGGGATGCTCTACCGCAAGGTGCCGAAGGGCACCAACTGGTTCTACACGCTCGGCTCGGCGACCCTGTTCGCCTTCACGTTCCAGGCACTGACCGGCGTCTTCCTGGCGATGTACTACACGCCGTCGCCGACCCAGGCCTACGGCTCGATCACCCATCTCACCAACGACGTCTGGATGGGCGAGTTCGTCCGCGGCATGCACAAGTGGGGCGCCACGGTGATGATCGTCTGCATCTTCCTGCACATGGGGCGCACCTTCTTCTTCGGCGCCTACAAGTACCCGCGGGAGCTCAACTGGGTGATTGGCGTCGTGCTGATCATCCTCACCCTGGTCATGGGCCTGACCGGCTACCTGCTGCCCTTCGACCAGCGCTCCTACTGGGCGACGATCGTCGCCAACAACATCACCGGCACCGGCCCGGTGGTCGGCCCTTACCTCGCTGACTTCCTCCGCGCGGGGCCGGAGATCGGGGCGACGACCCTGGCCCGGTTCTACGCCATACACATGCTCTTAGTGCCCGGGTTGATCATCGCCCTGATCGGCGCCCACCTCTACCTCGTGGTCAAGCTCGGCACCACCGCGCCGCCCTGGATGAAGGCGGCCCGGCCCAAGGCCGCAGCGCGCAAGGAGGAGGTCGGGTGAACCGGCGCGAGAAGGAGGAGTACCTCCGCGATTACGAGGTCCTGAAGAAGAAGGGCAAGCCCTTCTTCCCCTACGCCGTGATGAAGGACACGGCGATGATGCTGATCGTCGCGCTCGTCATCGTCGGCCTGTCGATCCTCCTCGGCGCCGAGCAGGGGCCGAAGGTGGACCCGACCACCACGACCTACACGCCGAGACCCGAGTGGTACTTCTTCTTCCTCTTCGAGCTCCTGCGGGTGATCAAGCCGCCCTGGGCGACGCCGATCGCGACCATCGGTCTGCCGACCCTCTTCATGGTCCTGCTGCTCCTGCTGCCCTTCTACGACCGCAATGCGGAGAGACGGCCGGAACGCAGGCCGATCGCCATGACCGCGGGAATCCTGACGATCATCGGCATGGCCTATCTGACCTTCCTCGGCGCCACGGCTGGCCCGCCGACTGAGATCGACCTGAAGACCTCCGCGGCGCTCGAGCCGGGACAGGAGGTCGTCGCCCAATCGGGCTGCCTCGCCTGCCACAAGCTCGGGGACAACGGCAATGACGGACCCGGGCCGGAATTGACGCACATCGGGGCGCGGGTTCCGCGTAACGCGATCGCTCGCTCGCTCGACGTCGGGCCGAGCATCATGCCTTCCTACTCGGGGCTCTCGCCGCAGAAGTTCCAGGCCCTGACGGCATATCTCGCCTCGCTCAACTGAGCCGGGCATTAACCTCGATTCGATGAGTGTCTCGTCCGGCACCGAGGCCGGGAGTGGCGTGCCCAGCCGCGAGTCCGAGGAGTTCGCCACCGAGGTCCGGGGGATGTTCGACCGGATCGCGGGGGTGTACGACCTGATGAACTCGGCGATGACCGCCGGGCTCCATCACCAGTGGCGCCAGAGGGCGGTTGACCGAGCGGAGGTCGGACCGGGCTCCGATGCGCTCGACATCTGCTGTGGGACCGGGGATCTCGCCCTCGAACTGAGGCGGCGGATCGGGCCCGACGGCCGAGTGGTCGGCAGCGACTTCTCGGAGCCGATGCTCGAGCTTGCCCGCCGCAAGAGCGGGGACCAGGGCCTGCCCGTGGAGTTCGGCTGGGCCGACGCGCTCGATCTGCCCTACGGCGACGCCAGCTTCGACGCGGTCACGATCGGCTTCGGCGCTCGCAACCTCGCCGACCTCGAGAAGGGGTTGTCGGAGATGTCGCGGGTCCTCCGCCCGGGTGGCCGCCTGGTGATCCTCGAGATCACCCGGCCCCAGCGGGAGCCGTTGTCGAGCTTCTACTCGCTCTGGTTCGACCGGCTGGTCCCGGTGATCGGCTCCCTCGCCGGCGATCCCGACGCCTACAGCTACCTCCCGAATTCGGTCCGGACCTTTCCGGAGCCACAGCGCCTGGCGGAGATGATCGACGCCGCCGGCTTCAACGAAATCCGCTGGCTGCTCCTGGCCGGCGGGATCATCGCGATCCACAGCGCGACCAAGGCCGGATGACCCGCTCCTCCGTACCACCTCCCGTGACCGCCGTCATGGACGCCGCGAGCGCCTGGCTGCCCGCCCGCATGTCCGAGGTCGAGGACCGGCTCGCGGAGCTCTCCGCCGGCTACGGGCCGAGGCTTGGCGAGGAGGCCGAGGCCACCCTCACCGCCGGGGGCAAGCGGATGCGGCCCCTGCTCGTCCTGATGGCTGCTGGAGACGGCGCGGACGACCGGGCTGTGAGGGTCGCCACCGCTGTGGAGATGGTCCACATGGCGACCCTGGTTCACGACGACGTCCTCGACGGCGCGCCGGTTCGCCGCGGCCGTCCCACGGTGGTCGCGCGCTCGGGCCGCGATCGCGCTGTCGGGGTCGGCGACCTGCTCTTCTCACGCGCCTTCGCGGAGCTCGCGGTCGACGGTGGCGAGGCGGAGGTCGCGGAGCTCAGCTCTGCCTCGGTCGCCCTGGTCCGCGGGGAGCTCGCCCAGCGACACGACGCCTTCGACACCTCGATCACCGAGGAGCGCTACCTGTACCGCTGCTCGCTGAAGACCGCGCGCCTCTTCGAGTCGGCCTGCCGGCTCGGCCGCATCTCCTCCGGGAAGGACGGCACCGACGAGCTCGCCTCCTTCGGTCGGGAGATCGGCCTCGCGTTCCAGCTGCTCGACGACGTCCTTGACGTCACCGGCCCACCGGAGCGGACCGGGAAGGCTCGGGGCACCGACCTGCTTGACGGCACCGTCACCCTCCCGCTGATCCTCGCCTGCCGGATCGACCCCGGACTCGAGTCGGCCGAGCTTCGCGGTCTCGATGCCGACGCCGCGGAGGCACTCTGCGACCGGATCGCGGCGACGGGCGCACTGGACGAGGTCCGCGAGCGGGCCAAGCAGGGCATCGGGCGGGCCAAGGGGATCCTCGACTCGCCGGACTTCTCGGACGAGGAGCGCGAGCTGCTCGGCATGATCGCCGACGGGGTCGTCGAGCGCTACGCCTGAAAAGTCAACGACCCCTTCCGGGGCCGTTGACTGCAGGGAGGTGACTCGTTGTGTGGAGTGGTACTGCGTGTCGCGCTAGAAGTCTTCTGGGAGGATGCTGTCGCTCGACAGCGCCATGGCGAAGCGGTCGGCCTCTTCCTCCATATTGGCTCGGGTGAGAGAGCGGAGATCCTCGATCAGCTCCTGGCCGCCTCGATCCAGCTCCTCGTCGTACTGATCGACCTCGGACTGGGCGTAGCTGCTGCGGCCCCACCACTCACACTCGGGGCAGCGAAGCTCGACGTTCCAGGCACCGTCACCCTGCTCGTGCCAGTTGACCGGCTGGACCAGGACGGAGGAGCAGCTCGGGCAGGCGTGCATTCCCTCGGCGGACTTGTTCTGGGTGTCCACCAGTGGCTCTGTCTTTGTCCGCTTTGGAACTGCCATCGTGGGGGACATATCGGGCCTTGCATGCGTGAGCTTTAGGCCAAAAGTGAGGCTTTTTCAGGCGTGCGGATAACCCGCATTCAGCGGCTTCGTCCTGCCTGAGCCGCCCATACCCGGAATACACTGAATTCATGGTTTTGAGCGACCGCACGATCAAGGAGGAGGTGGCCGCAGGCCGCCTCGTCTTCGACCCCTACGACGAGTCGCTTGTGCAGCCATCCAGCGTTGATATGCGGGTCGATCGCAGCTTCCGCGTCTTCAACAACTCCCGATACCCCTACATCGACGTGCGGGAGCCGATGGAGAACCTGACCGAGTTGGTCACGGTCGAGGACGAGGAGCCGTTCGTGCTGCACCCCGGCGAGTTCGTCCTGGGCCAGACGCTGGAGCGGGTTCGCCTACCCGACGACCTGGTCGCGCGGCTGGAGGGGAAGAGCTCGCTCGGGCGGCTGGGCCTGGTGATCCACTCGACGGCCGGGTTCGTCGACCCGGGCTTCGAGGGGAATCTGACGCTCGAGCTCTCCAACCTCGCGACCCTGCCGATCACGATCTACCACGGCATGCCGATCGGCCAGATCTCCTTCATGCGCATGGACAGGCCGGTGGAGCACGCTTACGGCGCGAGCGAGGCCGGCAGCAAGTACCAGGGCCAGGCGGAGCCGACCGCGAGCCGCTTCTACCTGAACTTCCGCGAACGCGTCCGCAAGTAAGGGCTCATTAAGGGTTCCCGGCGGACCAGCCCCCAGCGGCTAACATCCGCCTCGATGCCCAACGTTGGACCGCTGGAGATAGCTGTCGTTCTCGTCATCGTCCTGATCATCTTCGGGCCGAAGCGCCTTCCGGAGCTCGGCCAGGCGATGGGACGTGGCATCCGCCAGTTCAAGGGCTCGCTCTCCGGGGATGACGACAAGGATTCCCCCGAGGAGAAGCAGCGCGAGCTGGAGGCGAGCCAGCAAGCGCAGGCGAGCCAGCCGCAGCCGCCCCAGGCGGCCGCTGAGAGCCCGGCGGAGCCCGTCGAGGGCGAGATCGTCTCCGAGAACAAGGCCTAGGCAATGGCCCGGCTACGGCCGGTCGACTTCGAGGACCGGCTCACGCTCGTCGAACATCTCGACGAGCTTCGGACGCGCATCGTCATTTC
>Ga0126307_10000452_pt1 | contig 26295 bp, 28 predicted proteins | sample Plot28_FD_89955 | JGI IMG/M metagenome (GOLD analysis project Ga0126307, IMG submission 89955) | Serpentine soil microbial communities from UC McLaughlin Reserve, CA, USA - Plot28 | ecosystem: Environmental > Terrestrial > Soil > Grasslands | place: USA: UC McLaughlin Reserve, Lake County... | reverse complement strand
TCTGTCTCGGGTATCAACTACTACGGGAGCCGGGGAAACGAGCTCTTGCGGGAGGAGAGTGGCCCCGGAAACAGCTTCCTCGCCAGGGTGTGCCAGGAATGGGAGCGGGCGGCGGACCCGGCGCGGAGTGCCGGTGTCAGGGTTGTGCATCCCAGGTTCGGAATAGTGTTCCCCCAGGGATTTTCCCGGGATCTCCTGGGCATCAGGGCGGGGATCGAGCATCCCAAGTTCGAGATTACGTTCGGGCCTAGAGGCTCGACGCTCGTCCGGGTACCCGTCTACAAGATTACGGGAGGAGGGTGGATCGGGTCGGGCAGGCAGTTCTGGAGCTTGCTTGTCGCCGAGGATGTGGTGGGCGTGATCCTCCACGCCCTTTCCACCGACTCCCTGCAAGGTCCTGTCAACGCGGTGTCGAGTTCCGTCACCGCCCGCGAATACATTGCGACCCTGAATCGCATCTTGAAGCGCCCTACCGTCTTCCCGCTTCCCGCTCCCTTGGCCCGACTGGCCCTGGGAGATTTCGCTGAAGAGCAGCTCCTGGCCAGCATCCGTGTCGACTCAACCAAGCTAACAGACTCAGGCTACGAGTTCCGCTACCCGGAGCTCGCTGGCGCACTGCGACATCTAGTGGAGGAATAGTGGCTGACCGACCAGGCGAAGGTGCTTCCACTGAAGAACTCTGGCAGGGGTTGAAGATCCGGATGGACGCCCGTCAGGCGGCGTACCGTCGAAGTTGGCTGAGGGCGCCACCCGGGAAGACCGCCCACCAGCCGGGAGGGAAGGAACTCGCTTCCGATGTGAACCTGGCGTGCGAGTTGTACCTGTGGGGTGACGAGACCTTGCGGCGCGAGATAGGGAATTCCTTCAGCGAATGGACCGCCGTACGTGGGCGTGTGCTAGCCAGAGCGTGGTCTTTCGCCGACAAGCTTGCCGACACCTGTGACGGCCGCTGGTTGCGTCTCGGGCTGGCCGCGGTCTCCATAGACGACAACGGCACCGACTTCAGGGATTCCTACGTGGTGCTCGGGGCCCTTTACATCTGCGCCGTCCGATGCGCCGTAGAACCAGGGCCCTACTTCGAAGAGGCCGCAAAGATCTCCTCTGGTGTTTCGAACATCGAACAGACCTCGATGCGGGATTTCCTGCTCCGTTTCGAAAGGTCGGCGTACTTCGAGGAGGCCGTGGCACCGAAGCTAGGGTGAGCGAGGTGGCGCTTTCTCTAGCCCTGGAGCTCCGCTGTGAAACCCGCGGTCCGAAGCAGCTCTCTGGCTTGTTGGATGTCAGCGGCATCTAGCGTCAGAACCAGGGCGGCCCTTTCGGTGTTCGAGTGTCTCACGTAGAGGTCGAGGATGTTGATGTTGTTCGAGCCCATAAGGGTAGTTACCTCGGCGAAGACGCCGGGACGGTTCTCCACGGGGATAGCCACGTCCACGTTCGCGCCGCCCTTCTCGACGAGGATGCCGCCGAGGGCGTCGTAGGCCTCGCGGGCCTGCTGAAAGCGTCCTTCCATGCTATGGCGGTCTTTGATCTCACTCCCCAGCTGCGCCATTGCCCCGGCGAAAGCTGCCAGGGCTTCCCCGAGCGCAGGTGCATTCTCTGCCAGGATGTCAGACCACAGCTCCGGGTTGGAGGCGCCGACCCTGGTCAGATCCCTGAAGGAGGGACCTGCAAAGGAGAGCGCCTCAGGGGAGATGTCCGAGGCTACCTTCAGTAGCGCGGCCGCCATGAGGTGCGGCAGGTGGGAGAGAGCCGCCATCAGGAGATCGTGCTTCTCGGGGTCGACGGCGGTGGGGACGGCGCCCAGTTCCCTGACGAAGCCGGCGATCTCGCGGTAGTCCTCCGAATCGGTGCGGCTCGTCGGGGTGAGGAAGTAGCGGGCTCCCTCGAAGAGGTTCGAGCTCGCGTTGGCGACCCCTGAGAGCTGGCTGCCGGCCATCGGGTGTCCGCCTACGAAGCGTAGTTTCAGGCTCTCCGCCCTGCGCACGATGACGCCCTTGGCGCTCGCCACGTCGGTGATGAGGGCGTCTGTAGGGGTGAGGTCTCCCATCAGATCCGTCACCTTCGAGATGGGTGCCGCGAGCACGATGAGGTCCGCCTCGCGCACCTCCTTGAGCGTCGAGGCGCGGTCGATGGCGCCGCTGTGTGCGGCCTTTTCGAGCACCTGCGGGGTGTCTACGCCGACTACCTCCCATCCCGAGTTTCTGGCGGCGAGACCTACGGAGCCCCCGATCAGACCGACCCCGATTATCCCCAGCGTGTTGCTCATGCTTCCTCGAGCGCCCCTATTACCCGGTCGTTCTCGCTCGAGTCACCGACCGTCACCCGACTCCAGCCAGGATAGCCAAGAGGGTCTCCTTCTCGCACCAGTACGCCGGCTCGCTCGAAGATCTCCGGCCCCGTCCGTACCAGGACGAAGTTGCCCTGGGAGGGAATGTAATCGAGTTCAGCCTCCAGAAAGACGTCCTGGATCCTTGCCCGTTCCTCCATCACGAAGCGGGCGCGGGCCTCTATCTTGTCCCTGGCACGCATCGATGCAGAGGCGGCCACCTGGGCGGCGAGGTTGACGGAGAAAGGGAAGCGCACCCGCTCCACGTAGTCGGCCACCCTCCGCCCGGCTATCCCATACCCGACCCGGAAACCGGCAAGGCCGTGTGCCTTTGAGAACGTGCGGACGCAGGCCACGTTCTCCCTTTCGAGGGCGAGGACGTGCGAACCGCTGTAGGCAGGGTCCGAGACGAACTCCTGGTAGGCCTCGTCCAGGATAAGGAGCACATTCTCGGGGAGCGCATCGGCGAAAGTGCGTACTTCATCGAAAGTAAGGTATGTGCCCGTCGGGTTGTTCGGGTTCGAGACGATGATGGCGCGCGTATCGTGCGTCACGGTGGAGAGCAGAGCACCTGGTTTGATCTCATGGTCGTCCGTAAGGGGTACTTTCGTGGTCTTCAATCCCAGTACGGCCCCTATAGAGGCGTACAGGCCGAAGGATGGCCACGGGAAGATCACCTCTCCGGGCCGCTCGACGAGCTGGAGGAGGTTGAGCAGGATCTCACTCGACCCGTTGCCGACCAGGATGTTTTCGAAGGCGCTGCCGGGGTTGGCGGAGACTACCTCCTCGCGCAGGGAAGCCACATAGCGGTCCGGATAGCGGTTGGCGCGGGGCAGCGCCTCTGCGAGGGCCGCTTCTGCCTCAGGCAGAGGGCCGAAAGACAGCTCGTTCGACGTAAGCTTTACGTAGCCTTCTGCACCGTGCTCTGCGGCCGCCTCGTTCGCCGCCCGCGGCGGCCTGTAAGGGAACAGACGGTCCAGCTCGGATCTGAAGGTTAGAGGCATCAGACTACAGCTTTCAGGTCGTGGTGTACAAATCTGAGTCGCTAAAGACTAAGCCCCTTTACCTGGCCTTGCAACAAGGGTGGACGACGGACCGATTGCGGCTCTTCACGGTTTTCCTGATGCCTGATGCCTACACTGGTACAATTCCAGGTCCTATGGCGGATGCCGAGATACAGGAGAGAGTCAGGGAGCTCAGGGAGCGGGTAGACGAGGTCGACCGGGAGCTCATCCTTGCGTTGAGCGAGCGGGCGCGGATCGTGCAGGAGATCATGGATCTCAAAGCTGAGGTCGGCGCCCCCGTCTACGACCCCAGGCGCGAGGAGGAGATCCTGCGGAGGGTGGCCGAGCGCAACCCAGGTCCGATCTACGACTCCTCGATGAGGGACATCTTCGAGCTCATCTTGCATCGCATCCGCGACCTCGAGATCCAACGCGGGGAGTTTCCAAGCTGATATGGACGTTTCTGCGGGCGTAAAGACCAACGTAAAGACCACCAACGGCATGATCCGCCCAGACACCTTCAGGGTAATCGCGGGCCCCTGCACGGTCGAGAGCTACGAGCAGTTTGTCGCCTCGGCGAAGGCCGTAAGAGAGGCCGGCTTCGGCTACGTCCGTGGGGGCGCCTTCAAGCCTCGCACCTCTCCTTACTCCTTCCAGGGGCTTGGTGAGGAGGGGCTGAAGATACTCTCTGAGGTCTCCAGAGACCTCGGTCTGAAGGTCATCACCGAGGTCATGGACCCTTACGACATCGAGCTGGTTATGGAGCACGCGGAGATCCTGCAGATCGGCGCCCGCAACATGGCCAACTTCTCGCTCTTGAGGCGCGTCGGTGGTGCGATAGCCGGCACGGATCACGGCGTTGTCCTCAAGCGGGGGCTCTCGGCTACGGTCGAGGAGTGGCTGCTCGCGGCGGAGTACATCACGGCGGCGGGCGGGGACAACGTAGTATTGTGCGAACGCGGCATCCGCACGTTCGAGACGAGCACGCGCTTCACGCTGGATCTCTCGGCGGTAATCGTGGCGAAGAGGTTGACGGATCTGCCGGTGATCGTGGACCCCTCCCACGCCGCCGGACGGCGCGACCTTGTAGTTCCCCTCTCCAAGGCCGCGGTGGCGGCCGAGGCCGACGGCCTCATGGTGGAGAGCCACCACGAGCCGCAGGAGGCGCTCTGTGACGGGGAGCAGGCGCTCCCCGTCGAGGCTCTGATGGGTATGAAGGGCGTACTGCAACCCTTCGCCAGCGCCATGGGCAGGGAGGTCATCTAGTCTCGGTCATGGGTCCCGGAGGCTCTTTAGGCCGCCTTGGGGACAGGTTCGTGCTCGTGCGCGAGCTCGGCTCTGGCGGGATGGCCCGCGTCTTCCTCGGCCGCGACGAGGTGCTCGACCGTCCCGTCGCCGTCAAGGTCGTAGAACCGGATCCCGAAGACCCCGAGATCGGTCTGCGCTTCCAGCGCGAGGGGAGGGCCGCAGCCAGGCTCTCCCACCCCAACGTTGTCAGGGTCTTCGACGCCGGCGAGGACGAGCTCGAAGGTCGCGTGGTCTCCTACATAGTCATGGAGTACGTTCCCTGCGGCGACTTCAAGGATTTGATGGATAGGAACGGACCTCTTCCTGAGACGATGCTCTTGCGGGTCGGGGCCGACGTCGCCTCGGGGCTCGCCCACGCCCACGAACGGGGCATTATCCACCGCGACGTCAAACCGCACAACATACTGCTCGATGAGCGGGGGAGCCCCAAACTTGCGGACTTCGGCATTGCCCGTGCCCTCGACGGGTCGACGAGCCACAATCGCGCCAGCTCCTACCTCGGAACGGCGGCTTACTCCTCCCCAGAGCAGCTGAGGGGAGAGTGGGTAACCCCCAAGAGCGACGTCTACTCGTTCGGCGCCACCCTCTACCACGCGGCGGTCGGGGAACAGCCCTTCTCGGGCAACTCCTTAGAGGTCGCAAACCAGCACATACTTAAGATTCCCGCCCCCCCCCGGGAGAGGGGAGCGCAGATCGGCGAGCGGCTCGAGACCTTGATCCTCGGTTGCCTCGCCAAGAGGCCTTCCGAGCGCCCCGATGCTGCCCGTCTCCGCGACAGGCTAATCCAGAGCGGCGCGGCCGAGGCGAGCGCCGCTCTGGCCGGGTCAGCGACCGGAGCCAGGGCCGGCCGTTTCCCTGGTGCGGTGGGAACCTCACGCTTGGCAGGCGCGGTGAGAACGGCCGGGGCTTCTGGCGTAGGGGCCTTCAGACGCAGGCAGGCGGATCGGAGCCCCTCTTCGAGACCGCCCGAGCGGACGATAAACCTTCCAACACGCACCTTCAGGGCCGGCTCGCGGCAGAGGACGACGCTGGCCGTCCTCGTGGCCGCACTTCTCCTGTTGCTACTCACAGGCGTAGGCGCCTGGGCGCTGCTTGGCCAGGAGGAGCAGGGCGGAGGGTCCTCCGACCAGGGTGCCGGCCAAGACGAACAGGCCAAGGCCGCCGGACCGCAGAACCCAAAGGATGAGCCGGGTAAGGGGGCCAATGAGGCTGCCCAGAATCCCTCGGGTAACTCAGGATCCTCGGACGGCGCGTCGGAAGAGAACCAGGCTCCCGCCCCGCCGTTGGCGCAGGCCGAGGAAGTCGTATTCGACCTATACTACCAGGAATCTTTCAGAAGGGTGGATGCGTCGTGGGCGCTTCTCTCGCAGAGGTTACAGAACGAGATAGGCTCCCCCGAGAGGTGGGCTGAGCGTGAAGACATCTACACGTTCACCTACATGGAATTCACCCTGGCTCCTGTGGCAAGGGCCGCCGGTGACACAGCGGAGGTCACGTTCGAGGTGAGGCTGGACCACACCTGGGGATCCGAGTCCCTCTCGGGGACGTGGGTCTGCGTCAACGAGGGCGGGGAGTGGAAGTTGGACCGTCTAGAGAACGAGAGGACCGTGCCCGTGTAGCAGGGTTGTCTGTGGCGTTCGGCATCACGGCGACCTTACCCTATAATCAGGCGCGTGATCAGGCTCGCAGAAAGGTTCGTCTTGGAGAACGAGCTGGGCTCGGGAGGCATGGCCCGCGTCTTCCTGGGACGCGACGAGGTGCTCGACCGGCCCGTGGCCGTGAAGCTACTCAACCCCGTACACGGCGGCACTGACATCGGGGACCGCTTCGAGCGCGAGGGACGCACCGCCGCCCGTCTCGCACACCCGAACATAGTGCAGGTCTACGACGCGGGAGAGGCTGAGTTCAACGGCAGGGAGACCTCATACATCGTCATGGAGTACGTCCCCGGTGGGGACCTCAAGGGGCTCATCGACGAGAGGGGAAGGTTGCCGGGTCCTGAGCTCGCCAGTCTAGGCGACGAGATCTGCGCCGGCCTGGCCCACGCCCACGAGCGCGGCGTGATCCACCGCGACATCAAACCCCACAACATCTTGCTCGACGAGAACGGCCGCGCCAAGGTGACCGACTTCGGCATCGCCCGCGCCCTCGATACGACGCAAGCCACGCGTACCGGCTCCTTTCTGGGCACGGTCCTGTACTCCTCGCCCGAACAACTTCAGGGGCAGAAGGTGACGCCCAAGAGCGACGTCTACTCGCTCGGGGCGACGCTGTACCAGGCGGCCGCGGGAGAGTCGCCCTTCGCCGGTAGCACCCCGATAGAGATCGCGAGCCAGCACGTCTCCAAGATCCCGGCCCCGCCGCACGAGCGCGGCGCCGATGTGAGCGAAAACCTGGAGGCTTTGATCCTCGGCTGCCTGGCCAAGAACCCTGAAGACCGCCCGACTGCCGAAGAGGCCCGTTCCCGGCTCGACGCGGAGATCCGCACCGCCGCGGCCACGCGGGCGCAGCGCACGACCCCGGTCGCCGCGGCGGCGTCCGTCGGAACGGAACAGACCCGCGCCGCGCCCCCACCAGCGGACCGACCTGGTGCTGCCGGAGGCCGGCCGAAGCGGAGGGGGGGACTCCTGACCGCGTTGGCGCTTCTGGCTGTGCTCGTCGTGATAGGAGCCCTCACCGCGTCCAGCCTCCTCGGAGGGAATGGGGACGGGAGCGCCGGGCCCAACGATGCCGGGAAGAAAGACGTGAAGCAGAACAACGCGCAGGGTGGCGGGAACTCTGATAGTGATCAAGGCCAGGGCGGGGGTCAGCAGCAAGGTGCGGCTTCTACTTCCGTTCCGGAGCAGGGCGGCCTCATGGCGCGGGCGGCGGAGCAGACGGTGGAGAAGTTCTATACGACAACCTCCAAGGGGGATTACGATAGATCCGCCCAGCTTCTCACCGAGGATTGGCGGCGGAGATGGTTTCCGAACCGGGCCACCTTCGAGGGCACCTTCGACAAGGTGGAGAGCGTAGTGTTTATAGAGGGGCCGAACGCTGAGTTGTCGGGCAACACGGCGACCGTCACGGGCGAGACCCGGGCCACGCTGACCGGGGACATCCAGCACAACCAGGGGACCTGGTACCTCGTGCGGGAGGGCGAACAGTGGAAGATAGACGGCTGGGATGTCGTACAACTCAGCTCCCAGTCTACCTCACCGTGATGGAAGAGGATCGAGAGAGCAAAGCATCTTGAAGACAGCACTCACAGCGCTCATCTCCGCGATCATCGGCGGTCTCCTCACCGCGCTCTTCCTCTTCGTCGGGGTGTACGGCCTGGAGAACAGGTCGGATAGCGTGATCATCAAAGAGGTCGCGCCAACACATGAGTCATCAGGGACGACACATGCTTCGAACGAAGGCTCTTCGGTACGCGAGGTGTACACGCGCGACGGCCGTGGCGTGGTGAGCGTCGACGTGGCCGCCACCTCTGATGCCGGACCTGGGGGTGGCTCGGGGTTCGTGGTTGACGAGGCCGGACACATAGTCACCAACCAGCACGTGGTGGAGGGGGCGGAAGAGATCTCCGTCAGGTTCGCCGACGGCGCGCGCAGGGAGGCTGAGGTCGTCGGCCAGGACCCTTCGACGGACGTTGCCCTCATAAAGGTGGAGGCACCGCGGGAGGCGCTTGAGCCGCTGACGCTCGGGGACTCGGACTCGGTTGGGGTTGGGGAGCCGGTCATCGCCATCGGCAACCCCTTGAACGTTGGGATCAGCGTGACCACGGGGATCGTGAGCGGCCTCGGCCGCCCCATACAGGCCCCCAACAACTACACCATAAACGACGCCGTTCAGACCGATGCGGCCATAAACCCGGGCAACTCGGGAGGGCCGCTGCTCGATTCGCGCGGAACGGTCATAGGGGTCAACGCCCAGATCGCCTCCGAGTCGGGAGGCTTCGAGGGGGTAGGCTTCGCCGTCCCGATCAACACCGTCCAGAGCGTGGTGAAGCAACTCATAACCAACGGAGAGGTGGTGCACGGCTACGTCGGGGTATCCATGTTCGAGTTGAGCATAGACGAGCTCTCCGCCTACGCCGGCCTCTCCGAGAGATCGCTCGAGGAGAAGTATGGTCTCCCCGGCCACGGGGCGATAGTCAGCGAAGTAACCCCCGACGGGCCGGCGGAGAAGGCCGGCATCCGCGGTGGGGATGAGAGAGAGATCGAGGGCATACCCGTACCCCTCGGGGACGTCATAACCGGGATCGAGGGCGACCCCGTCTCCTCCTCCGAAGACGTGATAGAGGTGGTCAACGTCGCGAAACCCGGCGATAAGCTCCTGTTGACCGTCGTGACCCCCGGCGAGAATGAGCGCCGCGTAGATGTTACGGTCGGTACCAGGCCTGAGGGAGTGTAGGGGGCTGATGTTCGGCGGCGCTGACCAGCCGAAGCGCGAGGCCGCCCACGCGGCGGTAAAACGTTACGTCGAGAGCGGCATGGTAGTGGGACTCGGGACGGGCTCGACGGCCACGTTCGCGGTGCGCAGGATCGGGGAGCTTGTGGCATCAGGGGAACTCAGGGATATCAGGGGCGTACCGACCTCGGGCAAGACCACCACCCTGGCGAACGAGCTCGGCATACCGCTCTCGACGCTCTCGGAGGCCCGTCCGCGCCTCACGATAGACGGGGCAGATGAGATCTCTCCCGAGCTCTTCCTCATCAAGGGGCGCGGGGGCGCGCTCCTCAGGGAGAAGATCGTGGCCTCATCGAGCCAGGAGGGCCTGATCGTGGTCGCCGACTCGAGCAAGCTGGTCGACCCTTTGGGCGCCGGTCCCCTGCCGGTCGAGATCGACTCTTTCGGGTGGGAGAGCACCCTAGAAGCCCTCGCCTCCCTCGGCTGCGAGCCTGAGCTTAGGATGGACCGGACGTATCCTGAACGCCCCTTCGTCACGGACGGCGGCCACTACACGGCCGACTGCGCGTTCGACCGGATCGCCGACCCTGCATCGCTCGAAGTAGAGATCAAACAGATCCCAGGCGCCCTCGAGTGCGGCCTCTTTGTCGGTCTCGCCCGCGCCGCGGTCGTCGCCGGCGAAAGCGGGATAGAGTTCGTCGAGGCTGGTCAGCATTTCAGCTAGTCAGCATTTCAGCTGGTCAGCTTCTCAGCCTGTCAGCAACCCGGCTCGCTTGCCGAAGATCCATGACGTTTGCAGGGTGGCAAGAGGTGGTGCTGCTTGTGCCGGCTGATTGCTGACCTGCTGACTAGCTACTCGAGGCGCCGAACCCAGCGCGGACGCCGGCGCGGACGGAGCGGTCCTTCTCGACGACGAGCTTGTAGATATAGTCGTATTCCACGTAGACTATGGCCCTGCCGTCCTGCATCTTGACGCGCAGGTGATCGTCGTTGGTCTCTATCTCCTTCACGTCCTCTGACTCTACGGTGAAGGTGTCACGGCGGTCCCAGATCACGAGGTTCGCCCCTTCGTCCTTCGCCTCGTCTATGACCTTCTCGATCAACCGCTTCTCCATCTGTGCGCCTCCTGTTTGTGAAATACGCTTACAAAATACCCGTCTCATTCTACTTGAGAAAACGGGTAGGGAAGAACATGACCGGGAACGTGGATGAAAATCATACGGGCCCCCGCCTCTGGTCTACAATAGCCACCGGTTGACCGGGCGTCACGGGAGGAACTTGAAGAGCGTTACGCGCAGGGTTAGGGATCTGGACCGGGCGCTGTTCCGGGCGCTCTTTGGACTGAAGTGGGAGCCGCTCACGGCCGTTATGCGCGCCTTTACCTTGGCGGGGACGGCCGGCGCTCTGTGGGGCTTCCTTGCCGCAGTGGCCTTCTTGCTCACCGGCCTCCAGCCTCTACACCTCCTGGTCCCTTGGGTCGCCGTCGCCGCTTCATGGACGGTCGCCGAGGGCGCCAAGTACCTCTTCAACCGCGCCCGCCCCTTTATCTGGGATACCGAGATAGCCCCGCTCACAAAGACGCCCTCTTCGAGCTCTTTCCCCTCCGGCCACTCCGCAACGGCGGCGGCCGGAGCTTTGACGCTCTCCGTCCTCTACCCACCATTTGCTCCCGCGCTGGCACTGGCCGGGGCCCTCGTAGTTCTCTCCCGCATCTATCTCGGCGTCCACTTCCCCTTCGACGTCCTGGCCGGGTCCATCATAGGGACCGCGACCGCGGGCGTGGTGCTCGCAGGAGCCAGCCTGGTAGCCTGAGTCCGCGAGATACGGTATCGAAAGAACGGTGCCTGAGGATCTCGTACTTGCGCTATCGTTTGATTGTATGATTACCTATCCGAGATGAGCGTGCCTGCGGGGAGTGGTTGAGGAAGATAGCGTTTATAAACGCGAAGGGTGGGGTTGCGAAGACCACGTCCTGCGTGAACATCGGCGCAGGGCTCGCCCTGGCGGGCTACAGGACTCTCCTCATCGATCTCGACTCCCAAGGGCAGATAACAAAGAGCCTGGGCGTGCAGGCGGGTGAGGGGTTGGCGGAATTGTTGCAGGGTGACGCCGGCCTGGGAGACGTACAGATAGAAGCCCGCGAGAACCTGTTCGTGATCGCCGGTGGGGGGGCGCTCTCCGGCGTGAAGCGTATGATCTCCCGGAGGGATATGCGCTCCGAGCTGGTCTTGAGCGAGGGCCTGGAGGACCTCCGGGGCTACGACTTCGTGCTGCTCGACACGGCGCCCTCGTGGGACGTCCTCAACGTCAACTGCCTGTTCTACGTCGAGCAGCTCCTGATCCCGGTCTCCATGGAGGCCCTGGCGCTGCAAGGCATAGGCGACTTCCTCGGCCGCGTGGATCAGGTCCAGCGCTACCGCGAAAGCCTGCGGGTATCAGGCATAATCCCCACCTTCTACGACGCGCGGGTGCGGAAGAGCGCCGAGATCCTCGAGCAACTAGAGCGTTACTTTCCCGATGCCCTGTGGCCGCGGGTGCGCTACAACTCGAAGCTCTCGGAGGCGCCGGGCTTCGGCCAGCACATCTTCGAGTACGCGAAACGGAGCAACGGGGCCGCCGACTACGCCCGCCTGGCGGAGCGGCTCGCGAAAGGGGCGTGAAGGGGTACATGGGCAAGGGAAGAAAAGTGCCGGAGGACCTCATGGGGACTATCCTGAGGGAGGGTGCCGGCCCTCTTGGTGGCGAACGGGATTCTCTGGAATCTATCGGTTCACGCGACCTCGAGCCGGGAGCAGCCTCACCTACTTCGGCTAGCGAAGGCACGATCTCCTGGGAGGACCAGCCCTGGCTGGTGGGTACCACGTTCAACCTCTCCAAGCAGGTCGGCAGAGAGCTAGACAGGCTGCGGCTCGACCTGCAGCGCCGGGAGGAGATTCACTCCTCCAACTCCGAGATCGCCGAGGTGGCGCTCCGGATCGCCATCGAGGACGCGCGGGAGAAGGGAGAAGAGAGCGAACTGATCAAGAGGCTGGTAGGCGGGCGGTCCGCCTACCAGGCCAACGAGGCTGACCCGGCGATTCAGCGCAGCGTGGACGAGTCGGGCCACATCCTCGAGACCACCTACAACGAGGAGGGGAAGGTAGTCGACGAGGAGCACGTCGGCGACGTCACCGACCTGCCGGTGGAGGCTGAATACGTGGACGGGAGGGGGAGGCTGATGAGCCTGGCGAGGGACGAGCTGGGGAACACCTTCGAGTGGGTTACGGACGAGGAGTTCGGCACGCTCGAGGCGAGGATCGTCCGGGCAGCCGACTGAGACGTTCGTGTCCAACCACAACGGTCGCTGAGGTCAGACCGGCCGGAATCGCTGGTAGAATCGGCGAAGCATGAGCATCCCACGTTACTACACCGTCGGGGCCGTCGCGCAGGACCTACGATCGCTGAAAGCCCTGGACGGGCGTCTCGAGGACCTGGAAGTCTCCGCTGGCTCGCTCCTCGTGCTGTCGCGACGTAAAGACGAGCGCCTAGTGCACGTAACCCTCCTTGGCGCCAGCACCCGCAGGGTCGAGTCGGGTCTCTCGCACACGCAGTGGTTCGAGTTCGCGAGCACCTACCTCGGCGTGACCGCTGTGAGCGTCCTCATGGGTGCCGTCAACCTGCCGACCGGCATCGCCGTGCAGACCGTTATAACCCTAGCCGCGATCATCGGCCTCATCCTCTACCACCGCAGGCCACACCTTCGGAACAAGCTGCTCGCCATGGGCCTCCCCGAGAGATTCGCCGAAGAGTGGGAAGGAGCCCTCTACAGGGGTTTCGCCTTGGCGCTGGCCACCGTCCCCGCGGACCTCTTCGACGAGACCCAGGAAGCCTTTCTAGAAGACCCCGGACTCGAGTCTCCGCTCGCCATAGACCGGCGGCCGGTTCTCTAGGTATCAGGTCTTTCTGCCGATCTCCGTCTCACGTTCACGAACGTGTTCTCAGCTGCAGCCTGAAGCTCTCAGGCGCAGTGTGGCAGCGTGTTCCACAACCTCCCTGACTGCTGATGACTGAAACCTGATACCTTACTGCCCATGATCGTTCGCGAACGGCCCGATTCCTTCTTGCTCTTCGAGCAGCACGAGCACGCCCTGATCGCGGGCGAGTTCGCGCGACGCTGGAGGGAGAGGCCCCGGCCCTTCGAGTCCACGGTCTACGCCGTCGCCAACCACGACCTGGCCTGGTGCGAACCCGACAGGGAGGTGCTCTGGAACGAGGAAAAGGACAGGCCTTACTCATTTGTGGATTACCCCGTGGACCTGAAACTGCCGGCGCAGAAGCGAGGGATCGACTCTGTAGAGGATCATGACCCCTATGCCGGATGCCTGTGCAGCATGCACTACGCTCGCTTTCTGCTCGACTCCGAGCGGCCCGAGGAGGTCGAGTTCCGTGAGGGCGAGGTGGAGCGCCAGGGCAGGCTCGAGGAGAGGATGTCCGAAGAAGAGCTGGAGAACCTCGAGCGTAACTTCCGCTTCATGAGGTTGTGTGATGGTCTCTCGCTGTTCTTGTGTCTGAACGAGCCCGGCGGCGACGAGAGAACGCCGCCTTATCCTGGAGGGTTCGAGTTCGAAGGGACGCGCTACGTGCCTGTATGGGAGGACGAACGGACGTTGCGCCTCGATCCCAACCCTTTCCCAGAGGCATTCAGAATAGAGATCTCCTACCGGATCATTGGTATAGACCGCCGGTTCCTCGGGAGTGATCTGCTGGAACTTTGGGTAACGTCTTAGGGGCGCCGGAGGGCGCGCTCGACTCGCTTCTATTATAGAAAGGACCCATTGTGAGGAATGCGTCGTACGATTTCTTGAAGAGGCTGCTCTCGACGCCGGGGCCCAGCGGTTACGAAGAGGCCGCCGCGAAGGTCTGGAGGGAGGAGGCCGAGAAGTTCGCCGAGGTTAGGGGCGACAGGATGGGGAACTCCTTCGCCACCATCGGCACGGGCGGCTCGCCGAAGGTCATGCTAGCCGGGCACATCGATGAGATCGGGGTGATGGTCACCCACGTGGAGGAGAACGGCTTGCTCCGCTTTACCGGCGTTGGCGGCTGGGACTCGCAGGTGCTCGTGGGACAGCGCATCCGGTTGCTCGCGAAGGGCGGCGAGGTGGCCGGCGTCATCGGCAAGAAGGCCATCCACGTTATGGAGCCCGACGAGCGCAAGAAGGTCTCCGAGATAAAGAGTCTCTGGATCGACATAGGCGCCAAGGACGCCGAGGAGGCCAGGGGAATGGTCCGGGTCGGGGACGTTGGCGTTATCGACCACGACCTCGTGGAGCTTCCGAACGGGCGTCTGGCCGCCCGCTCCGTGGACAACCGCATGGGCGCGTTCGTGGTGCTCGAGGCCCTGAGGTTGCTCTCCGAGGAGGAAGATGTCGGTGCCGAGGTCGTGGCGGTGGCCTGCGTGCAGGAGGAAATAGGTCTCTACGGCGCCCGCGGGGCCGCTTTCGGGCTCGACCCCGACGCGGCCATCGCCGTCGACGTGACCCACGCCACGGACACCCCCGGCGTCTCCAAGAACGAGCATGGAGATCACTCCCTGGGCAGTGGCCCCGTTGTAAAGCGGGCGACGAACATCTCGCCCATCGTCTCGGAAGGCCTCATCGCTGCGGCGGAGGGCGAGAACATCCCCTACACCCTGGAGGCCGACTCGCGCTCGACGGGGACCGACGCGGACGCCATACAGTTCGCGAGGGCCGGAATCGCCACGGGTCTCATCTCATGCCCCAACCGCTACATGCACTCCCCCAACGAGATCGTGGACTTAGAAGATGTCGAGAACTGCGCGCGTGTGATCTCCGCCTACGTAAAGACCCTCGGCGCGGAGACGAACCTGGTCCGTTGACCCGGCCTCTCCTTTGACCACTAACGAAGATCCGAAGCGGCGGGCCTCGACGGCCGTCGAGGCCGCGCTGCTCTTGACGGTCTTCTTCTTCGGGACCAATTTCACGGCGGTAAAGATCGTCGTCGAGAGTGTCCCGCCGATCCTGTTCGCAGCGAGCCGCTTCACGCTGGCCGGTCTCCTGCTGCTCTTACTCGTGCGCTTCACGGACCCCGAGAGCCGCCTGCGCCGCGAGGACTTCCTCGCCGTGTTCGGGCTCGGGGTGGTCGGCGTCACACTCACCCAGACGGTCTTCACCGTCGGTGTTAGCCTGACGACGGCGGCCAACACGGCCCTCGTCTACTCGACGGCACCTGTATGGGGGATGCTCCTCGGGTTCACGCTCGGGCTGGAGCGACCGAGGTTGGCGGGTATCCTCGGCATAGGACTCTCCCTCCTCGGGGTCGGATTCATCGTGTATGGCGGGCTCGAGTTCGCAGGCACCAGCCTCGTCGGGGACGCCCTCATACTGGTCGCTGCCGTCTTCTGGGGCTCCTACACCGTTCTCTCGTTCTCGCTGCTCGGACGCTACTCTCCTATCGTCCTCGCCGCCTACGCCATGACCCTTGGCGGCCTCGCGGCCTTTCCGCTCGCGGCCCTCGATCCCGGCGGCTTCGATATCGGTTTCCTGGACGGCCTGACGTGGGGAGCGGCTGCCTACTCTGCGCTCTGCTCCTCGGCCTTCGGCTTCGCGGCGTGGGGATGGGGCGTCTCACACGTCGGGGCCAATCGCGTCCTGATCTACCAGTATCTCGTCACCCTGACCGGCGTTACCACAGGCATCATCCTCCTCGGCGAGGGCTTCGGGCTGGAACAGGTCGTCGGCGCAGTCGTCATCCTCTGCGGCGTCTACCTGGCGAGAAGTAGATAGCCTCCACCGTTAACCCTCGATGAGGATTCACGCGCCTTCCTGCTCACCCGCTTGCGGGGCGTCGGACGCCTCTGGAGCCTTCCGATCAGACGCTCCCTACGCCGGCTTACCTTAGCCGGTGGACGATGCGAAGTGCCTCACTGGGGGCTCTCTGCGAGGTTTACCCGGAGCCGGCTTTCTTCACCGTTTCTGAGGACCGTTAGATCTACCGTATCGCCTGGCTGGTAGTTCCGTAGCGCCGAGATCAGGTCGCCCGAGCTACGCACATCCTCCGAGCCTAGGGCGATCACGACGTCGCCGCGCTGTATTCCGGCTTCGTCTGCAGGACCACCGGGCTCGACCTTCTCGACCAGCGCTCCTGAGTCTACGGAACTTCCGAACTTGCTCGCGGTCTCCGGAGTCAGATCAGAGAGGTAGACGCCGAGGTAGGGGTGGACGGCCTCGCCGTTCTCGATGAGCTGGTCAGTCACTGAGACGGCCGTGTCCGAAGGAATGGCGAAGCCGATGTTCTCGGCGCCTGTCTCACCCGGCGGCAGGTAGGCCACGTTTATGCCGATGACCCGACCTTCGCGGTCCGCCAGGGCGCCGCCCGAGTTGCCAGGGGAGATGGCCGCGTCGGTCTGGATCAGGTCGACCAGGGAGGTTCGCTGCATACCGCCCGTGTACTCGGCGGGGACCTCACGGCCCGTGCCGCTGACGATGCCGGATGTGACCGTGGACTCGAAGCCTGATGGGCTGCCGACCGCGACCGCCGTCTGGCCGACTATCGGGTCCCCGCTGGCGAAGCTCGCGGCCGGCAGGTCCTCGCGGTCCACTCTTATCACCGCGACATCCGTCGTCGGGTCCATGCCGACGACCTGTCCCCGCTCGGTGGATCCGTCTGCGAAGGCGACCTCGACGTCGCGCGAGTCCTCTACGACGTGGTTGTTGGTGATGATGTAGCCGTCGGAGCGGTAGATCACACCGCTCCCTATGCCCTCCTCCTTCTGCGCCCCGTAGGGGGTCTGTCTGACTCCTGAGACGTTTATCTGCACCACGGAAGGACTCAGTACGGAGGCGACCTTGGCCACGGGCTCGTCGGCCGGGATACTCGATGGAGCAGATTTGACAGGCTCGGCGGTCTGCGTCTTGCCAGGCTCAAGGTAGATGACGCCGAGCACGAAGACCAGCGTCGCCAGTAGCAAGAGCGTGCGCTGTAAAGTGTGTCCCTTCATATCATCACCTCCGTCTCCCTGTCCGTTCTCGGGTAAGTCGCCAACTCTCCTCCTTCTGGTGTGTGATCTCTGCCCTGTAGTCTGGCCCTCCAAGATGTGAAGAGCCTTTGCGGTCCATGAGCGTTTTCACAGGAAAGGTCGTACAGGGGGCAGAGTCCCTGCAGAGGGGCGATAATACGCCCGTGATGCGGATACTCGTGGTGGAGGACGAAGAGAGGCTGGCCCGCCTGATCTCACGGGTCCTCGTCGAGGAGGGCTACGCCGTCGAGACGGAGACCAACGGCCGGCGGGCGCTCATGCGTGCGTTGGCAGACGAATACGACCTCCTGATCGTTGATTGGATGCTCCCCGACCTGAGCGGCGTCCAGCTGATGAAAAGACTAAGGGCCGCGGGGGTCGGGACGCCGGCGATCATGCTGACCGCCCGCGATCAGATCGAAGACCGCGTAGAAGGCCTCGACGCCGGCGCCGACGACTACCTCCCCAAGCCCTTCGCCTTCCCCGAACTGCTCGCCCGCGTTCGGGCCCTCGCCCGCCGTGCGTGGACCGAAGAGAAGGACGGCGCGATCCTCGCGGCCGGCGACGTTACGCTCGACCCTGTGCGTCACGTGGTTCGCCACGGGGGAGAGACCGTGGACCTGACGGCAAAGGAGTTCGCGCTTCTCGCCACCCTGCTCCAGCGCCCAAGACAGGTCTTCACCCGCCCGGTTCTGCTCGACACGGTGTGGGGCGCCTCGCCCGAAGTCTATGCTAACGTCGTCGACCTCTACGTCTCCTACCTGCGCAAGAAACTCGACGGCGACGGCGGCACTTCCCACATCCGTACCGTCCGCGGTGTCGGTTACACCTTCGAGCCACAACCCGGACCGCGCTGATGTTCGAACACATCCGGAAGCGCCTGACGATGAGCTACGTGGGCATACTGGCCCTCATTCTGTTGGTCTTCGGCGTCGTAGTAGTGTTCAGCTTCTACCTGAGGGTCAGCGAACAACAGGACGACCTGCTCCTGCAGAAGGCGGAAGAGGCGGCCAACAGCGTGTTGAGCGACAAGGACGAGTACGGCGTCGTGAAGGCGACCACTGATTACGACGTGGCCGTGATCGTACTTCTGCCCGATGGTTCGTCCTATGGGGATCTGGACGAGACATCCTATTCTCTCGGCCTCCCCTACACCTACATGGTCCAGAGAGCCGGACAGGAGAGGCGGACGATCAAAGGCACCGTCCCTGGGCCCGGTGGTGCCGTGCGGGTGATGAGCATTCCCGTAAAGAAGTACGGAGAGTCCGGAAGCGTGATCGCGGTAGTCCAGGCTGCCCAGTCGCGTCAGGCGGTCTCTGAAACGGTCGGACGACTTATCGTCGTGCTGGTCCTTACGGGCCTGGGAGCGCTGGTTCTGGCTGCAGCTGGCGGGCTGTTCATGTCGCGGCGGGCGATACGCCCGGTCCAGGAGGCGTTTGGCAGGCAGAGGACGTTTATCGCCGACGCCTCCCACGAGTTGAAGACTCCGCTGACCCTGATCCGGGCCGACGCCGAGGTCCTCTCCCGCGGCATCGACGACCCTGACAAGACCTCTGACAACCGCGAGCTCGTCGATGACCTGCTCGGCGAGACCGACCGGATGAGCGCGGTGCTCTCCGATCTCCTTCTACTGGCGCGCCTGGACGCGGAGAAGCTCGCCGTCTCCCGCGAACCTTTCGACCTGGCTCTCGTCCTCTCCGAAACCTCGGAGCGATTCGCCGCCCGCGCTATAACCGAGGGCAAGGACCTCCAGGTCCACCACTCGGGTAAGCTTCCCGCGCGCGGCGACGCGGACCGTACGGGCCAGGTCATCGCCGCCCTTCTCGATAACGCCCTCCGCTTCACGCCTGCTGGCGGCACCATAACCGTCGAGGGCCGTACCGCGGACAAACGGGTCGAGGCGACGGTCACAGACACCGGGCCCGGGATCGCCCCCGAGAGCCTGGATCGCATCTTCGAGCGTTTCTACAGGACCGACACCCACAGCGCCGCCAGGAGCAGGGGACCATCCGGCGGCGGTACCGGTCTCGGTCTCGCCATCGCCCGCGACCTCGCCCGCGCCCAGCGCGGCACCCTCATCGCCGAAAACGCCGAAGGAGGCGGAGCGAGGTTCAAGCTAAGCCTGCCCGCCGGCTCCTGAACCTTACCCGTGCCAGGTCGCCCGCAGCACCCTGATCCAGTTCCCGTGGGCCAGCTTCTCCAGCGCCGCCTCGTCGTAGCCGCCGGCCCGGAGCGCGGCGAGGAGTTTGGGTAGACCTGATACACCCCCTAGTTCCTTCGGGATCTTCGCCCCGTCGAAGTCTGAGCCGAATCCCACCCCGTAGATACCGACACGCTCGACGAGATAGTCCATGTGTCGCACAACCGTCTCCAGCGGGGTGTCTGCCGACTCGCCGCCGTCCTCGCGCAGGAAGCCGACGGCGAAGTTCACGCCGACCACCCCGTCCGAGTCCCTGATGGCGTCGAGTTGCCTGTCTGTCAGGTTGCGCGACGCGGGGCAGAGGGCGTGGGCGTTCGAGTGGGTAGCCACGAGCGGCGCTTCGGAGAGCTCAGCCACGTCCCAGAATCCTCGTTCGTTTATGTGCGAGAGGTCGATCATGACCCCGAGCCGATTGCACTCCCTGACGAGCTCCCTCCCGGCGCCGGTCAGGCCCGGCCCCGTGTCCGGAGATGAAGGGAACCTGAATGGGACCCCGTGGGCGTAGGCGTTGGGCCTGCTCCACACGAGCCCGAGCGAGCGGAGACCCGCCTCGTAGAGTACTTCGAGCGCGCCAGGATCAGAGCCCAGGTTCTCCGCGCCCTCGAAATGCAGGACAGCAGCCACAATCCCTTCGCGCAAACACCCTTCGAGTTCCTCCGCTGTCCGCACGACCCTGAGCCCGCCTTCAGATTCCAGCTCGAAAAGAACCGCTACCAGCCCGTCGGCGAAGCCTTTAGCGTAGTTCGGGTCGAGTCGCGGGGCGTCCGAGACCTCGTAGCCGTCCTCCGTAAAGGTCAGCGCCGACTCCTCGGTCCAGCCATCGTCTTCGGGGTTGGGAACGTAGCAGGCGAAGAACCCGCCGCCGAAACCTCCCTCGCGGGCCCGCGGCAGATCGATGTGTCCCAGGTCGCTGCGCTCAAAGAAAGAGCGCCCTTCGCCACGGTCTGGAAGGTGGAGGTTGAGCAACGTGTCGTTATGCCCGTCGAAGACGGTAATCCCATCCATGCGAGGGATGATACAGGCTAGTCTATCTGATGCCTACGGTATTCAGGTAAACACGCGGCGGGGCCGCACGACGCGGCTCCACCAGAATCCTGAAACCTGTTGCCTGAGAGCTACCTAATACTTTGGCACGCTCGGGTCTATCTCCTCGCTCCAGGCTGTGATGCCGCCCCTGACGTTGTAGACGTTCTGGAAGCCCGCCTCCTGCAAGAGCTTGACCGCCTTCGCGCTGCGGCCGCCGGTCTTGCAATGCACGACGAAGTACTCCTCCTGATCCAACTCCGCCAGACGCTGCGGCAGCTCACCCAAGGGTATGAGCTTTACTCCGATGTTGGCGACCTCGTACTCGTGCGGCTCGCGCACGTCGAGCACGTTGATGTCCTCATCGTTGTCCAGCTTCTGCTTGAGCTCGTTCACGCTGATCTCGGGCACGCCGCTCTCCTCTTGTGCGGCCTCGGCCTGTAGGATACCGCAGAACTCCTGGTAGTCGATGAGCTCCGTAACCGTCGGGTTCTCACCGCAGACGGGGCAGTACGGGTCCTTGCGGAGCTTCATCTCGCGGAAGCGCATGCTCAACGCGTCGTAGAGGAGGAGACGCCCGACGAGCGGCTCGCCGATCCCGAGTATGAGCTTGACGGTCTCGGTGGCCTGGATGGTGCCGATGGCGCCGGGAAGGATGCCTAGCACCCCGCCCTCGGCGCAGCTCGGAACGAGGCCGGGAGGGGGCGGCTCGGGGTAGAGGCAACGGTAGCACGGGCCTTCCTCAGCGTAGAACACGCTCGCCTGCCCCTCGAAGCGGAAGATAGAGCCGTAGACGTTCGGCTTGCCCAGGAGGACGCACGCGTCGTTCACCAGGTAACGGGTCGGGAAGTTGTCCGTGCCGTCGACTACTACGTCATAGTCCTCGAAGATCTCCATGGCGTTCTCACTGGTGAGCGCCTCCTCATGGACCCTGACCTCGACGTTCGGGTTTATGTCTTTGATCTTCTCGTAGGCGCTCTGGACCTTGGGACGCCCCACGTCTGAGGTGCTGTGGATGATCTGGCGCTGCAGATTTGACTCGTCGACCACGTCGAAGTCCACGATCCCGATGGTCCCTATCCCCGCTGCAGCCAGATAAAGGGCGAGCGGGCTCCCGAGCCCACCTGTGCCGACCGTGAGTACCTTCGCGGCCTTGAGCTGTTTCTGCCCTTCGAGGGCGACCTCAGGCATGATCAGGTGCCTGCTGTAGCGTGCGATCTCTTCGTTGCTTAGCTCGAGTGTCCCGTTTGGCGACTCTACCAATGGTTGTCTTGTCTGCATCTCTGAAAATACCTCTTCTGTGAAAAAGTGCGAAAAAACGACCTACAGAAAACTACCTACATCGTGCTCTGGCGGAGCCCCCCGCGATGGAGGGGATTATGGAGATCTCGTCTCCCTGCGCGACCTTGGTGTCCTGGCCTTCTAGGTATCGGATGTCCTCGTCGCCCTTGTAGACGTTGACGAACGAGCGCAGCTTGCCATCGCCCGTATAGAGGTGCTGCCTGAGGTCAGGATGCTCTGAGGCGAGGTTCCCGAGGGCCTCGCCCGCAGTAGCGCCGCCGACCTCGATCTCGGGGTTGCCACCGGTGTACTGTCTCAAAGGTGTTGGGATCTTGACCTTAGGCATGTCTGAATCTCCTTATCCTACGATTGGCTCTTCGTCGTAGCCCGAGCGGTCGTCTCTGAGGGTCCACGAGCGCATGTCTTCTACGTTCTCGGCGCCCAGCGAGGCTATAACGTAGGAGTAGCCCGGCCACGCGTGCTCGCGGTCGTACTCGGAAGGCTCGGCCGGATGGTCAGGGTGTGAGTGATAGAAGCCGAGCAGCCCCATGTCTCTCTCTTCGGCCTGCTCCTCGAACTTCTTCACCTCGAGCGGCTCGATGAGAAAGCGGCGGCTGCGCTCCTCCTCGTGCGTGTTCTCGGCCCGCCACACGTCGACGACGACCTTGATGCCACCGCCGCTGTCGATACCGACCAGCGCCCCGGCACACTCCTCGGGGTACGCTTCTCTGGCGTGGTCGTTGATCCGGCCCAAGTCCCCCACCCCTATCTTTAGCGCCAACTTACTGCTCCCAGAAGCTCTCTGAGAGGTACTTGTCCGCACCGTCGCACAGGACGGTGACGATCGTCCCCGACTCTAGCTCCCTGGCAACTCCGAGCGCCGCCGCGACCGCCGCGCCGGCCGAGATGCCGATGAGGATCCCATCCTCTCTCGCTACCCGTTTGACCATCTCGTAGGCGTCCTCGGTTCTCACCGCCCGATTCTGGTCGGCGATGGTCGGGTCGTAGATGGCCGGCACAATGGCGCTCTCCATGTGCTTCATGCCTTCGAGGCCGTGGAAGGCCGAGTCGGGTTCGAAGGAGATGGTCGCTATCCTCGGGTTGTACTCCTTGAGCCGCGTCGCCGTGCCGACAAAGGTGCCGCTCGTGCCCAGGCCCGCCACGAAGTGGGTTACCTCGCCGCTGGTCTGCTCCCAGATCTCAGGCGCCGTTGACTCGTAGTGCGAGCGCGGGTTGGCCGGGTTGGAGTACTGGTCCGGGTAGAAGTAGCGGTCGGGGTCCTCGGCGTAGAGCCTACGCGCCTCCCTGATGGCCCCGTCCGAACCATCGCCGGGATCGGTCAACACGTAGTCCACACCGTAGGCCCCGAGGATCTTCTTTCGCTCCTCGCTGGCGTTCTTCGGCATGCAGAGCTTCACCCTGTAGCCGAGCGCGGCCCCGATCCAGGCGTACGCTATCCCCGTGTTCCCGCTCGTCGCGTCGAGGATAGTCTTTTCAGGCGTCAGTGAGCCTGTCTTCTCGCCGTTCCGGATCATCCACAGCGCAGGCCGATCCTTGACCGATCCGCCGGGGTTGTACCACTCAGCCTTGCCAAGGATGTCGACGCCAGGGACCTCCGCCGAGATGCTAGGCAACTCCAAGAGCGGAGTGCCGCCGACAAGCTCAGTCACGTTCGTCCCTGAGCGCTGATTAATCCGAGTAATCATGTCGGGATTGATTATACAGGGTGAAGGTTCAGCGTCCAGAGAAGTGAGGTTAGATACCTGACCAACATAATAGCCGAGAGGCGAGAATGGGAACCTCCCGGCTATTATGTTGGTGCGTTGCGGAAGATTATACCTGAATCCCGGGTCGAGATTCTAGAGCGAGGGCGGTTATTATCCCAAAGTCTCCAAGATCTCCGGCAGGGTCCGGCGGCGGCAGGTGAAGATCGGGGTATCCAGCTCGGTGTAGGAGCTCGCTTCGCTCTCCCTGAGCTCCATCATCAGGTCCTGGAACTTCTCGGGGGATTCGGCCTCGAAGGAGAGGATGAACTCGTAGTCGTCTATCCCGAAACAGTAGCCCGTATTGTTCTTTACGGGATAGTGTTTGCGTCCGATCTGCATATGCTCGTTCATCATGCGCTGACGCTCCTCGATGGGCAACCCGTACCACGCCCGCGTCTTGACGAAAGGATAGACAAAGAGGTACTCGCCTTCTCCGGGGACGATGTACGTGCGGTTCTCGAAGCCTGGAGTATGCTCGCCGACGTAGATGGAGCGCCTGCTCAGGGCGAAGTACGAGTAGGAGACGCGCAGGTACTTCCCGAGTCCCGTGTTCAGGAGGGCGCCGGTCATGCTCTCGAAGGCGTCGAGGTCGTAGCCGATCCTCCAGAGCATGAAGTCCGCGTCCGCGCGTAGACCCATGAGCGAGAAAGAGCGCAACAGCATCTCGCCCGAGTGCTCCTCCGCGGCCTCGAGGAACTCCTGCTTGCCCCGCTCGCGCTCCTCTTCGGGGAGGCGTCGCCAGATGGGATCCAACTCGAAGAACACGTAGTTTATATACTGGGCCGGAAGCTTCTCTTCTTGCTCCTGCCCGTAGCGTGGCTTTGTCTCGGTCATCGGGTCTCTCCTTTTGTCGAAGGCATCAGGTTTCAGGCTACAGGCATCAGGTCTTTCTAGCGGTGACGGCGGCGCGCCCGCGTTGCGTCCTACCATGTCGTATCCGATACTCGACATCCACCTGCATGGCTTCCCTTATTCCTTTCCTGAAGCCTGAAGCCTGATGCCTGTAGGCTCTTCGCCTGAAGCCTCCAAACCAAAATTCGTATCGTACAGTTCAGCGATGCGGGAGAGTTCGTCAGGGGTGAGATCGTGGGTCTCCGCGGTCGCGGCGAACTCCTCTAGCTGCTCCATGCCGTAGATGTTTGGGAGGGTGGAGACTACTTCGGGGGCGGCGAGGACGAACTTGAGGGCGGCCTGGCCCAGGGTGCGCTCGCCGGATTCGGTGAGGAAGGAGAGTTGCTCCACCTTCTTGAGCCCCGTAGTGAGCCATTCTTTCGGACGGTGGCGGCGGTGGTCGTTCTTGGCGAAGGTCGTGTTCTCGTCGTAATGGCCTTCGAGCATCCCCGAGGAGTGGGGGACGCGAACGATCAGGGACGTGCCCGTCTCTCTGGCGGTCTCGATCAGGCCTCGGCCAGGGTCCTGTTCGAGAAGGTTGTAGATCATCTGCACGCCTTCTACCCTGCGCTCGCGCATCGCCCTTACGCCTTCTTCGAGCCACCCTATCTTGGGCCCGAGGGCGATGCCGGAGGCCCTGATCTTACCCTCGCCTTTGAACTCTTCCATCAGGGCGAAGAGCTCGTCGCTCTCGACGGCGTCCATCTTGGTGTTGTGTAGCTGGAGGAAGTCTACGTATTCCGTGCCGAGCCTCTTCAGGCTCTGCTCCAGGGCGAAGCGGATAAACCCTTCCGACCAGTCCTGCGGGCGCTCCTGCTGGCCGCGCCTGGCTGTATGGTTGTAGAAGTCGTAACCTATCTTGGTCGAGATCACCACCTCGTCGCGCACGTGCCCGAAGGCGTCAGCGAGGAGCGTCTCACCTTTACCGGATCCGTAGGTATCCGCGGTATCGAAGTAGTTGATGCCCCGCTCGCGGGCCTCTCTCAGGAGCCTTACGGATCTCTCGTCGTCCACCTCGCCCCACCAGCCGGTCGAGACCGTCCACACTCCGAATCCGACCTCCGAGACCGCTATATCGGTGTCGCCCAGCGTACGATATTTCATCTTCCGCTCCCTACTCTGTGTTCGGACTTTAGATCAGCCTCCAATGATTTACTACATTCTAGCGTCGGACGCTGTTGAGTTTCTATCAATCTGCCTGCGGGTCTATAATCGCGTGATGTTCGAGAGGACTCTGGATCTCGCGCCGTGATCGCCCGCTACGCGGGAGGGGAGAGCGGGGCTCGGATGGCGGCCCGCGCCGGTTCTGTAGTGGTCGTGGTCGACGCCTTCAGGGCAAGCACCACCATAGCCGTACTCGTCTCCAAGGGTGCGAGGGTCGTTCCCATGGCATCCATCTCAGAGGCCGCGTCCGCCAAGACGGACTTCCGTATCGGGGAGCGGGACAGCGCGAAGGTGGCCGGTTTCGACTTCGGAAACTCGCCCACGGAGATCCTGGGTTCAGAGATGCCGCCCGGCTCCATGGTAGTCCTCTCGACCACGAACGGGACCCGCGTTGTGGTGGCCGCCCGCGGCGCGAGGGCCATCCTGACCGGCGCCTTCGTCAACGCCGGCATCCTTGCTGAGGATCTGGCCGAAGGAACATATGATGGTGCTGAGGTGGTAGTTGTCGGGTGTGGCTGGGAGGGTCGCCACGCCCCCGAGGACGAGGCGGCGGCGGGAGCCATCCTCCACCGGCTACGGTCTCGTGGTGCCGAACTGGACGGGCGGGCCAGGCGCGTCGTCGAGCGTTATCTGTCTCGCTCCGTGAGGATGCTGCGGAGCAATAGTGCGGCACGGAGGCTGAAACGTCTGGGGTACGAGGGGGACCTGGAGTTTTGCCTCGCCGAGGACACGGTGCCCGTCGTGCCGCGCCTGGTCGGCGATGCCTTCGTCGGGTGCGTTGCAGGATCCGGGCGGCCCCAACAATCTTCGGCCCTCGGGCCAACACAAAAAGCCCAAATTAGTTCTTGACAAGGGGATGGCGCGCCATTACCCTGGAGTCAGCGAAGGCGGATCAAATGTTACAAGCTCCGTCGAATCCGCGACGG
>Ga0126307_10000451_pt1 | contig 26326 bp, 27 predicted proteins | sample Plot28_FD_89955 | JGI IMG/M metagenome (GOLD analysis project Ga0126307, IMG submission 89955) | Serpentine soil microbial communities from UC McLaughlin Reserve, CA, USA - Plot28 | ecosystem: Environmental > Terrestrial > Soil > Grasslands | place: USA: UC McLaughlin Reserve, Lake County... | reverse complement strand
GACGTCGCTGCGAACGAGCCCGAGTCCGAGGCCGAAAAGGAGCCGGCGGTGGTGCCGATGCTGGCGGTCGTACCTCTTCCGACCGACCCGGAACCGGAGCCGGAACCGGAGCCCGGCCCGAGGGTCGTCCATCTTGTCTTGCGCGACCCGACTCCGCGATCCTGGAACCTCTGGCAGCTCGAGGGGCTCGCGGCGAGCAAGGATGGCGAGCGAGCCCGGGTCGAGGAGCGTGAGCTCCTGCTGCTGCACCTGCGTCAGTTCGCGAGCGCCGCGGGCGAGCTCCCGACCGACTTCGATCTGCTCGTGCGGGAGGCTTTCGGCGCCGACCTCGCAAAGCTCGTCACGTGACGGCTGCCTCGCTGCAGCGGCAGGTCGCCCTCGCCGGGATCGCGCTTCTCGCGGCGATCGTATCCCTGGCGCTCACCTCACAATCCAACGGTCCCAGGATTCGGGGCCTGCCCCAGCCGGTGCCAGTTGCCGGCGGTGTCTGGTACTCGGCGCTGGCCGGGGTCGGAGAGGCGCGCTACGGCCACCGTACTCGTTGCAACGTGCTCCTGAAGCCCGGCACGGTTGGGATCACGGACTCCGTCTTGCCGTGCGGGATCCTCGTCTACGTCTCCTACAAGGACAGCCCGCGCATCCTGACCCACGTGATCGACCGGCGGCCGGTCGTCCCGGGGCGGAAGTTCGACCTCACGCCGAAGCTCGCGGAGGAGCTCGGCGTGGACGGCGTCCAGCGGATCCGCTGGGTCTTCGCGCGTTGATCGCTCCGCTAGAGTGAGACCGTTCGAACCTGTGCGTGCTCCGGGTTTCTCTGTAGAACCAACACCAATACAGAGGGAGCCCTCGTTCCACCCGAGGCGCCTGGCGCCGGAGGAGACGTGGCACCCACCTGGCTTGTCCAGGTTCACATCGGGCCCGGAGATACCGGCAGGTTGGAATTTCGCGGGGGAACCTCAGGGTTCCCCCGCGTTCATCGCTAGCCTGGACACATGACGGAGCTGATCGGCGATTCGACGCGCGACGGACGCTGGTCGCTCGTTCGCCTAGAGGTCGAGGGCGAGCGGATCGTCAGCGCCGAGGCCGAGGGGCTGGAGCGCCCGCTCGAGGGCCTGACCCTCCTCGAGGCCGCGGCGGTCGGCGGCGACGAGTTGGCAGTCGACGCGCTCGCGAATGCGCTCGCTCCGGCATTTCGGGCCACCCCGAAGGCGGGGCGCGTTGCGGTTGCGATGAGCGGCGGCGTGGACAGCGCGGTCGCGCTGCTGCGTGCGGGCTCCGGCGCGATCGGCGTCACCCTTCGGCTATGGCTCGACCCGCAGGGTCCGGACGCCGAGCGCGCCTGCTGCTCGCCCGAGGCCGTGCTCGCGGCACGTGCGACCTGCCACCGGCTCGGCCTGCCCCACGTGACGCTCGACCTGCGCGAGGAGTTCCGGCGCGCCGTCGTCGAGCCGTTCGTGCGCGGATACGCCGCAGGCGAGACGCCGAACCCTTGCATCCGCTGCAACGGAAGCTTTCGCTTCGCGGAGTTGCTCGCGTTCGCCGCTCGCGCGGGTGCCGAGCGCCTGGCGACGGGCCATTACGCCCGCATCGTCGAGCACCGTGGCCGCCTGCTGCTGGCCCGCGCGGCTGACCCGACCAAGGACCAGTCGTACATGCTCGCGCGCCTCGACCCGCGTTTCCTGGACAAGCTGTGGTTCCCGCTCGGCGACCAGAGCAAGGACGAGACGCGCGCCGAGGCTGCGCGCGCCGGTCTCGAGGCTGCCTCCCGCGCGGAGAGCCAGGAGGCCTGCTTCCTGGCCGGCGGCGACTACCGAGAATTTCTCGAACGCCACGGCCTCCAGGCCACGGACGGAACGATCGTCGACGAAGACGGTGTCGAGGTCGGCCGTCATTCCGGCTTCTGGCGCTTCACGCCCGGCCAGCGCCGCGGCCTCCGGGTCGCGACGGGGCCCGTCTACGCGCTCCGCAGCGAGCCGCGGACGAACACGGTCGTGGTCGGGTCCCGGTCGGCGCTCGCCACCCAGGAGGTCAAAGCCCGCGGAAGGCTCCACGTCGAGGTCGACCGCGCCGAGGTGAAGCTGCGCTACCGCTCACCTGCCGTCGGCGCAGACGTGGTCGTCGCGAACGGCGGTTTCCGGCTCTCGCTCGACACCCCCGCCTACGGGGTGGCCGCCGGGCAAGCTGCGGTTCTGTACGAAGGAGACGCCGTCGTCGGCGCTGGCACGATCATGCAGGATCCTGTCGAAACCTTAGGCGGCTCTCGCGCGTTAGAACCAACGGGCGAATGACCGGCGACGAGATAACACTCACGATTCCGCGTGATGCCTCCTTCCAGGAGGTGGCGCATCTCGTCCTCGGTGGCGTCGCGGCGCGTCTGAACATCAGCTTCGAGAGCCTCGACGATCTCGAGACGGCATTGGACGCTGCCCTGGAGCACGGCGCGGAGACTGGGGACGTGACCGTCAAGCTGCGAATCGCCGAGGGGGCGATCGTCGCCCACGTCGGCCCCTTCGCCTCCGAGAGCCTGCGCGCCGAGTTGGAGAGAAGCCCGGACGAGGGCATGAGCCTGCGCCGGGTGCTCGACACCGTCGTCGACAGCTATCGGCTCGACCGCGATGGCTGGCTCGAGCTGACGAAGAGCATCGAGCGGCAGGAGGCGGCGACGTGAGCCACGAGAGCGACAAGGTGCTGCTGCGGCGTTACCACGAGGAGGGCGACCTCGGCGCACGCGAACAGCTGATCGAGCGGTACATGTCCCTCGTCCGCTCGCTCGCCCGCCGGTACTCGTACCGCGGCGAGCAGCTCGACGACCTCGTCCAGATCGGCGCCATCGGCCTGATCAAAGCGATCGACCGCTTCGACGTGAACCGCGGCGTCGAGCTCACGACCTACGCGACGCCCAACATCATCGGCGAGATCAAGCGCCACTTTCGTGACCGTGGCTGGTCGGTGCGCGTCCCCCGCGGGCTGCAGGAGCTGAACATCCAGCTCTCGAAGCTGCTGGAGCAGCTGACGGTGCAGCACGGCCGGTCGCCGACGATCCCCGAGCTCGCCAAGGCCGCCGGTGTCACCGATGAAGAGGTGCTCGAGGCGCTCGAGAGCGGCCGCGCCTACACGTCGCTGTCGCTCTCGGCCGGCTCAGGCTCCGACGAGGACGGCGAGCTCGACCCGCTCGAGTCGCTGGGCACCGAGGAGCACCAGTACGAGGTCTCCGAGGACCGGGCGGTGCTCGAGCCCGGGTTCCGCGTGCTCGACGAGCGCGAGCGCAAGATCCTCCACCTGCGCTTCTTCGAGGGCCTGACGCAGTCGCAGATCGCACAGCAGGTCGGCATCTCTCAGATGCACGTCTCGCGCCTGATCCGGCGCTCGCTGGAGAAGATCCGCGAGGAGATCGCCGTCGACGAGCTGCCCGAGGCGGAGCGAAGCCGCCAGCCGCTGACCCGCCCCTAGAATCACCTCTGTGCGCACCACCGCCGAGCTCCGCGCGGGTTACCGCGATTTCTTCGAGTCCAAGGGCCACACGTTTCGGCCCTCGGCTGCGCTGATCCCGCGTGCGGACGACCGCTCGACGCTGCTCGTATCGGCGGGAATGCAGCCGCTGATGCCGTATTTCCTCGGCCTCGAGGAGCCGCCCGCGCCTCTGCTGACGACGGTGCAGAAGGTCTTCCGCACTCCGGACATCGACGAGGTCGGGCTCGACGGCTACCACCTCACGTTCTTCGAGATGCTCGGGAACTTCTCATTCGGCCGGTACTTCAAGGACGGCGCGATCGAGCTCGCCTGGGAGTTCATGTTCGACCACATGAAGCTCGATCTGGATCCGATCTGGGTCACCGTCTTCGCCGGCGATCCCGAGCTCAAGCTCGAGGAAGACGAGGTCGCCGTCCGCGGGTGGGAGAAGATGGGCATGCCCGCGGAACGGATCGTCCGGCTGCCCCGCGCTCACAACTTCTGGTCGGTCGGGGGACCGGGGCCGTGCGGGCCCGACACGGAGATCTTCTTCGACTGGGGTGAGGACGTCGGCTGTCTGCGCTCCGAGTGTGCGCCCGGCTGCGAGTGCGAGCGCTTCCTCGAGATCTGGAACCTCGTCTTCATGGAGTTCGAGCTGCACGCGGACGGCTCGGTGACACCTCTGCCGAAGCAGAACATCGACACGGGCATGGGCCTCGAGCGCGCCGCGCGCGTCCTCCAAGGCGTCGACTCGGCCTACGACACGGACGGCTATCAGGAGATCATGGGCTGGATCGCGGAGCAGTCGGGCGTGGCCTATGGCGAGAGCGACGAAGCGACCAAGGCGCACCGGATCCTGGCCGATCACGGGCGCGGGATGACGTTTCTCGCCGCCGACGGGGTTGCGCCGTCGAACGAGGGCCGCGGTTACGTCATGCGCAGGGTCGTCCGCCGCGCCGTCCTCCAGGCGGGCCGGATCGGGCTCGAGTCGCCCTTCCTCTCGCGGCTGACCGAGGTGGTGATCGGACAAATGGGTGAGGCTTACCCGGAGCTTGTCGAGCACCGCGAGGAGATCGCCCGGGTTCTCGCCGACGAGGAGGAGCGCTTCTCGATCACGCTCGCCCGCGGCCTCAAGCTGTTCCAGGAGGTGGCAGCAGACGGCGAGATCACGGGCGAGGAGGCCTTTCGGCTGCACGACACCTACGGCTTTCCGCTCGAGCTGACGCAGGAGCTGGCGCGCGAGCGAGGTCTGCCCGTGGACGAGGACGGTTTCCGCGAGCTGATGGAGCAGCAGCGCACTCGCTCGCGCAAGGGCGCGCCAACGGAGCTTGACGTACGACTGAAGGCGCAGGCGCGCAGCGAGTTCGTCGGCTACGAAAAAACCGAGGTGCTGACCGCGATCATCGCCTGCGAGGAGCTCGGCGAAGGGCGCTTCCAGGCGAAGATCGAGCAGTCGCCCTTCTACCCGGAGGGCGGCGGCCAGGTCTCCGACGCCGGTTTCATGGAGAACGAGCAGACCGGGGCCCGGGCGGAGCTCGTGGCCGCTACGCGGCTGCCCGGCGACGACCAGGTGCTGACCTTCGAGGGCGCGGGCTTCGCCGAGGGGATGCGCGTGCGCGCCGTCGTGCCCTGGGCCGTGCGGTTCCCGACGATGGCGAACCACACGGCCACCCACCTCTTGCACAAAGCGCTGCAGGAAGTGCTCGGCGAGCACGCCCGCCAGGCCGGCTCCGCAGTGCGGCCGGACAAGCTGCGCTTCGACTTCGCCCACCCGCAGGGGCTGACCGAGGAGGAGCGCGTGGAGGTCGAGCGCCGTGTGAACGAGGCGGTGTTCCAGAACCTTCCCGTGCGGGCGTACATCGTCCCCATCGAGGAAGCGCGAAAACTAGGGGCGATGATGCTCTTCGGGGAGAAGTACGGCGACGAGGTGCGCGTGGTCGAGATCGCAGGCTACTCGCGCGAGCTCTGCAGCGGCACCCACGTACGCGCGAGCGCCGAGATCGGCCCCTTCGTGATCACCTCCGAGAGCTCGATCGGCTCCGGGACTCGCCGGATCGAGGCCGTCACCTCCGGGGAGGCCTACGCCCTGCTGCATGGTCGTGCCGAGGAAGCCGCCGAGCTGCGCGCCGAGCTCGCGCGGGCTCGCAAGGAAGGCCCTTCCGAGGCCAAGCCGGCCGACGTCCAGGTCGAGCCGCGAAGCGAGGAGGAGCTCGGTGGCGTCAACCTCTTCGTTGGGCGGGTGAGCGACGTGGACATGGAGGTGCTGCTGGCCGAGTCCGATCGGATCAAGAACGAGCGGGCGCCGGCGGCGGTCGTCCTCGGCTCGGCCGAGGATGGGCGCGTGCACCTGGTCGCGAACTTCGACCGCTCGCTCGAAGGCCGGCTCGACGCGGTCGAGGTGATCAAGGCCGCCGCAGCCGAGGTCGGCGGCGGCGGGGGCGGGCGGCCGACAATGGCGCGGGCCGGCGGCAAGAACCCGGAGAAGCTCGACGACGCGCTCGCGAAGGCCGAGGAGGCGCTGCGCAAGGCGCTGGCGTGAAGGTCGTGGCACTGGACTACGGCTCGGCACGAACCGGTGTGGCGGTCTCCGACCCGACCGGGACGATCGCCAGGCCTCTCGGGGTGGTCGAGCGGGCCGCATCCGAGGTGGGGCTCGCGCGGCTGGCGGAGCTCGTGCGCGAGGAAGGGGCAGAGCGGGTCGTGGTCGGCCTGCCGCTTACCCTTCGTGGCGAGCGAGGCGGCCAGGCGCAGGAGACCGAGGCGTTCGTCGAGGCGCTGAAGGAAGCCGTCGAGGTTCCGGTCGAAAGCTACGACGAGCGCTTCACCACCGGCTTGGCCGCGAGCGTCGGCTCCGACGACGCACCCGAGGACGCACGCGCCGCCGCCCACCTGTTGTCGAGCTACCTCGCATGGTCGAGCGCCGGCCCGGAGTGATGCCGCCGCGGCCTCGGCCGCCACGGCGCACTCCGAAGGCGGTTCTCTGGAGACGACGCCTCGTCGCGCTCGGCGTGCTGGTCCTAGGCTTCCTGCTCGCGTGGTTCGCGGTGGAGAGGGTGGGCGGGAACGGGGGCGCGCGCAAGCCCGACCCCAGGACGACCATCGCCGTGGCGCCGCGCCCGTTCCGGGTCGTCTTCCCCGAAGGCTTCACCCGCGAGCAGATGGCGGAGCGAGTCGCCGCCGTGGCAGGCATCGCCAAACGGAAGCGCGGGAAGAAGGTAAAGCTCTCGTCGAGCGCGTACCTGGCCGCGACGCGTCGGCCGCGCCCGGCGCTCGGCTTCGGCCGCCGGCCGCTCGAAGGCTTCCTCTTTCCGGCGACGTATGAGTTCACGGCCCGCACTAGCGCGGCCCAGCTCACGGCGAAGCAGCTCGTGGCCTTCCGGCGCAGCTGGTCGAAGGTCAATCTCGGTTACGCGGATTCGAAAAATCTGACGCCCTACGACGTGCTGATCATCGCGTCGATGGTCGAGAAGGAGACGCTCTCGCCGGATGAGCGACAGCTCGTGGCCGCAGTCATCTACAACCGCCTGCACGAGCGCATGCCACTCCAGATCGACGCGACCGTGCGCTACGGGCTGCACATTCCGCCGACCGAGTCGATCTTGCAGTCGCAGCTGGAGAGCGATAACCCCTACAACACCCGCAAGCTCCTCGGGCTCCCGCCGACCCCGATCGCCAACCCCGGTCTGGCGTCGATGCAGGCGGCTGCGCATCCCGCCCGCGTGAACTACCTCTACTTCGTGCGCAAGCCGGACAAGAGGCACCACTTCTTCACCGCGAGCTTCGCCGAGTTCGAGCGGTACAAGGCCGAGCACGGCTACCCGTGATCGGTGGCGCCACGAAGCTCGTCGCGCTGCTCGGCCAGCCGGTTGCCGAGTCTCTCTCGCCGCGCATGCAGAATGCCGCCTTCGCCGTTCTCGCCCTCGATTGGGCGTACGTGCCGCTCGAAGTCGGACCCGAGGAGTTGCGCGAGGCGGTCGCCGGGCTCGTGGCGGGCGGCTACGCCGGAGCCAACGTGACGATCCCCCACAAGCAGGACGTGGTCGAGCTCTGCCAGGAGGTGGAGGGCGAGTCGGTCAACACGCTGCTCTTCCGCGACGGACGCGTCCTGGGCTTCAACACGGACAAGGCGATCGTGGCCGGGATCGACACGGGCAGAGCCTGCCTGATCGGCGCGGGTGGCGCCGCGACCGCACTCCTTCCTGCGCTTCAGGGGCACGTCCAAGTGTTCTCGCGCTCGGGCGACTGGCCACCAGACGCCTCGGGTTGCGACCTGATCGTCAACGCCACACCCGTACGAGACCAGCTGCTCGTGGAACCGCGGCCCGAACAGGCCGTGGTCGATCTCGCGTACTACGCAGACGGTCGGCCGACCGCGCTCGTCGCCGCCGCACGCGATGTCGGCTCCCGGCTCGTCGTCGACGGGCACGAGGCGCTCGTGCGGCAGGGTGCGGCCTCGTTTCGGCTGTGGACGGCGGTCGAGCCACCCATCGCAGCGATGCGCGCCGCCCTAGGCTTAGAGCGATGACGTTGCGTCTGACCACCGCCGGTGAGTCGCACGGGCCGGGCCTGGTCGCGATAGTGAGCGGGTTGCCGGCCGGGCTGATGCTCGACCGCGCCGAGATCGACGCTGACCTCGCGCGCCGCCAGCAGGGGTACGGGCGCAGCCCGCGCCAGCAGCTCGAGCAGGACGCGGTCGAGGTGCTGGCGGGCCTGCGCCACGGCCGAACTCTTGGCACTCCGCTCGCGCTCGTGGTGCGCAACCGCGACCACGCGAACTGGGAGTGGGGGATGAGCCCGTGGCCGCCCGAAGGCGAGGCCACCGGGAAGGGCTCGAAGCCGGTGACGCTTCCTCGCCCGGGTCACGCCGACCTGGCCGGCTCGCTCAAGTTCGGGCTCGCGGATGCGCGGGACGCGCTGGAGCGAGCGAGCGCGCGGCAGACCGCGGTCGCAGTCGCCGCAGGCTCGGCCACGAAGGCGCTGCTCGCCCAGATCGGGATCGAGGTCGAGGGACGGGTGGTGACCGAGGGCCTGGAGCGTCGAATCGACGACGCGCGCTCCCAGCGCGACACGGTGGGCGGCGTCGTCGAAGTGGTCGCGCGCGGAGTGCCGCCGGGCCTCGGCTCCTACGCGAGCAAGGAGGAGCGTCTCGACGGGAGGCTGGCCGCTGCGCTGATGGGGATCCAGGCGGTGAAGGGCGTCGAGGTCGGCGCCGGCTTCGAGCTTGCCGAACGGCGTGGCTCAGAGGTACACGATGAGATTCTCGCCGACGGGCAGAGCGACCTCTACCGGGAGACGAACTTCGCCGGCGGGATCGAGGGCGGCGTCTCGAACGGCGAGGACCTGGTCGTGCGGGCAGCGATGAAGCCGTTGCCGACCCTGATGCGCCCGCTGCGCTCGGTCGACCTCGACACCGGCGAGGCGGGCGAGGCGCTGGTCGAGCGCAGCGATGTCGCCGCCGTCGAGGCCCTCGCGGTCGTCGCGGAGACCGCGGTCGCATTCGAGCTCGCACGCGCCGCCCGCGAGAAGTTCGGCGGCGACGCGCTGGGCGACTTCATCCAGGCCCACCGCGCCTACGTGGAGCGGATCCCGTGGCGCACGCGCTAGACCGGCACCTCGCGCTGATCGGCTTCATGGGCGCCGGCAAGACGACGCTCGGCGCAGAGGTGGCGGAGCGGCTCGGGCGTCCGTTCCTCGACCTCGATCGCGAGCTCGAGCAGTCGCTCGGGCGCTCGGTCTCCTCGGTGTTCGAGGAGCTCGGTGAAGGGCAGTTCCGCGTGCTCGAGACGGAGAAGACGCTCGGTGCCCTGAGCGGCGACCCGCCGTCCGTGCTGGCGCTCGGCGGTGGGGCGATCACAAACCCCGAGGTTGGCCCAGCATTGCGCGACCGCGCCTTGACCGTGCTGATCGACGTCGACGCCGAGACCGCCTGGGCCCGGGCCCGCGACAGTGCCAGGCCGCTCGCGGGTGAAGAGGCGAGCTTCCGCGCGCTCTACGCCGAGCGCCGGCCCCTCTACAGCGAATGCGCCGACGCGGTCGCCCGGGACGTGGATGGGATCGTGCTCGCCGCGAGCGGGATCCAGCTGGAAGAAGGATCGCTCGCGCGGCTCGACGACCTCGTGCCGCCGGGTGAGCGCGAGCTGGTGGCGGACGAAGCGGTGGTCGGCCTCCACGGCCTTCCTCTCGAAGCTCCCGTGCACGAACTCCCGTGCGGTGAGGAGGCGAAGAGCATTCGCGCCGTCGAGCGGATCTGGCGGCAGCTGCGGCTCGGGCGCGAGGGCACGGTCGTCGCCTTCGGGGGAGGATGCACGACCGACGCGGCCGGGTTCGCGGCCGCTACGTACCTGCGCGGGGTTCCGTGGGTGGCCGTGCCGACGACCCTGGTCGGCCAGGTGGATGCGGCCATCGGCGGCAAGACCGCGGTCAATCTGCCCGAGGGCAAAAACCTCGTCGGCGCCTTCCACTGGCCGATCCAGACGGTGATCGACCCGGCACTGCTGGAGACCTTGCCGGAGCGCGAGCGGAGGGCGGGCATGGCCGAGGTCGTCAAGACCGGGCTGCTCGCCGGCGAGTCGCTGTGGGAGCTGTCGCTCCCGGCAATCGTCCGGCGTTGCGCTTCCTATAAGGCAGCCGTCTGCCTTCGCGATCCGCACGAGCACGGAGAGCGGGCGACCCTCAATCTCGGCCACACCTTCGCCCATGCGCTTGAATCGGCCGCCGGGTACGAGGGCCTCGCCCACGGCGAGGCGGTCGCGCTCGGGCTGCTCGCTGCGCTGCGCCTGTCCGGCCTCGAGACCTCGGCGGTCGAGGAGGTGCTCGGGCCGAGACCGGCACACGTGAACAGGGAAGCCGCCTGGGCCGCCCTGGCGCGGGATAAGAAGGCGCGCAACGGCAGGCCGCGGCTCGTTCTGCTGGAGAGGCCCGGCGCGCCGGTGACCGAAGTCGAGCTTCCGGAGGAGCGAGTGCGCGCCGCGCTCGACGAGCTCATTGCTGATTAGAGTCACCTCGTGCGCGTTGCCGTTCTCAACGGCGTCAACCTCGACGTCCTCCACCGTCGCGATCCAGCGTTGTACGGGGGCATCAGCCTGAACCAGCTCGAGGGCCAGATCTACTCCTGGGCGCGCGAGCTCGAGCTGCTTGCGGACTGCCGTCAGACGAACAGCGAGGCCGAATACGTCGGCTGGTGCCACGACGCCTACGGCTGGGCAAGCGGCGTCGTCGTCAACCCTGGCGCCTGGACGCACTACAGCTACGCGATCCGCGACGCGCTCGAGCTCTTCGCGGCTCCGGTCGTGGAGGTGCACCTCTCGAACGTGGACGAGCGCGAGGAGTGGCGCCGGCACTCGGTGATCGCCGACATCGCCGCGCGGCGCATCGTGGGCAAAGGGCCAGAGGGCTACCACGAGGCGCTGACGTTCCTGGCGGAGGGGCCGAAGTGACCCGGCTCGAACGGCTGCAAGAAGCCATCGAAGAGCCGCTGCTCGTCTCGAACCTCGTCAACGTCCGCTATCTCGCCGGCTTCGACAGCTCGAACGCGGCGCTCGTGGTCGAGCCGGAGCGCGTGCGGCTCTTCAGCGACTTCCGCTACGCCGAGCTCGGCCGCTCGGTCGAGGGCGTCGACTTCGTCGAGACCAAGCGCTCGCTTTACGCCGCCCTCGCGGAGCTGCTCGAGGGACGGCTCGGGTTCGAGGCAGACGACCTCACGTACGGAAAGTGGGAAACCCTTGCGGCCAGCGGCCTCGAGCTCGTCCCGCGGCGAGGCTTGGTCGAGGAGCTGCGCGTGGTCAAGGACGAGGGCGAGCTCGAAGCGGTTCGCCGGGCCGCTGCGCTGACGAGCGAGGCGTATGCCCGCTTCGCCGAGGAGACGTTCGTCGGCCGGACCGAGCGCGACCTGGCCTGGCGCATGGACGAGCTCTTCCACGAGCTCGGGGCTGAGGCGCCGGCATTCGAGACAATCGTCGCGGCGGGCCCCAACGGCGCGCGCCCACACTCCCGGCCGAGCGACCGGGAGGTCGGCGCCGGCGAGACCGTCGTAGTCGACTCGGGCGCCAAGCTCGACGGCTACTGCTCCGACTGCACGCGCACCTTCGCCACTGGGCCGCTGCCGGAGCAGCTGCAGGAGGCCTACGCAGTCTGTCTCGCGGCGCAGCTCGCAGGACTTGAGGCCGTCCGGGCGGGTGCGACGGGGGTCGAGGCCGATGCGGCCGCGCGGCGCGTGATCGAAGACGCCGGCTTCGGCGAGGCATTCGGGCACGGCCTCGGGCACGGGGTCGGTGTGAATGTCCACGAGGCGCCGAGGCTCGCGCGCGAGTCGTCCGACACGCTGGTCGCCGGCAACGTGGTCACGGTCGAGCCGGGGATCTACCTCGAGGGCCTCGGCGGGATCCGGATCGAGGACCTCGTGATCGTCGGCGGGGGCGGGCCCGAGGTGCTCACAGAATTCACGAAGGACCTTCTGAGCGTCGACTAGACTCCGCCGCCGTGGCGGAGACGGTCACCACCAACCAGTTCAGGAACGGCATGCACATTCAGCTGGACGACTCCGTCTGGCGGATCATGGATTTCCAGCACGTCAAGCCCGGCAAGGGTGGTGCCTTCGTGCGGACGCGCGTGAAGAACATCGATTCCGGCGCCGTCGTCGACCGCACGTTCCGAGCCGGCGAGAAGTTCGCCCGCATCCATACCGAGGTGAAGGAGGTGCAGTACCTCTACGACTCTGGCGACGAGGTCGTGTTCATGGATACCGGGAACTACGAGCAGTTCTCGCTCTCGCGCGATTCGGTCTCCGACGCACTGCCCTACCTCGAGCCGTCGAGCTCGGTACAGATGCTCTGGCTGGACGGTCGCCCCGCCGGGGTGCAGCTGCCGAGCTCGGTGGAGGTCGCCGTCGCCCAGACGGAGCCGGGCGTCCGCGGAGACACCGTCTCGAATGTGACCAAGCCGGCGACGCTGGAGACGGGCGCCGTCGTGCAGGTGCCGCTCTTCGTGAACATCGGCGACCGCATCAAGGTCGATCCCCGCGAAGGCCGTTACATCTCCCGCGCCTAGCTGCTCGGCATCGACTCGGTTTGGTGACGCTCCAGGCACCCATGCGTGCGTTTGACCACGCTACGATCGCCTCGGGGAGGAGGTTGGGACTACCGGCCCGGCAGAAGCGCGTGGACATGGCCAAAGCGGCCACTGCGGCTCTCTCACGGCGGCGCTAGGCTCCCCGCGATGCCTGTCCTCGTGGACACCACCATTCGGCTGCTCGGCCAGGAGCCGCTCGCCGGTCGAATGCCGACGGCCGAGCTGCTCCGGCTCGCCGAGATCCTCGATGGCGCTGGATTTGCGTACCTCGAGGTTTCGGGCGGCGGCGTTTTCGACACCGCGGTTCGCCGTGGCGTCGAGAGCCCGTGGGAGCGAATCCGGGCGCTCAACGAGCGCACGAAGACGCCGCTCGCGATGGCCCTGCGCGGCCGCTTCCTCGTCGGCTCACGGCCGGTCGGGGGCGACTTCGTCAGACGCTTCGTCGCCTCTGCCGCCGAGAGTGGATCGAGGTCTTCCGCCTGCACGACCCGCTCAACGACGTCGAGAACCTGCGCGAGGCCGGCGAGGCGATCACCGATGCGGGCAAGGAGTTCGACGCCGGGCTCGTCTACGGCTCGGGCTACACCGGCGAGACCGATGCGCTCGTCGAGCAGGCGCGCAGGCTGCCGGACCTGGGCGCCGCGCGCGTGTTGCTGCACGACCCGTCGAGCTCGCTCCACCCGCAGCGCGCGCAGGAGCTCGCGGCGGCGCTCGCCGAGACGAGTGGGCTGCCCGTGGGGCTCTACTGCCAGGGCGCCGCGGGCAATGCGATGGCCGCCGCGCTCGAGGCCGTTCGCGCCGGTGCCGACCTGATCGCCTGCGCCGTCTACCCGGTCGCGCTCACCGTCCACCGCGTCTCGGGAGAGGCGATGGCCACGGCACTCGCCGGGCTCGGCCTCGATCCGGAGGTGGACGTCGAGGCGCTCTGGCGCGCCTCCGACCTCGTCGACGAGCATCTCGGTGACGAGCCGGTGACGCCCCTTGCGCCGCGGATCGCCGTGCGCGCGGCCGAGCATCAGCTGCCGACGGGGCTCGTAGCGGCGCTCGACACGCAGCTGCGCGCGCTCGCCTCCGGTGACCGGCTCGACGAGGCGCTGGAAGAGCTCGCGCGCATCCGGGAGGAGGTTGGCTGGCCGCCGCTCGCCGCGCCGATCGGCCAGATTCTCGGCTCGCAGGCGCTTCTGCACGTGCTCTCGTCCGCCCGCTACCAGACCGTGGTGGACGAGCTCAGGGCGCTGCTCGAGGGGCGCTACGGCAGCCCGCCCGGACCGATCGACCCCGCTGTGACGCGCGCTGTCGGGCTCGTCTCCGACGGCGCCTCCGAGGAGGAGCCGCCGCCCGAGCTGGACTCGCTCAAGGCCGAGGCCGAGGGTCTGGCGTCGAGCGAGGAGGAGCTCCTCCTGCTCGCGCTCTTCGGCGAGGAGGCCGAGCCGCTGCTGCAGTCGATCCGAGGCCGGGCCGATCGCGATGAGAGCCTCGCCGCGGGCGGTGTCGATCAGGCGCGGGCCGAGCGAATTCGCGAGATCGTGCGCATCGTCCAGGAGTCCGGGATCGGAGAGGTGACGATCGAGGAGTCCGGGATGCGGGTCTCGGTTCGGCGGACGCCGGAGCCGCTCGAGCCGCAGCTCGCTGCCGCAGCGCCGCAGGCGGCCGGGGACGAGGGCGCGCCCGCGCCGCTCCCGGAGACCGACGGCGTGGTGCGCGTCGAGGCGCCGATGGTGGGCGTCTTCTACCGCGCTCCCCAACCTGGGGCGCCGCCGTTCGTCCAGGAGGGTGAGACGGTGGCCGCCGGGCAGACGCTCTGCATTCTCGAGGCGATGAAGCTGATGAACGAGATCAAGGCCGATACGCCGGGCGTCATCCGCGGGATCCACGTCGGCAACGCCGAGCCCGTGGAGTTCGGGCAGCTCCTGTTCGAACTGGAGCCTCTGGCCCCGCAGCCGCTCGACGCCGTCTGACGATGTTCAATCGCGTGCTCGTCGCCAACCGCGGAGAGGTCGCCGTTCGCGTGATCCGCGCGCTGCACGAGAGCGACGTCGAAGCCGTCGCCGTGTACTCGACCGCCGACCGCGACTCGCTCCACGTGCGGCTTGCCGATCGGGCGATCTGCATCGGCCCGCCGCAGGCGACCCAGAGCTACCTGCGGATTCCCTCGCTGATCGCCGCCGCGACCACGACGGGCTGCGAGGCGGTGCACCCGGGCTGGGGCTTCGTGGCCGAGAACCCGGCGTTCGTGGAGGCGTGCGCCGATAACGACCTCGTCTTCATCGGCCCGAGCGCCGAAGTCATGGCCCGCATGGGCGACAAGGTGCGCGCCAAGGCGGAGCTGAAAGCCGCTGACGTCCCGCTCGTTCCGGGCACGGAGGGCGCGACCGACCTGGACGAGTCGCGGGAGGCCGCGGAGGAGGTCGGCTACCCGGTGTTGCTGAAGGCGACCGCGGGGGGCGGCGGCAAGGGCATGCGGCTCGTGCTGGGCCCGGAGGAGCTCGACTCTGCCTACAACACCGCCGCCCTCGAAGCCGAGGCGGCATTTGGCGACGGCAGCCTCTACCTCGAGAAAGCGGTTTCGCCGGCGCGGCACGTCGAGGTTCAGGTGCTCGCCGACGGTCAGGGCGGTGTGTTGACGCTCGGCGAGCGCGAATGCTCAATCCAGCGGCGCCACCAGAAGCTGATCGAGGAATCGCCCTCGCCGGCGCTCGACGATGAGACGCGGGAGGCGATGGAGGCGGCCGCCGAGCGTGCCTGCCACGCGATCGACTATCGCAACGCCGGCACTTTCGAGTTCCTGCTCGGCCAGGACCGGTCGTTCTACTTCATCGAGCTGAATGCGAGGCTTCAGGTCGAGCACCCCGTGACGGAGATGGTGACCGGGGTCGATCTCGTGCGTGAGCAGCTGCGCATCGCCGCCGGAGCGGCGCTCGAGCGCACCGGCCGGGTCGCCCGCCGCGGCCACGCGGTTGAGGTCCGGATCAACGCGGAGGATCCGACTCGCCACTTCGCGCCGGCGCCGGGGCGCATCACGCGCTTTCGTCCGCCGCTCGGGCCGGGCGTCCGCCTGGACACGTTCATCGAAGACGGAATAGACGTGCCCCCGCACTACGACTCGCTGCTCGGCAAGCTGATCGTCTGGGACGAGACGCGGTCGGAGGCGATCGCCCGGACGCTCCGGGCGCTCGGCGAGCTCCAGCTCGAGGGTCTCCCGACGACGCGAGAGCTGGCGATCGACATCCTTCGCAGCGAGGAGTTCGCCAGCGGACGCTACTCGACGGAGTTCCTCGCAGAGGCAGGCGGGCGGCTGCCGGCGCTCGCGGGCCCGTGACCGAGCCGCTCGTCCTGAGTGGATCCGAAGGAGCGGTCACGCTTGCGTCGACAGCGCTCGAGCGCCTGGTCGTACTGGCGGCGCAGAGCGTGGAGGGCGCCCGGGTCCGGCGGCCGAAGCGCTCGGTCGAGGTCTCGCACGGCGGCGGCAGCGCGACGGTGTCGTTCGAGCTCGCGGTGGAGGAGGGCGTTCCGGTTCCGGAGCTCGCGCGGGCCGTGCAGGAGCGCGTGGCCGAGGCTGTGGCTGCGACCTCCCGGCTCGAGGACGAGAGCGTTGACGTATCGATCGAGGAGATCGCGTGAGCGGGCGCCGCGCGGCGCGTCGAACTGCGCTCGTCCTCTTGTATCAGTGGGACGTGACCGGCCGGGAGCTGGCCTCGCTCTTCGAAGGCGAGATCGATCCGTACGCTCGTACGGTCGCCGAGGGCGTGATCGAGGATCACGAGGAGCTCGACCGGCGCATCACGGATGCCTCAGACGAGTGGACGGCCGACCGGCTGGGCGCGCTCGAGCGCAACATCCTCCGGATGGCGATCCGCGAGCTGGACGAGGGCGAAACGCCGGTCGAGGTGGCGATCAACGAGGCGGTCGCCCTGGCGAAACGCTACTCATCCGAAGACGCGGGCAAGCTCGTGAACGGCATACTCGGGCGCATCGAGAAGGAGACACACGCGTGAGCGGCGCCGAAGAGCGCCTGAAGAGCGCAGAGGAGCTGCTCGACCGGCTCGAGCGCACCCGCGGCCGGCTCGAGGGCACCAAGGATCCGGACGAGGCGATCGAGATCCTCTCCGAGCTCGCCGAGATCGCCAAGCAGGTCGAAGCGCAGCTGCAGCAGGCAAAGCGAGAGGCCGAGTCGTGAGCACGCCCGACGAGCTGCGGGAGCTCGTCGAGTGGTACCTCGCCGACCTCGCAGTGACGCCGGAGCTGGACGGGCTCGAGGAGTCGATGCGAAACGCGCTTGCGGGCGGCGGGAAGCGCGTGCGTCCGGTGCTCTGTCTCGCTACTGCAGAAGCGGCGGGTGCGGAGGCCGAGGCTGCGTTGCCCGCCGCTGCGGCCCTCGAGCTCGTGCACAACTTCTCGCTCGTCCATGACGACCTGCCGGCACTCGACAACGACGAGCTGCGGCGAGGCCGGCCGAGCACATGGGCCGGCTTCGGCGAGGCGGTCGCGATCCTGGCCGGCGACGCGCTCCTCGCGGAGGCGCTCCGGCTCGCGCTCACCTACGCGTCGCCCGCGGTCGCGCGCGAGCTCGTGCAGGCGACGCTCGGGATGATCGGCGGCCAGTATCTCGACGTGACCGGAGCCCAGACCGACCTTGCCTCGCTGCACCGGCTCAAGACGGGCTGCCTCTTCTCGGCCTCGGTCGCCTGCGCGCTGTGGGTCGCGGAGGTGCCGGAGCGCAAGCAGGCTCCCTGGCGAGCCTTCGCGGACGAGGTAGGGCTGCTCTTTCAGATCGTGGACGACATCCTCGACGAGGACGGCTACCTGCTCGAGCATGGGGCGGACGGCGCGCGTGCTCTCGCTGACGAGACGGCCGAGCGTGCGCAGGCACGGCTGGGGGAAATCCCGGGCGACACCGCGGTGCTCGCGGAGATCGTCTCGGGTCTCGCGGCTCGCACGTCGTAGGCGTGTGATGAAGAAACGGCTGGACGTGCTGCTGGTGGAGCGAGGGCTCGCGGAGAGCCGGGCGCAGGCCCAGGCGCTCGTCTTGGCGGGCCAGGTGCCGGGCTACGACAAGGCGGGCCAGCAGGTCGATGAGTCGGCTGAGCTCGAAGTCAGCCCGTCGGCCCGCTTCGTCTCGCGCGGCGGCGAGAAGCTGGCCCATGCGCTGGAGGCCTTCGGCACCGACACCGCCGGCCGAGACGCCCTCGACGTGGGCGCTTCCACGGGGGGGTTCACGGACGTGCTCCTCCAGCGGGGCGCCGCACGCGTGATTGCGCTCGACGTCGGCTACGGGCAGCTGCATCCGCGCATCCGGGACGACCCACGGGTGACGGTGCTCGAGCGCGTGAACGCGCGCGGGCTGCGGGAGCTGCCCTTCGCGCCGGAGCTCGTGGTGTGCGACGTCTCCTTCGTCAGCGTGCGCAAGGTTCTCCCGGCTGCGCTCGCGCTGGCCGCGCCTGGGTGGGAGGCGCTGGTGCTCGTGAAGCCGCAGTTCGAGGCGGAGCGGGGCGAGGCGCGGCGCGGCGTCGTTCGCGACCGCGAGGTGCACCAACGTGTCTTGCGGGAGGTGGCCGAGGCGGCGGCAGCCTGGCGGGCGCAGGTCGTCGGCGCCGTAGACTCCGGCTTGCCCGGCCCGAAGGGAAACCGCGAGTTCTTTCTTCACCTCGTCCATCGCGAACACCCGGAGATTTCCGATGAGCTCGAAAGCTGGATCGACAACGCAACGCGCTGAAGTGAAACGGGTGGCGGTCGTCACGCACGGCAGGCCGGAGACGAGCGGCGACGTGCTCGCGCGGCTGCGTGCCCTCGCGGAGGAGAGGGGCATCGAGTTGCTACTTGCCGACGACGAGCTCGAGAAGCATGGGGTCGGGAGCGAGGACGGGGAGTCGTCGCAGGCGGATCTGGCCGTGGTGCTGGGCGGCGACGGGACGATGCTGCGCGCGCTCAAGCGCTTCCTCGGTACCCCGGTTCCCGTGATCGGTGTCAATCTCGGGCGGGTGGGCTTCCTCGCATCGATCGATCCGGATGCCTTCGAGGAGGGGCTGGTTCGGGCGTTCGGGGGTGAGTACGACGTCGTCGAGCTGCCGGCCCTGGAAGCAGAGGCAGGGCGAGAGCGCTGGACCGCCGTCAACGACGTCGTCGTGACGAGCTCGACCATCGGTCGCATGATCGAACTCGCCTGGGCGATCGGCGGCGAGGATCTCGGGGAGCTTCCCTGCGACGGGCTGATCTGCAGCACCCCGTCCGGGTCGACCGCGTACAACCTCTCGAATGGCGGGCCTGTGCTCGTCTGGGGGCTCGATGCGATGGCGATCAACTTCGTCGCCCCGCACTCGCTGCACGCGCGCCCGTTGGTGGTTCCGCGCGGGCTCGACCTGGCCGTCGAGAACCGGACCGACGCCGTCTCGGCGACGGTGCTAGCAGATGGGCACCCCGTGCACGAACTGGCACCGGGTGAGCAGGTCGGCGCGCGCCTCTCCGAGCAGCGAAGCCTGTTGGCGACCCTGCCCGAGAGCACATTCTTCAGCCGTTACCGTCGCGTCTTCGCTTCCTGAGTCGACACCGTTTTGGCGCCTATCCGAGACACACTCGTGCTTGCCGGGCAGGTACCGTCCCAATCCCCCACCCACCCGGGGGCGCGCGTGAGCAGATAGGGCCGGCGCGGCGTCGTCCGTTTCAGCGGGTCGCCCCAAACGCGCAGCAGACGTACCATCCAGCCGTGCTTCGGAGCCTGCGCATCGAGAACCTCGTCTTGATCCGGGAGGCGGACCTTACCTTTGCTCGGGGCTTGAACGCCATCACCGGCGAGACGGGCGCAGGCAAGACGATCCTCGCCCAGGCCATCGGCCTGCTTCTCGGGGCGCGTGGCGACGCGGCCTACGTCGGCCCCGACGGAACGGAGGCCTACGTCGAAGCCGAGCTCGATCCGCCCCCCGGTTTCTTCGATGAGGAGGAGCTGGCCGGCCTGGCCGAGCTGCGGCCGGAGAACGAGGAAGGGCTTGTCCTCGCGCGCCGCGTCTTCGGCGACGGTCGCACCCGCGCCTACGCCTGGGGGCGCAGCGCAGCAAGAGAAGATCTTGCACTCGCCGCCGAGCGCCTGATCGCGATGTCGGGACAGTTCGAGCAGCGGCGACTCGCCCGTCCCTCCTACCAGCTCGATCTGCTCGACGCCTTTGCGGGCGAGGACCAGCAACGGCGTCGTGCTGAGTTGCGGCTGGCCTGGCGTGAGCTGGGCGCGGCCCGCCGCAGGCATGACGAGCTCGAGCACGGCGCCGCAGCAGCGGAGTCGCGACTCGCCGAGCTGAGAGCGATGGTCGAAGACACGGACGGCCTCGCGCCGGACGCCGAGGAGTCGCTGCGCACTGAGCGTGAGCGTCTGCGCCACGTCACCGAGCTCGTCGAGGGAGTCGCCGCTGCGAGCGAGGCCCTCGCCCCTGACGACGGCGACGGCGCCTCCGGCCTCGTCGCCGTCGCAGAGCGGGCGCTCGCACCCCTCGAGCGGCTGGCCCCGGAGCTCGAGCGGGCCGGCAGCGAACTCCGGGACGTCGAGCTGCGGCTCCGCGAGACCGCCTCGGAGATGCGGGGATTTCTCGCCTCGCTGGAGGCCGAGCCCGACCGGCTCGAGCAGGTCGAGTCCGAGCTCGAGCGAATCGCGGAAGCGAAGCGGCGTTTCCGTTGCGCGAGCTACGAGGAGCTGCTGGGGCGCGCAGGAGAGGCGCGCTCAGAGCTCGCCGCGCTCGACGGGGGTACCGACCCGCTTGCGGCTGCCGCCCGCGCCCTGGCCGAAGGGGAAGATCGAGTCGCTGCGTTGGCCTCGGACCTACGCGCTGCGCGACGAGCGGCTTCCGAGCCGTTCGCCTCGGCCGTCGTCGGAGAGCTGCGCGGGATCGGCCTGGGCGACGGCGAGTTCCAGGTCGACGTTCGCGAGCGCGAGCCGGCCGCCTCGGGAGGAGACGAGGTCGCGTTCCTGATTCGCCCGAATGCAGGCCTGCCGTTCGCTCCCGCCGCCGAGACCGCCTCTGGTGGCGAGTTGTCTCGGATTGCCCTGGCGATCGCAGCCGTGGGCGGCGGCGAGACGATCGTCTTCGACGAGATCGATGCCGGCATCGGCGGTCAGACCGCCCACGCTGTCGGCGAGACTCTGCGTCGCCTGGCCGAGCGCGCCCAGGTCGTCACGATCACGCACCTGCCGCAGATCGCCACTCTGGCCGACCGGCACTTCCGGGTCGAGAAGGTCGCCGGCGACCCCACGCACACTGCGATCGAGCCGCTGGAGGACGAGGAGCGCCGCGAGGAGATCCGCCGGATGCTGGGCGGCGACCAGTTCATCTCCGCGGTGCAAGAGCAATGAGCTTCGTCGAGTTCACCGGCCGAGCACGACTCGGCCGGCGGACGAAGAACCTCGTGAGCCGCCTCGGGCCCGACGACGTCGCGATCATCGACCATCAGGACCTCGACCGCGTTACTGCGGAGGAGCTCCTCGAGTCGGGCGTACGAGTCGTCGTCAACGTCTCGCGCTCCCAGAGCGGCCGCTATCCGAATCCAGGCCCACTGCTCCTCGTGCGGGGCGGTGTCCGGCTGATCGACGCAACCGGCGCGCCCCTGTTCGACGACGTGAGTGACGGGGAGAACGTCACAGTCCGGGGCGCGAGCCTCTTCCGGAACGGCACATGTCTCGCCAACGGCCACACGCTCACGGCCGAGGAGCTCGCGCGTGCTCTCGCCGAACAGCGGGGCCGGGTCACGGAGGCGCTGGAGGGATTTGCGGAGAACACGATGCGTTACCTGCGGGAGGAGGGTCGCCTGCTCGCGGAGGGTGTCGATTTCCCACCCCTCGAGACGCGGTTCCGCGAGCGTCATGCGCTCGTCGTTGCGCGTGGGCCCGGCTACAAGCGGGATCTGGCGATCGTGCGCTCGTACGTGCGCGCCTTCAAGCCGGTCGTGGTCGGTGTTGACGGTGGTGCCGACGCGCTCCTCTCCGCAGGGATGAAGCCCGACGTGATCGTCGGCGACATGGACTCGGTCTCCGATTCCGCGCTTCGCGGGGGCGCAGAGCTGGTCGTGCATGCGTACCGCGACGGGGACGCGCCGGGGGCCGCGCGACTCGAGCGACTGGGTGTCAGGTACGCGACCGTCTCGGCACCCGGGATCAGCGAGGACATCGCGCTCCTGCTCGCCTTCGAGAAGGGCGCCGAGCTGATCGTCGCCGTGGGAACGCATTTCAACCTGACCGAATTCCTCGAGCGTGACCGGGCCGGAATGTCGTCGACGTTCGTGACGCGCCTGAAGGTGGGGGAGATCCTGATCGATGCCAAGGGCGTTTCCCGGCTGGTGAGCCGGCAGGTCGGCCTCTGGCCGCTGGTGGCCTTTGCGCTTGCCGGGCTCGGGGCCGTGGTCGTGGCCGTCCTCGCCTCACCCGGGTTGCGCGACTTCATTGGGCTGCTGAGCCAGCGCATCCGAGACTTGCTTGGTTTGGGCTGAGCCTCGGAACGAAGCCTTTCGGCCATATCCCCTTCCCGGTAGTCCCACTCTCTACGAGTGCATCCTCGGGCGAACCAGCACGTACCTGGCGCGCGTGAGCCTGCGGGAACAGCGACACTTTGACCGCAATGCCTCGCTACACGGTCTCCCAGGAGCTGCTCGCGCCGCGCGAGGACGTCTGGCGGTTTCTGGCCGAGCCGCACCACCTCTCGGACTGGTGGCCCGGCATCGGAGGAGTCCATCCCGATCGCCGCGGGCTCGCTCCAGGTGCGCGCTGGACGCTTCACGGCCGAATGCGCCCGAGTCTGATTCGCAAGCCTGAGATGACCGGAACGCTCCTCGTCGTGGCGGTCGAGCGCCCCCGTCGGCTGGCCTGGCACATGACCGGCGAGCGGCTCGATGTGGAGCTCACGCTCGCACCCGCAGGCGAACGGCGCACGACCGCCGAGCTCACCGTCAGTGGGCCGTTTCTCGTCGGTCTCCGGCGCTCGCTGCCTCGCAATGCGCTCAGTCGCTTGCACGCGCTGTGCCAGACTGCCGCGGAGCTCTGAGATGTTCGATCTCCGGTACCACGTCGCGTCGCTCGCGGCCGTCTTTCTCGCCCTGATCATCGGCATCCTCGTCGGGGTCGGGATCGCCGACCGTGGCTATCTCGACAAGGGGACGCGAGGCCTCCTCGAACGGCAGGTCGCGGATCTGAAGAAGCGGCTCGACCAGACCTCACAGCAGGCCGGAAACCTCGGCCGGGAGCAGGAAGCCGCCCGGACGTACATCAACCAGACTTATCCCGTGCTCGTCCGCAACAGGCTTCGCGGCAAGCGTGTGGCACTCGTTTTCGTAGGCTCCGTGGATGGTGGCGTCCGCTCTGCGGTGACACGAGCGTTGACCGACGCCGGGGGCGAGCAGCTCCGGTTGCGGGCCCTCAAGGTGCCGATAGACGCGCCGCAGATCGATGCCCAGCTCGCTTCGAGTCGAAGTTCCGGCAGCTTCGGCGGTCAGGGCCGCTTCGAGGCGCTCGGCCGCGCGCTCGGCCAGGAGCTGATGCTCGGCGGCGAGACGCCGCTCTGGAACGCGCTCACCGACGCGCTCGTCGAGCAGCGCGAGGGCGGAAGCAAGGACTCGGCCGACGGCCTGATCCTCGTGCGTAGCGCCAAGCCGCAGAAGGGTGCGACGAGCCGCTTCCTGCTGGGCCTTTATTCGGGCCTGGGCTCAGCCGGCGTCCCCGCCATCGGCGTGGAGACGAGCGACGCTCGTAGGTCGGCGGTCTCCGTGTACCGACAAGCCGGGCTCTCCTCCGTGGATGACATCGACACGCCTGCGGGAAGGCTCGCGCTCGTGCTCTTGCTTCAGGGGGCGCCGTCGGGCCAATACGGCGTCAAGAAGACGGCTGACGAAGCGCTCCCGTCATTGCAGACGGGTGGCTGAGCCGCTCACGATCCTCGTCGCGGCGCGCGACGAAGGGTCGAGGATCGGGCAAACGGTGGAGGCTTTGCGCGCGGCCTTTCCCGCGGCCGAGATCGTCGTTGCCGACGACGGCTCCCGCGATGCCACCGCCCCGGCGGCGAGGGAGAGAGGCGCTCGGGTCGTCAGGTTGCCCCGGCTCGGCAAGGGGCAGGCGCTCACGCTCGGCGAGCGGGAGGCGCCGCCGGGGCGCCTGCTCCTCGTGGATGCCGACCTCGAGGGCGATCTCGCGCCGCTGCTGGAGACCGATGCCGATCTTGTGGTCGCGGTCTTCTCCGAGCGGGAGGGCGGCGGGTTCGGCCTCGCGAAGCGGGCAGCGCGGGGGCTCATCCGCGCCCGCAGCGGCTTCCGCGCACGCGAGCCGCTCTCGGGGCAGCGCGCGCTCTCCTCGGCTGCGCGTGAGGTCTGCTTCCCGCTCGCGCCGGGGTTCGGCTGCGAGGTGCGGATGACGATCGACGCCGTGCGCGCCGGGCTCAGCGTGCGTGAACACGAGCTGTCGCTACGGCATCGTGCTACCGGCCGCGACGCCCGAGGCTTTCTCCACCGCGGGCGTCAGCTGCTGGACGCCGCGCTCGCCTGCGGCCCAACGGCGCTCAACCACCGCGGCCTACGGCTCCCCCTTGTCGGCGCCGTGGTCGCGCTCGGCGGAGCGCGGGCATCGGCGCGCGTCCGTCTTGGCGTCGCCGGCGTGGCGGCGCTCGGGCTCACCGACGATCTCTGGAGCGGCCCGGAGCGCGGCTTCCGCGCCCACTTCCGCGCCGGCGGGACGACCGGCGTGCTCAAGGCCGTCGGCATCCCGGCGCTCGCGCTGGTTTCCACCCGCTCGCTTCGGGGCGCGTCGCTGGTCTCGCTCTCTGCCAACGCGCTCAACCAGCTCGACACGAAGCCGGGTAGAGCGCTGAAGGCCTTCCTCCTAGCCGCCCTCCCAATGCGTGGCCCTGCCCGCGCCTATGCGCCGATTGCCGTCCTGCTCGCCCCATACGATCTCCGCGAAATGACGATGCTCGGAGACGCCGGGTCGAACGCCCTTGGAGCCGTGCTAGGTTATTGCTCCGTGGCGACGTTCACGCCCCGGGGTCAACGTCTTGCGATTGCAGCGCTCGCAGCCTTCACCGTCCTCGGCGAGGCTCGCTCCCTTGGTGACCTGATCGAGCGCACGCCCGGCCTCTCGCGGCTCGACCGCCTGGGGCGGCGGTAGTGGCACGGCGACCGCCGAAGTACGTCTTCGTCACGGGCGGCGTCGTCTCCTCGCTCGGCAAGGGCATCACCGCCGCCTCGCTCGGGCGACTCCTGAAGGCGCGCGGGTTGAAGGTGCAGGTGCAGAAGTTCGACCCGTACATCAACGTCGATCCGGGCACGATGAGCCCCTTCCAGCACGGTGAGGTGTACGTCACGGAGGACGGAGCCGAGACCGACCTCGACATCGGGCACTACGAGCGCTTCATCGACGAGAACCTCTCCCGCACGTCGAACCACACCGCGGGGGCGATCTGGGACCGGGTGATCCGCAAGGAGCGAAAGGGCGAGTACCTCGGCTCCACCGTGCAGGTGATCCCGCACATCACGAATGAGATCAAGGAGCGGATCCGCAGCGCGACCGACGCGAGCGACTGCGACGTCGTCGTGACCGAGATCGGCGGCACCGTCGGCGACATCGAGTCGCTGCCATTCATGGAGGCGATTCGCCAGTTCCGCCGCGAGGCCGGCCCCGAGAACGTCTGCTACGTCCACGTCACGCTCGTTCCGTTCATCGAGACTGCCGGCGAGCTGAAGACCAAGCCGACCCAGCATTCCGTCAACGAGCTGCGCCGCATCGGCGTCCACCCGGACATCATCGTGGCGCGCTCCCGCGACCCGATCTCTGCCGAGATCAGGGAGAAGATCGCCCTCTTCGCCGACCTCGATCCCAGCGCCGTGATCGCGAACCACGACGTCTTGGACCTGTACCTGGTTCCCTCCGCCCTCCAGGCCGAGGGGTTCGACAGGCTCGTCTGCGAGAAGCTCGAATTGCCCGCAGGTGAGGTGCAGCTCGGGGAATGGCTCGAGCTGACCGAGCGCATCCGGGCTCCACGGTCCGGCGACGTCGAGATCGCCCTCGTGGGCAAGTACGTAAAGCTCCACGACGCCTACCTCTCGGTGCACGAGGCGCTCAAGCATTCGGGTGTCCACCATGGCTGCTCCGTGCGCGTGCGCTGGTTCGACGCCGAGGGGATGTCGCTCGAGGAAGCGCAGGCCGAGCTCGAGACCGTGGACGGCGTGCTGATCCCGGGCGGCTTCGGCTCCCGCGGCTGGGAGGGCAAGATCCTCGCCTGCCGCGTAGCCCGCGAGCGCGAGATTCCGTATCTCGGAATCTGCCTCGGGATGCACGTCGCCGTCTCCGAGTTCGCGCGCTACGCGGTCGGGCTCGACGGGGGGAACTCGACGGAGATGGACCCGGAGACGCCGTATCCCGTGATCGACCTGCTCCCAGAGCAGAAGGAGATCGAGGATCTCGGCGGCACGATGCGGTTGGGAGCGCAGGCGGTCGAGCTTGCAGAGGGAACACGCGCCCTAGGCGCGTACAACGAGCTCGTCATCCACGAGCGCCACCGGCACCGCTACGAGGTCAACAACCAGTACCGTCGGCAGCTCGTGGAGGCCGGGCTGGTGATCTCGGGGACCTTCCAGGAAGGGCGGCTCGTCGAGATCGTGGAGCTCCGTGACCATCCCTGGTTCGTGGCGAGCCAGTTCCATCCCGAGTTCAAGTCGCGCCCCACGCGACCGGCGCCACTCTTCCGCGACTTCGTCGGGGCCGCCTTCGTGCGCTCCCGCGAGCGTGCGGGCGCCGCGGTCACCGCCTCGGGCTAGAGCTCGGGCCAGGCGATCGAGACGAAGTACTCGAGGCCTG
>Ga0126307_10000450_pt1 | contig 26327 bp, 24 predicted proteins | sample Plot28_FD_89955 | JGI IMG/M metagenome (GOLD analysis project Ga0126307, IMG submission 89955) | Serpentine soil microbial communities from UC McLaughlin Reserve, CA, USA - Plot28 | ecosystem: Environmental > Terrestrial > Soil > Grasslands | place: USA: UC McLaughlin Reserve, Lake County... | reverse complement strand
GGGATGTCCCTCGGCTGGACGATATCGTCGCCGCGGCCCCCATAGAACCGGTCAACCGAAGCATCGCCGCCCTGCCCGATCAGGTTGTCCGCGCCGTCGCCGCCGTAGACGATATCCCTTCCGAACCCGTCGCCGAGCTCGTCCTGGCCCTCGTTCCCCTTGACGAGGTCGGAGCCGCCGCCGCCGGTGATCTGGTCGCCGCCGCCGAGGCCGGAGATCCGCTCCGCCTGCTTTGTGCCAGAGAGGATGTCGGTGTGGTCGGTGCCCGTGATCGAGTGCTCGTAGGCCGCCAGGGCCACCCCGGAAGAGAACGCCACCATGAGGGCCACAGTCGCCAGCATCGTCGCCGTCAGCCTCATCTCCGTCTCCCCTCTCTCGTCGGTCTACAGTAGGTACTCTAGAGGCGATGGGTAACGGCACGGCTACAGATAAATAAACTTTCGGCCACGGTCCTATAACGTTTCGGTAACGGTCTGTATGGTCCGCGAACGGTTGCGTGCTGGAGATCAAGCGTCTCTTGGGAGCGGGGGCGTCCTTGCGTATAATCCGCGCGTGGCCGAAGGCGTGGAAGTTCGGGACAGGATAGAGGGTCTGCGCGAGCAGGTCCGCTACCACAACCGCCGCTACCACGTCGAGGACGCGCCCGAGATCACCGACGCCGAGTACGACGCCCTCTACAGGGAGCTCGAAGCCCTCGAGGGCGAGCATCCCGAACTCATCACTCCTGACTCGCCCACCCAGCGCGTCGGCGGCGAGCCCGTCGAGGGGTTCGAGGAGGTCAGGCACTCCGTCCCCATGCTCTCCCTCGCGAACGCCCGCAAGGTGGAAGACCTCAAAGAGTGGGACGCCCGCGTGCGGCGCCTGCTCGGCGAGGACGAGACCCCGCTCTACGTCACCGAGCGGAAGATAGACGGCCTCGCCGTGTCTCTGCGCTACGAGAACGGGCATTTCGCGCGGGGCGCTACACGCGGCAACGGCACGGTCGGGGAAGACGTAACGGCCAACCTGGGCACCGTCCGCTCCATCCCAGATAGGCTCGACGACGACCCGCCAGCGGTGCTCGAGCCGCGCGGCGAAGTGTACATGACGCTGGCTGACTTCGAGAAACTAAACCGAAGGCAGGAGGAGGAAGGGAAACCACCGTTTGCCAACCCGCGCAACGCCGCAGCCGGCGCTATCAGGCAGCTCGACTCCAGGATCACGGCGAAGAGACCGCTCAAGATCTACCTCTACGGCATCGGCGAGGGCGGCGAAGGCTTCGAGAGCCACTCAAGAATGCTAGATGGGTTGAAGAACTATGGTCTGCGGGCGAACCCGTACAAACTGCACGATTCCATAGAGTCCGTGGTGGAGGAGTGCCTTGAGGCGGCCGGCCTGCGCGAGTCGCTACCCTACCAGATCGATGGCGTCGTCGTGAAGGTCGACTCCCGCGAGCAACAGCTCGCCCTCGGCTCCGTGGCCAGGGCCCCGCGCTGGGCCATCGCGTACAAGTTCGAGCCGCTCGCGGGGCGCACGAAGTTGCTCGACGTCGTCGTGAACGTGGGCAGAACCGGCGCGCTGACGCCGCAGGCGGTGCTCGAGCCCGTGAACGTCGGTGGGGTCGTGATCTCGCGGGCGACGCTGCACAACGAGGACTACGTCAAGGAGAAAGGAATCCTAATCGGCGACACGGTCGTCGTCGAGCGGGCCGGGGATGTAATCCCGCAGGTCGTCAAGGCTATCACCGAGAAACGCAAGGGCGACGAGTACGCCTTTGAGATGCCAGCCAATTGCCCGGTCTGCAACGAGCCGGTCTCGCGCCCCGAGGGCGAGGCCGTTACCCGCTGCGTGAACGCCCGGTGCCCCGCGCAGGCGCTCGAGCACATCATCCACTGGGCCTCGAAGTCCGCGATGGACATCGACGGCCTGGGCGAGAAGCTCGCCACCAGGCTCTTCGACCTCGGCCTCATAAGGGACGTGGCCGACGTCTACGACCTCGAGCCCGAGCAGCTCGTCCCGCTCGAAGGCTTCGGCGAGAAGAGCGCGGAGAACCTGATCCGTGCCATCGAGACGAGCAAAGAAAGGCCGTTCTCCCTCGTCCTCTACGCCCTTGGCATCAGGCACGTAGGGGCTGTTACGGCGGGCCTTATCGCCGCGCGCTTCGGCGGAGAGGACCTCATGCGCGGCGTCGAGGTCGAGCGGCTTACCGGAATCAATGGTGTCGGAGAGGTGGTCGCCCGCGCCGTCGTGGAGTACTTTGGCCTCGAAGACAACCGCAATCTAGTCGGACGCCTGGTGGAGCGGGGCATCGACTTCACACGCGAAGAGGGCGGCCCTTCGGATGGTCCGCTCTCGGGCAAGCGTGTCGTCATCACAGGGACACTGGAACATGCCCGCAACTACTACGTCGGGCTACTCGAGGCGGCAGGGGGCACCTTCACCTCCTCGGTCAGCAAGAACACAGACTACGTGCTCGCCGGCGAGGGGGCCGGCTCGAAGCTGGAGAGGGCGAGGGAACTGGGCGTTCCCGTGCTCGACGAAGCCGGGTTCGAAGAGCTGTTGTAGCAGGCTTTGGAAGGGCACGCTTCCAAAGCCTGCGCTGGTCAGCAAGCCAGCACGCCGCCAGGCTTCGCCGGGCGGCTCTCAGCCAGTCAGCTTATTATTCTTGCCGATGCCTGGTGCCGTGCGGAAGGCTCTGGGCCTTCCCTCTCGGCCCGCTCAGACGAGCGGTGGGTCTAGCGACGGTTGGTGTGGTGCCCATCGGGAAAGCCAGTCTGATCATCCTTGCTTCGGGAGGCTGGCAGGGGGCTTGGGTTGCGGGAGGCCTGAGGGTGCTGACGGCCTGACCTTGTAGACGACCACCGAGGCGCCGTCGAACCGCTCGTAGCGGACCGGCTGGAAGCTCCTCTGGAGCATGGAGATCATCTTCGGGTCCGGATCTGTGAGGGAGATGAAGTGGAAGACCTCGCGATAGTCTCCCCCTTTCACCCTGCTTTCTATCTTCTGGAAGTCCCTAGCTTCACACGCCTGCACGTCACCCCCTTCGCCCATCTCTCCGGTCTTCAGGTAGTAGTCGAGCCTGTAGCCCGCGTCGCAGCGGACGACCAAGGTGTCCTCGTCTTCGTGGCCGGCGACGTAGAGTGCTGCCTCACGAACCTGTTCCTTGGTGGGCGTGGTGTAGTAGTCCATCGAGAAGAGCAGGTAAGCGAGACCCACGACGGCCAGCCCGACGGCCACGGTCCCCTGGAAGATCGCCGCCGCCTTGCCCGAGAACGTGCGGGTTACTGAGCGCGCGAGGAGGAGGTAGACGGCGGGCAGTGCGACGAGCAGGTTCTCGTTCGTGAGCATAGACGGCGACACCACGTAGGCCACGACGAACGGTCCCAGGGCCCACGCTGCGATCAGCAAGCCTGGTGGGATTCCGCGTCCTTTTCGGCGGCGCCGCAGGTCGTCCCAACCGCGGATTAGGAGGAAGGAGAGCAGCGTCCACGCGGCGAGCGAGAGCAAGCCCGAGCGGCCGAAGAGGAACTGGAAGTAATCTGGCAAGGCATGTAGGGTAGGCTCCGCGGTCCCGTTCAGTTTGCCTGATCCAAACTGGTGGACCATGCTCGGCAGCCAGGGCAGGTAGACGAGGGCTGCGGGGACGTACAGGAGCATCACCGTCCGCAGCGCACCGTAGGCGAGCGTCGCCAGTGCGGCGCCCTGCAACACGACAAGTAGCAGCCCGAAGTAGTGCAGGTAAGCGCAGAGCACGGCGCAGACGACGTAAAGGGCGGCTTCCCTCGGCGGCAGTTCCCGACGGTAGCGCAGACCGAGCATGACTCCCCACCAGAAGTAGGAGGTGAGGATGAAGAGCAGGATCAGCATCGAGTAAGACCGGGCTTCCTGGCCGTAGTAGATAGGGGCCCAGAACACCGCGAGGAAGAGCGCCGCTATGATCCCCTCGCGCTCCGAGTAGAGCCTCTTGCCGAGGAGATGGATGGCCGGAATACACAGCCACCCTGCGAGGGCGGAAGGGAGCCTCATAGCCCACTCCGAATCGCCGAAGATCCATTGCGCGAAGCGGAGGATCAGGAAGTAGAGGGGAGGGTTGGCGTCGCCCCGCACGGCCCCGATAACCTGGGAGAGCGTCTCCCTGTTGCTGAGCTCCCAGCTCGCCAGCTCCTCGCCGGAGAGCGACTGGACATCCAGACCGTAGAACCGCAACACAGCACCGAGGAGCATGATCGCCAGCAGGCCGAGAAGTGCCCTGCTCTCAGAGAAGGAAGGGGGCGGTTCGCGTACCGCCTCTCCGGCCGGCGTCCCGCGGCGGTAATCGCGCCCTCGCTTCTTCTCGCGCATGCTCGATCTTGACACTGTACGCGCTCCCCTTTCACGCACGGTCGCAGGCTACAGACGTTATGGGATGTTAAATAGGTTCTGAAGGCGCATCAACGCCTTGCTCGATCCGGAACAAACCGTTGTGGGAGGTGCTTGGGTCGGCACAAAATGTGGGGCGGTTCGCGACCCGCCCCACATTTGTCTCTCGCTGGCACGCCGTATGTATTTCTCCGCCGCTCCGGGGGTATTGTGGCTCAGACGCCGGACGCACGCCTGCCCGGGCGCGCCGGCGACAGGTTCTTTTTGCTCCGGAGTAGACGGCGCCTCTATAGAACCTTCTATCCAGTTCTGTTGGGTGCAAGGGTCTGCGTGCAGGCCGCAGCACCCGATCGGTCCCTACCGCCGCTGGTGAGATCAGGGCTCCAGCAAGACCTTGATCGCGCCGTCCTGTTTTTTCTGGAAGATCTCGTAGCCGTGCGGCGCCTCGTCCAGCGGCAGCCGGTGGGTGGCAAGGTCTTCGACGCCAAGAGGATCTCCGCCGTCGGCCAGCAGGGGCATTATGTCGTCGGCCCAGTGCTTCACGTTGGCCTGGCTCATACGGAGCTGTATCTGCTTGTCGAAGAGCGTGAGCATCGGCAGGGGGTCGGCCATACCGCCGTACAGACCGATCAGGGAGATAGTACCTCCCCGGCGCACGGTGTCGATGGCCTGATAGAGGGCGCTCAAACGATCTACCCCGCCTTTGTTCAGGGCCTCCTGCGCGACCGAGTCGGGCAGCAGGCCGCTTATCGTCTGCGCGAGCCCTGTGGCGGCCGAGCCGTGAGCCTCCATCCCGACAGCTTCGATCACCGAGTCGGGCCCCTTACCGTCGGTCATCTCACGGATGGTCTCCGCGACGTTTTCGTGCTCGTTCAGGTCGACCACCTCTACCCCGTTGCGGCGCGCCATCTCCAGCCGCTCGGCCACGAGGTCTATGGCGATGACCCTGTGGCCGCGGTGCTTCGCGATCCGCGAGCTCATCTGCCCGATCGGACCGAGCCCGAAGACGACGACGCTGCCATCCTCCGGTATGCTGGCGTATTCGACCGCCTGCCAGGAAGTCGGAAGGACGTCGGAGAGGTAGACAAAACGCTCGTCCGGTATTCCCTCCGCTTCTTCCGGCACCTTGATTGGACCGTACTGGGCTTGCGGAACGCGCAGGTACTCGGCCTGACCGCCGGGGACCTCGCCGTAGAGCTTGGCGAACCCGAGCATCGTCGAGCCCATGCCCTGCTCGTGTACCTGGGTGGTCTCGCACTGCGACTGGAGACCCTGGTCGCACATGAAGCAGTGCCCGCACGAGACGTTGAACGGTATGACGACCCGGTCGCCAGGGGCAATGTGCGTCACCTCGGGACCGACCTCCTCGACTATGCCCATCGGCTCGTGGCCGAGGACGTAGCCCTCCTCGATAAACGGCCCGAGTACCTCGTAGAGGTGCAAATCGGAGCCGCAGCTCGCCGTGGTCGTGATAGGCACGACCGCATCGGTGGGCTCCTGTATGGTGGGATCGGGCACGTTGTCCACCCGAACGTCGCGCTTGCCGTGCCACGCCAGTGCCTTCATCTCGCCTCCCGTGTTGTATTGACTCCGCCGACGTGTGGTACGGGACGCCGCGAGTCCCGCAAGCTCCGTGCCCGTTGGGTGCCCGCCAGGTGTCCCCGTCTGCCCGTACGGCTTCGCAAACTGTGACCTTTACCGGCCGGACATCCCTGGTCGCTGATTACCCGTATCGGGGCAGCGAGCAACCATCGCCCCTGCATCTAGGGCGAAAATGGGCCGAATTATGTAGATGCAAAGAGGTTTCAGAACCTCTTTGCATGCATTTCAGCCAGTCAGCACTTCAGCTTGTCAGCCCCCTGTGTTCGCTCCTGGGCTCTCACCCGTAGCCGAGTGCATGATTCGCGGCAGGTCGCCACCTCTGCGGGAATCGCTCTAGACCTCTGTCGTTAGAACGGCTACCTCCGCCGGACCCAGGGGCTCGCGATGCGAGGCCCCGAGGGTAACGCGCCGCACGAAGCCTGCGCCCACGGTTCTGGGACGGTAAGAGGGGAAGGTGTGTAAGAAGTACTTGCCTGGCCCGCGCCTGCGGGCCGGACGGTGTTCGATCCAGAGCAAGGGACGGGGCAGATCTGGCAGCCCACCAGAGAAGTGCTCCCTGACCACCTCGGCGGCCAGATACCCTGACACCTCCTCGCTAGCGACGCCTCCGACCCTGGGGAGCTCCTCGCACACGACCACGGGAGCGTCGCGCTCGGCGCCTTTGTAGATCCGGATCCAGCAGCACCCGGCTCCGAGCCTGTAGCCCGTACGGTGGTGCATGTACTCGTGCGTGAGGTTCATCTCATCTCACAACCCGCATTCTACAGGGTGGCACCGTGCCAGGCCCGGAGCAACTCCTGCTCCCTCTCGGGCCGGAGACCTGCGGCCGGCTCTCTACCCGCCGCCGTGGCGCGGTCCCAGTCCAGCACGTCCTGTATCGTCTCGGCCAGGGGCCGGAATGTGAGCCCTGCCTCGATCGCCCTGCTGCTGTCTATGTCCAGCAACGCGGCGTACTTCCGCGGCAACCACAACGGCAACTCGGTGAACGGCTCTACTTCGTTCTCCTCCAGGAAGTCCTCGGAGGCCCAGACCGGCTCCGCGCCTGCGCCGCCGGCGGCTTCGCACTCTTCCAGCAATCGGCCCATCTTTAGCTCGTAGTCGGGGCCTGTGGCATTGTACGTCCCCGTCCGCCGCTGTTGCGACATCTTTATGATCCATGCCGCGAGGTCGCGCACGTCGATGTACTGCACCTTGCGCCCTTCGTGGTCAGGGGCCAGCACTTCGCCGCCGACGGAGATCCGGCGCGGCCAGTACGAGAAACGGTCCGTGGGATCGTGCGGGCCAGAGATCAAACCAGGACGGACGTTCAGTATCCTGCCAGGCATAACCTCCTCGGCGGCCCGCTCGCACAGCGCCTTGAGCCCCCCGTAAGTCTCTCCCGTGACCTCCTCGACCGTCGGGTCGGGGAGCTCCTGTACCGGCGCCTCTTCATCGGCCCCGGGCTCTATGGCGTCTGAGTACACGGAGATGCTCGAGACGAAGGTGTAATGGTCGACCGCATCAGCGAGGAGCCCGGCAGACGCCCTGACGGCGCGGGGCACGTAGCCGCAGGTGTCGATCACCGCGTCCCAGTGCCGCCCCAGGAGGGGCGAGAGGTCCCCTTCCCTGTCGCCCTCGATCTTCTCGACCTCGGGGAACAGCCCGGGCCCGATAAGCCCCCGGTTGAAGAGCGTGACCCGATGGCCGTCCCCGAGCGCCGCCTCGACGAGGTGGCGCCCGAGGAATCCCGTGCCGCCGATTATCAGTACGTCCATCCGTGTCTTCCGGAGCTCGAGGCAACGAACAATGGCGCCTCCCCGCCTGATCTCCCCTACTTGCCCGCCACGCTGACGCTCTCCCCTTGACGGTTGACGACCCTGTCGATCACGCCGTACTCGAGGGCCTCCTCCGGTCCCAGCATGTAGTCGCGGTCGGTGTCGCGTTCGATCTTCTCAATGGGCTGCCCCGTCATCTGTGAGTACAGCTCGTTCATCCGCTGCTTGGTCCTTACGAGCTCCCTGGCGTGGATCTCCACGTCCGAGACCTGCCCGCCGAGACCCGCGCCTATGTGAGGCTGGTGCAGCAGTATTCGCGCGTTGGGGAGCGCGCTACGCTTGCCCTTCGCACCCGCCGTAAGTAGGAAAGAACCCATCGAAGCGGCCATCCCTAGCGCCGTCGTCGCCACGTCCGCGTTGACGAACTGCATGGTGTCGTAGATCGCCATCCCCGCATGCACGCTCCCACCAGGGGAGTTTATGTACAAATTGATGTCCTGCTCGGGGTCCTCGGAATCGAGGTGTAAGAGCTGGGCCATCACCACGTTGGCGACCTGGTCGTCGACCGGCATCCCGATAAAGATGATCCTGTCAGCCAGAAGCCGCGAATAGATGTCCATCGTCCGCTCCCCACGCGGACTCTGCTCCGTTACATAGGGAACGACCAGCCTCGGATCCAAATTCATCACCAAACTCCCTCTACATCCGCCAACAGGCTATACTCTGAATAGCGTAACATTGTTGTAGGTTTTGTGCAAGACTTTTGCAGTGTTTTGGGGGTACGAGCATGGACCTTCCGCGTTTGCGGCGCATTCGGCAGGGGGCTGTGATGAGCCAGGAGGAGTTGGCCGAGAGGAGTGGGGTGGCGCGGGATACGATCTCGAAGCTCGAGACGGGGCGGAGGGGGGCTTACCCTTCCACGATCCGCAAGCTCGCCGCCGGTCTCGAAGTACGGCCACAGATGCTGATGGGTGGCGTAGAGTATCTGGATGAGCCGTCCGAAGGGAAGCCGCCCGAGAAGAAGCCCTCGGAGAGACCAGAACGGGACAGAAGGATCGGCTTCTAGAGCGGTTCGCTCTGCAAACCGCGGCTACAGGCATCAGGCTACGGGGTTTTCTCGAGTCTCCCTGAGGAGAGCTGCCGCGCTTCTCGAAAATAACGAGTCCCGGTACGCAATGCGGTGTACTTTCGGCCTACGAGTTACACCTTCAACCCTCCTGATACCTGAAGCCTTTTCAGGCGGACACAGCCGCGAGAGCCTGTAGTCCGGAGGCCACTCGGGCGACCTCCTCCCATTTCGCTCCAGCATCTGTGCCGCGCAGTATCGTCCCGTCTCCGAGGCCGGCGTACAAGGTGCTTGGTATTTCAGGGTCTTGGCACAGCGCGTACGGGAATTCGGCCAGGCCTTCGAGGACCGCCCTCCACGGCTCATTACCCGACCTGCCGTAGATGGTCGCATCCGAGGGTCCTCCGCCGTGCGCCAGGCCAGGTCCTGCGGCCGCCGAGGAGTAGACGAGCGAGGGGTCTTCCGCATCCGCGGCCAGTCCCCACACATAGTGGAGATCCATCCCCCCATCTGAGCCCTCCCAGCTCTCCCCGAAGTCTGTGCTCTGGGCGAAACCGCCGCCCCCGGCCTCGTACAGAAGCTCGGGGGCTCCAGGGTGGGCGAACAGGGAATGGCAGTCGGCCTGGGCGCCAGGCCTCTGGTCCTGCCAGGTCTCGCCGCCGTCCGTGCTCCTCAGTACCCCGCCCAGCTCTATGCCGACCACGACGAGGTTCGGGTCCGCATAAGAGAGCGCGATAGCACGGACGTGGGAGGTCCAGGGGCGAGGTGGGAAGCTCCAGGTAGGCGCGGAGGGAAGGTGCCTCATGCCCTCCAACTCACGCCAGGATGCACCGCCGTCGCGGCTGACAAAAAGGGCCGAAGGCTCGGTCCCCGCGTAGACGGCCCCATCGGTGGGCGAGACAGAGAGGGCGGTGACCCTGGGGTGTTCGGTCCCCGAGAGCTTCTCCCAGGTCCCTCCGCCGTCCTCGCTCTTGAAGATTCCCTCGCCCGTGGTGCCGACGTAGAGGGTGTTTGGATCTTCGGGATCCACCGCCAGGCAGCGGGCGCCGCGCCCGTTCAGCCCGGCCTCGACCCTGCCGTCCTCTATTACGGACACGGCATTTCCTCCGGCCACATACAGTCGTACCACTGCGAGACCTCCTTTTCCCTTGCCTGTGAGAGTATGAGGTAACGCTTCTCGCGACACAAGGTCGCAGACGCTTTACGAACTCGGGTACACCGGACCCATCGGCGCAATTGTCTCCGGGAAGCTACTACCCTCGCTTTCGGCTGCTGTCCTTCAAAGGACAGCAGCCGCAGAAACACGAACTGATGTGCCGACTATTAGCTAAGGACCCTGGCGAACCTCAACATGTCAGCGAGGGTGAATGCGCCAGGCCGGGTGCGCGGCAGGGTGGGCTGCCAGCCGGCCGTTGCCAGGATTGAGCCCTCGCTGCGCCGGACCAGCCCGACGAGGACCTCGGAGACGATCGTGGAGCCTACCGGACCCAGCCGTTCTCCCCCCTCGAGAGAGGCCGCTTCGGCCAGGATGTAGTACCAGAGCGGCGTTCTCCTCTGCAGAAACTCGGCGTCTTGCAGCACCTGGGCTTGCTCGTCGTTCGCGACGCCCCTTATCTGCTGCGGGCTGAGCACGGGTATGTTGCGCACCCCCTCGAGCCGCTGCCCTAGCGCTCGGGCGACGGCCTGCCCCGTGGGAAGGCGCAGCAGGTAGCCTCGAAGGAGGTTGCGCACCGCGAGGCTCGCCCTGAGTCCCTGTAGACGGTTTCCTTGAAAATTCCTCAGCATGAAGAGCGGTTCTACCAGCCTGGTGTCGATGCTGCGGGTTTTGGCGAAGGGCGCTCCCGCGTCGAGGAAGTTCTCCCACTCGATGATCCAGATCTCGGGCAGGGTGTCGAAGTCCCCGAGCTCCCCGCTCAGGGCCGTGAAGGTGAATAGATCCTCGAACGTCGCCGGCCGGAAGTTCACGTTGAAGTCGTATGCGGCACGCGCCATGCTGTGCCCAAGCCGGTAGGCGGCCACGGAGAACTCCAGCGGCATGAACAGGCGATCCTCCCCGGGCGTGTAGACGCGGTTTTGCGCGATGGTCTCGTCCACCACCTGGGGATCGGCGATCTTTTTGAGGAAGTCGTGGAGGACGATGTGCTGATAGTGCTGGCGCAAGAGTCTCCTGGCCCCGACGAAATCCTCCCCCTGGTTCACCAGCCTGTTGTGGGCCCGCAAGAAGGCGACGTGCAGCTGGGCGACGATGAGGTTTTCGTCGTTTCTGGGGTCGCCGATCAGCGCCTCGCGGTCGAGCTCGGGGTCGCCGGGCTTTCGTCCCCGTCGCGGGAGGTCGTTGTTGTCGTCCTTGCCCGGCGGACGATTGCCGCTCTGGGAGACCTTCCCGATCCTCATCTTCTCGCCGTCGCGCGGCGCGGGTCCCCCGTAGACGCTGTCCAGATCCAACGTCGCCGTGCAGGCGTTGCGTATCTTCTCCCTGATCTCGGCCCGCCCGAGCGGAACGAGGTCGGGGTCGACGAGATCGGCCAGCGTCGACGATTCCAGTTCGAGGGTTATGTCGTGGTCCAAGAACTGCCCGAAGTAGGTGTAGGCCGCCGGGATGGCGGAGTCCCCTCCGCCGCTGGCCTGCATGACTTTGCCGAGTTCGACGAGGGCGTCGCGCGTCCTGCGCCTCTCTGGCAGCAGGTTGTCGGGGTCGTCTTGAAGGCCCGAGAACAGGAAGCCAAAGTCTCTTGTGTCGACCGTCCGGGCCAACACGGCGAACCCGGGAGGGGTTTCGGCCAAGGTATCGCGCGCCTTCTGGAACTCCTCGAGAGTCAAGGCCCCCCCGTGGGATAAGCGTGGCATGTTCTCGTCTTCCTCCTTCCCCGAGGGGTGCTTCGACAAGCGTCGCAGTAATGCGACAACTACCGTGTTGCTCGGTTCTCCACAGGAGCATAGGGTGAGGCGATGAATTGGCAATGAATCCAGAATGAATCCGGAATGAACCGCTGTAATTTTCGGGAACAGCCAGTCTTGCTCGATTTCAGTCAGAAAGCGAAGCCCACGGCCGATAGAAGCGAGAACAACATGCTGAAGTGCTGACCAGCTGAAGCGCTACTGAAGCAACTTCTTCAAGTTGTCTTCGAGGTAGTCCGCGGTTACGCGATCTTCCGGCGAGTAGGCGACGGCTTCCTTGCACAGGTGATAGAGGGCCAGCGTACGGGTCGGGGAGAGCCGCCTGCTCTCGGCGTGTTCGAGGACGAGCCGCATCAGCTCCAGGGCGACCTCGGCCTCGCTCTTGCGCTGCTCCATAAGGATGCCTCCCTCTAGGCCGGTCTGCGCAGAGAATTATACCGGCGAAGCGCGTTGCTATGGTAGAATCGGGGGCGCTTTGTTCCCGAATCTTAGCCCCAATAGGGACTCAGAAACATGGCCCCGTAGTCCGCGAGAGGCGAGGGATGCCCGTGGGTGAGTGGAGCAGACCTTACGTCGTCTGTCCCGTCTGCGGTCACGCGTTCAGGTCCACCCACGCGAGCACCTACGTCACGGTCGGCAGGGAGGCCGACCTCTGCCCCAAAATCCCCGGCCGTCCCTCTGACGGGGCGCGTTTGATCCGGAGCGCCGTGACGATGTGTCCGGTGTGCTCGTTTGCGGCCGGCGAGGCCTTCGACGACCTCGACCTGACCTTCGACGAACGCCACGGTATAGAGAAGCGCCTGAAGGAGGACGGGCTGCTGAAGGTCTTCCGCAAGGGCCAACCGCCGTGGCTCGGCTTCCACGCGGCCGAGGTCTGTGGCAAGGAGCGAAGCCTGAAGGCCCGTGAGCTGGGCGACCTGTGCCTGCGCGCCTCCTGGGTCTGCCGCAAGGAGAAGGAGCGGCCCTTCGAGAGCACCTTCCAGCTGAGGGCCCTGCGCCACTTTATGCGCTCCCTGCAGGAGGAGGACCTCGTCGGGCGCGAGCTCTCCGTCACCACCTACCTCGTCGGGGAGCTCAACCGTCGCCTCGGCAACCACCGCGAAGCTCTCAACTGGTACGTTAACGCGGGTCGCACGACCGAAGGCGACCCGCGCGCGGCCTGGCTCGACCGCCTGATAGATAGACAGAGCAAGCTCGCCAGGGAGCAGGCGGCCTGATAGCTGGCCAGCAATTCAGCACGCTTCGGGCTCTGCAAGCCCTCGCTCATCAGCATCTCAGCTTCTCCTACTCCGGCTTAGCCCTGCCGCGCACGACGGAGCGTTGCGAAAGGAAGTAGGGTTTGACACTCGTGGGGAGGCTAACGGACGACTCGCTGAAGTGCTGAAGCCTGTTATTCGATCGTCTGTGATACGATCCGGTCCCCGGCTTCCTTGTCAGGGATCCAGTAGGAGATGCCGCTTATGTATTTAGGGGTACCGGGGTAGAGTTCGGCGTCCCCGATGCCCGAGAGGCGGGTGCGGACGGCGAAGCGGGCGGCTCCCAGGGGGTTCATGTTCGTGTCGATGTTGCGCCACGTCGCCCTGGCCGTGGCGGGGAGGCGCAGCAGTTTGGCGGGCGAGGTGGCTTCGCGCGCCAGCTCTCGCAGGAACTTCTGCTGCCGGCCTATCCTCCCTATATCCGCCGTCGGGCCACCCCTGTAGCGGACGTAGGCAAGCGCCTGCAGGCCGTCGAGCGTGTGGGTTCCTGCTGGGATATGGACGCGGCGGCCGTCGATCCCGACCCTTATCGGTTTGTCCACTTCGAGTGTGATCCCGCCAAGAGCGTCGACTATCTCTTCGACCCCGCCGAAGTGTACGACGACGTAGTCGTTTATCCGGACGCCGGTCAAGTTCTCGAGCGTCTCGACTGTCAACTCCGGGCCCCCGCTGGCGAAGGCGGCGTTGATCTTGTCCTCCCCGACACCGGGGATGTCGACGAGCGTGTCGCGCGGCACGGCGAGCATGCCGCCTCCCGCCTTGGTAACAACGATGGTGTCCGAGCGCGAGACCTCCCCAGCACGCGCGTCGCTCCCGAGCAACACCGCCCGCTGCCCGCCGAACGGTACTGTCAGGTAGACGAGCGTGAGGGCTATGAGTACCAGCAGGATCAGGAGTACGGGCCGGAGTACCCTGCCCCGCCTCTTGCCGTCCCCGCGCTGTCTTCCCGCCCTGTAGACTTTCATGCCCATCGCACCATTGTAGTTCAGCACGCCGCTTCGCAGCTTGTCAGCATTTCAGCACGCCGTCTTCGACGGCTCTCAGCATTTCAGCAAAATCCTGAACTCCTGAGACATGAGGTGCTGCCATGCTTTCACGCGTGATCTCTAACCCATTCTCGACCGGTGGGATGCGGGTATACTGGGTGGCGTGGAGCAGCTAAGGACAGCGTCGTTCGAGATCGACGAAGAGCGGGTGGCGTGGGAGGGGCTGGCCTCGTCTTGTGCCGCGCCCATTCGAAGGTTGGCCGCTTTTGTTCTTGTCGGCTTCACCTTCTTTATCGCCGTTACGACCGCCGTCGTCCTGTTCTATAATCTCTTCGGCACCAGGTACATCGCGGGGCAGGGCGTGACGGTACCGAGGACTGCGTTCGACGTGTCGATGCTCCTCGGCGCCGTCGTCGCCATCGGGGGTTATCTGATCTGGCTCTCGAGGAGCCTGAGGTCGTACGCGGCCTTCTCAGCAGTACTCAACAGGGGCGGCCTGGACCCCGGCCGACCAACCGCAGGGGGATTGAGGGCCTACTCGGACGAGCAGTTGCTCGCCTTGCGTTCCCGCTACGAGCGGCTGCGCGAAGGGGAGCTCGAGGAACGCCTCGGACGCATCTTCGGATTCCACGGTGACGACGCATTCTCCCTGGGGCCGCTCAATGTGCTCCCCGGTACGTTCGAGATGGGCGCTCTGAGGGTCGAGTGGGAGACGCGGTTGATCCTGCGCTCCGGCGAACCGATGCCGGAGATCTCCTGGTGGACCGAGGGACGTCACAGGCTCCTGCCGCGAAGACCCGACGAGGCCCGCAAGCTCGTCTACGCCCTCCGCTACACGGGCGACTCGGTGCGCGAGCTAAAGCGCCGCTACGGCTACAGGACCGAACGCTGGCACGCCACCGTTCCCGAAGGCAAACTCTTCGACGCCGTCCGCGACCTCGAAAGCTCCCACCGCATCCAGGTGGCCCTCAGCCGTAGATCTGTTAGCTAGTCAGCCCTCAGCTTTCAGCTAGTCGTCCCGGTGCGCAGCCTTGGGCGTAGACTCCTACTTCTGAATACAACGCTCCGACGTGCGGGGCAGGACGAGGGTGCAACGGAAGAAACTGGAAGCTGAGAGCAAGGGCCTTACAGGCCCGAAGCGTGCTGACAGGCTGAAATGCTAGAGTACGCGGATGGAGAGTGGATTCGGCGCGACGGCGCCTTACACGGTCGGGGTCGAGGAGGAGTTTCAGCTGGTCGACCCCGTCTCGCGCGGACTGACGCCGGCGGTGGACGGGGTGCTCGCCGCCGGGGACGGCACGAAGCTCATCACCTCGGAGCTCTCGCAGTCTTGTGTGGAGATGATCTCCCCCGTGTTCGCGACGGTTGCCGACCTCGCATGCGAGTTGCCAGGATTGCGCAGGGAGGTGCGCGACCTCGTGCGCAGCCGCGGGGTCGAGATCGTCGGGGCCGGCACGCACCCTTTCTCCGACCCGACAGAGCAGCCGCTCACGGATGGGGATCACCACCGGCGCGTCGAGGAGGAGATGGGTTGGGTTGCGAGGACACAGGCGATCTACGGCCTGCACATCCACGTCGCCGTACCCGACGGAGACACCGCTATTCTCGCCGTAAACACGCTCGCGTCGCACGTGCCGCTCCTTGTGGCGCTCTCGGCCAACTCGCCTTTCTGGCGCGGGTCCGACACCAGGCTCGCCTCGACCCGGATCAAGCTCTTCGAGATGTTCCCCCGCTCGGGCCTCCCGCCGGCCTTCCGAAACTGGGAGGACTTCGAGAACTACATCGAGGCACTCGTCGCCGCGGGGAGCATCCCCGACTACTCCTGGTGCTGGTGGGATGCGCGGCCGCACCAGAAGTTCGGCACCGTGGAGCTGCGCGCTCTGGATGTACAGGCCGATCCATCCTACACGGCGGCCCTCACGGCGCTCGTCCAGTGCCTCGTAGTGGGGGCCTCCGTGGACGAGCAGCGTTCGGAGAACCCTCTGTTCAACGCGGAGAACAAGTGGCGCGCCGTGCGCTACGGGATGGACGCCGACTTCTACGACTTCGCAGCGGGCAAGGTGGTACCGGCCCGTTCGATGGCCCGTGGGCTGGTCGAGGAGCTGCGGCCCTTAGCCAGGGACCTCGGCTGCGAAGAGGAGCTGGGTGGTGTACTCGAGATCGTGGAACTCGGCACAGGGGCGGAGTTGCAGCGGGCCGCGCTGGGGAGGAGTGGCTCGCTAGAAGGGGTGATGGACTACCTGATCGAAGGCACCGCGCCAGGCTAAGCGTGCGGGTAAGGTCCTGGATCGGTCGCTATACTTCCTGGCAAGGAGGGGTGTTTGTGGTCTGAGAACAGGAGGGATTTCTTGAGCGAGGACATAAGACCGGGCGGCACCTACAGGACACTGGACGAGCAGCGAGAGGTTCTGTCGCCAGCGCCGGTGTCAACCCGGTGATCCCTGCCCTCGCCGCCGTCTTCGGGGCCTCCTACAGCTTCATGCTTCCGGTCTCCACGCCCCCGAACGCCATCGTCTACGGCTCGGACATGATCCCCATAACCAAGATGATCCGCTCAGGCGTCGTCTTCGACGTTATAGGCGTCGTGCTGATCACGTTCGGCATCACCGTGATAGCCAGGCTCGTCGGTCTCGCGTGAGTCCCACGTCCGGCCTCGTCCTCGGTCCCCTCCTCCGCTATACCGGAGAGCGCGACGCGACCGTCTGGGTCGAGACCGACACCGCCTGCGAGGTCGAGGTCCTCGGCCATAAGGCACGCACCTTCGAGATCGAGGGCCACCATTACACCCTGGTACGGATCACAGACCTAGAGCCAGGAAAGTCCTACGAGTACGAGGTCTCCCTCGACGGCAGGAAGGTCTGGCCCGATGGAGAACACGACTTCCCACCTTGTGTTATCAGAACGATCTCGCCAGACGGAGTGCTGAACCTATCCTACGGATCCTGCCGCCTCTCCGCGCCGCACGAATCCCCGTTCACGCTCGCCGCCGACGCGCACAAAGACGGCCTCGAGCGGGATGCTCTCCAGGCTCTGGCCCTGCGCATGATGCGCGAGCCCCACGAGAGATGGCCCGACGCGCTGCTACTGTTGGGGGATCAGATCTACGCCGACGAGGTCTCCCAGGGCGCCCTCGAGTTTATCCGCTCGCGGCGCGACACGAACGAGGGACCGGGCGAGCAGGTCGCCGACTTCGAGGAGTACACGCGCCTGTACTGGGACTCCTGGAGGAACCCCGTAATCAGGTGGCTCCTCTCGACCGTGCCGACGGTCATGATCTTCGACGACCACGACGTCAACGACGACTGGAACATCTCGGGGACCTGGGTCCGTCAGATGCGCGACACGCCATGGTGGGAGGAGCGCATCATAGGGGCTTTCATGTCCTACTGGGTATACCAGCACCTCGGCAACCTCTCGCCGCGAGAGCTGGAGGAGGATGAGCTCTTCGAGAAGGTGCAAGAGGCCAGGAACCCGACCCGCGTGCTGCGCGAGTTCGCCTACAGGGCAGACCGTGAGATCGCCGGTACACGCTGGAGTTACCACCGCGACTTCGGCAGAGTCCGTCTCATCATGATGGACTCGCGGGCAGGTCGGGTGCTGAAGGAGGACCACCGCTCCATGCTCGACGACGAAGAGTGGGCCTGGATCGTAGAGAAAGCCACGGGCGACTTCGACCACCTCCTCTTCGGCACCTCTCTCCCTCTCCTCCTGGGCCCCGGTCTTCATCACCTGGAGGCCGCGAGCGAGGCCGTCTGTGCGGGAGCCTGGGGTCGTCCTGCGGCGAGGGTCGGCGAGTCGATCCGCCAACTCGTCGACCTCGAGCACTGGTCGGCCTTCCGCAAATCCTTCACCGACCTCACGCACCTGCTACGCTCCGTCGCATCAGGCGAACGCTCCGACGCCGACCCTCCCGCCTCCGTAGTGGTCCTCTCCGGGGACGTGCATCACGGCTACCTGGCCAAAATGGACTTCGGCGACGGCGTCGAAACCCCCGTCTACCAGTCGGCAAGCTCCCCCCTGCGTAACCCGCTGGGCCTCCCCGAACGCCTCGCTATGCGCTTTGGGTGGACGGAGCGGGGCAGGCACGTCGGCGAGGCGCTCTCCCGGCTGGCCGGCGTCGAGGAACCGGACGTCCGCTGGCACCTGGTACACGAAGCACCCTGGTTCCACAACCACGTCTCGAGCCTCGAGATCCGGGGCCGCAAAGCCCTGCTGAAAGCGGAGAAGACCATCCCCGAGAACAACAAGGAACCGTATCTATTTCCGATTATCGAACATAGATTGGCATGAAAAGGCCTCAGGCATCAGGAAAGACCTGAAACCTGTAGCTTGAGGCCCGAAGCCTAATACCGACCGGAGGGAGGAACCTATGAAAGTCGTCACGATGAAAGACATGCAGACCGGACAAGGACCCGAGGAGTGGTTCACCGGCACGGTCTGGAGGGATGCCGCGTCCGTCGGCGCTCCGCCAGACGTAGCCGTCAACCGCGTCCTGTTCGAGCCTGGCGCCCGCACGCACTGGCACACCCATCCCGAAGGCCAGATCCTCTACATCATCACCGGTACCTGCCGCGCGGGCAAAGCAGGCGAGGCGCCCGTCGAAGTGGAGGCCGGAGGCGTAGTCTACTTCGCGCCGGACGAGAAGCACTGGCATGGAGCTACTTCGGACACTTACATGGTCCACATGGCCATCAACGTCGCCACCACGACCGACGGCGGCACAGACTGGCTGGAGCCCGTTACAGACCAGGAGTATGCAGGCGGGTAACTCGCTCGCTAGATGTTGTCCTCGGGCTGCGGGGCGCTCTCGCCGCTGGCGAAGGTGAAGTAGGCTTCGGGGTCGTCGGCGCTGATCCTGCCTCCCTTTATTATGGCGAAGCGGAAGGCGAGGCCGCCAGCAAGCGCCAGCACGGAAGCGAGGATGCTCCCGGAACGGCTCTCTTTGCCGAAGAGCAGGGCCATCGGCGCGGCTATGCCGCCGAGGAGGGTGCCGCCGGCGAAGAGCGGGGCGACCTCTCTGGAAAAGAGAGGTTTGCTCCACCTGCTCATCCTTGCCAGGGAAGCGGCCATGAGCCCTGCCTCTATGACGAGGGTCGCCTTCTTGGCGCGGTGAAGGGCATGCAGGGTCTTCTTCTCGCCCGAGTTCGTCAGGTGGAGGACGAGCGAGAGCCATGAGAGCGCCGTCGAGAGTCCGGAGGCCAGAAATGTCGGCCCCATGAACAGCCAGTTGCGCGCCCACAAAGGGACGGAGGTGGCGGAGATCAGGTTTCCCGTGTTCGAGCCGACGTTGAGCCCGACAGGCACTGCCAGGATAGAGAGAGTGCGCGCAGGGATGAGCCTCACCAAGCGAACCAGCAGGTTGTCAACTCCTAGCAGACCGTCTTCTGCGGCCTGGCAGACGGCGATCAGGCCGCCCAGGTTGCCGAAAGCGAAGACCGACCAGCTCTGGGTGGACATGGGGGAGCGGAGCTTGAGGATGCGGAGCATGTTGTAGAAGCGCTCGGGACGTCCGAGGTCCCAGATAAGCAGTATCGGGCTGAGGATCATGGTGCCGAGCAGCGTGTAGCGACTAGCGCGGGTGAGCGCCCCGTCTCTATGGCCGAGAATCTGGGCGATCGTCGAGAACAGGTGGACGCCTGCCCCGATCCCGCCGATCCAGAAGTAGACCGGGATCTGCCACGTCCAGTGGGCGTGTTTTATGGGCGGGATGCCATAATAGTTCCTGTCCTCGCGCCCTGGGTCCGTTTCGGGATGGTGCGAAGTCTGGACCTCTCCGTTGCTCTGCTGGTCCCGCGTCGTCTCGCTCACCCATCTCCTCCTAGTCACTGAACGCCAGAGCCACTACCGCGCCGAGTACTGCGCCCGCGACCATGCTTGCTATGGTTCCTCCCAGGACCTTCTCCTGCGGCAGGTAGGGATGACGTGGGAGGTTGTAGGTTTCGGGCTCGTCCATGAGGATGAACCTGGCGTGGTTACCCCCGATACCGCCGGTCCCTCCTACCTCGGGCGTGCCCCAGACGTAGGCCTGAGTGTAGCCTTTGTCGTGGAGCTCCCGTACCCGTTCTTCGGCTACCTGTTTGAGCTCCTCGACCTCGCCGAACATGATGGAGTCGGTCGGGCAGGCCTTGGCGCAGGCCGGTTCGAGGCCGTCGCGCTGGCGGTCGTAGCAGAGGGTGCACTTGAAGGCGCGGCCGTCGTGCGGGACCTGGGTGATGACGCCGTAGGGGCAGGCCGGTACGCAGTAGCCGCAGCCGTTGCATACGTCGGGCTGGATGTAGACGTTGTCGAACTCGTTGCGGATGATGGAGCCCGTAGGGCAAGCCTGCTGGCACGGCGCCGCGACGCAGTGCTTGCACACGTCGCTCATGAAAGCCCAGCGTCCCAGTGCGTCGAGCTCGGCCCCACCGGGCAGCTGCTCCGTCACGTCCTCGGCGAGCGCGACGAGGTCAACATCGCCTGTCAGACGGCGTTTCTTCGGGTTCTCTATAAACGCGACGTGGCGCCAGGTGGTGCCCGAGAGCTGCTTTGTGTTGTCGTAGGAGTCGCCCGTCAGCTCGTAGCCGTCGGCAGGAAGCTGGTTCCACTGCTTGCAGGCGACCTCGCAGGCCTTGCATCCTATACAGACCGTCGTATCGGTCAGGAACCCCGTCGCCACTAGCCCTTCCCTCCTAGCACCCTGCGCCGGATCTCCTCGAGCGGTGCCGCCGGATCGCTACTTACACGAAACATCCTGTGCCCCAGGGCGACGCGCTGGGGGGCGTAGATCCTGTCGACCATCCCCGTGCCCTTGTTGTAGTAGACCCCCGGCCTGAGAACCTTCGCGCTCCTTATCGGCTCGAGGTTCCTGGTGGCCGCCTCGGGATGCTCGACGAGCCAGACCCCGAGGTCCATGAGCTCCTGCTGCATCGTCTCCCTTTGGGATCGCTCGGCCAGGTACGTACCACTAGTCGTATCCTCCGGGGTCGTACGCGTGCCCCTGAAATTCCTCACCCTCGCCTCCTGGACAACGCCAGGTTGAGGAGTCCCCAGGCCGCGCCGAATACCGCGTGGTCTATCACGGGCAGCAGGACCTTCGGCGTCTTCTGGGTCCAGGGCGCTTTGTGGACGCCGCTCAGCGGCAGCCAACTCGACCACCCCGCCCCCCAGGCCAGAACCCCCAACGCCGACCCTACGGAGGCCTCTTCCCCAGAACCGCCCCTCTCCCTGCGCAGCAGGCCGAAGAACATCCCCGTACCGGCACCGTAGGCGAAGTGTGCGAAGACGGTCAGAAGGCGCCGGCCCCACGGCGAGAGGTCCCCGACGAAGCCGAGTTCCTCGACGCGGTCAACGACCTGCATCGGGGCGGTCTCGAAGACCAGCCCGACTCTCGCCCAGGCCTCGCGCAGCCCCGACAGTACGAGCGTGGCCCCGAGTCCGCCGAGCGCCCCCATCAAGGCCCTACCCTTTGCGTTCACACCCCTACACCTTTCCCGCTTCGAGGTTGGCCGTGAAGGCCTTGGCCTCGTGGATGGCGACGTTGGCCTCGAGGGAGACCGGCATCAGGTCATTGACGACGGCGCCGCGTACGAGCCCGTTCGGCCCCCAATGGTAGGGGAGGCCGATGGTGTGGACCTTCCTGCCCTCGAAATCGTAGACCGGGATGCGGTCGGAGATCAGGGCCTTGCAGTGGATCTTGCCGCGGCTCGTCGAGATGGTGACCCAGCCCGTGTTCTGGACGCCCTTCTCCGCGGCCAGCTCGGGGCTGATCTCGCAGAACAGCTCGGGCTGGAGCTCGGAGAGCCAGGGGATCCAACGGCTCATCGCCCCTGAGGTGTGGTGCTCGGTCAGGCGGTAGGTTGTTACGACGTACGGATACCTGGGGTCCTCGGGCGGGTTGTACGGGTTGTCCGTCCTGTCCAGGAGCCTCACCGCCGGGTCGTACTGGACGTTGTCGTAGAGCAGGTTCGGCACCGGCGACTCGACCGGCTCGTAGTGGACCGGGAGCGGGCCGTCGGCAAGGCCCACGGGGGCGAAGAGCCAGCCGAGCCCGTCGCCGTTGACGATGAACGGCCCGTCTCCAGGGATGGCGTCGTCGCCCTTGGCATCGGGGTCGGGTTTGTAATCCGGCCGCTTGGTCGCGGTGAAGTCGGGGATGTCCTGGCCGACCCACTTGTCCTCCTCCTCGTCCCACCAGACGTACTTTTTCTCCTCGGACCAGGGTTTGCCCTCGGGGTCGGCGGAGGCCCGGTTGTAGAGGATGCGGCGGTCTGCGGGCCAGGCCCAGCCCCACTCGTTCGCCGCCGGGGGCTGCTCTGTCCGGGGCTTGCGCCTTCTGGTCTGGTTGACGCCGCCTGAGTAGGCGCCCGAGTAGATCCAACCTCCGCAGGCCGTCGTACCGTCGTCCTCTAGCTCGGTGAAGCCGCCGACCGGCCTGCCGTCGGCCACGGTGTAGCCGCTTATCTCCTTGAGGATGCTCTCGATGTGCGGTTCTTCGCGTTCGCCCTCGGTCGGGTAGTCCCAGGTCATTGCCTTGATGAGCGCGTCGCGCGGCGCTTCTGAGTCCTCGTAGAGCTCTTTGAGCCTGCGCCCCAGATGGAAGACGAACCAGGCGTCGCTCCTGGCATCGCCCGGCGGTTCGACGGCCCTGTCGTGCCACTGCAGCATGCGCTGGGTCTGGGTGAAGGAGCCGTCCTTCTCGGCGACGAGCGCCGAGGGGATGAAGAAGACCTCCGTTGCGCACTCCTCGGGGTTTACGTCGTCCATCTTCCAGGCGGTGGCGGTCTCTATCTCGTAGGCATCGAGGACCACGAGCCAGTCCAGGGTCCTCAAGGCGTCCTGGGCCAGCTGGACGTGTGGCCCGCCGACCGCGAAGTTCTGCCCGAAGACGAAGCAGCCCTTCACGTCCCCGTCCTTCATGTCCACGATCGTCGGGTAGTAGGAGTAGTCGTCCGAGAGGCGCGGGAAGTGGCCGAAGACCTCATCGCCCCTCTCGGGGTCGAAGGCCTCGCCGTACCAGGCCTTGAACAGGCTGGTTATATACTTGGGGAAGTTGTTCCACCACCCCGTGGAGGCCGTCTGGCTCTCCACGTAGTCGTCCCAGGTGTCGTTGTCCAGGTTCACATCGGGCATCGGCAGGTAGCCGGGGAGGATGTTGTAGAGGGTCGCTATGTCCGTCGAGCCCTGAATCGTTGCGTGCCCGCGCAGGGCCATGATCCCGCCGCCGGGCCGGCCTATGTTGCCCAGGAGGAGCTGCAATATGGCGGCGGTGCGGATGATCTGGACACCCTTGGAGTGCTGGGTCCAACCGACAGCGTAGCAGAGCGAAGTCGTCCTCTCGGGCGTGGAGTTCTCGCAGATGGTCTCGGCGACCTTCAAGAACGCCTCCCGCGGCGTGCCGCAGACCCTCTCGACCATCTCCGGCGTGTATTTGGCGAAGTGGCGCTTGAGGAGTTGAAAGACGCAGCGCTCGTGCTCGAGGGTCGGGTCGGTCGGGCGCGGCTCGTTCTCGTTCGGCGCCGACTCCCCGCCGGTGCTCTCGCCGACGAGGCGGCCCTGACTCCCGCCGACGGAGGCGTAGTCTATGGGCGTGCCCTCGTAGCGCCAGCTCGATGGGTCGTACTGCCTACTCTCCTCGTCCCAGCCGGAGAACAGGCCAGAGGCGTCAGCGTCCTCGAACTCCTCGGTGACGAGGGTTGCGGCGTTGGTGTAGTGGACGACGTAGTCCCTGAAGTACCGCTCGTTCTGGATGACGTAGTTGATGAGCCCGCCCAGAAACGCTATGTCAGTGCCCGGCCTTATGGGGGCGTAGATGTCGCACATCGCCGAGGTGCGCGTGAAGCGCGGGTCGACATGAATGAGCTTCGCGCCCTTCTTCTTGGCGATCATCGGGTGCCTGAAGCCGACCGGGTGGGCCTCGGCCATGTTGGAGCCTTCGATCAGGACGCAGTCTGAGTTTTGCAGGTCCTGCAAGGTGGTGGTAGCTCCGCCCCTACCGTACGTGATGCCCAGACCGGGCACCGTGGAGCTGTGTCATATCCGCGCCTGGTTGGTAATCCGCACGAACCCCAAAGAGTGGAAGAGCTTAGTTATGAGGTAGTTCTCCTCGTTGTCTATCGTGGCCCCGCCAATGGAGGCGACCGCCGTCGAGCGATTGACCTTCTTGCCTTCCGCGTCCTTCTCTTGCCAGTTCTCGTCGCGCGTCTTCTTGACCCTCTCGGCGATCATGTCGAGCGCCTCTTCGAGGGTGAGGTCCTCCCACTCCACCGAGTAGGGCCTGCGATAGCGGACCTTCGTCCAGCGGTAAGGCGAGACGTGCAGCCCGAAGCCCGCAGACCCCTTGGGACAGAGGGTGCCGGCGTTTATGGGGCTGTCGGGGTTGCCCTCTATGTCGATGATGCGTCCGTCCCGATGGTAGACGAGCGTCGAGCAGCCCACGGCGCAATAGGGGCACACGCTCACCGACTTCTTCACGCCCTCATCAAAGATGCGCGAGCGGATGTTGCCGGTAGCAGGGCTTAAAGGGTGCTCGACCGTAGTGCCAACGTGTTTCCTGAGCTTCTTCCAGAGACCGTCTTTCTCCGTGAGCTTGAAGAGCATACTGACCCCTTCTACGCCAAGAATGTGATTGTCCGGGTTCCCCCTCCCTGATTCTAACCTCATTCACGCCCTCACGAAACTACGAGCCAACCCGCCGCGCGGTTGTGTCGGCGACCCTTACATGTAGGCCAATTCTTGCGCCAGTACGCAATATCTGGTACTTTGCCGGGAGTGGGTTTTCGGGGGAAAGGAGCTCGCCTGGACATCTGAGATGCGCCCCCACGCCGACAAAGGTAAGTTTGGCGGCGCGGTCGAGGGGGAACAGGAATTAATTGCATGTGATCGTCTCCGGCTAGAGGGAAAGGAGAGGTTTCAGCCTATGGCTGACAACAGGGTAGTGGTCTACAAAGGCCCCGGCGAGGTAGCAGTAGAGGACATCGAGTACCCGAAGCTCGATGTCCCTGAAGAGGTTGCGAGCGCGATGGGGATGACCGTTGAAGCCCCGCACGCCGTCATCCTAAGGATCGTCGCCACCAACATCTGCGGCTCGGACCAGCACATGGTGCGCGGACGGACGACGGCCCCCGTAGGGCAGACTCTGGGGCATGAGATCACGGGCGAGGTTGTGGAGAAGGGCAACGACGTACAGTTCATCAACGAAGGCGACATCTGCTCGGTGCCTTTCAACATCGCCTGCGGACGTTGTAGGAACTGCAACGAAGGCAAGACCGGCGTGTGCCTGAACGTAAACCCGGCCCGTGCGGGATCTGCTTATGGCTACGTGGACATGGGCGGCTGGACCGGGGGGCAGGCCGAGTACGTCATGGTGCCTTTCGCGGACTTCAATTTGCTCAAGTTCCCCGATAGGGATCAGGCGCTGGAGAAGATCCTAGACCTCACCATGCTCTCGGACATCTTCCCCACCGGCTACCACGGAGCCTACACGGCCCAGGTAACGACAGGCTCCACGGTCTACGTCGCCGGCGCCGGGCCCGTAGGGCTTGCGGCGGCATACTCGGCGCAGCTACTCGGCGCTGCCGTCGTCATCGTCGGTGACCTGATCGACGATAGGCTCGCGCAGGCGCGTTCCTTCGGGTGCGAGACCGTCCACGTCGCTAAGGACGTGGAGCTACATGACCAGATCGCCGAGATCCTCGGAGTTCCCGAGGTGGACTGCGCAATAGACGCTGTCGGCTTCGAGGCGTCGGCACACGGTCCGGACGCCATGGAGGCTCCGGCCACCGTGCTAAACGCCGTGCAGAGCGTCACGCGGGCCGGCGGCGCGCTCGGCATTCCTGGCCTGTACGTTACCGGCGACCCCGGCGCTTCCGACCCGGACGCCCAGGAGGGTACGCTCAAGATCAGCTTCGGTCTCGGTTGGGCCAAGAGCCACGCCTTCTTCACCGGACAGTGCCCGGTCAAGAAGTACAATCGCGGCCTGATGATGAGCATCCTGCACGACAAGGCCCACATCGCCGACGCCGTCAACGCCACGGTCGTCACCCTTGATGAAGCCCCCGAAGGCTACAAGGACTTCGACCAGGGCGCGGCCAAGAAGTACGTCCTCAACCCGAACGGCTACATCAACGCGTAGTTGCCGCGAAGAACGAGGGCGGTGTCGAGGGGCCGGAGAAATCCGGCCCCTCTCTTTTATGTTCTATAGAACGTGAAGCTATACTCTTGTCGCGAGCGATCCGAAAAGGTTGTGGGATGGAGACGGTCAAGAGTCGTGCAGAACAGAGGGTTCTCCTTCGCAACATAAGTTGGGAAACCTATGAGCGGTTGCTCCATGAGCGAGGAGACAGCAGGGTACCGCGGTTAGCCTACGACCGGGGAGACTTGGAGATCATGAGCCCTTCTTCGGAGCACGAGAGTGTAGCTTACTTCGTCGCGCTGCTCGTCGCGGTGCTCG
>Ga0126307_10000448_pt1 | contig 26378 bp, 33 predicted proteins | sample Plot28_FD_89955 | JGI IMG/M metagenome (GOLD analysis project Ga0126307, IMG submission 89955) | Serpentine soil microbial communities from UC McLaughlin Reserve, CA, USA - Plot28 | ecosystem: Environmental > Terrestrial > Soil > Grasslands | place: USA: UC McLaughlin Reserve, Lake County... | reverse complement strand
GAAACGGTTTGGAAAATCGGGATGAGTCCCGAAATAGGGTTTGCGAAGGCGAACAAGAGGGGTCGAAAGGGCTCCGAACGGCTGCTCCTTGCCGCCGCAGAAGCCCGGTGGAGATGCCTTCAGCTATTATCCAAACTGTTTCTCCACGCACTCCGGTGAATAGAGGGCTCTTTGAGGTTCGTTAGAGCCACCCGCGGCGCTTGAAGACCAGATACAGAGTCACTGAGACCATCAGCATGAGCACCATTGCAAACGGGTAGCCTAAAGTCCAGTGCAGCTCCGGCATGTAGTCAAAGTTCATGCCGTAGACAGTCCCTATGAGGGTAGGAGCAAACAGGATCGCGGCCCAGGCGCTGATCTTCTTCACCTGGTCGTTCTGGGCTATGCTCGCTTCTGTTAGGTTCTTTGCCTCCTCGTTCTGTGAGAGGCCCACCAGCGTCAGGTTCACGCTCAAGATGTTCTGCAGCATCTGGCGGAAGCCCTCCACCCGCTCGGTGATCCTCAACGCGTGGTCCTGCACGACGTGCAGGTGCCTCTGCAACTCGGCGTCCACCTCGAACCCCTCCGCACCGCCTAAAAGTCGATCTAGGATGCCAGGCAGCGGCTCCGTAGCTCTCTGGAACTCGATCACTTCGCGAGATAGCTCATATATGCGCCGCGAGACGCCCGCGTTGCCCGAGAAGACCTCGGTCTCTATCTCGTCTATGTCATTCTGCAAGCCCGCCACCACGGGAGCGTAGCCGCCAACCACCCGCTCGAGGATCGCGTAGAGGATCGCTTCCGGTCCCTGCCCAGGCAGCACCGGGTCCCCCTCCAAGCGCTCCCGCACCGCGGCCACGGCCGCTGGCTCGCCGCGGAGCACCGTCACGACGAAGTTCTTCCCCACGAAGGCGTCGACCTCGCCGAACTCTACCGTCTCGCTCTCATCGAGGTAGCGAGCGGCCTTTAAGACCAGAAAGAGTGTGCTGTCGTAGCGCTCCAGCTTGGTACGCAAGGGGGCCTTGATGGGATCCTCTACGGACAACGGATGCAATCCGAACTCCCTGGCCACAGGGCCGAACTCTTCTTCGGTGGGCTTGTAGAGCCCGATCCAAGCCACCCCACGGCGCTGGCGCACGGCTTCGTAGGTCTCCTGCAAGGAGACGGGCTCCTCGGCCCTGCGCCCGTCCACATAGACGGCGTTGCCCACGATCATGGGCCCATCATACGCTTGTCTGGACGCGGTAAGGGACCTCTCTAGGAATGTTGGAACGAAAATGTGTGCAGAGTGTGCAGATCCTCTATCGAACTTCCGACTTGTTTGACTCTGCTCAGGAGCTCGGTGGTCTCTAGAGCCGCTAGGATTTTAGGGTGCCGATTATACAGGGATCGCTCGCGAATTTCCTGCCGCCCGGTAGAGGTGGGTTGGCTTGTTCTAAGCTTGCGTCCCGCCGGTGCCCGGCGCGGAGTGACTCAAAAGAGGTGTGGGAGCACAAGCCCGAAGTCGGAATGTCCTTCGCGCGAGCCGATGGTGAAGGTCTCCCCGAAACGGAGGTGCGTGCGCTCATGACTAAGATCTAGATCGGGGTCGATCCCCACAAAGGTTCGGGTGCCGTCGCCGCGCTCGACGAAGCCAAAGGCGAGCTCCTCGAGCGTGCCAGCTTCCTCGGCGCGATAGCGATATTGGCTGCGCTCTCTGGTTGACGCGTAACCCCCGAGCTTCAGACACCACTCTGACACCACCGGGAACGCAATACCGTAGAACCTAGGGCAGCTACTTGGAGTACCGCCGAGCATGTTGCTTCGCATTCGTCAGCGCGGGTGCACGGATTACGTCCGTGACTTTCGTCATAAGGAACTCAGGAGGCTCATCACTACCGGGCTTGCAGTCGCTCCAATACACTCGTGAAGAAGAAGCGAGCAGAGGAGATGCGATGTCCTCGACATCGGTAGAACGAGAGAGATATTCGAAGGTGCCCACCTACCCCGACTTGGTCGGCAAGGTGGCCGTGGTCACGGGTGGATCGGGCGGGATCGGAGCGGCCACCAGTCGGCTACTCGCCGCTAACGGCGTGAAGGTCGCGGTCAACGGCCGCGACGAGGCCAAAATCGGTGTCGTGGTCGACGCGGTACGATCTGCGGGCGGAGAGGCGCTTGAGGTTGCGGCAGACTGCACCAACCTCGCCGCGGTCGAGCGGATGCGCGAGCAAACGGAGGAAGTGCTTGGCCCGGTAGGCATTGTGGCCGCATTCGCGGGCGGTGGGAGGGCACGCCCCGGGCCGCTCGCGCAGACTACCGAGGAAGAGTGGCGCTCTACCGTGGACGCCAACCTCACCGCCACCTTCCTCACCCTAAAGAGCTTCCTGCCTGGCATGATCGAGCGCGGAGGCGGCTCGATCGTGACCATGGCCTCAAGCGCGGCCCGCTTCCCGACTGGTGCGCCGGCCCCCTACGCCGCCGCCAAGGCGGGCGTGATCTTGCTCAGCAGCCAGGTCGCGGACGAGGTCGGCAACCATAACGTCCGCGTCAACTGCCTGGCCCCTCACACGGTGCTCGTCGAGCGCACGCGGCGCTTCATGCCAGAAGAACATCAGCGACGGATTGCGGCAGAGATACCATTGGGACGGCTGGGGACCCCCGAGGACGTGGCGCTGGCCACCCTCTTTCTGGCCTCCGAGAGCTCCTCCTGGATAACAGGCGTAACGCTCGACGTTGCGGGGGGCAAGGTCACGAACTGAAGGGAGGCTCGCGAGAGACTAAACGGATCGAGTTGGCGCGACCGCTGACGGTGGCCCATGATGGTCGGCAGCCGCCGTTCGGCGCGGCTGGAATAATCGGCCATTACCGACAAACACAAGAAGGAAACACATGTTGAGCAAAGGCGACATCCATACCACGCCTCTAGGGACAACCTCATGACCTCCTCGTTTCGCGAGCCCGGGGCACTGAGCGGTACACTTGCCGGCGTCAGCTTCGTCAGTGGCGTGGCCGGGGCGATGACTTTGGCCGACGCCCCCTACCCGCGGCCGGGCTCGGAGCCAGCGGAAATCCGCCGCTACTTCAAGGGAAACCCTGGCGCGGCCAGGCTTAGTGTGATCGGCCAGTTGATCTCAGCCGCATCGCTGGCACGGTTCACCGTGTCGGTGGCGAGGCTAGCAGGGCGCTCGGGGCGGGGTTCGCGAGGGCTGCAGGCAGCGGCGCTCGCTGGGGGCGGACTCGCCGCAGCTTCGCTGGCGACCTCGGCGCTGCTGAGTACGGCGCTTACCGGTCGGCGGGGTGAGCAAGATGCTAGCGCCGTCGCGCTGCACAAGCTAATGTTCGCAGCCGGTGGGCCGGGGCACGGCGTCGGATTTGGGGTGTTGGTCGGAGCCCTCGGACTGGCCGGTCTTCGCACCGGAGAGCTGCCCAGGCCGCTTGCGCTAGCCGGGCTGGCTTCTGCGGCCGCTGGCTTGCTGTCGCCGCTCTACTTCGCCTGGGAGCCCGCGGCGTGGTTCATCCCGGCCGGGAGGTTCTCGGGGTTGATAGTGGGCGGCATCGCCGGAGTCCGACTTGCTCGCCGATCGGGCTGATGCCCGCCAAGCAATCTTCGGGACCTCCACTCGGGTCCCGGCGTCATTAGAACAAGGAAGGGGATATGGGCCAGGTAATCGGCAACGAGGAGCTTCCCAACAACGGGAGCGTGCACAAGTTCGAGGGCTACCAATACGGCGACGTAGATGTCTCGTTCTTCCTTTCGGACACGGCCCCCGGTAAGGGACCGGATCTGCACAAGCACCCCTACGACGAAGTATTCGTGGTGCAAGAGGGCGAGCTCACCTTCACGGTGGGAGACGAGGCCATCGAGGCCACCGGCGGCCGGATCGTGATCGCCCCGGCCGGCGAGCCACACAAGTTCGTCAACTCCGGTACCGGACAGGCCAGGCACATCGACATCCATACCAGCCGTCGAATGATCACCGATTGGCTTGAAGACGAACAAACAGGGAAACAGAAACCGGTGCCGTACGTTGATGACGTCTGATGGAGCATGGGTACCCACGGCACGTGCTACGTATTGCGGCGGTTGGCTGGCCACATCTGGTGAAGCGCGGCGTCGAGGCATGTTGATACCACTCTGATATCACCGGGAACGCAATACGGGGCAATACAGGCTAGGAACGCGGTTTTTGCAACCCCGTGCACGCCCCTGCAACGCATGAGTGATCACTCGTAGCTGGAGCAGGGGTCAGCGGTTCGAGTCCGCTCGTTGGCTCTCCTCTTCGCGTGTGTAAGCCCAATACGCACGCAGGTTACAACTCGGGACGGTGAGTTGGGAACTTCTTGCTACCACTTGTTCCTTGAACGGAGTCGTTTCCCGTAGAAACCTTGGGCAACGCCGTTTTTCGTTACGTTTCGTCGGCACTCTCGGAAGGCGTCACCTCGAAACAGCAGCGGGGCTCGATTTCGCGGTCGCAGTGCTCGCGCACTGGCGCGGCAGCGAGTACCGAGATCAGGGTCTCAGCCATGCGGCACACCTCGGGGTGGTCAGGCGTCACCGCGACCAGCGGGCAACTGTAGCCGCGGATGAGGAAACCCCCGTCGTGCTCTTCGAGCTCGGCGAGACCTCCCAGATCGTTTAGCGCGGCGACTGCCTCCTCGATTCGAGCCCGCACCCCTCCGTCCGGTACCTTCCGCCCCTCCGCTATGCGGCGTCCCACCTCCCTGAGCAGCTCCTCCGACCCTTCTGGTCCTGGTCCCTCGGCTAGAACTTCGAGCAGCTGGCCGAGAACGGGTTCGTAGGCCTTGGGGAACAGAGCCTCGCCCTCCGGGGTCAACCGGTAGACGTAGGCTGGCTTGCCACCGCCGCTGGACGAGCGGACCGAGCCCTGCTGAGTGACGAGGCCGTCTCGCTCGAGCGTGGAGAGGTGCGCCCTGACACCGTTGTTGGTGAGGCCCACCTCGGCGGCCAGCTCGTCGACGGTCAGGCCTCTCCGCCTTAGTAACGTGACCATCCTCCCGCGCGTACTCCCGAAGAACTTCCGATCCAAACTCGTCGTCATGTCGCCTTTCTCCTAACTGTTGCCGCTCCCGCTGTAGCAAGTCCGCATTGATTATTCAAATATATCAAATAAATACTTGACATACATCGTTGATCCGGGTATTGTGCCATCAGAGGATGGAGCAAGTGTTCGGCCCCGAGAGAGGAGAGTGATGGAGAGCAAAGCCAAGGTGATGGGGCACCCGATACACCCGATTCTGGTTCCTTTTCCCATCGGTTTGCTGACGGCTTCGGTCGGCTTCGACGTCGTCCACCTCGTCACCGGCGGCGCGAGGTGGGCGGAGATCTCCTTCTGGATGATAGTCGTAGGTGTCGTAGGGGGGCTTCTGGCGGCGGCGTTCGGCCTGATCGACTGGCTCGCGATACCTTCAGGTACGCGCGCGAAGGCGATCGGGCTGGCGCATGGGTTGAGCAACGTGCTCATGGTGGCGCTCTTCGCCTCGAGTTGGTTGCTGCGCGCAGGCGCGCCCGGGGATCCTGGGGTCTTGCCCATCGTCCTTTCCTTCTTGGGTGTGGGCCTCGCATCACTCGGAGGCTACCTCGGGGGCGAGCTGGTCTTCCGGATGGGCATAGGGGTGGCGGAAGGGGCGAACCCAAACGCTTCGGGCTCGTCCTCCGGACGTGCGCCTGGGAGAGGATCGAGGGGCGTTCGGGAGGGGTGAGGGGTGTTCCGATTGTGAGCACGACCGACGAATGGGCGCAAACGCGAGAAGGAGGATGCTCATGGGCGAACGAACGAAGATAACCGCTCTCACCAACGGACCATACCTGGTACAAGGTCCGATCGTGCTGCTCGACGCCGACGGTAGCGAGTTTCTTACCGAGCGTGCGACCGTCCGCTATGTCGCTGCGGGGGATCTACGAACAAGCCGTTCTGCGACGGAACCCATTCGAGGGCCGTTCGAGCAGAGCAGGGAGTGAGGTCATGATCGCGCCGATCACCCGACGGGTTGCCGGGGCAAACCTCCCGACCCGTTACGGCACTTTCGAGGTGTTCGTGTACGACACCCCCGAGCGCGAGGAGCACGTGGCCCTAACCCTTGGAGCGATCGACGATGGCGAGCCGGTCCTGGTCCGCGCTCACTCGGAGTGTTTGACGGGCGACGTCTTGGGGTCGTCTCGCTGCGACTGCGGGGAACAGTTGGACGAAAGCCTGCGCCTCTTGCGAGAGGAGGGACGCGGCGTGTTCCTCTATCTCAGGCAGGAGGGTCGTGGGATCGGCCTTGCCAACAAGATCTCCGCCTACGCGCTCCAGGAGCGGGGCCTCGACACGGTCGAGGCGAACCTCGCCCTGGGGTTGCCGGAGGACGTGCGAGACTACCGAGTGGCAGCCGAGATGCTGCGCGACCTCGGCGTGAGAAGGGCCCGCTTGCTGACCAACAACCCTGCAAAGATCGAAGGCCTGGAACGTTACGGCTTGGAGGTCGTGGAGCGCGTGGCGCTTCGGATCTCTCCGAACCCCTCGAATGTCGGCTATCTCAGAACGAAGCGGGAGAAGATGGGACACCTCTTCCCGCCGGCCGTGCTCCCCGAAGTCGCGTGGCAGGGATCGGCATAATGAAAATGCCGAGAGACGTGGACGCCACGGAGACTCTTCCATTAGCCCGACCGTTTGTCACCCTGAGCTACGCCCAGACGCTCGACGGACGCTTGGCCACCTCGAACGGCAACTCGCAATGGATAAGCGCCCCGGAGTCGCTGCGCTTTTCTCATGAGCTACGCTCCGAGCACGACGCGATCTTGGTCGGCGCCGGCACGGTCCGCTCGGACGATCCGCGCCTGACGGTCCGTCACTCCCCAGGCCGTGACCCGCATCGGGTCGTCGTCGATAGCGCCCTGGGCACGCCGCCCACCGCCGCCGTACTCGCGAACGGAGCGGCGCCCGGCACCGTGCTCGCCGTGACCGACAGCGCGCCCGCCGCAAAGCGCGAAAGGGTGCGCGCCCTCGGCGCCACCGTTGTGTGCTTGCCGACCGACGCCGGCGGACGCGTAGATCTTGTCGCCCTGTTGACAGTATTGCGCCAGCTGGGCGTTGGCTCGGTGCTGGTGGAAGGAGGGGCGCAGATGATCACCGCGCTTCTAAAAGCCCGGCAGATCGACCGACTAGTCGTCTGCGTAGCTCCCAAGATCCTCGGGGCCGGTATCGAGGCCGTAGGCGATCTTGGAATCCGCGAGCTCGCCCGATCCCTGATCGTCACCGATACGTCGGTCACCCCTTACGGCGAAGACCTTGTCGTAGACGGCCGGGTCGAGTATCCGGGCGTCCCGCCGAAGAGCGTCGAAACCCAGGAGGACCTCGGATGCGTTACGGCATCGTGACCGCCAACCTAGGCGAGAACGCCGATCCGCGAGTGGCGGTCAGTCTGGCCCGGGCGGCCGAGGCTGCCGGCTGGCAAGCCTTCTTCGTGTGGGACCACCTCGGCTTCGTCTCGGGCGCGCCATCCGGAGACCCTTGGGTAATCTTGTCCGCCGTCGCGGCCTCCACCACGCGCCTCAAGCTCGGACTTTCCCTCACCCCGCTGGCGCGCCGCCGCCCGCACGTCGTGGCCAACGCTCTGGCGAGCCTGGATCTCCTCAGCGGTGGGCGCGCGATCTTCGGAGCCGGACTGGGGGGTGTGCCGGAGGAGTTCACCGCCTTCGGCGAGCCGGGCGACGCGGGGCGGCGTGCCGCGATGCTAGACGAGGGGCTCAAGATATTGGATGGGCTCTGGTCGGGCGAGACGGTTACTCACCGCGGAAAGCACTACGCCGTCGAGGGGGTCTCCCTGGCGCCGCATCCGCTCCAGCGTCCTCGCATCCCGATCTGGATCGGCGGCGAGAGCCCTCCGGCCCTGCGTCGTGCCGCCCGCTGGGACGGATGGCTCGCGCCCGCAACTAGCCACGACGGCACCGCGACCATGGCCAAGAGCCCCGGGCGCATCGCCGAGATGGTGGCCGAGATCGGGCGGAACCGGACTACGGATACTCCCTTCGAGGTGGCAGTAGACGGATACTCGGAGCCCGCCGATTCCGCGTTGCCGCACGCTTACGAGGCGGCCGGAGCGACCTGGTGGCTGGAGAGCATCCACGACGTGCGGGGGCGGCCCGATGAAATGTTGGAACGGATAAAGGCAGGTCCCCCAGGGAGGGGATAAGGAGCTCGAACCATGCACGGGGATTACTCGGATGGGGTTCGCCAGGTACGTAAAGGGAGAATGAGATGCGCGCCATAGCCAAAGAGGATTTCGGCGAACCGATAGCCCTGATGGACTTGCCGGCCCCGGAAATCGGGGTGGGCGAGGTCTTGATCCGGGTCCAGGCCGCCGGGGTCAACCCCTTCGACTGGAAGGTCGCGGACGGAGCGCTCAAGGATGACATGGAGCACCGCTTCCCCCTGATCCCAGGCTTCGACGCCGCCGGGGTGGTCGAGCGGGTCGGCGCTAACGTTAGGGAACTTGCCCAAGGCGACGACGTGTACGGGTACCTGTTCAAACCGGTAGTAGGAGGTGGTACCTACGCCGAGTACGTTAGCGCCCCCGCTAACATCGTCGCCAAGAAGCCGGAGACGGTTGGCTTTGCCGAGGCGGCGGCCCTACCCACGCCGGGGCTCACCGCCATGGATCTCGTGGACGCGGTGGACCTCGGGGAGGGGGAGACCGTTCTGGTCGTTGGGGCCACGGGCGGGGTAGGCTCTTACGCGGTCCAACTGGCTGCCCGGCGCGGCGCCCGCGTCATCGCCACCGCGCGCCGGGCAAACGAAGCTTTCGTGCGGGAGCTAGGAGCGGCGGAGACGCTCGACCACACCAGGGAGGATCTCGCCGGGTCCGTCCTGGTCGCCCACCCCGACGGGATAGAGGCGATCATCGATGTGGTTAGCGCTCCCGACATGCTCAGCCGCCTGGCTCGGCTCCTCAAGAAAGGCGGGCGACTCGCGTCGTCTGTGTACGCCGCCGACACGGAGAGCCTCGCAGAGCGCGGCATCGATGCAACGAACGTCGGCATGCAGCCCGATGCCCGAAGGCTCGAGGAGCTCTCATGGAGGGTCGACGCCGGGGAGATATCAGTGAGCCTCAAGCACACCTTTCCGCTAGAGCGCGCACCCGAGGCGCTGGAAGAAAGCAGGACCGGGCACGTACGCGGAAAGATCGTACTCCTCGTCTAATAAGGGGCGATGAAATCTGCTTCGAGGAAGTTCGGCGTACTGGTAGGAGTAGAGAGAAGCCTGTAAATCGATCCTTCTTGAGAAGGGAAACTAGGAAGATGATCTTAGATGACAATCGCATGCCGCGGGTGGAGACTGCTCCAGGTACGGAATCCCGGTTCGCCGCGCGAGCAAAGCAGGTTTGCGCCGGAACGACATGGGAGATTGGACTCGCGCCGCTCCCGACCTCTAGCCGCACCAGTGGAGCTGGAACAGCGCGTTTATCGCTATCGGGCTCGCCCATTTCGACACCCGTCGCGCCGCGCGGGAGCTTCTCGCCCTCTTCGAGCACCAGTGGAGAACCGGGAAGGTGCCCCACATAGTATTCAACACCGGGGCTCCCCCGGAGAGCTACTTCCCAGGTCCGGAACACTGGGCCTGCGCTGCGCCCTCCCCAGACGCCCCGCCCGCACCGCCCTACACCAGCTGTCTTTGTCAGCCCCCGGTTCACGCCATTGCCGCCCTACGCCTCTGGGAGGTGGCCGAGGGAAGCGGGGGAGGGGAGGCCCAAGAAGCGCGCGCTTTCCTACGGCAGATCTACCCCAAGCTCCTCCTGTGGCACCGCTACCTCATGACCCACAGGGACCCAGAGGGATCCGGGTTGGTCACCATCTACCACCCGTGGGATAGCGGTACCGATAACTCCCCCCGCTGGGATGAGCCCCTCTCGAACGTCCACGTCGGCAATCTACCACCCTATCCTCGGTACGACCTCAAGTACGTTGCGAACCCTTCCGAGAGGCCGACTGGCGCAGACTACGACCGCTACCTTTGGCTGGTGAAACTGATCAAGAAGGCCGGCTGCAACGAGAGGGATATCTACCGCTCCCATCCGTTCTTGGTCAAAGATGCCCTCTTCAGCGCGATCTTGGTGGCGGCGAACGAAGCCCTGCTAGAGATTGCCGCATTTGTCGGGGCGGGACGTGGGGACCACGTCTTGATCACCAACTGGGTCGCCCGCGGACATCGGGGCTAAATGGCATGTGGGACCACGAACTCGGCCTGTCACTCGATTACGATTTGCGGACCAGAAGGCCGTTGCGGGCGCGCACCGTGGCGGGATTCGCTCCGCTGATAGCAGGGCGGCAGGACCCCGGACGGCTCGAAGCCCTTATCACCACGCTAGATTCGCCCGCGTTTCTCGGGCATCCCTGGTTGCGTTGGTCCGTGCCGCCGAGCACGAGCCCCTTCGACCAAGGGTTCGACCGGCGCAGCTACTGGCTGGGACTTACTTGGCCGGTGGTCAACTGGCTCTTGTGGTGGTCACTCCTTAGAGCCGGAGAATCGCGGCGGGCCGAGCACCTACGACGGGCATCTCTACAGCAGATCGCGAGCAGCGGTTTCGGCGAGTATTTCGATCCCTTTGTCGGAGAGTTCCTTGGCGCGGCCGATCAGTCTTGGACCGCTGCGGTTACCCTGGACTGGTTGGCAAACGAACCCCGCCAAGAAGAGAGAAAGGTGGCGTAGAAAGGGCCCGAAGGAGCGAGTCACGCGACCTCAGCGATGCTTTTTCGGCAGCCGAATCCGAGCCGGACGGTATGCCAAGGGCGAGAGAAATCTTGACCACCTTCTGACTGTCGTGTCTCTGGACTATACGTTGCGGACTCTTTCGGCCACCGTGCGCGCAGATCAAGAGATTGTCCAGCCGGCTGCTGATGCTTCCTACAGTAAGGCCACTGTATGTGTGTCCTCTAGTTGCCGCCTGCGGTGCGTTCTGAGGGCTTCTACGGTACTCTGGGACAAGTCTACAGTGCGGCGGCTGGCATTCTTCGGCGCTGAGAACACCAGGCGTTGGCGAAGGGTCAAGAAGAATCCTAGGCTAAGAGGGCTTGGTAGGCAGCCAGGGAGATGTCCTGAATAGTCTCTATGGCCTCCTGTTGCGCAGCACCTTCGCAGAAGACGACAATGTAGTACTCCTGACCTATGTCGCCGCTCTTCTCAGGGAAGACTATCCCGGCGTCTGAGAAGGTGCTCTCGTAGGATCCGATCTTGTGGGAGACGCGGGTTCCCTCGGGTAGGGGCTGAGGCAAGCGCTCCTCGAAGGATGTATTCGTCATGAGCTCGAGCATCTCAGCCGAGAGTTGTGAGCTGGTGTAGGAGGGATCGGCGACCTTTTTCAGCACTCGTAAGATATCGTTCGGGGTTGTGGTGTTGATGGGGTTCCAGTAGCGTGTGGAGTCTGCGCCGATTCGGTCGAGCTCTGCCTCTATCCTCGTCTCCCCGAGGTGGCGGTTGAGCATAAGCTCTGCGGTGTTGTCGCTCTCTTTGATCATGAACCTTGCGCACTCGCGTAGGGTCATGGTGTAGCCGACCGGGTACTTGTTGGGGTATTTGGCGAGCACCCCAGTGCCGTAGGCCCAGACATCCGAGGAGCGCATGGTGATTTTATCGTCCAGGCTTAGCTCACTCTGGGAAGCCGCCTTGTAGAGTGTGAGCAGAGCGTACAGCTTGCTAAGGCTCGCAGCCACGAAGCGCTGATCAGCGTTAAGCGAAGCCGTCTCGCCAGAATAGGGGTCGAAGACCACCACCCCATAAGTACCTGCGCGAGATTTGGAAATGCCCAGGAGCTCTGAATGCAGCTCCTCCAAGGCTTGGGTTCGTTCGGGTGCGGGAGGTTGCGGTGGTTTCGCAGAGGTTGGGCGATCCACGCTCGCTATCGCTGTAGTCTTGGCCGATCGCTCGGAGTCCCGCAGAGAGTAACTAGCTACAAATAGGCACAACAGAAGGCCAAATATCAGCAGCGTCCAACTTCTGCGTCTCCGCCGACGCCTCTGGTGCCTCGCGTGCCGACGCGCTCTGTGCCACTCAGAGCGCTCGTACGATCTCCTCGCTGGTAGCGTCATGCCTGGTGCGCACTTTAGCAGGAACGATTAGCCTGAGTAATTGCAAGAACTGCGTAATCGACCCGTTCTTCTGTTAGTCAGGAACGGGAACCGCATTATGGGACACTGATCAGCCGACGGTCCACTGGAGACCGAACGTTTGCGACTGAACAATCGACGCGTGATCCTCCGGCTTCGTGACTCTACGTTTCGCATCTAACAGAGGATTCAGCTCCCCGAGCGTGCGTCGACGGTTGGCAGGTGCCTATACTGCCGAGTTGGTGCACCGTACGATCGAGACCCCACGGATCGAGTAAAAGGGTAGAGCATGAGCTCTAAGGGCGACCTCTCAGAAGATGCCAAGCTCCGGGCCAAGAACGCCGCCAACGACGCGCGACCGTGGATGGAACGGCTCGCGCGTTTGGGATACGCGACCGAAGGTGCAATGTACACGCTCATCGGCCTGCTCGCGGCGGGCGTGGCGTTCGGCACCGGCGGCCGCGCCACCGGGCAGCGCGGTGCTTTGGAAATCGTTGCAGGAAGCCCCTTCGGCGACGTCTTGGTAGGTTTGCTCGCGCTCGGCCTCCTGGGATACGCCCTCTGGCGCGGTGTCCAGGCGATTGCGGATCCTGACGGGGAGGGCACCGAAGTGAAGGCCCTCGGCAAGCGGATCGGGTACGGTGTGAGCGCCTTGGTTTATGCGGGACTCGCGTTCAGCGCTGGGGGATTAATCCTCGGGTCGGCCAGTGGAGGGGGTAAGACACCTGATGACTGGACGGCATTGCTGTTGTCCTGGCCCTTGGGTCAAGTCTTGGTCGCCGGTGTTGGCATAGCCGTGGCATGTGTGGGGTTGCGTGAGCTCTATCAAGCTTACAAGACAGGGTTCCTCGCGTACCTCAAGCTCGACGAGATGGGGGAGAGGGTAAGGAAGTGGACCGAGCGCTGGGGGCGACTCGGGATAGCCGCGCGTGGGATCGTCTTCGGAGTCGTCGGGACATTCCTTATCCGCGCGGCACTCGAGTACGATCCACAAGAAACTCGGGGCCTTGGGGGAGCACTGCAAACACTCGCCGAGCAACCTTCGGGACCGTGGTTGCTTGGTGCTGTGGCGCTCGGATTGATCGCCTACGGGGTGTTTATGCTCTCGGTGGCACGCTACCGTCACATAAACACGAGCTCAGTTCAGTAGCGCAGGCTATTGCGTGCGATCGAAACCACACGCTGTTGATGCCAGGTTCTGGTGGCTTGGAGTAGCTTACACATCAGCGCGTTTATACTTCCGGAATGAATAACGCGCCGCGTTTGCCTCCGTGGTGAAAGAGTAAGTGTCGAGGCGCCCCCTAACTCAGATGCGGATCTCGCCTTGCAACCGGGCTTCGTCGTGTACCTGCCGATCTATCAAGAGGGCGAGCCGCTGAGAAACACTGCCGAGCGTCGCCGTGCCCTTCAAGGATTCGTCGTAGGCTCCTTCATAAACGACAAGTTACTCGTCGGGATCTTCGAGGGCTCCTTCGACCCCGCCATAGACATCGAGGTCTACGACGGCGCAAACGTGCGGTCGGATCCACTCCTCTACGACAACGACGGCATAAAGCGAGCCGGGGAAAAGCGGGGCGATGCCCTGCTGGCCAAGAATGGGCGGCTCGAGACGGCCGGACGCGAGTGGAGCCTGTATTTCGCAACGCTGCCCAGATTCGAGAAAGCAACAGAAAGCAACCTGCCGCTCTTCGTGCTTGCTAGCGGCACCATCGTGAGTCTCTTGCTCTTCGGGATCACCTCGATGCTCGTGCGCAGCCGCACCCTGGCCGAGCACGCGAGCAAGGATCTCGAGAAAGTCAACAAGGAACTAGAAGCCTACTCCTCGGAGGCCGAGACTCGCTACCAGACCCTCGTGGAGCAGACCCCGGCCATCACCTACGTACAAGAGCCCCTCGAGTCCAGCAATCCAAAGGCCGTGACATACGTCAGCCCACAGTACGAGACCATTCTCGGTTACCCTCAGGATTCGCAAATGATCGACGAGGAGCATTGGCTCAGGACAGTGCATCCCGAAGACCGAGAGCGGGTGCTGGCGGAGGAAGCTCGGACTGACCAGACCGGCGAGCCCTTCAACGTAGAGTACCGCGTCATCGCAGGGGATGGCCGGGTGGTGTGGGTACGCGACGAGGCGACTCTGGTACGCGACGAGGAAGGGCAACCCCTGTACTGGTTGGGCGTCCAGTACGATGTCACCGAGCAGAAGCGGGAGGCGCAGGAGAGGGAGCGTATCGAGCAGGAACGCAGGATTGCGCGCCTCATCCAACAAACCCTCCTGCCCAAGACATTGCCTGAGTTCTCTGGATACGACATTGCTGCTACTACCAGCCCGCTAGAGAGGTCGGAGGAGACTTCTACGACTTCCTCCTTCTGCAAGACGGCTGCCTGGGACTGGTCTTGGGCGACGCTACAGGCTAGGGCATGCCGGCGGCCTTGGTGATGGCCGCGGCCCGCAGCATGTTGCGAGCCGTTGCCCAGAGCTCCGACTCGCCCGGGGAGGTCTTGGAGCGGGCGAACGACGCGCTGGTCGCTGACATCCCGCCCAACATGTTCGTCACCTGCGTCTACGCCGTTCTCGACCCCGGAACTGGGCGTCTCCGTTACGCCAACGCCGGCCACGACCTACCCTACCTGCGGCACGATGGTGACATAGAGGAGCTCAGGGCAAGGGGTATGCCCTTAGGCCTGATGCCGGGGATAGCTTACGAGCAGAAGGAGCTCGTTTTCGAAGCCGGTGACAGCGTGTTCTTCTACAGCGACGGGTTGGTCGAGGCACACGATCCCGAAGGGGAGATGTTCGGTTTTCCACGGCTTCGAAGGCTGATTGCGGCCAACAGCTTGGGTAGCGGCGAGGAGCTGGTTAATTTTCTCCTAGAGGAACTCTACTCTTTCGCCGGCCAGGGGTGGGAGCAGGAGGATGACATCACGCTGACGACGCTATACAGATCGGCGGGATGAACTCTCTCCTCTGGATCAGATTCAGAATCCTGTATAGCCCTGGTCCAACAACCATGAGCGTCCTGCGCTTCAGATTGCTGCCGCAGGGTAATACCTCCTTGCTTGCAGTATACCTCTGGCACTTTGCTGGAAAGCGCTACTAGGTTTCTTCGCCGGGACTCTATCAGCAGCTCCGGCCCAAGATTCCCCATGAACCAGGAGCTCTCGGGCTACCGGGCGCTCCTCGCCGCCTCTATCCACGGCCGCACGACTTCGCGGTTGTCGGAGGCCCATCGCCTCGCACCCACCAGAGGGTCGTCCTCTTTGTTGATCGTGTACTCCAGGCCGTTGATCTGCTCCTCGGTTAGCTCCAGCGCGTCCATGAACGCGTAGGCCACAGGGTCATTCTCCGGCAGACTCTCGCTCACGATGGTCGAGCATTCTGCCGGGTCGTTCGTCACGCCCACGGCGTCCTTGGGGTCCTCCAGGTACCTGATGTCGTACCTCTGATTCATCCAGTGCGGCGACCAGGCGAGGAAGACGAAGGGCTCCCTGGTCGCCTGTAGGCGCTCGACCTCGGCGAGCATGCCCGCGGTGGGTGCCTCCACGAGCTTCTGCTTGAGGCTGTAAGCCGGGACGACCTCCTCGCCGACCTCCTGCATCATCACCGAGCTCGGCTCGATGCCGAAGATGAACTCCGCATCGGTGTCATTAAGCTGGTCGATGCTCCTCACGTCCATGTAGGCCGGGACCGCCATACCTTGCTTGGTTTCGCCCAAAAACCACGGGTCTAGGTGCTCTACGTCTCCGGCGACCGGCTCGAGCAGGGCCTCCTGGTTGGGCAGCCACACGTCTTGGAACGCGTCCAGCTCGCCGTTGGCCACCCTTCGGTACGTCGAGTCAAGGTCCTCCGACGTGTCGATATCGACCCTCTCGTAATCGAGCTCGTCCTGGAGTAGGACCTTCGTCAGGGACGAGACAGCCACGTTCTCGTCCCAACCGATGTTGGCGAGCAGGAGCCGCTTGTCCTGCCCGAGACCGCCGCAACCCGTTAGGACGAGGACGCCCAGCACGAGCGCAAGGATCACCGCAAAAAGATTGCCGCTCGTCTTCGTCGCCTTTTCCTCCTACAGTTTTGCCTGTACATCGTAGTGCTAACCGCTGCCTTACGCCACCATGATTTCCTTTCCCTACCGGCGTCCATTGCTCACCAAGAAGTCGTTGAGGACTCCTTCTCGGTGATCAAGCAGAACGGTCCCTGGGCCGAGGTCGACGCCAACAGGCTCAACGACAGGGAGCCCGAGGGGGCGCACGCCGGCGGTGGGCCAGTGTGGGGGCGCGTGGGCGTCTCCAAGGAGATGGCCCGTTTTCGGCGCGAGGGCCTCATCGAGCCTCGGGGAAAGGGTCGGATCGTCTTGCTTGACAAACTAAGGTTAAAAGAGATAGTTCGAAATCGAGTAGTGTAGGGAGCGCTGTCCACCGAGCTGCTTGAAAGTAGAGTTCTCGAAGTGCCAGCATCCTGCACACGACCTCTCAACCTCCAAGCCTTCCTTTCGGCGGCGTAACGATCGAATGTTGTTGCCATATCCTGACGCCTAGTGGCAAGAGCGCCCGTTCTTTGCCCTTCGCCTCGATCATAACGTCCGCCTCCCTGCCGTCGAGGGCATCTAGTAACGCGTGCCAGTCTCTTAGATCGACCGAGTAGGCGTGCGCCCCAACCTGCTTCTCGGGATCCTGACTCGAGAGGTGGATCTTCGGGCGCGCACCACGAACCTCCCAGGTAGGGAGCGATAGGTCCAGGGCCTCCTTCAGGGTCAGGCCGCCGGGGTTCAACCCATGATGGAACGCGTCCGCGATCACTGGGACTCCCAGCGAGCGGGCTGTTTTCACGATCTCAGGTACGGCCCAGACGCGCTCGTCGTTCTCTAACGCGAGGTAGCGCAGCACGCCGGTCTCGGAGCGCATCGCCTCGAGAAAGCGGACGGTGCTTGCGGCTCTGTCTTCGTAGGCACCACCCATGTGCAGCACGATCACGGAAGTGGGATCCCCGATGAGGTCGAACACGCGGGCTACGTAGCGTAGCTCGACGAGACTGCGCTCCGACACCCCGGGCTTGGGACTCCCAGGCTGGATAAACTGGCCAGGATGCATGCTGAGGCGGATGCACAATGAGCGGGCCAGATCCCCGATCTCTCGCAGGTCGTCGCCGTGCTCGGCCTCCCAATCGTAGGGGAAGGCGGGGTGAGAGGCGAAGGGTACCAGGCTCTGGCCCATCCTGAACAGGCCGATACCGCGCTCCGCGTTCCACCGCAAGATCGTCTCCAGCCCAAGGAGGTTTTCCCACACTAGGGCACGCACCCTCTCTGCGTCGCTGAGGCTCGCGAGCCTCAGCGTACGGTTGGTGCTCGCCGGAATGGTTAGGTTCTGGACCGGGTATCCTAGTCGGTTCACGCTCTAGTTGTACACTGTCGAGGCGTCCTTTGCTGACCAATCCTTCCCGGATAGTGCCTCGTACGTCAGCTAGAGAAGCGGAGGCGAGCACATATCGCGAATCGTCATTTCGACACGGCTGCGAGTCTGAATGAGATCATCTCTGGCTTTGGGCGATATTACAGTGGCCACATTCTAGCTTGCCACCTTGTAGCTCCTCATCGTGCTGGGATTCAGAACTCGAAGCCAAGGGTATCTTCTCAAGGGATGTATCCGGGCGAGAGGTGGCCTTTGTGTCTAAAGTAGTAGCGGACGACTTTGTCGAGGCGCTGCGCAAGCTAGAGGAAGACCGGGACGTTGAAGCTTTGGTCAAGATCCACACCGAGGACTGCGAAGTAGGAAACGTCTCCGTTTCGGAGACGTTCAGGGGGCACGACGGCCTGCGCGAGTTCTGGATCGAGTACCGCAGGACCTTCGGCGAGATGAAGTCCACCTTCCGCAATGTCTTCGCCACCGAGGAGGGGGTGGCGCTCGAATGGACGACCGAGGGCACCTCGAACGGCGACACCGTCTCCTACGATGGCGTGAGCATCCTCGAGATCGTAGATGGCAAGGTCCGCCGCTTTATGGCGTACTTCGACACCCGTGACCTCACCCCTCAGGTCGTGGATTGATGGTGCAACGGTAGCCGCTTACCCTGTCGGGGCCTGCGAATAGAAGTTCTGCGAAACCCTTGTATGCTCACTGTTGATCACCCATTTGCGAAGACAAGGAAAACTCAGAAGCACACGTCTTCGATCCTGCATTTCCCTGCCCGTACAGTGCTGGAGGGGAACGATATTGATACCACTCTGATACCACCGGGAACGCAATACGGTGCAACTTGGGGCAAACCGGAGAAGAGAAAACGCCCTAAATATGTGGAACTTGTAATACTCGGCAAACCCCTGCAACGCGTTCTAGGACGTGGTGATCATCGATAAGGTGGCTGGTTCGAGAAGGATGGAGACACACCGCTGGGAGGGACGGTCATCCCGACGACCATGAACCCTATTGATGGAGGCTCTTATTGACACCACTGCGCGAATGAAATCCTCGTCGACCTGAGTAGTCATCCTCTGACCAGGCGAGGGGGCACAATGACGCACGGACAGAGCGAGGAGGCACGCGAACGTAGAGCTGGTCTTGCCAGCTCAGAGTAACGAGTTTGAAGGTTCTCGTCTGTGTGGAGGATGCGTGTAGGTGAGGGATAAGGGCCTGGACCTACAAGCCTCGGCCAATGGTAGGTCAAAGGGTTTCGTCATGCTGCTCTGGGTCACCATGGTTGCGGCGAACCATCGCCGAAGCCTTCACCGACCCCGACCGCCCTGCTACTTCGCGAATCTGACGCTTTATGAACCGTCCCTGCTCACTGCCCTCGGGAAATTCCCCGTAAAGTCTCTGAAGACGCTCTTGCTCAACGTCCAGTCCGCGCGAGAGTGAATCGAGGCTTTTGAGCGAAGCGCCCTCGAGCCCGTCCTCGAATTCCCCTTCCCCGGTGTCTCTTGCCCACCTCAGCGAAAGGCGCGCCGGACCTTGCTGCTCGACGGGCTCCCTCGAACCGAGGAGCTCTTCCGGCGCCAGGCGAAGAGCTCGAGCCAGCTTACCGAGGGTGCCAAAGTGCGGACGCCCGATCTTGCCGGTCTCGATACCGGAGACGGTAGTGGGACTCACTCCAGCCTCCTGAGCCAACCTCGCCTGCGTCCACATCCGCAGACGACGGGCGTTTTCCACACGCTCACCTATGTCGGGCATGTTCACACCTCATCTCTGTCAACCAGTGATAGCTTAGCATAAGCTGTATCGAAACTCTATTGTAGCTGTATATTAGACAAGAAAACTGTAAAAAAATGAAGAAAAATGTTTGAAAACTGTGTCAGAGGGTATATAATGCTCGTGCAGAAGGGAGTTCGGTCCCGGGTTGACGGGGCAATACAGAGAAGGAGGTGTAAGGATCATGTTGAGTCCATTCCGGGGGTTTTACGACGCGCAGAGTGAGGTGGATCGCCTCTTCAACGAAATGTTGGGGGGTTTGAGCCGCGGACGGGGGCGTCAGGGAGGTCAGCAGCTCGCCCAGTGGGCGCCGGCCGTGGACGTGCTCACCAAGGACGACGACCTGGTGATCCGCGCCGAGCTTCCGGGGCTCAAGCAGGAGGACGTAGACATCACCCTTCAGAACGGGGTCATGACGATCTCCGGCGAGCACAAGGTCGATGAGGAAGAGGAGCGTGGTAACTACCATGTCAGGGAGCGCCGCTTTGGTTCCTTCCGCCGGAGCATGACGTTGCCGGAGGGCACGGACGAGAGCAAGGTTCACGCGCGCTTCGAGGATGGTGTGCTCGAGGTGACCGTGGAGGGAGCCGCCATCGAACAGGCCCCGAAGCGCATCGAGATAGAGGGCGCGGGCGACGGCTCGAGCGGGTAAGACCTCGTCGACAAGCGCGGGAACGGCGGGACAGCCGTTTGCGGCCTGGGTCACCCTAGGGTGACCCAGGCCTGACCACGTGGTCAGTCAACAGAACTTCTCGCGTGAGAAAGGACCTTATCGGCTTGGGAACCACGGCCTCGTCGGGAAGAAGGCAGACGAGGTTTCGCTAGGGTAGTTATGGGCCCTCCACACCATATGCTTCTTAATTTGCACACTCCCGAGCTTAGGTAGCGCCTTGTGCTTGCCGAGGATAGCACTCGACGGATAGCGCTTGGCGGATAGAATTGCTTCACCTCGAGTCACAGCAAACCGCATGGTCGACTAAACGAAGGCTCGAAGGACCGCGACGAAGAAAAAGGAGAAGCGACATGATGAGACGTTGGGAAGGCGGTCTTCTAGATCCGGTCGGAACTAGAGACCATGCGCGCGGACCGAAGGACGCGCCGGTGACGCTTGTGAAGTACGGCGACTACGAATGTCCCTACTGCGGAGAGGCCCACCCCGTGCTCAAGGAGTTGCAGGAGAGGGTAGGTGAGCAGGTGCGCTTCGTCTTCAGGCACTTCCCGCTCGACTCGGTGCACCCCCTTGCCCGCCGTGCCGCTCAGGCCGCAGAGGCGGCCGCCTCTCAGGGCCGCTTCTGGGAGATGCACGACCTCCTCTACGAGCGTCAAGACGAACTCGGCGAAGAAGACCTGATGCGCTACGCAGCCGAGCTCGAGCTCGACTTGGGTCGGTTCGAGGAGGATCTGGCGAACGACAACCACGCCTGGCGCATTGAGGAAAATCGTCTCGGCGGGGAACGCGCGGGGGTTAGGGGAACGCCGGCCTTCTTCGTAAACGGCGTCAGGTACACGGGTCCTATAGACCTCGATGGGCTGCTGGCGGCCGTTGAGGAGACAGCCACCAGCTCCAGCGCGTCACTCGGTGTAGGGGGTCTCGCCGCAAGAACCGGCCCGCTGGCGGACTTGCTAGAGGAGGTTTGCTCCGAGAGGCGCGGGGTGAACAATAGGACGCTCAGAAGGGTGGTAAACCTCGCGGTCGAGATCGCTCGGGAGGGGAGGGAGGGGCGCAAGATCGGCACCCTCTTCGTGGTGGGCGACTCGGAGGCAGTCCTCAAGCACTCTAGACCCATGATCCTCGATCCGTTGTACGGTCACCCCCACGAGAGCAAGCGCATAGAAGACTCGAACCTGCACGAGGTGCTCAAAGAGCTCGCCCAGCTCGACGGGGCGTTCGTGGTGTCGGATGAGGGTGTGGTTCTCTCTGCGGCTCGCTACATCGACGCGGTCTCGAATCACCTAGAGTTGCCCCTGGGACTCGGCAGCCGCCACGTTGCTGCCGCCTCCGTGTCGAGCCGAACGGACGCCGTGGCTGTGGCGGTCTCCGAGAGCTCGACGGTGAGGATGTTCGACGACGGAGAGCTTGTCGCGGAAATCGTCCCGGAGTTGTGGTTACTGGGTGGGTATGGTTCGTACCTTGATGGCTCGAGCATGGGTCGCTGAACCAGAGCTTTCTCACGAACAGCACCCTGCTACTGCATTGTATGTTATACTAATTACATATTGCTTGCATAATATATTTCTGGAAGGTGCTAAACGATGAGCCACGTTACTGGCCGGGGCTCTCGGGCTCTTCGATCCGGCATTTCACGCGGAGTACGCGTCGATTCTCTCATTCTTCGGCCTGGTGGCCGCTCATGGAGCGTACTTCGGGCGGCGCCTCGCTGAGTTGGCCAGAGCCGAGCGGGAGTCGGAGAATGAAGAGGTGGCTAGGTCCTTTGCCGAGAGGAGACCTCCTGCAAGGAGCGTCTCCTCTCGGGTTTCCCAGCTGAGCTTGCTGGTCAGCACCGCCGTTGTGATACTCGCGACGGGTTGACGCGACGGTAGCCACCGCCTTAGACGGTAGGTTCTTGAGCGAGTATGCGAGTCCATCCAGATAGGTTAGGGAGACAGCGTGCTTACGGTTAGCGATCCCAGAGCCGTAGCCAAGCTCTGACGAAACATTTATCACGACGCAGTACATCTGCACCGCCTCCAAGATAATTCTGCCGAGGACTTCTGCTCTGCACACACGTTCGACACCGCTCTGACACCACCTCGAACACCATACGGTGTAGCGGTGTGCGGGCCCAGGGAGAGAAAACGCCTTAGATATGCGGAAGTCACAAGAGCGTGCAAACCCCTGCAACGCCTAACTTATCACTCGTAGCTGGAGCAGGGGGTAGGCGTTGTGAGTCCGCTCGTCGGCTCTCCGTGTGGCGCTACTCGCTGCGAGCACTCAGTGCACTTTCACAGAGCTGCTAAGGGCAGTCGAACGTCCCCATAGCGTCGCCCACAACGTAGTGGCAAAGGGCGCCGAATAGAGCAGGTACTTGCGCCTGCCCCGCTTCAGCGCCCACAGCGCAGCAGGCAGGTAGTAAGAGAACAGGAGGAGTGCTGCCGATCGCTTGGCGCTCGGGCCACCGCTGTTCTCTGGCTCAGCCGCGTCGATTACGTTGCTCCTGGTCCGAAGGCGCTGGTACGCCAGCATGACGCCGCTCGTCAAGGCGATCCACCCAGCGAAGTTCAGCACCGGGATGCCACGTTTGCCGTTGGGTCCCTTAACTTCGGGTGCGTATGGGCCGCCTTCGCTCCACTCCCATAGGCCCACGTCCAAGCCGAAGGGGTCAAGCAAGAGGTCCAAGCTGGTCGTTGCCAGCGCCACGATGGGTATCAGGCACTTCGTCGCCCGCGGTTTACTCCCGCCGGTGAAGGCGCTGTTCACTGCAGCCAAAGTTCCGTAGCCAACGTTGTACCAGCCGAGGGCGATGGCCAGGGGAACACCCCTGGTCTGGGGTCGGATGTGATGACGTAATACTTTCAGGACGTGAATGGCCAGGAGTTCGCCCAGGATCGGTATAGCGTTCCCCAATGCGCCGAAGAGCAGGGTGCGGCGTAAGCCCAGGGTTCGCAGCGAGTGGATGACGTTCAGGGCGGCCACAATCGAGGAGTGCGCGGTGACCACCCTGGATAGACGAGGATCTAATTGGCTCACGCCTCTCCTCCTTTCATGACTTGCGACTTCAATATCCGGTCGATGTCCATGCAGGAAGCCGCGGAATGCGTAGTGGTGTGCCTACCCTCGGGGACGACCGGGAACCAGAAACGGCACCACCCTTCGGTAGCGTTCGTAGGCACCTGTGTAAGCTGCCCGCAGCCTGTACTCCTCGTGCATCGAACCCAATACTACGTAGAGCGTCACGAGCGCCACTAGGACGGCACGGTTTGCCGTCATGCGTGGCAAGAACAAAAAGAATCCCAGAGCACCGAGGTTACCTGGGTGGCGGCTGAACCGGAACGCCCCTGCCCTCACCACCTCGTCGTCGGAGCCGACCGGAGGTCCTTGCGCCTCAGGGGCGGGAAAAACATCACTTCCTGTAAGGAGGTCCCGCAGTGGCGTTAGTCCGGCGAAACGCAATATCCCCATGACCCGCACGCCCGAAAGCAATACACCCAATGAGGCAACTTGGCACGCTCGGAAGAGCCAAGACCAGGGTGGCCTCGCATGGTAGAGGTCTTTGTCTGGCAGCCGCGAGAACCGCCGCGCCGCCCAGAGAAGCGACACAACCGATTGGGCGTTGAATATAAAGCGGTACAGGCCGTCGCGGTAGCGCGACCCAGCGATCCGACGGATCAGATCCTTGACTTGCTTAGAGGCAAGCACGCTGTGTACTAGCGCCCAGAGTGCGCATATCCACACGACGCGTACCGGGGCGAAGCCTTCGCTAGCGTTGACACCTCCGTAGTCCCGAGACCCTACGCGCCCCCTTGACGACCAAGACCTTCCTTTGCTACCCATATCGTTTGCTCGCCATTCGTGCCACCCTCGCTTCCTGATGTCGCCGTTAATCCATGAGCCGTGGGAGTCAGCCGTGTCGGCTTCTTGTTCGTTCGACGAAATGACTCATCCCCTGAAAACATCCCTATCAAACCGCGGCGCACGATTGACGTGCCCCACTTCCTCTCTACAGCACGAGCGGCGCTGTGCACCGACACCCCAAGACTCAGACCGATCCATCATGTCTAACGGAGGAGAGCGCGTCAAGAACCCATGCGGTATATCGATTGGCAAGAGACCGAGTCCTTGGTCCGGGAGAAGCGTCTAGCGTACGCTGGTCCTACTAGTTTGCGTACCCGATCAACAGCACAGTTGCTATCAAGTGTGTGGCCACGAAGTGTTCAAGGGATGAGGCACCAGAGTGTACCTGATTCGCAGCGGGCTGATACCACTCTGATACCACCTGGAGCGCAATACGGTGCAATAGAGGGCAACCCCAGAGGTGAAAGCTCCTTAGAAATGCGGCATTTGCAATCCCGTGCAGCTCCTTGCAACGCCTGATGGATCACTTGTGGCTGGAGCAGGGGTCAGCGGTTCGAGTCCGCTCGTCGGCCCTCCTTTTACCTGCGAATCGCTCAGGAACTGGATTTCGCTATACTGCGGAGGTGTCGGACGAGGGAGTCAATCAAGGTCGGCGGACGGAGCGGGAGCTGCGCCTGTTGTACCGGGCGGTTGCCGCCAGCAGCAACGGCATCACCATCAGCGATTCCACGGCGCCCGATGAGCCCCTCACCTACGTCAACCGCAGCTTCGAGCTCATGACCGGCTACTCCTCCGAGGAGGTGCTCGGCCGCAACTGCCGCTTCTTGCAAGGCGACGACAGGGACCAGCAGTCCCTGCTGGTGGTGCGTGTTGCCCTCCGAGAAGGGCGCGATTGCGAGGTTCTCCTGCGCAATTATCGGAAGGACGGCACCCCGTTCTGGAACGAACTGCGGCTCTCCCCGGTGCACGACGAACGGGGTCGGCTCGTCAACTTCGTCGGGGTGCAGAACGACGTGACCGAGCGCAAGCGGGCCGAGGAGGAGTTAAGACGGGCGCATGCCGAGCTCGACGAGCGGGTTCGCCGGCGGACCGCGCGGCTCGCCGAGGCGAACGCGCGGCTGAAACGGGAGATCGCCGAGCGTCGGGAGCTCGAGCAACAGCTGACCCACCAGGCGTTCCACGACCCCTTGAGCGGGCTGCCGAACCGCTCGCTGTTCATGGATCGTCTCGAGCTCGCCTTGACGGGCGCTCTAAAGCGGGGAGCTAAGGTTGCGGTGCTGCTCGCGAAACTGGACGGATTCAGGAGCGTCAACAACTCCCTTGGCTACGAAGCGGGAGATCGCCTGCTGCTGGCGATAGCCGAACGCCTTGAGAACACCGTGGGACCTCGGGGGATGGTCGCCCATTTCGGAGGGGACCAGTTTGCCGTGCTGCTCGAAGACGTAGCGAACGTGGGCGATGCGGCGCGGGTTGCCAGGCGGATCGAAGAAGGGTTACGAAGACCTCTGGACATGGGAGGAGTCGAGCGGGCGGTCACGATGAGCATCGGCATAGGTTTGAGCACTCCTCAATGGGAACCACCAGGGGAGATAGTACGCCGCGCCGACGCCGCGATGTACCACGCCAAGGAGGCCGGGAGGGGCCGCTACGCAGTGTCGGATCCCGGGGCCAACGAAAGCATCTCTCCTTGATCTGAGTTAGGTGCCGGCACACACGGCGTAAGGCAACGAGTCGAAAGGTCTCAGGTCTTCGTCCTGCTCCCGATAAGCGCAGTGCCCCGCGCGAGCGCGGGAGTCGCCGCCCGCGACGGGGTGGAAGTCGACATCGAACTGGATACCGAGCCTCGCGAGGTTACGGTGCCGCCCGACTTGGCGGAAGCGCTCGAGCGGGAGGTGGACGCCAAGAGGTACTTCGAGGGGTTGTCGTATAGTCAAAAGCAGCGGTGCGTGCTCCCGATCGAGCAAGCCAAGACAGCCGAGACTCGCCAGCGACGCATCGACAAAGCACTCAGTATGCTGCGAGAGGGCCGGAGCTCTTAGTTTTAGCCACTCCTTCTCTCTTGCCTCGCGTTCACCGAAGGGCTAAGAAAGATAGATTCGGCAGGTTTCGCCCTTGCATGGATCTCTCGGAAGTCTATATTTGCGATCCTTCATAACCCCGCCCGTACACGATCGAAGTAAGGTGATATTGATGCCACGTTGACACCACCGGGAGTGCAATGCCGTGCACCTAAGCTTGGCTTCACCGGCGTGAAAACCTGAGAGTAGAGACCGTGACGCGAATGTACAGGACGCTGGTGAATCTGATCACTAAGTAGGGTTCACCTCAGTTCGTCTTCCTGAAAGAGGAGAGATAGAATCGCTCGGTCGCTAGGGTTCCGCTGCTTTAAGAGAGCGGGTCTGGTCCGAGGGCGGCCAGCGGTCGGCAGTCATCCGGCCGCCACACGGCGGGACAAAAGCCCGGGAGATCAGTAGTAATGGGTTGCTCCTCCCGGGCTTAATCGTGCTCCGGAGAGGATCGCTCGGAGGGCAAGTCCTCGGAAAGGAGCGTGAAGCATGTGGTCTTCCGTACAGCTTGTTTCGGTTCTCGGGTCGCTGCTCGTGCTGGTCGCCTACGTGGCCAGTCAGTTCG
>Ga0126307_10000447_pt1 | contig 26433 bp, 26 predicted proteins | sample Plot28_FD_89955 | JGI IMG/M metagenome (GOLD analysis project Ga0126307, IMG submission 89955) | Serpentine soil microbial communities from UC McLaughlin Reserve, CA, USA - Plot28 | ecosystem: Environmental > Terrestrial > Soil > Grasslands | place: USA: UC McLaughlin Reserve, Lake County... | reverse complement strand
TTCAGCATTTCAGCATTTCAGCATTTCAGCATTTCAGCATTTCAGCATTTCAGCATTTCAGCATTTCAGCATTTCAGCATTTCAGCATTTCAGCATTTCAGCAAAAAACAAAAAGCTGAAGGCTGAGGGCTGACCGCACGGGCCCCTTACTTCCGGATTTCCGCTCCCTGCTTTCGCAGGAACAAGCTTCGCGGGAATGACGTATGGGAGGGCCTTCCATGTGTGCCAGCAGCCCGAACGCAGTCTCATTCGAACGGACTCGGCATCAGTCCTGGGGACGATTATTCGCTGGAACGTCTCGAGGAATCTGGCGAGCCGGGTAGCGGCGAGAAGGCGCTCTACGCCGTACGGTCTCCCGGCTTGACTGCCCTGGTAGTGCCGAGCACCCGCCCTGAAGCGCTCCTGGCCTGTACAGCGACGTACGGCTCGGCGGTGCGCACCGTGATAGTGGTCTCGAAGCCACGCCAGGGCGCGGATCTGACGGGCTCGAGTTGGTCGGGGTCGGAGCCGGCGAGTACCTGCCAGGTGGCGACCTCCGTCGCGCCGTTCCAACTGACGTAGAGCGTAACCTTATCCTCGGATCCTCGCTCGACCGCCACAGCCGGGTCATCGTCGGGGTGCCCGCTCCATGGCAGGCGGAAGGCACGGTAGGACTGGGCGTTACCCATGAAACTAGCGTCGAATAGTAGCTTGCCATCATGGGAGTACTCGGAGAAGAACGGCTCGCTGCCCCAACCTACGAAGACGTTTCCGCCGGGCAAAACCTGCACGTTGCCCTGAGAGGTGGAGAGCAGTCTCTCCGGGTGGGTAAATTCGCGCACCAGGGTAGCGCTCATCCCATCCATATCGAGATTCACCACGATCCCGCGTGACTGCTCGTGCACCTGAGGGGGGGCCCCGTTATCGAATATGGTGATGGTGCCGTCTCTGTGGCAGCGGGCGTCGTGCTGGAAGGCCGTCCTGGTGCCCGGTCCCATCTCGAAGTCGCTCTTCTTCCCTCCCAGCCGCCACATGATCTCGCCGCTCTTTCGGTCTATCTTGTAGACGGTAGAGGTCCCTTTGGCGGAGATGATGAGGTTGTCATCAAAGTCTATGTCTATAGAGTTGATATGGAAGTAGTCGAGGGGCGTGCTTGGGTCCTCCGGCGGTTGGCGGTAAGACTCCTCGACTCCGACGTGCTCCAGGCTGCGCCACTCGAAGAGCACCTTTGCGGTCTCGATGTCCAACTCCTGGGCTATCCCTCCCCAGGCCATACCATCCTTCGGGCCGCCGATCGCGGAGAGGTCCGTCGGCGTCGCGACGTAGGACGTCAAGAGCGCGGTGTCACGGGGGGTGATGGAGAACTCGTGCAGATCTCCCCGGTAGCCGTTGCCTGCCTGGACCCTTCTTATCTCACGGTAGGAGTCATCGAAGATAATGTACTCGCCGACGCCGTGTCCTGAGACGACCTTCCCCTCCCACCAGGTGAGCACGGGCTCGCCCCGGTAGCGCTGCACCTTGAAGTCCGTCGCGTACCTGTTCTTGCTGAACCACACCAGCCGCCCGAGGTTGTCGACGATCATCGGCCCGTCCTGCCCGGCGCCCTTCTTCACGGCGACGAAGATGTAGCCGGGGCCAGTGTCGTGTGCCTGATGGGTTATCTCGACGGCGGGGGGACTGAGCTCCGGGCGGGATCGGAAGGACCTCACCTCCTTCGGCGGCGCCGGGGGGGAACGATGACTCTGCCGATCGTCTTTACACCCTTGAATGTTCAGTAGCGCGACACATGCGGCCCCTACGACGCCCAGGAACCTCTGTCGCGTAAATTTCCTGCTCAAGGTGTTGGCCGTTGCTCGGAGGTCAAGTTCCCCCTTCTGGCCTCCTCGAGCGCGCTTAGCAGGAGCTCCGGCGTTAGGCCGTAGGCCGTGATGCCGTCACGGCCGGTCATGTCGCCGGCCGCAAGCAGCGCGTTCAGGATGGCCTCCTCCGTGGCCTCCGCGGCCGCTTGGAAGAGCGGCGTCATGTATTTGTTGGAGACCATCTGCAAGGGCACAGTCGCCGGTGGTTCGGGGAGCCCGGTGCGTGGGATGCCGCTGTTGCCCGTGGCGAAGGCGAAGAAGATGTCGCCGCTCCCATTATCGAGACCTCCCCCCATCCGGCCTAGGCCGATGCTCGCACGCATCGCGAGCCGGTCACACTGGGTAGGCAGAAGCGGGGCATCCGTAGCGAGGACTACGATTATGGAGCCGGTCCCCGCAGGCTGTGTCTCCTCCTCGCCTCCGTAAGGTGACGGGACGATCTCCGTACCCAGTACACGCCCCACCGGCGCGCCGTCCACGCGCAACATCGGGCGGCGCCCGTAGTTGGCCTGCACGAGGGCGCCCCCCGTCCATCCGCCCTTCTCTACCGGGAGACGGCGTGAGGCCGTGCCGATCCCGCCCTTGAACTCGTGGCAGATCATACCCGTCCCCCCGCCTACAGAGCCTTCCTCTACAGGTCCTGTGCTCGCGGAGGCGAGCGCTTCGAGTACGTGCTCCGCCGCGACGTGCTGGCCGTTGATGTCGTTAAGGATGCCGTCGTAGGTCTCGGCGGCCACGGGCAGGGACCAGTAATCCTCATCGTCAGGGCGGGCTTCGATCTCGGCCCTTACCAGGGTGTCACGCACGACACCGACGCTGTGTGTGTTGGTGATCGCGACGGGCGTCGCCAGAGATCCAGCCTCCCTGATCCACTCAAGCCCCGTCATCTCACCGTTTCCGTTGAAGGTGTGAGAGCCGGCGAAGACGGGCTCGTCGCGGGTCAGCCCCTTGCGGGGACACACGACCGTAACGCCGGTCCTCACGGGTCCCTTGCCGACCACGAGCGGCCCCTCACCGCGCACGATCGTCGAATGCCCGACCCTCACACCCTCGACGTCGGTGATCGCATTGTGAGACCCTGGCGATAGACTACCGATCCTTATTCCAAGCTCGCGGGCGCGCATGCGGCCTCAGTGTCCCAGGGAGGAGATGCGATCCATCTCCTCATTGGAGAGCTCGAAGTCGAAGACGTCCAGGTTCTCCCCAAGGTGCTCCTCGCTGGTTGCCTTGGGGATGGCCGAGACTTTCTCCTGCTGCAACAGCCAACGCAAGGCCACCTGCGCCGTCGTCTTGTTGTGGGCTCCTCCTATGTTTCTGAGGGTCGTGTCCCGCCCGACACCGCCGCGGGAGAGAGGCGTGTAGGCGGTCAGGAGGTAGTCTATCTCTTGCGCCTGCTCGAGGAGCGCATCCTGGCTCCTGTGGGGATGGTACTGAACCTGGTTGCAGAAGATCTCCGCGTGCTCCGCCGCGTCCTCGACCAGCGACGGGGAGAAATTGCTCACCCCGACGTGCAGTACGCTACCCTCTTCCTGTAGTTCCCGCATGGCCCCGAGGGTCTCGCCCAGCGGCACGCCATCTCCTGGCCAGTGCATCAGCAAGAGGTCGACGTAATCCGTGCGGAGCTTCTTCAAGCTCTCCCTGGTCTTCCGTATAACGCGGTCGTGGGCGAAGTCGCTCGGCCAGACTTTGGTGGTCAGGAAGATCCCCTCCCTACCCACCCCTGCATCCTCGATGCCACGCCCGACCTCGGCCTCGTTGCCGTACATCTGGGCCGTATCCACGTGCCTGTAGCCCATTGAAAGGGCCAGCGCCACAGACCTTACGCACGCCTCCCCTGTGAGCCTGTAAGTGCCCAGTCCCAGAGAGGGAACCTTCTCGCCCTTTATCGTCTGATACTCCATCACGACCTCCTCTATCTAGTGGTTCTCAGGCGAGAATGACGCTTCGAGGCGGCCTTCTAGCTCTGCGACGGCGGGGAGAAACCAGTCCGGGCGCGGTTGCACCGTGTTCTCTAGGGGGTCGAAGAAGACGTGGGCCGCGGAGCCTTCGGCGGCGAGGGTGCCGTTCTCGAAGGTCTCACCGGTTCGCAGTTCGAAGTCCATGGCGTAGGAGCGGCTGCCGACCGTGGGAATTCGCGCCGCGCCGTGGAGCGTGTCCTCGAAGAAGATCGGGGCTTTGTAGCGTACGGTGGTCTCGGCTACCACGTATCTGGCGCCGGGGACGTCACCCGCTTCGAGCTTCTCGATGCCGACCATGTCTGCGAGGACGCGCCAGTAGCAGATGCGGATCTTCTCGAAGAACTCGAGGTAGACGGCGTTGTTGACGTGTCCGTAGAGGTCGAGGTCGCCGAAGCGGATCTCGAGCCGCGTGAGTGCGGGCGGGTTCTTCACAGAGGCGTCCCCTTCTTGTAGGTTTCCGCCGGAGATTGTACACATTCAGTTCGAGTCCCATCTGATTTAATGAGGGCGATGGACTACGATGAGTACCTGGAGCAGGGCGAGACCCTGGCGAGTGAGGGGTTGGTAGAGGAGGCCCTCTCGCGCTTCGAGCAGGCCCTCGAGACCGCCCCTGAGAACCCCGAGGTCATCGAGGCCGTGGGACGCGCCCTTTTGAACCTGGGCCGGCTCGAGGAGGCCGAGGCCAGCTTCCTCGACGCGCTGGAGTTGGATCCCGAGTGGGTCGCGCCGCGGATGGGGCTTGCGATGGTGGCGCTGGCGCGCGACGAGCCGTTCAAGATCGTGCACCACCTCGAGCGGGCCATAGAAGCTGACCCGGGCTACCCCGACGCGTACGTGGAGTTGGGCCGCTACTACGGCTTTATGGGGGAGCCGGCGCTGGCGAAGGCCACCTTCGAGCGCTGGACGAACCGTGTGCCCGAAGACGCCGACATGCTTATAAACGCTGGTCTGACCCTCTTCGACGCCGCTGACTACGCTGAGGGCCTCGAGTTCTTCGAGAAGGCCATAGAGGCTGCCGACGACGAGGTGCAGAAGTCCGGCGCCCGGACCTTCAGGGCCAACGCCTTAGATATGCTCGGCCGCTACGCCGAGGCCGTCGCCGCCTACGAGGAGGTCATAGAAGGGGCACACGACTGGTGGGAGGCCCACGCGAACTTAGGGATCTGCCACGCCCGCAACGGCGACCTCGAGCAGGCCGAGGCCGCCTTCAGGCGGGGCCTCGAAGATTGTCCTGGCTCGCCCGAGATCAGGGACGAACTTGCCGCCCACCTCCTCGCCGTGAGGAAGAACCTGCCCGAGGCGCTTAGGCTCTCGGAGGAGGCCGTGGCGCTGGGGAGGGATGAGATCCGGCACCTCCTAACCCTGGGCGAGGCCAGGCTCGCCCTGGAAGACGAAACCGGGGCCGGCGAAGCCTACGACGCGGTACTGGCCCTCGACCCTGAGAACCCGGAGGCACATCTCGAGCTCGGCATCCTAAACGAGCGCAGGGGGGAGATGGAGCGGGCAGAGGAGCATTTCGTGGAGTCGCTCAAGGCGGATCCCGCGAACCCTCGCGCCCTCTACTCCTACGCAAGCCTCTACTACACGGCCGACGACCTCGAGGCCGCGGAGGAGATCCTCGAGCGGGCCATAGCCGCGGACGCGAGATACTCCCCCGCCCTCTCTGCGCTCGCCAGCATCCAGGCCCGCCGCGGGGAATTTGGCGACGCACTCGACTATATAGAGAAGGCCGTCGATGCCGGTGAGAGCGACGTCGAGCACTTCAGGAGCGCGCTGGAGTTCGCGCCCCTGCACGCCGACCCACGCTTCCGCACGCTCCTATCCCGCATGTTGAGCGACAGGGGCAACGGACAAGGTTAGCATTTCAGCAATTCAGCTTGTCAGCCTCGTCTGCTAGGGAGCCTCGCTTCGTCGCTCGGGCGACGTCTGCACCACGGCTGAATTGCTGAAAGCCGCCTGAGGGGCGGCGTGCTGAGATGCTGAAGTGCTAGAGGAGCTTCAGCTTCTCCGTGGCGTCTCTCAGGTCTTCGAGAAACGCCTCCATCTCGCGGATGCGCCTGGCGGCCAGGTCCTTGCTGCTCTGTAAGACGAGGAGGTCGGGGATCTTCTGCCGCAGGCTCTCGGCGTTCCAGATCGCCGTTGGTATATCAGGCACATCGTCTTCCGTGCCGACCATCGCCAGCATACGGGAGATGCCTATGGCGCCGAGGTAGTCGAGGCCGATCGCGTCTTTGAGGAGGATGGTCTCAGAAGAGGTGCTGCCGGGAACGCCGGGCGGGTGGCGTTCGATCGCCTCTATGACGGCCTGGCTCGCCTGCGGGGGAAAATCCCAGTCCTGCAGGATACGGCTTGCCACCAGCGCCGAGCGCTTCGCGTGGTCCGGCGGCTCCCGCAGGGCGTACGCTTTGTAGAGCCCGACGTCGTGCAGTAGGGCTGCCGCACGCAGTATCTCTACATCGTAGGAGATTTCCTCCGAGGCCGCGAGCTCCTCGGCCAGGGCGAAGACCCTCAGGCAGTGGGTGTACCCGTAGACGGGATGTGTCCCGACCCTGGCGATGAGCGCCTCTATCTCTTCGACCACCGGCTTCATGGCAGGGAGTCTAGCGAATAGGCCCCGCCAGTGCGAGCACTTCGCAGCACGCTGCGCCCTTCGGGCTCCGCTTCTCAGCACGTTCCGGCTTCGCCTTCACATATCAGCTAGCCAGCACTTCAGCAAAAAGGCTGACTGGCTGAAATGCTGACTCGCTGACCAGCGCGGGTTTGGGAAGGTGCACTTCCCAAACCCGCTTAGCGCTGTTTGCGGAAGTCGCGAAGCAGGGCGGCCTGGCCCACGTCATCTACGGTCAGCATCCCAACGAGGTTACCGTCCTTCACGACGGGCAGGGCCCTGAGGCCGCTCTCCTGCAGGACACGGTTGCCATCCGTGAAGAGATCGGCCTCGGGGGAGATGGTCGGGAACTCTGTCTTCATCAGGTCGCGTACGGTGTCGTAGCGGGCGGGGGAGTGGGCTGTGGCCATGATCTCGTTGCGGGTGATGATGCCAACGAGACGACCGTCCTCGTCGAGGACGGGGAAGTCCTCCTGGTAGCCGTGGATGACGGAGTCGAGGATCTGGCCGAAGTTGTGGTACGGCGTTACGGTCTCAGTTCGGCCCTTGGTACCCATCACGTCGGAGACGGTGAGCCCGCGCATCTGCTCCCGCTGGCGGACCATCTGGGCCTCGCCGCTCGCGCCGAGGAAGACGAAGAAGCCGACGATGGCGAGCAGGAAGTTGTTGCTGAAGAACCCGAAGAGGATAAAGAGGACGGCGAAGCCCTGTCCTATGGTCGAAGAGATATCCGTGGCACGCACGGGCCCGAGGCGCGTGGCGAGCAGCCCGCGCAGCACACGGCCACCGTCCATCGGGAAGGCCGGGATCAAGTTGAAGATCACGAGCGCGACGTTGATAGTACCCAGCGCGGCGAAGACCTGGCCCAAAGATCCTACGCCCGAGAGTATATTCGTCGGGACCGAGACGTTGCCCCCGAAGAGCAGGGCAAGCCCGAAGAATATAGGGGCGAGCACTACGTTGACGAGCGGCCCCGCTACGGCGACCTTCACCTCGTCGATGGGTCTCTCTGGCAGAGACTTCATCCTGGCAAGCCCGCCTATGGGCAGGAGCGTGATGTCCTGGACCTCGCTCCCGAGGCGTATGGCCACCAGCGAGTGGCCGTACTCGTGGAGCAGCACGCAGAGGAACAGCGCGACCACTATGCCGACGGTGACGAGCGCGTCCACCAGGCTGCCGGAGTTCCTGAACGTGAGGTAGCCGAAGAAGGCCAGGAGCAGGAAGAAGCTCCAATGGACTTTCACGTCTATGCCGAAAGCGCGTCCTATCTTGAAGGATCCACCCATTAGGCTGAGTTTACCCCACGCCCGGACAGTCGATGTGGGACAAGCACTTCAGCTAGTCAGCATTCCAGCCAGTCAGCACTTCAGCTAGCCAGCTTCGTGGGGGGCGCCTTGGATTTGTTTTGCCCCACGGTAGATAAGGCCTTGCATCGTTTACTACGGAGCGTCGCTGGCAAGTAGTTGTTGACTTGCTGAACTGCTGAGAGCCGCCTGAAGGGCGGCGTGCTGACTAGCTGACAAGCGCAGGTTTGGGAAGGGAAACCCTTCCCAAACCCGCTGCACACTCCCTGCTAGAATCGAGGGATGGAGGAAAGGATTCAAGACTACCGTCTCGTTACGGACGCAGAGGAACTCTCCGCCGTCGCGAAGACCCTCCAAGACACCGAAGCCATCGGCGTGGACATAGAGACCACGGCCCTCTCCCCGCGCGACGGCGGGGTGCGCCTGCTCCAGCTCGCCACCAAAGAAGAGACGTTCGTGATAGACGTCGTCGAAGTCGGTGACCTCTCACCACTCAAAGAGGCGCTCGAAGGCGGGCCGATCAAGGTAGGGCACAACCTGAAGTTCGATCACCAGTTCCTGGATGCTCTGCACGGTGTCTCGCTCTCGCCCGTCTTCGATACTATGCTCGCCGCCCAGGTCCTCGACGGAGGCAACTACGCAGCGTCCTACTCCCTGGAAGCCGTGGCAGAGCGTTACCTAGACGAGTCGCTCGACAAATCCGAGCAGAGGAGCGACTGGTCGGGGAAGTTGAGCGAGGCCCAGCTCGAGTACGCCGCGCAGGACGCTGTGGTCTTGCTGCCTTTGTGCGAACGCCTTGCGGCCTTGTTAGAAGAAGAGGGACTCGGCAGGATCTCGCGCATAGAGTTCGAGGCCATCGCGACGATAGCAAAGATGGAGCTCGCCGGCGTCAAGCTCGACGTGGCCCGTTGGAAGGAGCTCGAGGTGACGGTACGCGAGCGGCGCGACAGGGCCGCCGAGCGCCTGGAGTCCTTCTTCCCGCCGCCAGAAGGGGTGCTGCCGCTCGAGGGTCTCGGGCCGAGGCTCAACCTCAACAGCCCCAAGCAGATCACCGACGCCTTCCAGACCCTGGGCATAGATCTCCCCGACACCAAGGTCTGGACCCTTCTCAAAGTGGATCACCAGGCGGCGAAGGCGCTACTCGAGTACCGGGAACTGCAGAAAAAGCTCGGTACCTATCTGGAGACCTATCCTAGTTTCATAAGCCCGAAGACGGGCCGTATCCACGCGAACTTCCTCCAGTGCCGCGTCCCTACAGGTAGATTGGCCTGCGCGGCTCCGAATATCCAGCAGATACCGCACGAGGACGAGTTCCGTCGCTGCTTCGTCGCCGAAGATGGGTACGTGCTCGTGATCGCAGACTACTCCCAGATAGAGCTGCGTATCCTGGCCGAGGTCTCAGAAGATCCCGCGTTCGTCGGGGCTTTCCAGAGGGGCATGGATCTCCACCGCCTTACGGCGGCCACGATGTACAACGTGTCCATGGATGAGGTCACAAAGGAGCAGCGCTCGGACGCCAAGCGCATAAACTTCGGCCTGATGTACGGCCGCGGCGCCCGCAGCCTCTCCGCCCAGCTCGGCACGGACGAGGAACGCGGTCGCGAGCTGATAGACGAGTACTTCGCCAACTATCCGAAGGTCCAGCGCTTCTTGCAGCGGACGGCCAATCGCGCCGTGCGGGACCGCACCCTCCGCACGCTCGCAGGAAGGGTGCGGAAGTTCGGTAACGACCCCGTGTCCGACGACCGGGGTGCGATGCGCCGCGAGGCGATGAATTTCCCAATACAAGGGGCGGCCAGCGACATCGCCAAGCTGGCCCTCATCTACGTCCGCGAGGATCTCGAAGGCCTCGACGCCAGGCTCATAAACTCTATCCACGACGAGTTCGTCATAGAGTGCGCCGAGGAACTGGCCACCGAGGTCTCCGAAAAGACGCAGGCGGCGATGGTCAGGGCCGGGGAGGACGTCCTCGAGAAGGTCCCCGTCGAGGTCGAGACGGTCGTCTCCCGCGAGTGGAGGAAGTAGCTCTTAGCGGGTTTTGGAAGGTCCCTCGTATAGCCGCCTGGCGCGAGCGTTGTCTGATTGGCTATGAAAATCATCGAGACTTCTACGGGCGGCGCCCGCCACCCCGTTCTTATCAGGCCTCGTCGCGCCTTCCGTAGAGCGAGGCGCCGGCTGCGGCGACGGTCACGAGGAGAACGGCCGCCACGGCGCGCATCTCCAGCCGTTCTCCAAGGACGATGAGGCCGGCGAGCGCGGCCACGGCCGGCTCGAGGCTCATCAGGACGCCGAAGACGCGGGCGGGGATCTTGCGCAGCGCTTCGAGCTCCAGCGAGAAGGGGATGGCCGAGGAGAGCATCGCCACCCCGAAGGCGGCGAGGAGTAGCCTCGGGTCGAGCAGGGCATGGACTGCGCCCGCTATCCCGAAAGGAAAGAGGACGAACGTCCCTACGCAGAGCGCGATCACAAGCCCCGTCCCGCCCGGGAAGTCGCTCCCCGTGCGGGCGGAGAGGAGGATGTACGAGGCCCACAGGCATCCGGCAAACAATGCGAAAGCCACACCCACGGGGTCGAGGTCCATCCCCCCGAACAAGCCTAGGGGAGCGAGAAGGAGGATACCGGAGGTGGCGAGCACGACCCACAGCAGATCTAGCACCCGACGGGAGCCGGCGACTGCCACACCGAGGGGACCTACGAACTCGAGCGTAACGGCGACGCCTAAAGGTATGCGGTCGATAGCCAGGTAGATCGAAAAGTTCATCCCCGCGAGCGCGAGACCGAAGAGCCCGGCAATAAGGTATCCAGCCCGGTCGTGTCCACCCAACTTCGGGCGCACCAGGAGGAGCAGCACGAGCGCGGCGAACGCGATCCTCAAGAACACCGTACCTCCGGGGCCAAGGGAGTCGAAGAGTGTCTTGGCTACGGCGGCCCCAAGCTGAACGGAGAATATGGAGAGCATTACGAGTGCCGTCGGCGGCACGCCCCGCGAACGGGCCGAGAGGCGTGAGGCGAGAGAGCGACCGTTCGACAACGTAATGAGATCCTTTCCTATCGCGGCCAGGGCGCGGATAGTCTAGCACCGGGGTGAACCATGGCTTCGCCAGTGTTAGGCTTCAGGATTCTCGGGACAGAGCCGAGGACGAGCTACAGAGGAGCACGAATGACCGACGATGCGCAAGAGGTACAGGGCGAGGCCGAGCCGATCAACTGGGCCTGCACGAACTGCGGCTACCGCATCGAGGGCGAGCTACCCGAGAAGTGCCCGGACTGCGGCGCCGACAAGGAGATGTTCGACGAGGTGCCGGTGCCAGGGTATTAGAAACTCCAGTCCTCTACGAGCTGGTCCCTAAAGACGTCTATGTCTTCGGATCCTCTGGCGTTCGTGTTCTCAAGGCGGGAGATGACCTCGGCGACGGTCTCGTTGGTCGCGGCCATACGTTCGGCGAGGGTACGTCCGATCTCGTAGATGAGCTTGCACGCCGCCGGGGAGTCGGCGTCGAGCATCTCGAGGAGCCGGTCCCTACCCACGCCATGCGCCTCGACCCTCGTGAGCGCCTCGACGCTTGCGGTTGCCCTCGGCTCGGTCAGTAGGCCCATCTCGCCGATCACGGTCGGTGCCTCGATTCTCGCCAGGAGTTGCCGACGTCCGGGGGCGAGGCCCTTGTAGACCTCGACGGTTCCGGAGGTGATCACGAACAGCCGCTCCTCCGGTGCGCCTTCCTCGAAGATCCTCTGCCCGGCTTTGAAGCTCACAGGCTCCAAGAGCTCCTCGAGTTCGGCCCGCTCGTCATCATCCAGGTGCTCGAAGATCGGCACGTCCTTGAGGTCTGGCGTCTCTCGCATAAATTGGTTCTCCTCTACACGGACCAATCCGTTATCAGCCTGTCGCGGAAGGCCTCCATATCGGTCTCTCCCCTGCTCTCGAGCTCGCGGATCGCCTCTACGACCTCCTCGTCAAGGCGCGTTAGCCTCCTCGCGAGGGTGCGGGCGATGCGGTAGGAGAGCTTGAAGGCAGCAGGCCTTCCCTCTGCGACCATGCGCCTGAACGTCTCACGCGGGATCCTTATCGCCTCGACCTCCCCTACGGCCCTGACCGTCGCTGACGCCCCGCTCTCCCCCAGAAGCCCCCTCTCCCCGACGACCGTCCGGCCGTGCGAGGTATCGATCTCGGCCAGCAGCCTGCTCCTTCCTCCAGGCAATCCTTTCCTGACCTCGACCGTGCCAGAGGCCAGCACGAAAAGGCTCTCCTGCTCCGCACCTTCTTCGATGATGTTCTCCCCGGGGCCGAAGGAGACGAACTCCGAGACTTCCGCGAACTCTTCGCGCTCCTCCTCGGTCAGGAACTCGAAGAACCTGACCTCCTGAAGCGTCTCCTCAATCATCCCATCACCCCTTCAACCTCGAAGCCCTAGGCGAGATTATACGCCCCGTCACCGCCTGCGGCGGCAAGCAAGTCAGCATTTCAGCACGCCGCCCTGCAGGCGGCTCTTAGCACTTCAGCCAGGGCCTGCCCACACGAGAGCTGAAGTGCTGACAAGCGGAAGCCGAAGGCTGGAGCGTGCTGACTTGCTGACTATCTTCTGCGGCTGTTAACCAGGGCAACCCCAAACAGGGCGACCGCCCCACCGATTACGGACAGGCCAGAAGGAATCTCGCCCAACCACAGGTAGGCGATAACGATGGCGACCGGGGGGAACAGGTATTCCAGGGTGACCGCCCTCGACGCCGGCAACCGCGAGAACACGTAGGCGGCGGTCGCGTAGGCTACCACGGTTGGGAAGATACCAAGGTAGGCGACTGCCAGGGTATCACCAGGCGGCGCGGCCCGTACCTCTCGCGCGAGGCTTGCTAAGAAAGGCAGCAGCAACAGCGTCCCCGCCCAGATAGCGTAGGCGGTAAAGGTCAGCGACCCGTACTTCTCCACGTATGGCTTCTGGAAGGCGAAGTAAATGCTGCCCGAGATGGCCGCCAGAAGCACGTACAGCGCCCCGGCATCGACGCCGAAGCCGCCCCCCTCACCGAGGGTGATAAGGGCCACACCCACGAAGCCAACCACGATACCAGCCCATCCCCTGCCGTCGAGGCGTTCACCCAGGAAGGCGGCCGCCAGGAGGGCGGTGAAGATGGGGATCGAAGCTATGATAAGGCTCGCAGCCCCGGCGCTCGCACTGATCTGCCCGTAGTTCAAGGCCACGTTGTAAAGGGCGAACGCGAAGAGACCAGCCAGGAGAGCCACTGGTACGTCCCTTGCCTCCGGCAAGCGCAGACGCCCAGGGATGGCGTACAACGCTAGCACCACGGAGGCGAACAGCATGCGCAAGAGCGCCAGCGGACCCGGAGAATAGGAGGCGAGCCCTGCCCCGATCGCAGCGTAGGCCGACGCACCGAAGATGACGGCCGCCGCAACGGCTACCAGTAGGCGGGCGTCGATCCTGGTCCCCACGCTCGTATGGTAATTCATGAGCATTTCAGCATGTCAGCTGATCAGCACGCTGAGGGCTTCTTCGGAATCCGAAAGATTTGGCAGCCCACAAAGGTGAAGCGGGCGCGGCGTTCTTGCCGCGCCCGCTCTCGTGCCTCGCCGATGGGTCGGCGGAGGTCCTTAGTTGAGGACCTCGACGTCAACATAGTCGACACCGGTGTAGGTCAGCCTGATCTCCTCGGCAGCGGCCTCGGAGAGATCCAGATCCCTACCACCCGTGTACGGCCCACGGTCCGTGACCTCGACGACCACGGAGTAGCCCCCGTAGGTTACCAGCAGCTTCGTACCGAAAGGCAGGTACGGCGACGCCGCCGTGTACTCCGTGTAGGGCTCGAAGACGTCCCCACTCGCCGTCAGGTTACCCTCCAACCCAGGTCCGTACCAGCTCGCCAGCTGCGTGTCGGCCAGGGCATCATCCTGAAAGGCAGCCAGCGATACGGCGAAAGCACCGGCCACCAAGAGCATCTTGAGACAAGACTTCACAAGGAGTCCCCCTCCAGATAGCTTGCACAACAAGCCCAAGACCTTACTACGTTACAACCGAGTTACAAGCCGCTACATATCGTTTCTAGCGTCGATTTGTGAACGAATTACATAGGCTTGGTGCCCACGGTATGTGGCGTCTCAGACGTTTTTCGCCTGCATGTGGTGGTTATTTCGTTGTGTTGGGGGCGATATGGGCTTCGGGATCAACGCGGGGATCTATCGACTTTCGTCGAGCGAGCGCCTGTAGCGTTGGATGCGGGCCTCGAACTCGGGGAGCTTGCGGTCGGCCGAGCGTTGGGCTCCGCGGGGCATCTTTCCGCTGGCGGCGAGCTTTGTGAAGGCCTCGCACACTCTGAGGGCTTCGGTAGGGTTGTGCTTGCTTTCGTAGACGGAGGCGAGCCGTTCGTAGGGGTGGCTGCCGACGAATTCCTCGCGGACGCTGGCCTCGTAGAGTTTGATGGCCCGCTCGGTGTCGCCGCCCTCCAAGGCCCTCTCGGCCTCCTCGTTGCGTTGCATCGCGGCCCCGAAGTTGCGAAGCGGGTCCTCTTCCGTCCCGATCCTAGCCCACTCCTCGTCTTCGAGCCCGTAGAGGGGCGAGGTCTCTCGGGGGGCCCGATCTGACCCCCCGAAGATGTCCCGTAGACGTCTGAGAACCAAGCTCTTTCCTCCGCTCCCTTCGGTCGCTCAGCACGTCAGCATGTCAGCTAGTCAGCATTTCAGCAAGTGCCTTGGCTGGCGACGCTCCTATACGCAATCCCAAGCCCATTGGGAAACGCAGCGCCCTTATCCACCGGAGAGCACAGCGAACTCGAGCCAATCCCCAACGAGGCTGACAAGTTTGAAGTGCTAACGTGCTTTAATCTCTGCTCTCTGGCACCGAGTCAGGAGGGGTCCTTGTGGCTTACGAGTTCGCCCGCTATCTGAAAGTGAGGGGGGCCTGGGGCGCGAGCTGGTCCGCGGATGGCCTGAGGGTCTCTTTTCTGACTGAGATCACCGGCATCCCCCAGGTATGGGAGGTCGCCAGCGAAGGCTCCTCCTGGCCCGAGCAGCTCACCTTCTACGAGGAGCGCGTCTCTAGCGCCCTGTACTCGCCGACACAGAACAGGATCCTCTTCGGCATGGACGCCGGCGGCAACGAACGCTCGCAGCTGTTCCTTCTCGAAGACGGCGAGGTGACGGACCTCACCAGCGCCCCGGAGGCCATCCACTATCCTGTGGGCTTCTCGCCCGACGGAAGGCGCATCGCCTACACCGCGACCCGCCGCAACGGGACGGACTTCGATGTCTTCGTCCAGGGACTGCCGGAAGGCGAGCCCGAGATGGTCTGGGAGGTCCCCGGCTACCATACGGTGGCGGACTGGGCTCATGACGGGAGTGCTCTGATCGTCTCCCGCCACCACTCCAACGTGAACAACGATCTCTACAGATTGGACCTCGAAACCGGTGAGGCCAAGCTCCTGACCCCCCACGAGGGTGACGCGCGGTTCTCCGGCGCGAACGTGACGCCCGACGGTGGGAGCCTCTACCTGGCGACGGACCGCGACGGGGAGTTCCTGCGTCTCGCACGGATGGACCTCGCGACGCTCGGGCTCGATTACATCACCCCGGACGATTGGGACGTCGAGGGCGTCCAGCTTTCGAGGGATGGTCGCTACCTGGTCGCGAGCCGCAACGTGGAAGGCTACTCCGACGTACTGCTCTTCAACGGCAGGGGACGAAGGATGCCCGACCCGCGGATACCTGAGGGGATCGTCGGTGGCTTCGAGTTCTCGCCCGACGCAGGGCGGCTCGCCTTCACCCTCACCGCGCCCGAGCGCAACCCCGACGTCTGGGTGCTCGACCTGCCCGAGGGCGAAGCGCGGCGCCTCACCCGCTCCTCGACTGCAGGCATCCCGCCGCGCACATTCCGCAAGCCGCAGGTCGTACGCTACACCAGCTTCGACGGGCGAGAGATACCTGCCCTCTTCCATGAGCCCGAGTCGGAGAACGCTCCCGTGATAATCAACGTCCACGGCGGGCCCGAGAGCCAGGCGCGCCCAGCGTTCGCCCCCGTGACGCAGTACCTCCTCGGCCGGGGCTACGCCGTGTTCTTCCCAAACGTCCGCGGTTCGACGGGGTATGGTAAGGCCTACACCCACCTCGACGACGTAAGACTGCGGATGGACTCTGTGAATGACCTGGCGCACGCGGCGTACTGGCTGCATGAGCGCGGCCACGGACGCATCGCCGTCATGGGCGGCTCCTACGGCGGGTTCATGGTGCTCGCCGCCCTCACGGAGTACCCGGATCTCTGGACGGCCGGCGTGGATATCGTTGGGATCGCCAACCTCGTGACCTTCCTAAAGAACACGGGCAGCTACCGCCGCTCCCTGCGCGAGCCAGAGTACGGCTCGCTGGAGAGAGACCGCGAGTTCCTCGAGTCCATAAGCCCAATCCACAAGGCAGGGGAGATCAAGGCCCCGCTCATGGTCGTCCACGGCAAGAACGATCCACGCGTTCCCGTCGGGGAGGCGGAGCAGATCGTAGAGCGCGTGGAAGGCAACGGCGGCACCGTCGAGTACCTCCTCTATGAGGACGAGGGCCACGGCCTCGCCAAGCTAAAGAACCGACTCGACGCCTACCCGAAGATAGTCGCCTTCCTCGACAGACACCTGGGCGTCTGATCTCCGCACGCCCATCAGCATAAGGCCGTTCGGTGCCCATTCCGTCGAACGTCGGCGTCGAGCTCACATGATCCTCGGAAACCAGAAACCGCAAAAAGCTGTAAGCTTACAACTGACAGCAACAAGAGCCGGAGATGCCCATGGAAGACACAAAGTACCTCCTCGACGAGAAGGCCATCCCCGATAGCTGGTACAACCTGGTGCCTGACCTGCCTTTCGGGCTGGAGCAGCCCCTGAACCCTGCCACGATGGAGCCTGTTGGGCCCGAGGCTTTCGCCCCCATCTTCCCGCAAGCGATTATCGAGCAGGAAGTAACGCAGGACTCGTACGTTCCAATCCCAGAAGAGGTGCGGGAGATCTACAGCCTCTGGCGTCCGACCCCGCTCTTCCGCGCCCGCCGCCTCGAAAAGCTACTCGACACCCCGGCCCACATCTACTACAAGTACGAAGGTGTCAGCCCGCCGGGCAGCCACAAGCCGAATACTGCCGTCCCGCAGGCCTACTACAACCGCGAGGAAGGTGTCAGGCGCCTCACCACCGAGACCGGGGCGGGGCAGTGGGGCTCCTCTCTGGCCTTCGCCTGCGGCGTGATGGGACTCGACTGTACGGTCTACATGGTCCGCATCAGCTACGACCAGAAGCCCTACAGGCGCATCATGATGGAGACCTACGGCGCAGAGGTACATTCTAGTCCCACGGAGCTCACGCAGGCAGGCCGCAATATCCTCGAAGAACATCCTGATTCGCCGGGATCTCTTGGCATAGCCATAAGCGAGGCGGTCGAGGACGCGGTGGGAAATGACGACGCGAAGTACTCGCTCGGGAGTGTCCTCAACCACGTGCTCTTGCACCAGACGGTGATCGGGCAGGAAGCGTTACAGCAGATGGAGCTGGCCGGCGAGTACCCCGACGTGGTCGTCGGCTGTGTCGGAGGAGGCTCGAACTTCGGCGGCATCGCCTTCCCCTTCATCCGCGAGAACCTGAAGAACGGGAAGAGCACGCGCATCATGGCCGTCGAGCCGGCCTCATGCCCGACGTTAACCAAAGGCCGCTACACCTACGACTTCGGCGACACCGCCGGCACCACCCCGATGATGAAGATGTACACGCTAGGGCACTCGTTCGTCCCGAGCGGCATCCACGCCGGGGGCCTGCGTTACCACGGCGATTCTCCGATAGTCTCGGCCTTGGTTCACGAGGGAGTCATCGAGGCGAGGGCCTACGCCCAGAACCCCACCTTCGAGGCCGGGGTTACGTTCGCCAGGACGGAAGGCATCGTACCGGCGCCCGAGGTGACGCACGCGATCAAAGCTACCATAGACCTGGCGCTCGAAGCCAAAGAGGCAGGAGAGCAGAAGACCATCCTCTTCAACCTCTGCGGTCACGGCCATTTCGATTTCTCGGCCTACCAGCAGTACCTCGCCGGAGAGCTGGTCAACCTCGAGCACTCAGAGGAGGAGATAGAGGCCGCGGTCGCAGGAATACCGGGGTGATAGCGACGAACGCACGCTCTTGAAGGCGGTGCCGCCGAGCAGAATTTAGAGCGAGTCGAGTCTCAAGCGGCCGGTTCTATGCAGCGCTCGTCGTTGTTGCTCGGGCTGTTGACGAAGCGACTAACAGGGTAGGTCTCGAGGTCGTTGCCTGGGTAGGGGATCAGCAGCCCGGCGAGCTCCTCTTTGTCCGCGTCGGGATCGAGCCAGGCGTCGTAAGATTCGGAAGGCAGGATCACGGGCATCCTGTCGTGGATCCCGTCGAGTACGGAGTTCGCCCTGGTGGTCAGGATCGCACACGTGCGTAGCTCCCCTTCACCGCCCTTCTCCCAGCTCTCCCAGAGGCCCGCGAAGGCGAACGGGCGGCCTTCTTGCATGCGGAAGTAGTAGGGCTGCTTGCCCCCGTTCTCGCGCTTCCACTCGTAGAAACCGTCGGCCGCGATCAGGCACCGCCGCCTGCGGAAGGCGCTGCGGAAAGAGGGCTTCTCGGCTGCCGTCTCGCTCCTAGCGTTGATCATGCGCGCCCCGATATCGGGGTCGTCGGCCCAGGAAGGGACGAGCCCCCACCTGAGCATCTCGAGATGCCGCTTCTCATCCTCTTCCAGCACTGCGGCGACCTGCTGCGTCGGGGCGATGTTGTAGCTCGGCGGGATCTCCACCGCAGCGTCGTCCAGTCTAAACTCCTCGGCCAGCCTGCCGGCCGGGGTAGAAAGCGTATACCTGCCACACATCTCTATCACCTCTCCAGGATCTGAAACCTTACGCCAATTGTACCGGCCAAAGGACGGTCTCTCACGGGTTGGTTGCTACGGCGGGGAATGTTCTATGGGCTCTCCGTTCCGCCGCGCTCGCTCCTGGCTCTCTCTAGCAGTTCCACGACCTCCTCGTCCGTGGTCTGCTGGAAGTCCCTGTACCAGAACCCTATGGCCCCGAGGTCCGTAGGAGACTCCAGGCAGACAAGCTCGTCCACCCCCGGCCTGAGGAGCTCCGCCGTCTGGGCGGCGCACACGGGTGCTGCCAGGACCAATCTTCTCGGTCCCCTCAATCGCAGGGCCTCCACGGCGGCGCGGGCCGTCACCCCCGTAGCGAGACCGTCGTCGACCAAGATCGCGGTACGTCCGCCGACCTCCGGTTCGGGTCTATCGCCCCTGAAGTAGCGTAGCCTCCTCTCTACCTCCGCGGTCTCCCGAGCCGTGATCCGCTCTACGTATTCATCGGTTATGCCGAGGCGTTTGACCACGTCCTCGTTGAGGACGCGCACACCGCCGGCCGCGACAGCCCCGATGCCGAACTCCGGCTGGCCCGGCGCCCCGAGCTTGCGCGAGACGAACACGTCGAGCGGCGCTGTGAGGGCGCGTGAGATCTCATACCCCACCGGCACTCCTCCCCTTGGTAGGGCGAAGATCATGGGCCGCTCGTCCCTGAAGCGGGACAGCTTGCCGGCAAGCCGGCGGCCCGCGTCCCTGCGGTCCTCGAACGGCGGGAGGCCGAAAATCCTCATAGCATCAGCACAGACTCCGCCAGAACGGCGCAAGGGCCTTGCGGCTCTGCTGAACGTGCCTCACCCCGCCCGCATACTCCCAGTCAGGGACTTCTTCCCCGATCCCTTGTATGGTCGCGGCGACGCACGCGGTGAGGGCGTCGAGGTTGTAGCCGCCTTCGAGGACGAACGCAGGCGGCGCAGCCCCGACCTCGCGGGAGAGGTCCGAGATCAGGGCGGCCAAGCGTTTGAAGGAGTCGCTCCTTAGCGCCATGCCCCCGAGCAGGTCGCCCGCGTGGGCGTCGAACCCGGCGGAGACCAGAATCATCTCGGGCCCGAATTCTCGCAGCACAGGCAGGAAAACCTCGGTGAAAGCCGCGGCATAGGCGTCTTCCCTCGTACCTGCAGGCAGCGGCACGTTCACGGTGAAACCAAGCCCCTCTCCCTCCCCCACTTCACCGGCCCGACCGGTTCCCGGATAGAAGGGGCTCTGATGCACCGAGAGGTAGAGCACCCGACCGTCACCGTAGAAGATGTCCTGGGTGCCGTTGCCATGGTGCACGTCCCAGTCCAGTATGGCGACCCTTTCCAGCCCCCTCGAGAGAGCATGCCCGGCGGCGACAGCCGCGTGATTCGTGAGGCAGAACCCCATCCCGTAGTCTCTCCCCGCATGATGACCGGGAGGACGGGCGATGGCGAAGGCCGTCTCGCCGGCGAGGGCGCTCTCGAGTGCCGAGCAGGCGGCCCCGCTCGCTAGCGAGGCCGACTCCCAGGAACCCGCGCCGACCGCAGTATCCAGGCTGAGGTAGCCCCCTCCCGCGGCGGACATCTCCCGCAGATGGTCGAGGTAAGCCGGGTCGTGCACGGCGGCGAGGGCTTCTTCCTGCGCGGGACTACACGGGCACCACTCCACGGCCACGCCGCCCTGGTGCGCCCTCTCGACCCCTGCGAGGGCAGCAGGGAACCTCTTCGGGGATTCCACGCCGGCGAGGTCGTTGACGTGGCGCTCGGAGGCCGGATCACTGTAGACGTGCAAACGTTTCACGCTCCCAGGTCACGCTTACCTTTTCGCGAAGTATCGGATCCCGCTGTTCTCCTCTGTCCTCGTCCACTATGCTACTATGCCAGCATCTCGGATGGGACCCCTGGGGAAAGAAGGTTGCCGTGGAAGAAGGCGCAGCGCGCGGGCGGAGCGTTTCGAGGCTCAACGTCCTTATCGCAACTACGGCCGCGATCATCGGCCTGATCTACGGCTACGACCTTGGCTCCATCGCGAGCGCGCTCCTCTTCCTCGTCCCAGCCTTCCACCTAACCACATTCATGACCTCCGTACTTACCTCGGCAGTAGTGCTCGGGCAGTTGTTCGGGGCGCTCTTTGCGGGGCGCATCTCAAACACCATCGGGCGCAAGCGCACCCTCGTGCTCATCGCGCTCGGCTACGCGACGTTCGCCGGCCTGCAGGGGCTGGCCCCTAACGAGGGGTTCTTGACCGTCGTAAGGTTCCTCCTCGGCCTTGCCATCGGCATCTCCATAGTCGTGGCGCCCGCATACATAGCAGAGTCCGCGCCTGTCAGCGTCAGGGGCTCGATGCTCGTCACCTTTCAGATAGCGACCACCTCGGGTATCGCCGTCGCATACTTCGTCGGCGCGGCCCTCGCTAGCACCGAGAGCTGGCGCCTCATACTCTCCCTCTCAGCCATCCCGGCCGTTATCGTGCTGCTCCTCATCGCCCGCCTGCCCGACACCGCCCGCTGGCTCCTGATGAACGGCCGGCGCGAGGAGGCCGCCGACCTACTGCGCAGGGTCGAACCAGATATGGACCCCGACGAGGAAGTTCGGAGGATCGAAGAAGACCTGAGCTACGAGGAGAAAGGGAGCTTCGCCGAACTCTTCCAGGGGCGTTTCCGCAGGGCCGGCATCTTCGTCGTGGGCCTGGGCTTCTTGGTCCAGATCACAGGTATCAACGCCATCGTCTACTATAGCCCGACGATCATCCAGGACGTCGGCGTTACGAGCCCGACGGGCGCAATAGTCGCGACAGGCTTCGTCCAGATTGCGGGTGTGATCGCCGAAGTCGTCGCCTTCCTGGTCGTCGACAGGTGGGGAAGGCGGCCCACGCTGCTAGCCGGGATCGGCACGATGGCGGTCGCCAACGCTATCCTCGTCCTCGCCTACGCACTCGGCTCCCCGGCGACGGTAACCTTGCTCGGTATCCTGCTCTTCACCATAGGCTTCAACTTCGGCTACGGTTCGCTGGTCTGGGTCTACGCTTCCGAGTCCTTCCCCGTACGTCTGCGTACCCAAGGCGGCTCGGCCATGCTGACAGCGGACCTGTTCGCCAACTTCCTCGTCGGAGTCGTGTTCCTGAATGCCCTCGGCGCCCTTGGCGGCTCGGTGACTTTCGGGATCTTCTTCGCCCTGGCGCTGGTCTCGTTCGTCTTCGTCTACGTGCTCGCCCCCGAGACAAAGGGACGACCACTGGAGGCGATCCGCGCCTACTGGTTCAACGGCGGTAGCTGGCCCGGGGAGACCCACACATGAGCCTCCCATACCATCGGGATCAAGCCCCCACCAAGCTCGTCGAAGGTCCGTCTAAGCCCTGGTGCTAGTACTAGGTGCGATGAATGTACGATCACTAGTGCAAAGAAAACGGCGACGAAACGAAAAGACGTTGACAAAGGGCTCCGGGGACCTTGTAATGATCCGTGGACAGGTGGTTGGAACGGCCACAGAAATGGCCGTGTCGTCTGCCGGTCTCTGGAGCTTATGACGGCATTGGTGATGATCGAGGATCACAACGGGCCTCTTCCTTCCACTGAATCTGGAAGCGGCCCTGATGCATGATGCCATGCGAAACCGAAGCGTTTTGTTTCTGGTTTGTGTCTTGGCCGCGCTGGGCTCGTTGTTGTGTATCGGGAAGGAGTCTCTGGCGAAGCAGCCTGCGAAGGCGCCTGAACGCGGCGGCTCCGCGGTTTCTTCCCGGCAAGCCATTCACAGGCCGTCGGGCGCGCCGAATACCGGGCCTCGGGCGGAGCGGTCGAGGCCGACGCGCAAGGAGCCTGTAGGCAGGCGCGCTTCTGAACCAAGGCAATTCAAGAAACCACGGGGCAGGCGGTTCGTCCCGTATGAGAGACCCGCGCACGAGCCGCCCGGATTACGGGAGCACGGTCCTCAACCGGAGCAGTCCAACAGGGACCATTTATCGCGTCCGCTCCGTGAGCGGCCAGCTTCGCAGACCGGACCCCATTACCCCCACCACAGCAAGGGTACCGGCCCGAAGGAGGGTGCCGGATCGCCGGACCAGCACGGCAACCCCGCGAACCCGCCGGGCAGGGAGAACATCCATCCGAAGGGAAAGAGCGCTGCAGAGCCGGGTGGACAGACACGACAACCTCTCGAACACGGCAAGGCCGCGGGGCACAAGCCCGATGAAAAGATTGGCAATAGCCCGAACAAACCAACGATCCCCAGGGGGGAGAAACCCGTTCACACGGGCACATCCGCCTATGCGCCTGATGGCGGCCCGTCCAGCATAGGTAACGTGGGGGCGAAAGAACCTCCTGGACGCCAGCTGCTCGTGCGGCCGTTGGCCGGCCAGGAGGTCAGGTCAGGGTTTGAACCATCCCAACATCAGGCCGGGTTCTCCGATCCTCGTTCCCTGGATCTCCGCAGGGAGGATCCTGAAAGTGTCGCGGATCCCTCATCCGTTCGGCGGCCAGACCTTCAGGACGTGAGATCCTCCCTGACCCTCGATCCCGTGCGCGGGCCGTACGCCGTCTCGGACGCGCCGCCGGGCGAGACGCAAAGACCGGCTGGAGAGCAGGTGCAGTTGGCGCCGGGGTCGCACTTGGGGTCGACGAAGCTCCTGCTCGATCCCCAGTGGTATGAAAGAAGTTCCCTGGTCGATTTGACCCAAGCGGTTCTACGTTCGGTGCCAGGCGGCACCTATGACCTTTCTACAGGGACCCTCAATGAAGGAAGCTTCGCGCAGAGTGATCTCCCGCTGGAGGTCCCATCCCCCTTCTTCGGCTTCGTACCGATGATGGGAGGCGCCGCGACCGGGTTTGGATCCTCCGGTGGCGGCACAGCGCCGTTGCTCGCCGTTGTGGTCCTTTGCCTCATCGCGCTCCTTTACCAGGGTCGCTCCCACATCTTAAGCGCTTTTCTCCGGCTGGCTTCGGTTTCGCGGCCGGCACTCGAACGCCCCGGCTGATCCTCCTTGCTCAGGGAGCGCCCCCGCGCTCTCGAAGACTTACGTTGGCCGGATGTCGTAGTGCGTAACTCTGACGTCCGGGCCTACCGCAGAGCAGGGAGAAAACATGAACGCATGGCAAAAGCGCAAGCAACTCTCTCACAACGAGAACGGGCTCGAAGACCACCGGGTGACGGTCAGTCCCAACGCGCCGACCTCGTCGAGAGGTTCCCCCGACTCCGGTCCGTCCCGTAAAGTCACTTCGGCGGTAGCCCCACTCTTCAGTACCCGCTCGAAGACGCTGGCCACCCTGCTCTACGTTGTGGGCGTGCTGGCCACGATCCTGTTCGTCCACGGCGGGTGGTTCCGCCTCCCTGACGCGGACATACAGGCCCTCGACAGGACGGTGTTCGCAGGCGGGGTCCTGGTGTTGACCCTGTGGCTCTTTCCCTGGCACCGCTTCGGACGCAACGTGTTACTAATCCCTGTCTGTGCCTGCCTCGCCCTGACGACGCTCGCCGTGTACTTCTCGGGCGGGTGGCACAGCCCGCTCTCCGTGCTCTACCTCCTCATTGTGGTCTTCTGCGCCGGCTACTTCTCCGCGGGGATCGCCGCGCTATGCGTGGCCGTTACGCTGCTAGCCAGCCTTAGCCCGCAGCTCTACACTCCGGACTCGGGGCGGCTGATCCAGCACGTGATCGTCCAGGGGCCCACCTACATCGGTCTCATGCTAGCGTGCAGGTACACCTTATGGGAACGCACGAGCCTGCAATTCGAGCACGACTCAGAGGAGATCCAAGTCCTCAAGGAGCGTCTGTGGCACGAAGCGTCGCTCGACCCGCTGACGGGCCTCTATAACCGTAGCCGATTCGAGGAGCGGTTCAACGAGGAGTTCGAGAGGGCGAAGCGCACGGGTCAGCAGTTCATAATGCTCTTCCTGGATGTCGACGATTTCAAAGAGGTGAACGACAACCACGGTCACCGTATGGGGGACGACGCATTGAAGCTGGTCGCCGAGATCCTGCAGTCTTGCTCCAGGCGCATAGATGTGGTCGCTCGTCACGGTGGTGACGAGTTCATGATGATATTGTCCGGAGCCTCCATCCCGGAGGCCCACCGGTTCTTCGAGCGGATGCGCAAGGAAGTCGCCGAACGCTCGGGCCGTACGTTGGGTCTGGATCTCCGCCTCAGCGCCGGGGCCGTCCAATGCCCTGATCTTGCTACCGACCCCGCGGCCCTCCTCGAGGCCGCGGATGAGGCCATGTACAAGGCCAAACGGCGTGGTAAGAACCGCCTGTTCGCCGCCCTGTCCCTCGCCCCCACTGAGCAACGACGGGCGATCCCGAGGGAAGAATGAGGATGCGTATCTGGCTGACGAATGAACAAACCCATTGGTATCCTGGAGGTCGAAGGTGAGAGAGATAGACAGACGCCACACGCAGGAGTCCGAGAGGCCGGGTATAGGTCATCTCCTGAAGCGGGCACGACGAGAACAGGGCTTGTCGCTGGAGGAGGCCGAACAGGCCACCAGGATCCGCAGAGACTACCTGGAGAAGCTAGAGAGCGATGACCACTCTACGATGCCAGAGCCTATCTACGTGCGGGGGTTCGTCACGGCGTACGCCAACTATCTGGACCTCGACGGAGATAGGCTCGCCGCGCAGGTCAGGTTCTGGCAGGAACGAAGGCGGAGGGCGAGACGTGGTCCCCTGTGGGACCACTGACGTCGTGCATTTCAGCAAGAACAGGAAGCTGATAGCTGATGGCTGACAAGCGCGGTTTGGGGAAGTACTTCCCCAAACCGCAATGAGGAGAGATGCTCGAAGGTAAGGTAGCTTTGATCACCGGTGCGAGCCAGGGTCTCGGCAGGGCGCTGGCGCTCGCCTTTGCGAGGCAGGGTGCCGACGTGGCTATCAATGCCCGCAGCGAAGGGTCCATCGGTCCGGTCGCCGAAGAGGTCGAGGATACGGGTGCTGAGGTCCTCGCGCTAGCGGCAGACGTGTCGAAGGGCGCCGACGTCGAGAGGATGGTCAGTGAGACGGTCGAGCGTTTCGGGAGGATAGACGTGCTCGTCAACAACGCCGGTCTGCTGGGCCCCAGGGTCAGGATAGAAGAGTATCCAGAGGAGGAGTGGAGAGAAGTCATAGACGCCAACCTCACCGGGCCTTTCCTCGTCGCCAAGGCTGCGCTCCCGCACATCCCCGAAGGGGGCTCCGTGATCAACGTGGTCAGCGGTGTCAGCGTCGAGGGCAGGGCCGAATGGGGCGCCTATTCTGTGAGCAAGTTCGGGATCGAGGGGCTCACCCAGATCCTGGCCGCCGAGCTCGCGCAGCGAGGGATCCGCGTGAACGCCGTCGACCCGGGCGGGATGCGCACGGAAATGCGCGCCGCGGCATACCCGGAAGAGGACCCAACGACCCGCATAACCCCTGAAGAGAACACCGCCGTCTTCCTGTATCTGTCTTCAGACGAATCGAAAGACGTAACAGGGGAGCGCTTCAAAGCGCAGGAATTCCGGCAGTCGTGACAGCGGGTTTTGGAAGGGTCAACCCTTCCTCGATCCGCGCTGGTGAGCATTTCAGCACTTCAGCTTGTCAGCTTTTTTGCTGAGGGCCGATTGCTGATAGCTCGTCGGCTACAAGGCTCACGCCTTATGCACGGCGCTGTGAGGTTCGCCGAAACCGTAGAGGAGGTGGTTCTCTGTGGTGCGCAGCGAGAAACGCCAACCCATGTCGGCGAGTCGCGCTTTGAGGTCGAAGGGGTCGTAGAAGATCTTGACGATCCTGAACTCTCGCCCGTCGTTTAGCCGTCTGACAGCGGATTGCGTATCCGTTGATCGTTGTGAGAGACTCGGGTCATGAAACCGTATTCGAAGGACCTCAGGATCAGGGTGCTCGCCGCCGTCGACCGCGGGATGCCGCGTGGGGAGGTG
>Ga0126307_10000446_pt1 | contig 26460 bp, 19 predicted proteins | sample Plot28_FD_89955 | JGI IMG/M metagenome (GOLD analysis project Ga0126307, IMG submission 89955) | Serpentine soil microbial communities from UC McLaughlin Reserve, CA, USA - Plot28 | ecosystem: Environmental > Terrestrial > Soil > Grasslands | place: USA: UC McLaughlin Reserve, Lake County... | reverse complement strand
GCCAAAGTCTTCGGGCGCCCGGAAGCTCTCGACGCGTCCACCTACACCGAAGAGCGAGCCGCAGCCGCCGCCGGCTCCCGAGCCCGCGCGGGAGGCGCCGCCTTCGGCGCCGCCGGCGGCGCCGGCGCGCGTGCCGCTCGCTCGGCGCCCGTCGCACGAGAAGGCGCCGCCGCCGACCCGGCCGCGGGTCCGGCGGACGCTCGCCCGTACCGCGGCCCCGAAGGCGCCATCGCCGAGCCCTACTACGCCGCCCGCGACACCGCCCCAGCGTCGCGGCCTCGTGCAGCGCGTGCTGGACGTGGTCCGGCCACGCCGCCCGGAGACGCCTCCATCCGCGCGTGCAGCGGTTTCGCCCCCGGGGCGCGAGCGGCCCGCCGCGAGCGAGCGCGCGCTCGCGCGCGCCGCCGCTCCGGCGCCGGTCCGGCCTGCCGTAACGCAGACCGAGCCGCCGGCCGCGCCCCCCGTGGCCGCCGCGCCGAGCGCAGCGCCCCTCGAGCAGCCGCCGCAGGCCGACGCCTCGAGTGCGGTGCCGAACGAGCTTCCGGCGCCGCCGCCGGAGCCCAGGCGCGAACGCCCCGCACCGGCGCGCACGTCCGCTGCGCCGGCTCCCGTCGCCCGAGCCGCCGAGCCGGCCGCCGTCGCTCCTCCGGTGCCGAAGAGCACTCCGGATACCCCGAAATCGAACCCCGCCCGACGCTCGCTCCGCCGCCGGGCGGAGACGGCTCCTCCGCCGGCCGCGACCGCGGAGCCGCGGATCCCCCGGCCGACCGTGCCGGCCGAGCCGCCGCGGACCGAGCCTGCCTCGCCGCCGCCGCCGCAGCAGCCGACCGCGCGCACGATCCTCCGGCGCGGCAGCCGGCGGCAGGCGCCGCCGCCTCCTCCGGCTCCGAAGGGCGAGGTCCCCATGGCCGTGCCACAGCCGTCGACGAACCGACCTGAGCCTCAGGCGTCTGTTCCGCCGTCGCCTGCCCCTCGTATGGAAGCGCCGGTACAGCAGCAGCAGCCTGTCCAGGCGGCCGCTCCTCCGCCAGCGCCGACCGCCGCCCGGCCGACAGGGCGGCCGCTCGGCCGTCTGGCCGCCCGCCTCGTCGCGGGCCGAAGCGTCCCGACGGAGCGGCCCGGCGGCGCGGCGCCGGCTGCGGCGCCGACGACCCCGCGTGCGCCCGCGCCCGCGCCTGTGTCCCCGACCGGGGTCCTCGCAAGGCGCGAGCGACCGCGCCTGCGCCTGGCGGCGGTGCCGCGCCCGCAAGTACGCATCGACCGCTCGCCGGCAGCGCGACCGCAGCAGGCACCGGTGAGCCCGCCCGCAGCGGCCGCGCCGCCCACGCTGGGCGCAGAGCCGAGCGTCTCGGCACCGCAACCGTTCGTGCGCCCGCCGGAGCCCGTCGTCATCGCACGTTCCGTGCCGTCGCCTACAGCGAGTAGTGCCCGCTCGCCCGCATCGGCCGCGCCGGCGCCCGCCGAGCAGACGATCGCGCGGATGCCGTTCGTCCCGGCCGAGACCGGCAAGACGTACGAGACCGTCGTGGACGAGCTCAGGCGCGACCTCCTGCGTCAGCGCGAACGCATGGGCGACCTGTTGGGAGACCTGCCGTGGGCGTAGGGGAGATGTAGGTGCCCGAGATCCCGGAGGTCGTCGGTTGCCACTTCCAGGTCGAGGTCGAGGACGCCCTACTCGGTTACTTCAGCGAGTGCACCGGCCTGGAGGCCGAATTCGAGACCTACCAGTACGCGGAGGGCGGCCAGAACATGTTCGTGCACCAGCTGCGCGGACGGATGAAGTACTCGAACATCGTGCTCAAGCGCGGCATCACGACGTCGAAGGCGATGCTCAACTGGCTGCAGCAGACGAAGGAGCGCTCCAGCCGGGGCGGCATCACGATCAAGCTTCTCGACCGCGACCTCTCGGTCGTCCAGACGTGGGCGTTCAGCTGCGCGGTCCCGATCAGGTACGTCGGGCCGAACCCGACGTCCGAGGGAACGAGCTTCGCGGTCGAGTCGATCGAAGTCACCCACGAGGGCCTGACCCCGGGGATGAGTTAGTGCCCCTTCCAGGAATGCTCGCCGGCTTCTCGCCCGCAATCACGCAGCGCCGGCAACCGCCCTCGACCTTGCAAAGGCTGCACCGAGCCCTTGACGCGGCCGAGTGGAAGGGACACTGATGGCAACCGCCCCGCCCGCAGGGTTCGAGCGCGCGACTCTCGAGATCGAGGGGGAGGGCTCGCCGATCGAGTGCCTGTTCAATCCGACGGAGTACTCGATCTCGAAAACGAACGTCTGGAAGGTCGAGCCCGTCACCGGCTCCGCGCTGCCGCCGCCGCAGTTCACAGGCGGCCTCCCACGCGAACTGGCGCTGGAGCTCCTGTTCGACACGTCCGACAGCGAGTCGAAGGATGTCCGCGAGATCACCGACAAGCTCCTTAAGGCGACGGAAGTGGGGGAGAGCGGCGGCGGCCGCCCGCCGACGATCACCTTCGGCTGGGGCCAGACCGTCAGCTTCAAGGCTGTGGCCCGGCAGCTGACGATCCGGTACACGCTCTTCCGCCCGGACGGAAGCCCGGTCCGGGCGCTGGCCCATCTGTCGCTGATGCAGGCCGAGAAGGCGCAGGACGGCTCTAGCGCGCCCGGCGGGACGCCCGGCGGCGGCAACCCGACGACGAGGGGCATCGACGCGATCAGCGCGCATGTCGTCCGGGACGGCGACAGCCTCCCCTCGATCGCGTTTGCGGCATACGGCGACCCGACGCTCTGGCGGACGATCGCGGAGGCGAACGAGATCGACGACCCGTTGAGACTCCAGCGCGGCCGCTCTCTTGCGATTCCGAGGTTGGAGACGTGAGCCCCGCCGTCGACACGGGCGTGATGCTCGCCCTGATCGAGGTCAAGTTCGACGGCGCGCAAATGAAGCCGGGCGCGATGCAGGAGGTTCGCGTGCAGGACAGCCTCGCGCTTCCCGCGGCCTTCAGCGTCACGTTCGCGCCGGTCGACCTGAGCCGCGGAACCGACCCGCTCGGCGTCGAGGCGCCGAAACCGAAAATCGGGACCTCGGTCGAGATCAATCTCGGCGCGCCGGCGGCACGGACACCGCGAAAGGTGTTCGCCGGCGAGGTCACCGCGCTCGAGCCGACGTTCGGCCCGGAGGGCATCCGCCTCGTCGTCTCCGGCTACTCGCGCGCGCACCGACTCCACCGCGGCCGCAAGACGCGGACGTTCCAGAAGACGAGGACTTCCGAGATCGTTTCGAAGATCGCCTCCGAGGCCGGCTTGTCGGCAAAGGTCTCGAGCACGACTGTCGTGCACGAGTTCCTGCAACAGTCGAACGAGACCGACTGGGAGTTCGTCAGACGGCTCGCGTCGATGCTCGAGTACGAGGCGTTCGTCGAAGACAGGTATCTGATGTTCCGTCCGATTCCCACGGGCGCCCCTGCGCCGCCGCTCGAGCTCGAGTACGGCGAAAACACGAGCAACGGCTCGGCCACTCGTCTGCACTCGTTCTATCCGCGCGCGAGCGCGGCGCAGCAAGTCAAAACCGTCGTCGTTCACGGCTGGGACCCGCTTCAGAAGGTCAAGATTGAGGGGCGGCACACGGTTCCGTCGGACGGGAGCGGGATCGGAATCCAGCGGAGCACGGCCGACGCGTTCGGCGACGCCACGCTCGCGATCGTCGATGCGCCCGTCGCGAGCCAGAGCGAGGCCGTCGACCTCGCGCGGAGCGTCGGCGCGTACTTGACCGGCTCGTTCGTCTCCGCCTTCGGCACGTGCGAAGGCCACCCGGCGATCAAGGCCGGCACCGCATTGAAGATCAAGGGACTCGGCCCCGAATTCGGCGGCGAGTACCGCGTCTCGTCGGTGACGCACGTCTACGGCGGCCCGACCGGCTACCAGACGACGTTCGAGGTGCTCGGCCGTCTGCCGCGCGACGTGCTCGACCTCTCGCGTCCGGTGGCGAGGAGTACGTGGGGCGACAACCTCGTCATCGGGATCGTCACGAACAACAAGGACCCGCTCGCCTTTGCGCGTGTGCGTGTCAAGTACCCGACTCTCGACGGCGAGAAGAACGAGGGAGCGTGGGCGCGCGTCGTGGCGGTCGGCGCGGGCAAGGACCGAGGCCAGCTGATGCTTCCGCAGGTCGGAGACGAGGTTCTGGTCGGCTTCGAGGGGGGTGACCCGAACAAGCCCTACGTGCTCGGCGCGCTCTGGAACGGCAAAGACACCCCGCTCCCCGAGCACTGGGACCCGAAGCAGGAAGGCGGGCCCGACGGCTCCTACGTCCTCCGCAGCCCGAAGCTGATCGACATGAAGGCGCTCGACAACGTCGTAATCAAGACCGACAAGGACATGACCGTCGAGGTCCAGGGCAAGTCGACGGAGAAGGTCGAGAAGACCCAGGAGGTCACGGTCAAGCAGTCGTTCAAGCTCGACGCGGCGACCGAACTCACCCTCGTCTGCGGGAAGGCGAAGATCGTGCTGAAGCAGGACGGCACGATCAACATCGAGGGCGGCAACATCACGGTCAGCGGCCAGATGGGCACGACCGTGAAGGGCGCGAAGGTCGACGTCCAGGGGCAGGGCCCGGTGACCGTCAAGGGCGCCACGGTGGCGATCAACTGATGTCGGAAATCATCGGCACCGGCGTAGGCTTCCCGCTCCGCGTGGATCGCACGGGCGGGCTCGCGCTCGTCAGCGGCTCGGACGACATCAACGAGGCGATCACGCTGATCCTCTCGACTGCGCCAGGCGAGCGACCGATGCGCCCCAACTTCGGCTGCGGCATCCACGACTACGTGTTCGAGAGCGTGGACGCCTACGTCGTCGGCCGGCTCGAGCGCGAGATTCGGATCGCGATCGACCGCTGGGAGCCGCGCATCGAGCTACGCCGGATCACGATCGACACGTCCGAAGCGGAGGCCGGGCGCCTCCCGATCGACCTCGAGTACGTCGTCCGCGCCACGAACGACCGCAGGAACCTGGTCTACCCCTTCTACGTCATCCCGGCTGAGGAGTAAGGAATGCCAAGACTCCCCGAGATCGTCCTCGACGACCGCCAGTTCCAGGATCTCGTCAACGAGGCGCGCGTTCGCGTCGCACGCCGCTGTCCCGAGTGGACCGACCACAACGTCTCCGACCCGGGCATCACGCTGATCGAGCTGTTCGCCTGGCTGACCGAGACGCTGGTCTACCGCGTCAATCGGATCCCGGCCAAGTTGCACGTCGCGCTGCTCGAGCTGCTGGGGATGCGGCTGCGGCCGCCGACGGTCGCCATCACCGAGCTCCGCTTCCGCCTCGCCGCGCCGACCGAGGAGGAGGACGTCGTGATCGCCGGGGGCGAGACCGAGGTCGCCACGCAGCGGCTCGGACCCGAGCAGCCGGTGGTCTTCCAGACCGACGAGGACTTCACGATCCCGGTCGCGCGACCGATCGCCTACGCCGTCGAGCGCGACGGCAAGGCGAAAGACGTCGGCGTCGCCCGCGGCGTCGCCAGCCCGAAGGGCCCGGACCAGCTGCCGTTCGGCGCGCCGCCGAAGGTCGGAGACGCGCTCTACCTCGGCTTCGACAAGCCGATCGGCCGGCTCGTGATGCAGGTCGATGTCGACTGCTCGCAGGCGAGGGGCGCCGGTGTCGACCCCGAGGACCCGCCGCTCCGCTGGGAGGTCTCGGTCGCCGACGGCGACTGGGAGGAGGCCGAGGTGCTCGTCGACCGCACGGGCGGCTTCAACTACGGCAGCGGCGTCGTCGAGCTTCAGCTACCGGACCGCAGCGCTCCGACGTCGATCGCCGGCGCGCGTGGGCACTGGCTCCGCTGCCGCCTCGACTCGGGCCCGCGGTCGGGCGCCGAGGCGATCAAGGGCAGCCAGTTCACGCATCCGCCGGAGATCTACTCGATCACCGCCGCGCCGATCGGCGCGCTGATCCAGGCGTCCGCAGCGGCGCGCGAGACCGGTGAGTCGCTCGGCGAGAGCGACGGAACCCCGGGTCAGTCGTTCCGGTTGCGGAACGCGCCCGTGATCGAGCCGATGCAGGGCGAGGTGCTCGAGGTCCGCAACGCGGAGTCGGGCGACTGGGAGTCGTGGGACGGCGTCGAGTCGTTCGCCGAGAGCGGTCCAGACGATCTCCACTACACGCTCGACCTGGCCAACGGCGTCGTCGAGCTCGGGCCTGCGATCCGGGCCGCGGACGGCTCCTGGCTCCAATTCGGGGCGGTGCCGCCGAAGGGCACGCCGCTCCGGTTCTCCCGCTACCGGCACGGCGGCGGGCGGCGCGGGAACGTGCTCCCAGGAACGGTCACGATCCTTCGGAGCGCGATTCCCGGCGTGGCGTCCGTAGAGAACCCGCGGCCGGCGCTCGGCGGCGTCGACGCCGAGACCCTCGATGCGGCGCGCGAGCGTGCCGCGCTCGAGTTCCGCACGCGCCACCGGGCGGTGACGGCGGCGGACTTCGAGTTCATCGCCCGCGAGGCCTCTCCCCGCGTGGCGCGCGCCGCCTGCGTGGCGCCGCAGAACGGCGGCGCTGTGCACGTCCACCTGCTGCCGCAGGTCGACCCGGCCGACCGCAAGCTCTCGAACGACGAGCTGACGCCGACTGACGAGCTGTTCGCCGAGGTGGCCGAGTACCTCGACGAGCGGCGCCTGATCGGGACCACGGTGGACCTCGCCCCGATGAAGCTCCGCGGAATGAGCGTTGTCGTCAACCTCCAGGCGGAGCCGCGCACCGACCTGGCCCGGATCGAGGAGGAGGTCTCGTATGCGCTCTACACGTACCTCAACCCGCTCGTCGGCGGCCGGCTGGACGCCATCGGCGAGGGCTGGGAGCTCGGGCGCGCGCTCAATCAGGGCGAGCTCTACGGGATCGTCCACGCCGTCCCCGGCGTCGACTACGTGAAGATCCTGCGCGTCTACGAGACCGACATGGCGACCGGCAAGCAGGAGGCAAAGCCGGCCGGGACGCACATCCAGCTGGAGCCGGACGAGACGCTCGCCTCGGGCACGCATATCGTCAAGGCCGAGCACCGGGAGTACTAAGTGCCCCTGCCAGCAATACACGCGCGGCAGCATCACTGGAAGGGGCACTAGCGACCGATGGCTGGGAACGGCAAGTACCGGACTTACGGCGGCGGCGCCCGCAAGCTCGGGACGGCCTCGCTGCAGCGCTACGAGCGGGCCGTCAACGGCCATTCGCCGTCGGTGGCGTCCGAGCGGAGCTACCTGCGCCGGGGCCTGCCCGCGATCTACCAGGAGAACGACTTCGGCGTTCGCTTCGTAGGCTCGCTCGAGCCGCTCCTCGACCCGATCGTCGCGCTGCTCGACTCGCTCCCGGCTCACGTCGACCCGTCGCTCGCGCCGGAGGACATGCTCGCGCTGCTCGGCAACTGGCTCGGGCTCGAGGTCGACGAGGCCTGGCCGATCGAGAGCAAGCGCGAGCTCGTGCGTCGCGGCGACGAGCTCGCGCGGCGTCACGGCACCCGCGCCGGCCTCGAGTTGACGTTGAAGATCGCGTTCCCGCAACACCCCCTGCGCGTCGAGGACTCGGGCTCGGTCACGTGGGCCGGGAAGGAGGCGAAGAACGACAAGAGCGGCGCCGGCTTCGTCGTCTACTGCGACGCGCCGCTCGACGAGCACGAGCTCGGAGCGGTATCGCGCTTGATCGAGCAGGTCAAACCCGTCAACGTGACGTACAAGTTGCGAGTGAAGGCCGCGAGGAGCACAAGTGGGTCGTAGATGGCACGCGCCTGCCTGAAGTGCGGGCACGAGAACCCGGACGACGTCGACTTCTGCGAGCAGTGCGGCGAGTACGTCCGCTGGGAGCTGTCGGGGGTCCGCCAGGCGGTGCCCGCCGCGCCGCCGCCGGGAGCTCCGGCACCCGCGCCGCCGGCGCAGGCTCCGGCTGACTCCCCACCGGTCGCCGCGCCGCCCCCGCCTCAGACCCCGCCGCCCCCGGGTCCCGCGCAGCCGCCGCCGGTGCAGCCCGCGGCAGCCGCTCCGCCCGAGGTCGGCCCGCCGCCCGCGGCGGACGGAGCGGGGTATCAGCCCGCTCCGCCGTCGACCAGCGAGTACGCGCCGCCGGCCGAGCCGCCCGCACCGGACTCGGTCATGGTCACGCTGCGCCGGCCGGAGGACGACAGCGCCACCGGCGGCGAGGTCACCGCGAGCGTCGAGGCCGGCTCCACGACGGCACTGGTCGCGCTCGTCCGCAACCAGAGCGGCATCGTCGACAACTACGACCTCCACGTCGAGGGTCTCCCGGAGGGCTGGTGGACGATCTCCCCGCCCACCGTCTACCTCGTCCCCTACGGGGCGGCCGGCGGCGAGTACGAGCAGGAGGTCACCGTCACGCTGCACCCGCCGCGCGCTGCCGAGGCGGAGGCGCGCACCTGGCCGATCCGGATCGTCGCCGTCTCGAAGGCGAACGCGGCCCCGGCCGGCCACGCGACCGCCGGCCTCGACATCACGCCCTACCACGAGCTCGAGGCCGAGATGCGCCCCGAGCGGACGAGCGGGAGGCGGCGCGCCCAGTTCGCGATCGCGGTCCGGAACCGGGCGAACGCGCCGGTCGACGTCCAGCTCGCGGGAATCGACCCCGACAACGCGATGAAGTTCTCGTTCCAGAAGCCGCGCTTCTCGGTCGCGCCGGGTCGACGGAACGGCTCCGCGATCATGGTGATCCCGCCGAAGCCCGCGCTGGTCGGCCGACCAGTGCAACGCCGCTTCGAGATCACCTCGACGGTGATCGGCTCGGAGACCGGCGCGCTCCCCAAGTCCGCGTTCCTCACCCAGAAGGCGTGGATCCCCACCTGGGCGCTGCTGCTCGTGCCGCTGCTCCTCATCGCCGCGATCGCGGCGTACCTGCTGTGGCCGCGGACGTCGACCGTCCCCGACCTCTCCGGGCTGGAGGTGATCGCCGCCGAGCAGGCGCTCTCGGATGCGGGCCTGACGCTCGGCAACCAGACGCAGAAGGCGAACGACAAGGTGAAGGCCAACACGATCCTGGCCCAGAGCCCGAGGCCGGGCGAGAAGGCCGACGACGGTTCGGCCGTCGCGGTGGTGATCGCCACCTCGAGCGGCAGGGCGGAGGTGCCGGACGCGGTCGGGAAGACGCTCGAGGAGGCGAATGCGCTGATCTCGAAGGCCGGGTTCTCGCTCGCCCCGCCCACTCCCGCGCCGGGGAAGACGGACGTCGTCGCGAGCCAGATCCCGCTGGCGGGCAACGTCGAGCCCCAGACGACGCCGATCACGCTCGCGTTCAAGCCGGCGCCCAGGCAGGGCGGCAACGGGACCACCACCGGCGGCGGCGGCACCGTCCCGGTCCCGGTCCCCGGCGACGGGGACGGCGGAGGCGGCGGCGGCGGCGAGGCAAACATCGTCGTGCCGGACGTCGGCGACGCGACCCAGAAGGACGCCTTCGCGGCGATCTCGAAGCTGGGACTCGTGCCGAAGGTGATCCCGCAGGCGAGCGGGGACACGCCGGCCGGCGAGCTCATCCACCAGGACCCCGAGCACGGCACGAAGGTCAAGAAGGGCGCGGAGGTCGAGCTCGTCTACTCGACCGGCGCTCCGGACCTCGTGTACGAGCAGAAGGGAAACATCTTCGTCGTGGCCGTGGCCGACGGCGCGAAGCCGCGGCCGCTCGCGAACACGGAAGCGATCGAGGAGGAGCCGTCGATCAACAAGGACGGCACGCTCGTCGCCTACCGGAAGGGAACCGACACGACTGCTCAGATCTGGACGGTGAATCCGGCCAAGCCGCTGACGGCGAAGGCGGTCACTCCCGAGGGCTTCGACGACAACCGCCCGGCGATCTCGCCGGACGGGAAGACGATCGCGTTCGTCCGGGCGAAGCCGGGAGCCACCGACCGCGACCTGTGCTTCGTGCCCGCGGGCGGCGGTGCCGTCTCGTGCGCCGCCGACGCGAACCGGTCCGTGACGCGACCTGCCTGGTCGAACGACGGCCGCGTAGTCTTCGTGATCGGTCAGGCCACTAACGAGAACCAGGGCGAGCTGCTGCGGTACGCGACCGCCAAGCCGAGCTCCGCGAACGCAGGCGACTGGACCGACCAGGGCTACGTCACCGACTCGCTTCACGGCCAGCGCGCCAACGACTACGTCTACTACGCGGCCTACTCGCCCGATGGCAAGCAGCTGGCCTTCACGGCGAACTGGGGCAAGCCCTTCGCACACCTCTTCGTCGCGCCGGTCAAGGACGGGGTGCTCGGCAAGCCGAAGGCGTACGTCGGCGTGCGCGGCTGCGACCTCGCCTGGCGGCCGGACGGCTTGCGGCTGGCGATCGTGCAGCGCGGTGACGACTGCGGCTCCGGCGAGGGCCAGCTCGCCCTGATCGACCCGAAGAAGCCGGCCGAGCTGGAGATCCTCCGCCCGGGCGGGAGCCCGGCCTGGGCGCCCGGCAACGTCGGAAAGCAGTAGGCCGCCATGCTCTGCGGAACGTGCCGCCGCCAGGTGTCCAGAGGCGCGCCGTTCTGCCCGAGCTGCGGCTCCCCCGTGGCGGGCAGCGAGGTCGCGCTCGACGTCGTCCTGCCCGACGGCGTGCGGGTTCCGCTGACCGGCACGATCTCGATCGGGCGGTCCGCGGACAACGCGATCCAGCTCGACGACCGCTCCGTCTCGCGCCACCACGCGCGCGTCGCGCCCGCGAAGGGCGGCGCGTTCGTCGAGGACGCGGGCTCGACACACGGCACCTTTCTCGACGGCCGCCCGGTCGGCGGCCGGACCCGCCTGCGGGACGGCGCGCGAGTGCACGTCGGCAACGTCGAGTTCCGCGTCGAGCGGCGGCGCGACGAGAGCGAGGCCGGCCGGACGATCGTCGTGCGCCCCGGCGCGACGCTGCTCGTCTCCGCGGTCGGGGCGAGCGAGGTCGACGAGACCGCAACCTCCTTCGGCTTCAGGCCGAAGGTCCGCTCGGGCTGGGCGATGAAGCGCTTGGAGGAGGGCGAGGGCGCGCGCAGGTGGGTGCTGAAGGACCTGCGCGGCGACGGCGCGTTCGTCCGCATGGGCGACGAGGAGGCGGCCGTCTTCCGGCAGCTCGACGGGCAGCATGCGCTTCCGGAGTTGATCACGGACGCCGAGGAGCGCTTCGGGCCGGGCGGCGCCACGAGGCTCGCGCGGTTACTCGCGGACCTCGGCGAGCGCGGGCTGCTGGAGGGCGTGGAAGGAGGGGCGACCACGGACGGCGCAGGGGGCCTGGCGAAGGCGCTGAAGCCGCGCGAGTACGAGATCAAGGGGCTAGGGCGCCTGTTCGAGCGGATCTACCTCGCCGGCGGCTGGATCCTGTTCACGCGCGCGGCGCTCGTCGTCATGGCCGCGATCGGGATCACCGGGCTCGTGACCTTCGTGTACCTGATCGCCCGCCGGTACGGCACGCCGTTCGTCGTCGCCCAGCGGATCGGCATCGGCGCCGCGGTTTTCCTGCTCGGCCGCTTCCTCGTCGTCGCGCTGCACGAGCTCGCGCACGGCCTCGTGGTCAGCTCGTTCGGCCGCAGGGTCACGCGCGCGGGCGTGAAGCTGATGCTCGTCTTCCCGTACGCGTTCGTGGACACCTCCGACGGCTGGTTCGAGCCGCGCCGGCGCCGGCTGGCGATCAGTGCGGCGGGGCCGGCGAGCGACCTCCTCGTCGGAGCCGCGTTCGCGCTCGGCGCCGCCTTCGTCCACGGCACGGTCCGCGACGTCCTCTTCCAGCTCTCCTTCGCCGCCTACGTCGGCGCATTCTCCAACCTCAACCCGCTGCTCGACCGCGACGGGTACCACATGCTGGTCGACTGGCTCGGCGAGCCCGGACTCCGCCGCCGCGCCCGCGCCCACCTCGCGGCGGTTCTCTCGGGACGAGGCCGGGCGTCGGACGAGCCGCGCGCGCTGCTCGTCTATGCGCTCGCGGGGCTTGCGTGGACGCTGGCGGCTGTCGCATTCGTGATAGTGATGAGTACGCGCTACTACGAGATCCTGACGTCGCTCGCTCCGCCGGAGGTGGTCTGGGGCGTGTTTGGTGCCTTCTACCTCTTGATGTTCGTGCCGGTGGTGTTCATGGTCGGCCGACCGCTGCTCCAGCGAGTGCGCCGGCGGGGGGAACCGCAAGGTGTCGTCGCCTGAGGAGACCAAGCAGGCCGCCGACCTCATCGAGCGGCTTCTGACCGACGCCGCGTTCCGGGCCCAGTTCCGACGCGATCCCGTCTCGGCATGCGAGGACTTCGGGCTGACCGACCTCGCGGACGAGCTTCGCGGCGGCGGCAGCGCGAAGGCGCTGTACACCCTCGAGCTGCGCCAGTCGATGTCGAGCCTCGCCGGCGTGATCATGGCCGCGGCGGCGGAGGGGATCGGCGCCCTCGACTTCGCCGGCTTCGGCAGCAGCCCCGACAAGCGCGTTGCCGGGGTTGTCAACGAAGCTCTGAGCCGCCACAGCATCAAGGCGATCAGCCAGGCGCAGCTGCCGGCCGCGCCCCACCACCACGGCGCTGCGGCCGGCCACGGCCATCACGACGCGCCTGTGGAGGAGCATCACGCCGCCCCGCGCGGCGCGCCCGGCCACGAGCACGCGCAGCACGACCACCGCGAACCGCACCATGACCACGGCCACCACGACGAGCACGAGCACGGACACGCGCGTTCGCATCCGGCCGAGCACCGCGATCACGCCAGGCACGCTGCCACGCCGCGCGGGGGCCACGGCGACAGCCTTGCCTCCGCTCCGGCCGTAGCCGCTCCGGTCGAGGACCACCACGAGCCGGCAGCGCCGGCGCCGCCGCGCGAGGAGCACCACGCGGCGCCGAAACCCGCACCCGTGCACGAGGAGCCGCACGCCGCCCCGGCGGCCGGTCACGAGGATGCCCACGCAGGCCACGACCACGGCGGCGGGGGCGAGCTCGCGGCCGCCGGCGCGCTCGTTCCGGCGTCGGCCGAGCTGCATGCGCTGCTCGAGAACCCGAACCTCGACCTGCCGGGGCCGGCGCGCGCCGACCTAGCATCGGGCCGCGTCGATCCACGGCTCGTCTCGATGCTGACGTCGCTGACGAAGGAGCACAAGATCGGCCTCTCGATCGTGATCACAGGTCACGACCAGCTCACGTCGGGCGGCTCCGTCTCGAACCACTTCGTCGGCCGTGGCCTGGACATCGCGAGTGTCGACGGCGAGATCGTGCGCGCGAACAGCATCAAGGCACGCGAGCTGGCGGAAGCGCTGACGGATCTGCCCGAGTCGATCAGGCCGACCGAGGTCGGGACGCCGTGGCCGATCGACGCGCCGGGATTCTTCACCGACGGCGCGCACCAGGACCACGTGCACATCGCGTTCGGCGATCCCGCGCCCGAGGGCTTCCAGTCTCCGGTGGCTCCGGCGGCTGCATCCGCCGCGGCGGCCCCTGAAGTGCCCGGTGCGGCCGCCAGCCCTGAGAGCGGCGTGTTCAAGGCCGCGCCCGCAACGGACGGGAGCACCGGCAGCGCCACGGTCGGCGGGATCTCCTCGGTCGAGCAGAGACCGGCGCCTGCGCAACCCGCCCCGGTTCAGGAGGCGGCCCAGCCGGCCGCCCCGGTCGAGCCGGCGGCCGCACCGGCCGCGCTCTCGCTGCCCGACGTCTCCGACGTCTATCCCGGTGACAATGCACCGAAGGAGCAGATCGCGGCCTGGATGGCGCGGCAGGCGCACAAGGCAGGCCTGCCCGGCGAGCTGCCGATCATGGCCTCGCTCGTCGAGTCGCGCATGTCGAACATCAACTTCGGCGACGCCGACTCGATCGGGTACTTCCAGATGCGCACCTCGATCTGGGACCAGGGCGAATACGCCGGCTACGGCGAGAAGCCCGAGCTCCAGCTCAAGTGGTTCCTCGACCACGCGCTGCACGAGAAGCAGAAGCGGATCGCCCGCGGCGACGTCGCGTTCCTCAAGGACTCCAGCAAGTGGGGCGACTGGATCGCCGACGTCGAGCGGCCCGCCGAGCAGTACCGAGGCCGTTACCAGCTCCGGCTCGGCGAGGCTCGCGAGCTGCTCGGAAACGCGCAGTCAACGGCGCCGCCACCGGCGCCCGACGCGACGCTCGACGCGGTCACGGCGGGCGCCGAGCTCGACGCCGCGCCTCAGGCGAAGAAGGCGCTGGCGATCGCGAAGGAGTACCTCGGCACGCCGTACCAGTGGGGCGGCGCGACGCCCGAGACCAACTTCGACTGCTCCGGCCTCATGCAGTGGTCGTACAAGCAGGTCGGGATCGACATCCCGCGCGTCACCTACGACCAGGTCAACGTGGGCGAGAAGATTCCGAAGATCGACGATCTCGAGGCCGGCGATCTCATCTTCTTCCAGGACTCCAGCGGCGACATGCACCACGTGGGCATGTACATCGGAGAGCACAAGTTCATCCACGCGCCGCACACGGGCGACGTGGTCAAGATCTCCAGCCTCGACGAGCCGTACTACCAGGAGCAGTTCGCCGGCGGCAGGCGGATGGCCGCGGCGGTACCCGAGGCGGGCGCGCCCGTGCAGGTCGCCGCAGCGCCCGCGGCGCCTGCTGCAGCGGGCGCGCCGGTCCAGCTCGCCGCCGCGCCGGCGGCGCCTGCGGCCCCGGGTGCCGTTCGGATGCCTGCGCCCGAGCCCGCGCCCCGGCAGAGCGGCGTCTTCGCGGCACCGACCCCCGGATCCGACGGCAGCTCGCAGACGGTCGGCTCGATTCCGGCGGTCGGCGAGCAGCCGCCACCGCAGCAGCCGCCAGTGGGGCAGGTGGCGGTCGACGCCGTCGCGGCGCCGTCGGCTGTCGCCGGGGTCCCGGTCGCTCCGATCGCGGCCGAGGACCTGAACAACACGAACACGGGCGGCAAGATGCACGAGTCCGAGTTCATGGTTCCCGACGCCGAGGGCGCGTTCTCGCCAGGGGGACGCTTTCACGCCGGCTACGACCTTTTCGCCGAGCCGGGATCGCCCATTCGCTCCCCGATCGAGGGCACGGTCGTCGAGGTCAAGGCCTCGCACGGGAACACGGGTCAGATCTTCGGCGGCGTCGTGAAGGTGCAGGGCGCGGACGGGCGCGTATGGGTCTTCCGGCATGTCGATCCGGAGAGCGTCTCCGAAGGCGCGAAGGTCACTGCCGGACAGCTCATCGCACGTATCACGGACTGGCGGGGCGGGCCGTCTCACACGCATATGGAGCTCTGGAAGACGCTCGAGGGGGGCTACAACGTCGAGAACATGGAAGACCCGCTCATCGAGATGGAAAGGGCGTACGGCGCGCCCGGCGCAGGCGCGGCCCCTGCCAGCCCGGCGCCAGCGGTGGTAGCGGAGAGCCACGCGCACGATCACGCGCCGGGGAGTCCCGCCGCCGCAGAGGTCGTCCCTGCGGACACGCCGTCGGCCGACATCTCGGCTCTGCTCGACAATCCTAATCTCGAGCTCCCGCCCGATGCGCGTGCCGATCTCGCCTCGGGGCAGATGGACCCGCGCATGGGGCCGCTGCTCGCCGCGCTTGCAGGGGAGCACCGAATCGGGCTCAGCGTGATCAAGACCGGCCACGATCAGTTCACTTCGGGCGGGTCCGTGTCGAATCACTTTGTCGGGCGCGGACTCGACATCTCGAGCGTTGACGGCCAGCCCGTCCGCGCCAGCAATCTGGCCGCCCGCGACGTGGCCGAGGCGATCGCCGCTCTGGACGGGTCGATCCGCCCGAGCGAGGTGGGGGCGCCGTGGGCGATCAACGCCCCCGACTTCTTCACCGACGGGGGTCATCAAGACCACATCCACATCGGTTGGGACAATCCGCCGCCCGCGGGCTTTGTCGCGCCCGCCGCCGCCCCGGCCGCGGTTCCGGTCGTGCCGGCCGCTGCCCCGGCCACCGTCCCAGCTCCCGAGGTGCAGGCGGCACTGCCCGAGGCTCCCGCGGCCGCCGCGAGCGGCGTCTTCCAGGCGGCACCGGCGGACGCAGCGGCGTCGAAGGGGAACACGGTCCAGTTCATGCAGGCGGTCAAATTGGAGGCGAAGGACAAGCTCCAGGCTGCGCCCGAGGCCGACCTCGAACCGGCGAAGATCGACGCGCCGATCGAGGTGGCGGCGACGGTCGGCGGCTATCCGGGGGACAACGCGCCGAAGGAGCAAATCGCCGCGTGGATGGCGGCGAGGGCGCAGGCGGCGGGGGTCCCGCCCGAGCTACCGGTGATGGCCGCGCTCGTCGAATCTCGCCTGTCGAACATCAACTTCGGCGACGCCGACTCGGTCGGGTTCTTCCAGATGCGCACGTCGATCTGGGACCAGGGTGAGTACGCGGGCTACGGCCGGGAACCCGAGAAGCAGATCAAGTGGTTCCTCGACCACGCCGTCCACGAGAAGGAGAAGCGGCTGGCCGACGGCTACACGAACTTCCTTGGCGACGACACGAAGTGGGGGGACTGGGTCGCGGACGTCGAGCGCCCGGCCGAGCAGTACCGCGGTCGGTACCAGGAGCGGCTCGAGGAAGCGCGCGCACTGCTGCGCGGATCGAGCCCGGGCGCGGTTTAGATGAGGCCTTCGCGGACGGCCTGGGCGACGGCTTGCGACCGGGTGCGTGCGTTCAGCTTCGTGACCACGTCGTGGATCACATTCTTGATCGTCCGCTCGCTGTAGCAGAGCTTTTGCGCAACCTCGCGCGTGGGGTGGCCGGCGGCGACGAGTCGAAGCACCTCCTGCTCGCGCGCGGTGAGCCACGAGAGCGAGAGGCCTCGCGGCTCCAGCACCTCGCGTGAGACACGGGAGATCCCGCGCAGGAGGTTCCCGAGGATCTCGGGCGTCATCACGCCGGCGCCGTTCGACGCTCCGCGCACGCCCGTCTCGAGCGTCTCGGGCGTGAGCGTCTCCTTGCACAGGTAGCCCACGGCGCCGGCCTGGACGGCGGAGAGGACGTCCTGCTCGTCGGAGCGCGACGAGCAAACGACGACCGCCGCACCCGTCTTCTCGCGCACCTGCCTGATGAACTCACCACCGCCCGGAAGGTCGGGATCGATGAGGACGACATCGGCCGCGGGCAGCTCGTTGCTGGCCCAGGCCTCCCGGACGGAGCCCGCCTCCGCCACTCCGTGTACCTCGGACAGACCGTCCAGACAGGAGGCGAGGCCCTGGCGGTAGATCGAGTGCGCGTCGAGGATGAAGACGTCCACGCGTTCCCTTCTGGTCGAAACTTCCCGATCCCCCGCTGGGCCCAGAGCGGGTCAGGAGGCAGCATACGATGGTTCGGCCATCCCGGCAAAAGATTGGCGGAAACCCGTCTAGGAATCCTCCGACCCTTGCCCTAGACTCGGGCGAGTACACGCGGTGGCCTAGGGGGTCTTTGGATGTTGGAAGTGCAGCGAACGGTCGGTCGGTACGAGATCAGGCAGGAGCTCGGCCGCGGCGGGATGGCGGTCGTCTACCTCGCCCGCCAGACCGATCTCGACCGTAACGTCGCGCTCAAGGAGCTCGGCGCGTTTCACGCGTCGGACCCTGCGTTCGCCGAGCGCTTCCTGCGCGAGTCGCGCATCGCCGGCTCGCTGAGCCACCCCAACATCGTCACGGTTCACGAGTTCTTCGAGCACGAAGGCACGCCGTACATCTCGATGGAGTACATCGAGCGCGGCTCGCTGCGGCCCTACGTCGACCGCCTCTCGCTCGCCCAGATCACGGGCGTGCTGGAGGGCATGCTCGCCGGGCTTGCGCACGCTCACCACGAGTTGCAGGGAATCGTCCACCGCGACCTCAAGCCCGAGAACATCATGATCACGCGCGAGGGGTCGGTGAAGATCGCCGACTTCGGCATCGCGAAGGCGCTCAACCAGGCCTCGGCTGGACGCTTCCTCACGGCGACCGGCACGACCGTCGGCACTCCGACCTACATGGCGCCCGAGCAGGCAATGGCGAAGGACATCGGGCCGTGGACGGACCTCTACTCGGTCGGCGTCATGGCGTACGAGCTGCTCGCCGGCCGCGTGCCGTTCCACGACACCGACACGCCGATGGCCATCCTCCTGCGCCACGTCAACGAGCCGATCCCCTCGCCGCGGTCGGTGAAGCCCGACCTCGACCCGAACATCGCCGACTGGATCGAGCGGCTGCTGACGAAGGCGCCCGAGGACCGCGTCCGCGACGCGGGCGACGCCTGGGAGGACCTGGAGGAGATCGTGATCGGGATCCTCGGGCCGCGCTGGCGTCGAGAGGCGCGCATCCTGGAGCAGGCCGCTCCGGCGGAGGCGGAGAAGCCGTTGACGCCGGCGCCGTTCCACGACGACGCGCCGACGCCGAGCCCGGCGGGCGAGACCGGCGACGACTTCAAGACGTTCTACCGCGGTGCGAACGAGGACAGCGCTCCGGCCGGCGCGGCCGGTGCCGCAGCCGCCGGGGCGGCCGCCGCCGCTGCCGCGGGCGCAGCTGCCGCTGCCGCGGGCGCAGCTGCCGCTGCAACCCCCCCGCCGGCCGAGCCTCCGGCTCCGGTCGACACGCCCGCTCCCGCAGCAGCCGCGGCCGCGCCTGCCGCCGAGCCCGAGTTCGAGACCTACGCCGCGCCTTCGACGGCGCCGCCGGCCGAGACGACGCCGCCGCCTGTCGAGGCCGCGCCTCCGCCCGCCGCGACGACTCCGCCTCCCGTCGAGGCGGCGACGCCACGGCCGGTCGACACTCCCGAGCCGCCCGCTGCGGTGACTCCGCCGCCTGCGCAGGCCGTCGAGCCGACGCCCGAGCCGGCGTTCGCGGAGCCGATGGCGACGATGGCGCCGACCTCAGCACCGCCCGCCACGAGCTTCGAGTGGCCCGTTCCGGCGAGCGAGCGCAAGTCGAAGACACCGATTCTCATCGCAGCGGCGGTGATCGCCCTGCTCGCCTTCGCCGCGGCCGGCGTCTTCCTGCTCGGCAGCGGCGACGACGGTTCCGTCGACGAGGCGTCTGCGACACCGCCCCCTACGGTGGCTCCGCCTCCGCCTCCACCTCCGCCGCCGGCCGTGAAGCGCGTGGCGACCGCGCGCCAGGTGACGATGAACGCGACCGACTCGAACGTTAGCGCGGCCGTACGGTTCGTCGGCGCCCGGCTCGGTTCCAACGCCGTCGTAGTCAGGGACGGCAACCTCGGCGACGGCCGCGCCGTGGTCGAGGTGCGCCAGAAAGGAATCGTGAACGAGGTCGGCGTCAACGAGCTGCGCGGAGTCACCGTTCGCGCCAAGCGCGGCGCCAACCGGATCGTCTTCACGTTGAGCGCGAAGCCCAAGGCCTTCCGCAAGGTGACCGGCCGGCGCGACGGCACCGGCAAGATCGTCGTCCTCAGCGCCGCCAAGGCGCCGGCACCGAAAGCGCCTCCGCCTCCTCCGCCGCCCGTGCTGACGCCGCAGGCAACGCCTCCGCCGCCTCCGCCGGTGTTCAACCCGTCGTCGCCGCCTCCGCCGCCGCCTCCGCCGCCTCCTCCTCCTCCTCCGCCGCCGCCGAAGCACGGAGACGAGCCGCCGCCGCCGCCTCCGCCGCCGCACGAGCAGTAGCGGCTCCCTCGACTGAGGGTTCGACGGCTCCTGCCGTAGCGCCGATCTGTCAGGCGGGATGAGGACTGCGGTTCTCCCTGGAGCCTTTCGGACCTCGAGCGTCGAAAGATCGCGGCGCGCGTCGCCCACGGGCCTGGTCGGCGAGGACGCCCTCGCTCGACGACGCATGCTGCTGCGTGCCGCCCCCTTCCTCGGCGCCGGGATCCTGCCCTTCTTCACCCTGCCGCTGCCGCCGGCGGTCGACTCGCCTGCGCTCGTCGCCGTCGCCGGCCTGCTGACCGCCCTCATCGTCGTCACCTGCGTCTACGCCCCCTGGCAGCGGCTTCCACACTTCGCCCAGGCGGTGCCACCGCTCGCCTACTTCATCGTGATCGTGCTGCTCCGCGACGCCGAGGGCGGCGCGACCGGCTATGCGACGCTCGCGATGCTGCCCGTCTTCTGGCTGGCGCTCTACGGGACGCGGACGGAGTTGGGCATCGGGATCGCCGGGGTGGTCGCGACGTTCTTCGCCCCGGTGCTCTTCATCGGGCCGCCGGAGTACCCGGTCAGCGAATGGCGCCGCGCCGTCCTGTGGGTCGCGATCGCCTCGCTCGTCGGCTACACGGTGCAGCGGCTGGTCAACCAGCTTCGCGACCGCGCCGAGGAGTCGGCCAGGCGCGCCGAGGCGCTCCGGCGCAGCGAGCAGGACTCGCACGCGATGCTCATGACGATGGCCGCGGTGGCCGAGGCGATGCAGGACGTGTCGCGGGCCGGTGACGCCAGGGCCGCCCGCTCGGCGATCTGCGCCGCCGCCTCGTCGATCGGCGGCAGCGACGATGCGCTCCTCTGCGAGCCCGACGGCACCGGCGACCTCGTCGTGAGCGCCGCGTTCGGCGAGAGCGTCCCGCTCGGCACGCGGATCACGCTGGGCACCGAGCCGTCCGGCGCGGCCGTCGCCTACACGTCCAAGCGGTCGTTCTTCGTGCCGGACGCGGCCGGCCACGGCGCCGTGTCGCAGGGCATCTGCGAAGAGGCGAACGTCTGCTCCCTGCACTTCGAGCCGGTCGTCCGGGAGGACGACTCGGTCGGCGTGCTCGTGCTCGGCTGGCGCGAGCGGATGTTCCAGCTCCCGCACGTGACCGCATCCGGGCTCCGCATGCTCGCGGCCGAAGCCGGGATCGCGCTCGACCGCGCCGACCTGCTCGCACGCCTGGAGGTGAGCGCCCGGACCGACGACCTGACGGGCCTCCCCAACCGGCGCGCCTGGGAGGAGCAGCTGCCGCGCGAGCTCGCCAGGGCGCAGCGCGAGCAGGCGCCGGTCTGCGTCGCGATGCTCGACCTCGACCGCTTCAAGGAGTTCAACGACGAGCGCGGCCACCAGGCCGGCGATCGACTGCTCAAGCAGAGCGCGGCCGCCTGGTCGACGCAGCTCCGGTCCACCGACACGCTGGCCCGCTACGGGGGCGAGGAGTTCGCGCTGGTCGTGCCCGGCTGCACGCTCTCGGACGCGCAGCTGCTGGTGGAGCGGCTGCGGGCGGCGATGCCCGACGACCAGACGGTCTCCGCGGGAATCGCCGAGTGGGACGGGAGCGAGACGCCCGAGCTGCTCCTCGGCCGCGCCGACCGCGCGCTCTACACGGCGAAGAAGAGCGGCCGCGACCGCCTCTACACGGCCTGAGGCGGGCGCAGGACCGCGAACGGGTCGGTGACCTCGAGCGAGCGCGACCGGAACCGGTAGACCGAGGCAGGCCGGCCGCCGGACCGCCCCGGAGGGCGCCGCTCACCGGTCTCCTCGAGCAGCCCTCGGCGCAGCAGCACCCGCTGGAGGTTCGTCGTCGACACCTCGTGCCCGAGGGCCGCCGAGTACAGATCTCGAAGCTCGGACAGCGCGAACTCGGCCGGAGCCAGGGCGAACCCCACGTTGGTGTACGAAAGCTTCGCTCGTAGGCGGTCACGGCCGGCCAGCACGATTTCGCCGTGGTCGAAGGCGAGTCGGGGGAGCTGCTCAATCGCGTGCCAGGCCGTGTCCCCAGGCACGTCGGCGTCGACACCGTGCGGGACGAGGCCGAGGTAGCCGGTCGCGAGCTGCCGCCGGGCGGGATGCCGGCCGGGATCGCTCAGCGTGGCGAGCTGCTCGAGGTGGGCGACCTCGCGGACATCGACCTTCGCCGCGAGGTGCCTGCGGATGCACCGCTCGAGAGTCTCGGCCGGGCCGAGCGCGCCTCCGGGGAGCGCCCACAAGCCGCTGAACGGCTCGCGCGCCCGTTCCCACAGCAGCGCGCGGAGCTGACCCTCCCGTACCTGGAGGACGACCGCGAGCACCTCGTGAACGGCCGTCGTGGTAGGATTCACGCGGTTTTAGCCTACCAGTCGAAAACTTCTTTGATGAAGAAGCTCGCACTCGTCCTCGCGCTCGCCGCCCTCGTCGTGCCGCTGGCGTGCGGCGGCGACGACGGCGACGAGACCGGCGCTGCAGGGACGACGGCCACCAGTACGACGGGCGCGCCGGCGCTCAAGGTCGGGCTCGTAACCGACCTCGGTCAGCTCAACGACCGCGGCTTCAACCAGCTCGCCTACCAGGGGCTGAAGCGCGCGCAGCGCGAGCTCGGCGTCAAGGGCCGCGTGGTGCAGTCCGCCTCCGCCGCGGACTACATCCCGAACATGAGGCGCCTCGCGCGGGACGGCTACGACCTGATCGTCGGGGTCGGCTTCGCACAGGGCGACGCGATCGACACGGTCGCCAACCGCTTCCCGCAGGGCAAGTTCGCGATCATCGACGTCGACCAGAGCTCGCTCAAGCACAAGCCGAAGAACGTGGTCGGGCTGATCTTCAAGGAGCAGGAGGTCGGGTACCTCGCCGGTTACCTCGCGGGCCTCGCCGAGAAGCGGCGTTCCGGCCCGGACGTCATCGGCTCCGTCGGCGGGTTCAAGGAGCCTCCGGTCGACCGCTTCATCGCGGGCTACCAGGCGGGCGCCAAGAAGGCGGACCCCGGGATCGAGGTGCTGCACGGCTACTCGTCGGACTGGGACGACCAGGCCAAGTGCAAGGAGCTCGCCCTGAACCAGATCGGGCGCGGCGCGGGCGTGGTGTTCCAGGTCGCGGGCGGCTGCGGGCTGGGCGCCCTCGACGCGGCGCGCGAGGAGAAGGTGTGGGGAATCGGCGTGGACGCCGACCAGTCATTCCTGGGTCCGCACATGCTCACGAGCGCGCAGAAGAAGGTCGACGCCGCCGTCTTCACGACGATCAAGTCAATCCAGGACGGCACGTGGCGGGGCGGCCGGAACGCGATCTTCGGCCTCAGGGAGAAGGGCGTCGGCCTCGGCACGATCAGCAAGAAGACGCCGCCGGCAGACCTCCAGGCTGTCAACAAGGTCTCTGCCGAGATCGCCGACGGCCAGATCTCGAACATTCCGACCACGGTGAAGTAAACAGCCACACTGCAGGCCGCATCGTGAGCGAAAGGAGCAGGAGTGGCGCAGCTGACCGAGACCGAGGCACGGATGTTCACGGAGCCGTACTACGGCGTCGTCTCGACCGTCCGCAAGGACGGATCCCCGCATCAGACCGTCGTCTGGGTCGACTACGACGGCGAGAACGTCCTCGTCAACACAGCGGAGGGCCGCGCGAAGCCGCGCCACATCCGCGCGAACCCGCACGTCAGCGTGTCCGTCATCGACCCGCAGGATCCGTACCGCTGGATCTCCGTCTCCGGGCCGGCCGAGATGACCGAGGGGGGCGCCGAGGAGCACATCCACAAGCTCTCGTGGAAGTACCGCGGCCGGGAGTACGACCTCCCGGAGGGGCAGCAGCGGCTGCTCGTGCGCGTGAAGCCCGAGCGGGTCACCGCCTACGGGCTGGACTAAACTTGGCGTCATGCGGGCCGCGCTCGCGACCGTGCTCGTCTTCGTCGTGGCCGGATGCGGCGGCGACGACTCGCTCTCGCGCGGCGAGTGGGCCCGGCAAGCGAACGCCATCTGCCTCGCGACGCTGAAGAAGGTCGAGGCGCTCGGCCGGCCTGCGACCTCGGACGACTACCTGCGGGTCACGCCCGACGCCAACCGGCTCGGCCGCGACGCCATCGACCGGCTGCGTGACCTCAAGGAGCCGGGCGAGATCGAGGATCAGGTTCGCGACATGATCGACGGCTACGCGAAGTCGATCGACCAGCAGGAGCGTGTGTACCAGGGCATGAAGGCGCAGCGTGAAGGGCAGGGCGGGCCCTTCCCGGACTACGGGCGCGCCGGCGTCCGCGCGATCGAGGCCGGCCGCGCGGCCGACGCGATCGCCAGGCGCCTCCGCGCGACCGACTGCGCGCGTGACCCGTGGCAGGCGCCGTCCCAGACGTGATCGTCTGCGACGTCGGCCCGCGCGACGGGCTCCAGAACGAGCCCGAGACGCTCGAGGCCTCCGTTCGCGCCGCGCTCGCCGCGCGCCTCGCCGCCGCGGGGATTCCGCGCGTCGAGGCGGTCAGCTTCGTGCGCGACGACCGTGTGCCGCAGATGGCCGGCGCGGAGGAGGTCGCCTCGCTGCTGCCGCGGAACGGCACCGAGTGGTCCGGCCTCGTCTTGAACGAGCGCGGCTACGAGCGGTTCCGCGCGACCGCCCTCGACCGGCTGAACCTGACGGTGGCGGCGACGGACTCCTTCAGCCGCCGGAACGCGAATGCGTCGCGGGACGAGGCGCTCGCCGCGACCGCGCGGATGCTCGAGCGCGCCGGCTCGGAAGGAGTGCCCGCGACGGTGACGGTCAGCGTCGCCTTCGGCTGCCCGTTCGAGGGCGCCGTCGATCCCGCCGTCGTGCGTGGGATCGTGGAGAGCCTCTCCGGGGCGGACGAGGTCGTCCTCGCCGACACGATCGGGGTCGCCACGCCGAGCAGCGTGCGGTCGCTCGTGCAGCAGACGCGCGCGGCCGGCTTTCACGGCCACAACACCCGCAATACGGGCTACGCCAACGCGCTCGCCGCCGTCGAGGCCGGCGCCGCTGTCCTCGACGCCTCGGTCGGCGGCATCGGCGGCTGCCCCTTTGCGCCCCGGGCGACCGGCAACGTCGCGACCGAGGACCTCGTCTACCTGCTCGAGGGCGAGGGCGTCGAGACCGGCGTCGACCTCGACGCCCTGATCGGCGTCTCGGAGTGGCTCGCGGGCGTGCTCGGCCGAACGCTTCCAGGCTACGTCTATCGGGCTGGGTCGGCGACGACGCCGGCCGCGAACAGGCGCTCGACGTCGCCGCGCGAGTAGCCGGCCTCCGCGAGCACCTCGGCGGTGTGCTCGCCGAGGCGCGGAGGGGCGGAGCGGTGCAGCGGTCGCTCGCCGTCGACGGAGAGCGGCGGCGCCACGCCCACGAGGTCGGGCGCCGAGGCGTGCGGCAACGGCTGCAGCAGGCCGAGCGCCCGCGTCTGCTCGTGCTCCGCCACCCGGCCGACGTCGTTCACGCGGGCGACGGGCACGCCCGCCGCGTCGAGCCGCTCGACCCACGTGTCGACGTTCTCCTCGGCGAAGCGGGCCGCGAGCAGCGCGACGAGCTCGTCACGGTGCGCGACCCGGTCCGGGTTCGTCGCGAAGCGTGCGTCGTGAGGAAGCCCGAGCGCGGCCAGCAGCGCCGCGAAGAGGCGGTCGTTGGGCGTCGCGACCATCAGCTCGCCGTCCCGGGCGGCGAAGGACTGGTACGGCGCGATCAGCGGGAAGGCGGTGCCGTGCCGGCCGTGGGCGCGCCCCGTCGCCAGGTAGGCCATCACGTGGTAGGGCACGAGACTGACGCCGGTCTCGAACAGCGACAGGTCGAGCTCGCGCCCCACGCCCTCGTGCAGGGCTGCCACGATCGACAGCGCCGCCCAGACGCCGGTGCCCTGGTCGATCAGGGAGACGCCCACACGGACCGGCGGGCCGTCCGTCTCGCCGGTGACGCTCATGATCCCGGTCTCGGCCTGGAGCAGCGGGTCGTAGCCGGCGCGCTCCGCGAGCGGGGCCTGAGCGCCCGTAGCCGCTGATCGAGCAGTAGACGAGGCGCGGGTTGCGCTCGCGGAGGGCGGCATAGCCGAGGCCCCGCCGCTCCGCCACGCCCGGGCGAAGGCCCTGCACGACGACATCGGAGCGGGCGGCGAGCGCGCGCAGCGCCTCCAGCCCCTCGGGACGCGTGAGGTCGATCGCGAGCGAGCGCTTCCCCGCGTTCGCCGATAGGAAGAGGACGCCGTCATCGCCCCACGTCGGGGGACTCCAGCGGCGGGTTTCGTCACCGCCGTCGGGCCGCTCGACCTTGACGACGTCTCCGCCGAGCGCGCTCAGGATCTGCGTGCAGTAGGGCCCGGCCAGCGAGCTGGTCACGTCGAGCACCCGGACCCCGGCGAGCGGCTGGAACGCCACGGCGCGCTAGAAGATCGCCCGGACGACGAGGACGATCACGATCAGAAGGACGACGAGCAGGACGAGGTTGGCGAAGCCGACCAGCCCCATCTTCATCTGCTTCGCCGGTGCTCCGGGCTTCCTGCGCTCGAAGCCCGCCAGGATCTGCTCGTGGACGTGCTCCTCGATCTGCTTCGCGAGCAGGTCGGCCGCGGTGTCGGGCGCCGCGGTCTTCAGCGGCGGAAACTCGTCCTTCCCGTCGCTTAACGCGAGCTGGAAGATGCGCTCGTGCTGCACGTCCTTGAGGCGGGCGTCCCCGAGGTCGCGGACCTCGACGCCGTCGGGGAGGTCGTTCCCGAGCAGGACCCTGGTCGCCTCGGAGAGCAGGATCTGACCGCCGTGGCCGGCGGAGCAGATCCGTGCCGCGCGCACGACGTCCATCCCGACGTAACCCTCGTCGCCGAGCGTCGGCTCACCGGTGTGAAGGCCCATCCGCACCTGCACGTCGACGTCGTCGGGCCACTCGTGGGCTGCCAGCGCGCGCTGTCCCGAAACCGCGCCGCGAACCGCGTCCTTCGCGCGCGCGAACGAGTAGAAGAAGGCGTCGCCCTGCGTGTCGACCTCCTTGCCGCCGGCGCTCTCGAGCTCCCCGCGCAGGATCCGCCGGTGGTCGCGATGGACGTCGCCGTAGCGGTCTCCG
>Ga0126307_10000445_pt1 | contig 26534 bp, 22 predicted proteins | sample Plot28_FD_89955 | JGI IMG/M metagenome (GOLD analysis project Ga0126307, IMG submission 89955) | Serpentine soil microbial communities from UC McLaughlin Reserve, CA, USA - Plot28 | ecosystem: Environmental > Terrestrial > Soil > Grasslands | place: USA: UC McLaughlin Reserve, Lake County... | reverse complement strand
CGAAGTCCTGGGCCCGCGCCTCGTCGAGCGAGCGGGAGCGGGCGGTGTCGATGCGCCCTGGGGCCATGCTGTTGACGCGGACCCCGGGCCCTAGCTTTTTCGCCAGGCACTTGACGAGCGCAGCCACCCCGGGGCGCAGCACGTTCGAGGCGTCGAGGCCCTGTATCGGCTCGCGGACCGATGAAGAGGTAATAAAGAGCACGGAGGCGCCATCTTTCATCTGCGGGACGAGGGTGCGAAGCAACCGCACGGGCCCGCCCAAGAGCAGACGGAAGGCGTCGAGCCACTGCTCGTCGGTCAACTCCAGCGCCGGCCCGAAGGGCGGGCCACCGGCGTTGACGAGCACGCCGTCGAGCGTGCCGAAACGGTCGACCGCGACCGCGGCGACCTTGTCTACGCCCGACGGTTGAGAGACGTCCGCCGTACACTGCTCGGCCTGCTCGCCGAGCTCTCTTGCAACCTCCCGGGTTGCGTCCTCGTTGCGTGCGACCAGGAGAACCCTGGCGCCCTCTGCAACAAGCTGCTCCGCCACCGCCCTGCCGAGCCCGCTGCTCGCGCCGCCTACCACAAAGGACTTGTCGTCTAGACCTAACTCCACAGTCGTCTGCCTCCTCGCCCCAGCAACGCCAACCGGGACAATTCTACACCCTCTCGCGGCGACGCTAGGCTGGGGACCTTCAGCCCAAGTGAAATCCTCTGTCATCGCGTCTATGGGGCCGAGGGCCGCCTCGGTTCAGGAATGCGAGCCTGACTAAGCATTCTTCCGAGACGAGCGCCGATTTCCTCGGAGGCCTTCTTGGCAGACGCAGCAAGCTCGGGCAGGCTTTTCGGAGGCATGCGGTACACCGGTCCAGAGATGCTCAACGCGGCCAGGCAGCGCCCCGACGCGTCGAAGATGGGCATCGCGACGCCGTTGAATCCCTCCTCCAACACGCCGAGCGCGGATGCCCAGCCCTCGGACCTGACGCGCTCGAGCTCGGAGCGCAGATCGTCGACGCTGGTGATCTCTGCTCGGTAAACGCTTCGAGAGGGTCCTCGAGGAGGTCCTCGAGTGGATTCTCCGCGAAAGCGAGCAGCACCTTGCCGTTGGCGGTGGTATGGGATTCGGTCTTCCAGCCGGTCCAGTCGCCGACCCCCACGAGGTTGGACCCGTCGACCTGAGCGATGTTTACGGTCTTACCACCCTCGATGCGGGCCAGATTCACCGTCTCGCTCGTTTCCTCTGCCAGACGTTCCATCGTCCCCCTTGCTAGCTCGACCAAGTTGTGGCTGCCACCTATGGCGAGCATGCCGATGCGGACGACTTCAGGACCGAGCCGGAAAGCCTCGCTTTCCGGAGCCCGCTCGAGGAAGCCCCGATTGGCCAGCGTGGCGGCGAGGCGCGAAGCCATACTCTTGTCGACACCGAGCATGTTTGATATCTCGCCCACCCGGTATTCATGGTCTACTTCCTTGAAAAGGGCAAGAAGTCTTAACGCACGATCGACTGTCTGTAGCACGAGAAACTCCCTTAGAGCTCAAAAGCAGTTGCAAATAACGCGCTATTGATACGATGGCATACTATCGCTTGGGCAGGATGATCCTTGTCCGACGGGACACAATCGCACGAGGAAGGCGCTCCAAAGGTTTTGGGTGAGTCGAGCGGCCCCTTTGCCAATTTCTTTGAGCGATGGTTACTTTCGTGATGTCGCGCGCATTCTCGGCGACGGAACGGCCTCTGTCTCGCTACATATACTATTTATGCTGAGCACCGAGACGGGGCTCCACTACACGACAGTCGAAAACCCGACCTCAGAGTACGACCGTGCGGACGATCTCAGCGGGAGCGCCGTATTTCGCAGACGACCGGAACGCGGCGGCATCGGCATCGGTCTATGATGGGCGGAGGGTAAGAGAAGCAAGGAGGAGCTTCGATGATCAAGAACTCCGTTGGGATCTGGGCCTTTGGACCTGCCGTGACCCGCTTTGTGCCGCCAGGCTACCACAACGAGGTGGCGGACGAGCCTATGGTCGAGAAGACCGAGCGCGTCGCTGGTGGACTCCACGACCTCCTCGAAGGGCTCGAGTATCACTACCCTGGTGAGATAAACGAGGACAACGTCGAGGAGGTGCTCCGAGTCCTCGCTGCCCACGGGATGGACCTGCCCGTGATCGCCGCTGGCCTCCACCCCGACCCGACCTATGCGCTGGGCGCGTTCATAAACCCCGACGAGGGGCTCCGCCGCCGGGGCATAGACACCCTGCGGCGCGGTATAGACCTCTGCGCGCAAGTAGGGGCCAACTTCATCATCTGGCCCGGGGCGGAGGGTTACAACTACACCTTCCAGCGTCCGTATGCGGAGATCTGGCGGCGCTTCGTCGAGGGCGTCGCCGAGCTGACCGACCACGCCAACGAGAAGGGCGTGAAGGTCTTTCTCGAGCACAAGAACTCGGAACCCGCGATGAAGATACTCATGCAGAACATCGGCATGACGCTCTTCACGATCCAGAAGGTCAACGCCCTCGGGGTGGATACGACCAATTTGCGGGTCAACATGGACTGGCAGCACCTCATAATGAACGGCGAGAACCTTGCCGAGTACGCCGATCTACTGGCCTCGGAGCACAAGCTCGGCCACCAGCACGGAAACGACGGCTGGGGCACCTTTGACGACGACAACGTGGTCGGCACCAATTTCTTCATGCAGACGCTGGAGCTGGCCCAGACGCTCCAGGACACCGGCTACGGCGAGGAAGGCGAGATCGTCGGCTTCGACCTCTACCCCTACACGGAGGACCAGGTGGCCGCCGTCAGGCGCGCCATCTTGCAGTGGGAGTTCGTCTGGGACCTGGCGAAGAAGATAGACAGGACCGAGCTCCTCGAGGCCAAAACCCGTGCCGACGCCCTGGCCGGCCAGAAGGCAGTCTACGCAGCGCTCGGCATGGACGAGGCTTATGAGGCAGAGATCTCCAGCCGCCGCAAGGAGGCGCGCGCCGACAGGAGAGAGGCATGAGCGTTCTGATCGGCCTCGACGTCGGGACCGGCGGCGCGAGGGCCGTCGCCGTGGACGAACCGGGAGAAGTGGTCGCGGAAGCCTCGTCGGAGTATCCACTCCACAGCCCGCATCCTGGCTGGACCGAGCAGGACCCCGCAGACTGGTGGGAGGGTGCCACAAGAGTACTGAAGAAGATCGCAACAGAGACAGGAGAGCAGATAGCAGGCATCGGGCTCACGGGGCAGATGCACGGCTCCGTGTTCCTCGATGCCTCAGACTGGGTCATAAGGCCTGCGTTGCTGTGGAACGACCAGCGCACCCACAGGCAGTGCGAGCAGATAACCAGTGCCGTGGGGGAGGAGCGTCTGATCTCCATATCCGGCAACCCCGCCCTCACGGGCTTCCAGGCGCCGAAGATCGTCTGGCTAAGGGAAGTGGAGTCAGATAACTTCGGGCGGATCTCTCGCGTGCTCCTGCCCAAGGACTACGTGAGGCTCCAGCTCACTGGCGAGTATGCCACGGACGCCTCGGACGCCGCAGGCACCCTGCTACTAGACATGCAGGCCCGCGACTGGTCGGGTGAGATCCTGGACGCGCTAGAGATCCCGAAAGAATGGATGCCCGAAGTCTACGAAGGACCCAGGAGCACGGGCGTCCTCCGTGCGAGCGTTGCCGAGGAGCTTGGCCTGCCGCGGGGCATCCCCGTGGCGGCGGGTGGCGGGGACAACGCGGCGGCTGCCGTCGGTACGGGCATCGTGGGCCCAGGCCTCGTCAACTCCTCCGTCGGAACGAGCGGCGTCCTCTTCGCCCACGCCAGCGAGTTCAACCCCGACCCGTCGGGGCGCCTGCACGCCTTCTGCCACGCCGTGCCCGGCGCCTACCATCTGATGGGCGTCACGCTCTCTGCAGGAGGGTCGCTCTCCTGGTGGCGCGAGACGCTCGGTGGTGACTACCACGAGCTGGTCGAGGCGGCCTCGGGCGTCCAGCCAGGCTCCGAAGGGCTTGTCTTCTTGCCTTACCTCTCGGGCGAGCGAACGCCGCACCTCGACCCCAAGGCGAGGGGGGCTTTCTTCGGGCTCACGGCTCGTCACGGCGTCGAGCACATGACCCGCGCCGTGATGGAGGGTGTGATCTTCTCCCTGCGCGACTCTCTGGAGATCATGCGCGGGCTCGATGTAAGCGTCGAGGACGTGAGGGCCACCGGCGGCGGAGCGAGGAGCGGTCTCTGGCGTCAACTCCAGGCCGACATCTACGACACCCCCGTGCGCCGGACCGTCGGCGACGAGGGACCGGCCTTCGGGGCCGCACTCCTGGCAGGGGTCGCCTCGGGCACCTACGCCAGCGTGGACGAGGCGACTTCCATTGTGAGACTGCGCGAGGAGATCACCGAGCCTGACGAGGAGCGCTCGAGGTTATACGAGGAGCACTACGAGGTCTACCGCTCGCTCTATCCGGCGACGAGTTCTGCCATGTCCCGTCTCACGGACCTGGCTGCGGGCTCGACCGGTGGGTAGCCCTCGCGTCGCACCGGGCCGGCTATGGGCCTTGGTTCGGGGGCCGCGCTAGCGCTTCTAAGCGCCATGCTTCGTGCCCGCAGGGCCGGCTGACCTCGCCTCGACGCGAAGTCTTGATCCGTGCCTGTACTACTCGGATAGCCGGGGACGGGCTTACAAGGTAGTCTCGGTGCCTGCCGATCGCGCGGCGTGCTCGCTCTTATCGGGCGCACACGGCGCAAGGTCAGCTTTCACGGTCGCGGGACGCAACAAGGTTCACCGAGAGCCTCTGCTGCCGCTTTACAAACGTTTGGGAAACCTAGTAACGTGCGTCTTGTGAAGTCCTTGCTGAGCCACGACAGGTCGTGGGCTTACCGCTCGATGTTGCTGATCGGCGTCTGCACGGTCGCGCTCGGTGTGTGGGCCAGGGTGTACCATCTGGGCTTCCCGTCCCAGATCCTGTGGGACGAGAAGTACTTCCCGGCCATGGCCAACAAGTACCTGCACGGTGTCTACCAGTTCGACCTGCATCCACCCCTCGGCAAGTTCATAATCGCCGTAGGCATCTCCCTCCTGGGGAACGAGCCTCTGGGCTGGAGGATCATGCCCACCTTGTTCGGGGTGGCCCTCTTGCCGCTCGTCGCCCTCCTCGGCTGGTATTGCCTCAAGGAGAGGGTTGGCGCCGTGCTGATGGCCACCTTCTTCGCCGCCGAGACGTTCTTCATCGTCTTTTCCCGAACCGGGGTCATGGATATCTTCCTCGTTTTCTTCGTGCTCGCGGCCTTCCTCGTGGCGCTGCGGGCCGAGAGCAACAGGCAGGTGATCTGGCCCTCCTTATTGATCGGCCTGGCTATCGCCGTCAAGTGGGCGGCCTTCCCCGTGGCCGTGCCCGTCGGGTACGTCCTCTGGCGCAAGGGACTACTGCGGCCGTTTCTGGGGGGGCTCTGGATCTCCGCGATCGTCTACGTCGCCGTCGTCTACGTCGGGGCGCTCATTACGATCACCGCGAACCCGGTAGGGGCGTGGGTGTGGATGTGGGACTGGCACGTCGATGCCTTGCGCAAGGTCACCGCAGTCATCCCCCACACCTGGGGCTCGCCCTGGTGGAGCTGGCCGATCATGCTGCGGCCGATACGCTTTTACTACGGGGCGAATGCAGAGGGACTGTTCCAGGTGGTCGTCGCTATCGGGAACCCCCTGATCTGGTGGAGCGGCACGCTGGCCGTGGTCGTGAGCATCTTCGAAATAGCGCGTAAGGCCACAGCCAGGAAGCTCTCGGCCGACGACCCTATCATACCGATCGTGCTCGGCTACGTGTTTCTCCTCGCGCCATGGGTGCCAGGCACCAGGATCCCGTACATCTACAACTACCTGCCGATCTACCCCTTCGCCATCCTGGCTCTAATCTACTGGCTCCTCAAGATCTGGAACCGCCCGCGGTGGGGTCCATGGGCTGTCGTCGGATTTACCGTCTGCGCCGTGGCGCTGAGCGTATTCTTCCTCCCTTTGGTCCTGGCGATGCCCCTGAGAGATGAAGCCCTTATGCACCGCGTTTGGATCGACTACTGGTTCTACTACGAGAGACCGGTCCCGGGGAGCGGGTGTCTGGTTGCTAACCCCACCAAGCTCTGCCCCCAGTGAACGCTACTCTGTTTCGATGGCGTCCTGTACCCTGATGTTGCCGGCCCGGACGACCCTGGTGCAGATGCCGCCCCGGCCCTTGAGTGCCCGCGTCATGCCTGGCTCGCTCAACTGCTGTACGTGCCTGCAGGGCGGACGCGGCCGGTCGTACTCGAGCACAGCCTCCCCGACGCGGAACCTCTTTCTGCGCAGGTCGCCGAGCTTTATGCCGCGGGTGATGATGTTGCGCCTGTGCTCGCCGTTCTTGACGCCGATGCCCAGCTCGTTTTCGATGTAGTCGAGATCCTCGCCCTCGATCAGGGTCACCTCGCACACGTCCCCGAAACGCGTCCAGTATCCCGTCCCCTCGCAATAGCGATCCCCCTCGATGCCACACCCCTCGATGGTACGGACCTCCTCCACGCGCTCCATGGCAGCGCTACCTTCCCCCGTAACATAAATCCCCTCGACAACACCTATCATCCTTCTTGCTCCCTCCGGTAGGTGAACCAGGGTAGAGATTAGCAGTTACGAGCCGTGGTCGGCACGCCCGTAACCGCCACCGCCGGGTGTCTCGACGGTAACCACGTCCCCCTCCTTCAGCTCCCTGCTGACCTTCGGCGGCAACTCCTCGCTGTTCAACAGGTTGCGGCCGACCTTGCCTGGCTTACCACCATCGACGCCCTGCGGCCCGTGGCGCCTGCGGTCGGTGAGCAGGGAGAGGCTGGCGGGTTCGAGGACCCTCACGGCGCGAACGATTCCGTCCCCGCCCCGGTGCTCGCCGTCACCACCCGAGCCGTAGAGAAGCTCGTAGCGCTCGACGCGCATGGGATACTCCATCTCGAAGGCCTCCGTGGGGGTATTGAGGGTGTTGCTCATCCCGACGTGGACGCCGGAGGGTCCGGGACCACTATGGCTCGCCCCCTGGCCGCCGCCGATGGTCTCGTAGTAGGTCCAGCCCTGGCCCCCAATCACAGTGTTGTTCATCGTCCCCTGGCCCTGCGCGGGTATCGTCTTGGGGGCGAAGCCGGCGAGCGCGGCGAGCACGGTGTCCGCGATGCGGTTGGAGGTCTCGACGTTCCCAGCCACGACCGCAGACGGGTAGGTCGCGTTGACCAGGCTCCCCCGAGGGGCCTCTATGGTGAGCGGGGTGTAGGTGCCGGCATTCGCGAGTACGTCCTTGGGTAGCAGTACGCGCAGGGCGAAGTAGCTGGCCGAGCGGGTGACGGGGAGGGGGCAATTTATGTTGCCGCTGGCGGCGTCAGCGGTGCCGGAGAAGTCTACCGTCATCGAGTTGCCCTCGATGGTCACGGTGGCCCGTATGGTGATGTCCTCGTCCGTGATGCCGTCGCCCTCCATGCAGTCCTCCGCGGAGTGCTCACCGTCGGGGAGCTCTCGGATGGCCTCGCGGGTGCGTTTCTCGGCGTAGGAGATCACCTCCTCGAAAGCGGTGAGGATGGTGTCTTTGCCGCGGCGTTCTATCAGCTCTTTAACGCGCTCTTCGGCGATGTTGTTCGCGGCGATCTGGGCGCGCAGGTCGCCGCGCCTGAGGTCGGGGGTGCGGACATTGGCGAGCAGCAGATCGAGCACGTCGTCGATGTAATCGCCAGAGCGCACCAGACGAACGGGAGGGATGATGATGCCCTCCTGGTAGATCTCGCGCGAGTCGCTTGGCATGGAGCCTGGGCGCATCCCCCCGACGTCGGAGTGGTGGGCCCGCGTGACCGCGTAGCCGACGATCTCTCTCTCGTAGGCGACGGGGGAGACGAGCGTTATGTCGGGCAGGTGCGTCCCGCCGGAGTAAGGGTCGTTTATGGCGAACACGTCACCTGGCTCGGGGTCACGGTCCATTATGGCCGCGACGGCCTCTGGCATCGCTCCGAGGTGGACGGGGATGTGCTCGGCCTGGGCGACCATGCGTCCCTCAGCGTCGAAGAGCGCCGTCGAGCAGTCGCGCCTCTCCTTGATGTTCGACGAGTAGGAGCCCCGGATCAGGACGGCCCCCATCTCCTCGGCTATTCCGGCCAGAGCGCTGGCGAGAACCGAGAGGGTTACGGGGTCAAGTCTACTCATCGTCCTTCTCCAGCACGAGCGTGCCTACACCGTCCACTACACCCCGCCAACCTGGCCTGACAACGCACGTGGACTCCCTGAACTCGACTATGGCAGGACCCTCTACCTCGGAACCTTCACCCATCTCCTCGCGGTCGAGCACTGGCACTTCCATCCACTCCCCGTCGAAGTTGGCTTCCCGCTCACCTGCCCCGGTGCCGCCCCTGGCCTCGGGCTCCGTGAGCTCGGGCTTCTCGACAGGGACCGTAGAGATGAGGCGCAAATTCACGAGTTCGACGGCCTCGTCTTCCATGCGGTAGCCGTAGCGCTGCTCGTGTGTGGCGTGAAACCGTTGCTCCAGCTTCTCGAGCGAGTCAGCCTCCACGGTCAACTCGAAGGACTGGCCCCTGTAGCGGAGGTCGGCCCTGCGCGTGTGTTCCGGGGCGTCGAGGTCTCCTTCTGCCGCGCTCTCCAGCTGCGCGAACATTCGCTCGAACTCTTCAGCGTTCACTTGCTCGAGGGGACAGAGGTAGGGACTCACGTAGTCGCGGCGGATGTCCGAGATGGCGAGACCGAGGGCGGAGAGGACGCCGCCTGCGCGCGGGACGAGAACGGTCCGCATGCCCAGCTCCTCGGCGAGGGCGCAGGTGTGCATTCCGCCGGCCCCGCCGAAAGCGAGCAGGGCGAACTCCCGCGGGTCAAGGCCGCGCTCGACGCTAATGATCCTGAGCGCGCGCGTCATCTCCGCGTTCGCCACGCGCACGGTGCCCAGGGCGACGTCCTCGGCCGCGAGACCCAGCTTCTCACCGAGGGCCGCGAGGGCCTTTTCCGAGAGCTCGCGCCGCAGCACGACCTCACCGCCCAGCTCCGTGCCGTCGGCGAGGTAGCCAAGGAAGAGGTTGGCGTCGGTAACGGCGGGCTCCTGGCCTCCCAGGTCATAGGCTGCGGGGCCAGGCTCGGCGCCCGCAGAGTGGGGGCCGACGCGCAGCGCGCCGCCAGCGTCGGCCCAAGCTATGGAGCCGCCGCCCGCGCTGACGGTATGAACGTCGACCATGGGGAATTTTATCGGTACGCCGGCGACCACAGTCTCTGTAGTCGTCTGGGCCTCGCCGCCCAGGATCGGGGCGACGTCCGTGCTCGTACCGCCCATGTCGAAGGTTAGGAGGTCCGTATAACCGCCGAGAGAGCCGACGTAGGCCGCGCCGACGACGCCCCCCGCAGGACCCGAGAGTACACAGCCAGCGGCGTCGGAGACGGCATCGTCCACGCCGGTCACGCCGCCCGAGGACTGCATTATGAGCGGTGGCGGGCTCCCTAATTCTTCTACCCTCTCCGCCAGCTTCCCCAGGTAGGCGGCGAGCTTCGGGGCAAGGTAGGCGTCAGCGGTGGTCGTGGAGAACCGCTCGTACTCGCGGAACTCGGGCAGGACCTCGCTGCTAAGGGAGACGTACACGTCGGGGAGCGCCTCGCGCAGCGCCTCGCCGACCCGCCGTTCATGTTCTGGATGCGCGAAGGCGAAGAGCAGGCAGACGGCTACCGCCTCTACCTCTGCCTCTTCGACGGCTGCGACGGCGGCTTGCAGGCTCGCATCATCGAGCAGCGCCAGCTCTCCGTCGGGTCCCATTCGTTCTTCTACGATGAAGCGAAGCCCGCGCGGGACGAGGCCGGGCGGGCGGTCCTGCGCCAGATCGTAGAGCGAGGGACGGTTCTGGCGGGCTATCTCAAGCACGTCCCTGAAACCTTCGGTCGTAACGAGGGCCGTGCGGGCGCCTCTACGTTCGAGGAGGGCGTTCGTCGCGACCGTCATGCCGTGGGCCAGGGCCACGACCGCGCCGGCCTCGACCTCCGAGGCTTCGATGGCGTTCATCACGCCCTCTGACTGGTCGCGGGGGGTAGAGGGCACCTTGGCGGTCAGGATGCCGCCGTCCCCGAGTGCGACGAGGTCGGTGAACGTACCGCCCACGTCGACCCCTAGGCGGAGATCTTTCACGGGTTCATCCCTGCTGCTGGGCGACCAGCCGCCGTTCCTCGGGCTCCTCCTCGTAGATGTCCTTGCGGTAGGTCTCGGCCGCCAGGGCGTAGCACACGGCGCTAAGCGCGCAGACGGCGGCGATGTAGATGGAGATCAGGAGAGTACCCCCCGTCGGGTAGAGGGCGGTAGCGATGATCGGCGCCAGGGCCCCTCCCCGAAGCCAGGGAAGAAGGCGTCCGGAAGGATCAGTGAAGCGGCCGTCACGAAGATGAAGTAGTCGTACCACTCGATCGTGGTGCCGATAAAACTGGCCACGACTACCTTGCGGATCGAAGTAGGCATCTCCGTGTTCTCCCCGCCGATACTTTCCATCTCCGTCTCCTCGAGAGAGAATCCTCCCGTCCCGAAGAAAGTATACCCGCCTGCCCCGTACCCTGCTCCGGACCACGGGCCTTCGAAGCCCGCTCCTGAGCCTGCCAAACCTGGCCGGCAGCCACAACCGTCGGTGCGCCGGGCTCTCTAGCTCCAGTCGTCGTTTGTTTCGTCCGTATGCTGGCCGAGGGTCGGTGGGGGGCAGCGGATGGGGAGGCGTAGGCCGTCGATGAGGATCGGTGAGGCGAGCATTTTGAGGGGGCCGGCGGAGGGATGATCCAGGTCCTGCAGCATGCCCGAGCCGAGGAGGTGCTCATCGGCTATCACGTCGGCCAGCGTGTTGACGGGGCCGGTGGGGACACCGGCGACCCGGATCTCCTCGGCCCACTCGTTGGCGGGTCGCTTGCCGAACTCTTCTTGAAGCTCTTCGATCAGAGCCTCGCGGTTGGCCACGCGGTCTGGGTTGGTCGCGTAGCGCTCGTCGTCTGCCAGCTCGGGACGGCCTATGGCCTTGCACAGGTTGGCGAACTGGGTGTTGTTGCCGACGGCCACGACCAGGGGTTTATCAGAGGCGTAGAAGGTCTGATACGGAACGATGGAGGGGTGGGCGTTTCCTATCAGGCCGATGTCCTCGCCGCTTATGAGGTACTCCTGGCCGCGGTTGGCGAGCCAGCCGAGGGTTGACTCGAAGAGCGGAATCTCGATGCGCGCGCCCTCTCCGGTCACGCTGCGCCGGTGCAGGGCGGCCAGGATCGCGTTGGATGCGAAAAGGCCGCACACTATGTCCGAGATGGCGACCCCGACCTTCGTCGGCTCGCCATCGGGCTGGCCCGTGATGCCCATGACGCCACCCCTGGCCTGCACCAGGAAGTCGTAGCCAGGACGGTCCTCATCCGGCCCAGGTCCGAAGCCCGTGATGGCGCAGTAGATGAGGTCCGGGTTCGCTCCTTTCAGCGCCTCGTAGCCCAGGCCGAGCTTTTCGAGCGCGCTGCGCCTCCAGTTTTCGATCACGATGTCGGCGCCGGCCGCCAGCGTCTTGACCCGCTCCAGCCCCTCTCGCTCCTTCAGGTCGACCCCGATCGAACGCTTGTTGCGGTTGACGGCGAGGAAATACGCCGACTCGCCGTTCTCCTCGCCGCCGGCGAAGGGGGGTCCCCAGTGGCGCGTGTCGTCCCCACGCTCGGGGTGCTCGACCTTCAAGACGTCGGCGCCCAGGTCGCCGAGCACCATCGTCGCGTAGGGTCCGGCCAGGACCCGCGAGAGGTCGAGCACTCTTACGCCTTCGAGCGGCAACCTCTGGCGTTCTTCCATGCGGCCAGTGTAGCTCAAGTCAGCACGCTCGGGCTTACGGCCTCCGCTCATCAGCCGGTCAGACAGGTCCTGCGCACGCTAAGCTGACAAGCCGGCGCAGCCGGCGTGCTTGATGCGCAACGCGGGGATGTGCGCTGTGGAATAATCCGGGTCGATGATGAGTCTCCGAGAGAGGTGAGAAAATGGCTGTGACCCAGGCGGGAAGAAACTCGGATGCCGGCTCCTCCACCCGCCCCGATGCGACGGATTTCCTGAACATCGACGCCCACCTCTCCGGAGAGGAGAGAGACGTCAGGGAGAGGGTCCGTTCCTTTGTGCAGGAGCGGATCAAACCGAACATCGAGGGTTGGTACGACGAGGCCGTCTTCCCAGAGGAGATCGTGCCCGAGTTCGCCGATCTCGGCCTCCTGGGGATGCACCTCTCCGGCTACGGTTGTGCCGACAAGAGCGCGGTCGAGTACGGCCTCGCTTGCATGGAGCTCGAGGCCGGCGACTCCGGCCTGAGGACCTTCGTGAGCGTGCAGGGCTCGCTCGCCATGAGCGCGATCCACAAGTTCGGATCGGAGCATCAGAAACTGGAGTGGCTGCCGCCGATGGCGAGGGGCGAGAAGATCGGTTGCTTCGGCCTCACCGAACCGACGGCGGGCTCCGACCCGGCGAGCATGAAGACCTTCGCCAGAAAAGAAGGTCCCGACTGGGTCTTGAACGGGGAGAAACGTTGGATCGGCCTCGCCACCATCGCCGACGTCGCCGTCGTCTGGGCGCGCACGGACGAAGAGAAGAATCCCGTCCGCGGCTTCCTCATTCCCACCGATACGGGGGGTTTCTCGGCCAGAGACATAACCCCCAAGCTCTCGATGCGGGCTTCGATCCAATGCGACATCCGACTCGAAGGCGTCCGACTCCCCGAGAGCGCGATGCTGCCCGAGGCCAGGGGGCTCGGCGGGCCCTTCGCCTGCCTGAACGAGGCCCGCTACGGCATCATCTGGGGCACGATGGGGGCAGCGCGGGACTGCTACGAGTCGGCGCTCGCCTATGCCCTCGAGCGGGAGCAGTTCGGGCGGTCTATAGCCTCCTTCCAGCTCGTCCAGCAGAAGCTCGCGAACATGCTGATCGAGGTCGGCAAAGGGACGCTCCTCGCGCTTCACATAGGCAGGATGAAGGACGCGGGCACGATCAGGCCCGAGCACATAAGCTTCGGCAAGCTGAACAACGTCAGGGAGGCCATAGAGATAGCGCGCGAGGCCCGCACCGTCTTCGGCGGCAACGGCGTAACGCTCGACTACCCCCCGATGCGTCACATGAGTAACCTGGAGAGCGTGAGAACCTACGAGGGCACGGACGAGGTACACACCCTCATCCTCGGCGGCGCCATCACGGGCATCCAGGCATTTCGATAAATGAAGGCTTCAGGCATCAGGTCTTGGCCTTTTGGATCGATCCCGCGTCGGTCGCCACGAGGGGTCAGCTTCCGCGTGACTCTACGAGAGCGAAAGGGCGGGGAGAAGACCCGCCCCAATTACCTGGGACCTGTAGCCTCTAGATTACCGAACTCGAAGGACCACCGGCAACGTAGATCGTCTCCCCACTGATATACGAAGCGTCGTCCGAGACGAGGAAGGCGACGACGTTGGCTATGTCATCCACCCTTCCGAAACGCTTGAGGGGGATGTTCTTGGCGAAGCGGTCCTTCATCTCCTCCATGCTCATGCCGACCCGCTCGGCCGCCTCCTTGGTCATCTCGGTCTCGATCCAACCCGGGGCCACGGCGTTGACGTTGATGTTGAAACGCCCGAGCTCGAGCGCCAGCGTCCGCGTGAGCGCCTGAAGGCCGGCCTTGGCCGCGGCGTAGTTGGCCTGCCCCTTGTTCCCCAATGCCACGATGGAGCTGGTCATCACGATCTTGCCGTACTCCTGCTCGACCATGTACTTCTGCGCAGCCTTGGAGCAGAGGAAGCTGCCCTTGAGGTGCACGTCGAGCACCTTGTCCCAGTCGTCCTCGCTCATCTTGAACGAGAGGTTGTCGCGCAACAGCCCGGCGTTGTTGACGAGAACGTCGATCCGCCCAAAGCGGTTGGCGATCTCCTCGAACGTCTTCTCGACCTGCTGCGCACTCGACACGTCGCAGGCGACCGCGATCGCCTCGACCCCAGCGGCCTCAACGGCCTCCACCGTCTCCTGACAGGCCTCCGCCGATAGATCCAGGACCGCTACGTTCGCCCCCTCCTGCGCCAGCCTGATGGCCTCAGCCGCCCCGATGCCGCGCGCAGCCCCAGTTACAACCGCCGTGCGTCCGTCGAGCCTCAAAGGTCCACCTTTCTCGGTTGGGAACACTACCATCAGCACCCAAAAGGGTGTGGTCCTTGTTACATGACATTTAATTGTATACGAAGTGTATTTATGTGTCCAGAACAGGTATATACAATTTTGGCTACATTTATCTACCGGTATCGTATACGTTTCGGGGTGGGTTTCCTGTCTGTGGGATCACACGGCGGGTTGCGGGAGGAAGCCCCGCCTGCGGGTGGGCGGGGCGACTCGTCTCTCGTTACGTTCTGATGTAGATACCGCCGTTTATATCGATAGACTGGCCTGTAATGTAGTCGCCGTCTTCTATGAGGTAGCGGACGGCCCTGGCTACCTCGTCAGGCTTCCCGAAGCGGCCGAGGGGCACCTGTTTCCGGAGCTTCTGCTGGGCTTCCTCGGGGATGTTGGCGACCATATCGGTCTCTATGAACCCTGGGCAGATGGCGTTGACGGTGATCCCGAAGCGGGCCAGTTCCTGGGCGGCCGTCTTGGTGAAGCCGAGCAGTCCGGCCTTGGCCGCCGAGTAGTTGGCCTGGCCTATGTTACCCGCCTCCCCGACGAAGGAGCTCATGTTGATGATCTTGCCCCCGCCCTGGTCCGTCATGTGCGGCAAGACCGCGTGGACGGTGTAGAAGGCGCTGTTGAGGTCTACCTGGATAACCTTGTCCCAGTCGTCGACGGAGAGCTTCCTGAGCGTGCGGTCTATGTTGATCCCCGCGTTGTTGATCAGGACGTCTATCCTGTTGAACCTCTCCATCGCCTGATCTATGAGGTTCTGGGCCTGCTCCGCGTCGGAGACGTCGGCCTGCACCGCGATGGCTTCTCCACCGCTCTCCGAGATCTGCTCGACCAACTCCTCGGCAGGCTCCTTGCTCCTGGAGTAGTTGACGACGACTTTGGCTCCTCCGCTCGCCACTTCCTCCGCTATGGCCCTGCCCAAACCCCTGCTCGCGCCGGTCACGACGACAACGGCTTCTTTCAAGGTGCCCACGCTATCCTCCTTCTCCCGCTCACACGTGAAACGGAGTTTATTGACTGGGGAAATCAGACGCAAGATTGGTCGAACCATAAGTCCGTTTCCAGAATAATCCCCATACCGCGCAGTGCTTTCCTGATGATCGCTCCCTCGCGACGCGAGGCAGGCCCTCGTTTCAGCGCGCAGACAGAGCTCGCCCGGGTAACACGAACATGGAACTACTCGAAGGGCCTCGGCAGCACGACCCGCATCCCGTTCTCGCCCGTCATGACGGTCCCGAAAGACGATCCGAGATGGGCTAAGATGTACTGCGTACTTATGTTCGATGGACAGATATTCTCGGAGCACAGCTATAAGAGGTCTGCAAGGGATCCAACACCGGGTCGGTGTTCTCGATGATGAGTGGGTCGTTCAGAGTAAGAGGCCGTCCAATCCCTTGACAAGCTGATACATATATGTAAAATGCACATAGGGTTATGGAAGAGAGAATCATGAACAACGAAGAGCAGGGTCGCGAGGCAGGAGGCAGGGAGCGAGAGGTCCGTGGGGTCGAGGCGCGGCCGAGGAACTGGCTGGTGCCTGTGATCTTGCTATCTCTGCGGGAATGGAACTCCTATGGGTACGAGCTTATGGAGCGGGCTTCGGCGTTCGGGTTCGAGGCGATGAACCCTGGGACGCTGTACAGGACGCTCAGGCAGATGGAGAAAGAGGGCATCGTCGAGTCCAGTTGGGAGACCTCGAGGGGTGGTCCGGCGCGCCGGATGTACACCATCACGGACGCGGGTAGGTCCTATCTCGACTTCTGGGCCAAGTCGTTGGAGCAGTACCAGCACACCATGAACAACTTCTTCCGGCTGTACACGGGCAGACCGTTGCAGGACAGGAACGACGAAGAGGGCGCCGAGTAGTTCGCGTTTTACGCGAGAGAGGAGACATTGATGGCTACTACGCAGAAGACCAACAGGGCCGTGGAGAGGCTCGCTGAGACCACTCGGGATTCCTACCAGACAGTCGTGGATCACGCAGTGGGTCTCCAGGAGCGTAACGTCAGGTTCGCGCAGGGGATGGTGGACGGCGCCATCAAGGAGCTTCGCCACCAGGCCGAGAGCAACCGCAGCGTTATGGGTGAGCTCTTCGAGCGCGCCGAGGACCAGCGCGACGCCTACCGGACCCTCGTCGGGCAGTCCATCGACGCCTACATGGACCTCGCTTACGCGCCCTTCGCTTATTACGAGGAGGTCCTGGATGCCACGAGGAAGGCCACCAGGTAGCGCGTAGCTATCAGGGCCGAAGTTTTGGGGGCGGACCCGAAAGTCTGCCCCTTTCCTTTACGTCTTTCCCTGATGTTTCGCGGCCCTGATACCGGGTAACAATAAGTACGTATGTACGTTGAAGAGCTCAAATAGAGGCCCGGGTAGTATGATCCGGGCCTTCTCTTTTGATGTATCCTCTATTCAGGTATAGACGGAAGGAGAAAAGGTGAGCTTCGGCAACGGCAACGGTAACGGCGAGATAGTAATCTCGACGCCCCTCAGGACGGGTATAGGGACCTTCGGCGGTTCGCTCAAGGACACGCCGGCGACCGACCTCGGGGCCACGGTCGGCAAAGAGGTCCTCTCGCGCGCGGGGATCGAGGGCGACCAGGTTGACCAGGTAATAGTCGGCAACATCCTCTCCGCGGGCCAGGGCATGAACCCCGGTCGTCAGGTCGGCATAAAGAGCGGCCTCCCCGTCGAGGTCCCAGGCATGACCCTGAACAGGATGTGCGGCTCGGGCCTTCAGGCCATAGTCTCCGCGGCGCAGGAGATAGCCCTCGGTGACGCCGACGTGGTTATGGCCGGAGGCATCGAGAACATGGACAGGGCGCCGTTCCTGCTGGACAAGGGCCGCTACGGCTACAGGATGGGGATGCCCAAGGCGGACATCTTCGACCACATGGTATACGACGGACTGTGGGATGTCTTCAACGACTACCACATGGGCGTGACGGCCGAGAACGTCGCCGAGGAGTACGGGATAACGCGCGAGGACTCCGATGCCTACGCCGTGCGCAGCCATCAGCGGGCCGCCAAGGCTCACGAAGAAGAGCTATTCGACGGCCAGATAGTGCCCGTCGAGGTCAAGCAGAAAAAGGAGACCGTCCAGTTCACCACGGACGAGCACATCCGCGCGAACGCGAGCGTGGAAGGCCTTCAGAAGCTCAAGCCGGTCTTCAAGAAGGACGGCGGCACGGTAACGGCCGCCAACGCTTCTGGCATCAACGACGGGGCAGCCATGATGCTAGTGAGCAGTGACCGCAAGGCCGAGGAGCTCGGGATGCCCGTGGCCGGCAGGCTGGTATCCGCGGCCGTGGCCGGGGTCGACCCTTCGGTCATGGGGACCGGTATGATCCCGGCCTCCAGGCTGGCCCTGAAGAAGGCCGGGCTCTCGGTCGACGACCTCGACGCCGTCGAGGCGAACGAGGCCTTCGCCGCCATCGCCATCGCCGTCGAGCGCTCTCTCGAGGTGCCCGCGGAGAAGATGAACCCGGTGGGCGGGGCAGTGGCCCTCGGACACCCGATCGGGGCCACGGGAGCCGTCCTGACCGTCAAGATACTGCACCACCTCGCCCGTGCAGGAGGCCAGTACGGCCTGGTGACGCTCTGCATCGGCGGGGGTATGGGCATAGCCGCCATCTTCGAGCGCGTCTAGCAGTCGGCTCTTCGGCTTAGCCAAAAGGGGCCGAGGCTCTACGCCTCGGCCCTTTCGCTTGCCTGGACGACCCGTCCACACTCTTTGGCCTTACCCTGTCACTCTGTTTTCTCTTCGGCGCGTTGCGTGGGACGAGGGGAGAAGGCACGATGGCCGGTTATGGCCTGGCCCACAATGAGGGTGTTCACGTCGTTGGTGCCCTCGTAGGTATAGACGCCCTCGATATCCGCCATGTGCTCCATCACGCGGTAGTCGAGAAGGATGCCGTTGCCCCCGAGGACTTCGCGCGCCGTGGCAGCGATGCGGCGCGCCTTGGCGACGTTGTTCATCTTGAACATCGAGACCGTCGGGGGATCGAGCGCGCCCGCGTCCTTGAGGCGTCCGACGTGGATGGAGAGGAGCTGGCTGAGTGAGATCTCGTTTACCATCTCGACGAGCTTCTGCTGTACGAGCTGGAAGGAGGCTATGGGCTGACCAAACTGCTCCCGCTCCTTCGCGTACGCCAGCGCTGTCTCGTAGCAGTCCGCCGCCTGACCGAGCCCGTCCCACCCTACGCCGTAGCGCGAGTGCGTGAGGATAGAGAGCGTGGAGCCAAGGCCCTCTGCCTTCGGCAACCTGGCGGTCTCGGGCACGTGGCAGTCCTCGAGCGTTATGTGTGTCTGCCAGGCGGCGCGTTGGGAGGCCTTGCGGGGGAGGACATCGGCGTGGAAACCTGGATTCTCGGTCTCGACGAGGAAACCGGAGATTTTGCCGTCATCTGTTTTGGCCCAGATCACGGCCACGTCCGAGAAGGAGGCGTTGCCGATCCACTTCTTCTCCCCGCTCAGCATGTAGCCGCCGTCCTTCTCTAAGGCCTTAGTCCTCAGTGAGCCAGGGTCACTTCCGCCCTCTGGTTCGGTCAGGCCGAAGCAGCCGATCTTCTCGCACTTTGCCATGGGCGCCAGCCAGCGTCGCTTCTGCTCCTCCGATCCCAGCTCGTGGATGGCCGTCATCGCGAGCCCGCTCTGGACGTGCAAAAAGGTAGCCAAGCTCCCGGACCCCCGCGCCAGCTCGGCTATCGCGAGGCCGTAGGCCACGTTGTTCCAGCCGGCGCAGCCGTACTTCTCGGGGAGGGTGCCGCCCATGAGGCCGAGCTCCCCAAGGCCGGGAAGGAGCCCGAAAGGAAACTGCGCCCTGTCCCAGTAGTCCGCCGCGTCCGCGATGACCTCGCGGTCCACGAACTCGCGGACCCGGTCCCTGACCCGCTTCTCCACTTCCGAGAGCAAAGTATCCGCGTTTATGAGGTCAACAGGCCGCTTCTCCCGTTGCGTTCGCTCCGACGTAACTACCATACAGGTTCCTCCATGCTCCTACTCCGGGCACCCTCTCGAGGAGAGCATAGGTTCTGGCGACGACCCGGTCAATCCAGAGGTGATGGTTTTCGTGCCCCTCCTGCAGGCCTTTTTGGGATCACCGACATAATGGGTAGAATAGTGCGGCCGAACACGAACCGGCGGCTCCGGCCGCCGGGTGAATCACCCCGAGGAGGAAGACTCGATGAGCGAAGGCAACACCGGCAACCGCGGTTCCGATACTCCGACCCCGATGGCGCCGTTCGACGTGTGGGCTGAGTGGATGCGGGCGAATATGGGCGCGGTGGCGGCGGCGCCCGGCGCCAGCGTACCTTGGCTCACCGCCCCCGGTATCAGTACCGGAGAGGAGGCCGCGGGGTTGCCCGAAGGGTCTATCCGGAACGACCCCCTGCTCTCCGCGGTCGAGAAGCTGTGGGACGCCAACCCGGTGCAGAACGTTCTGCCCATCAACTGGGTCGAGATCACACGCGCGCTGCAGACCCTCTGGGCGCGCGAGATGTCCGACCCCGCGCGCGCCATCGAGCGGGCGACGGACTTCAACGTGAAGCTCTTCGGCGCCACGATGCGCAGTTGGCAGGAGGCCACCAACCGCTTCTGGGGCCTCGAGACGCCGCAGGAGGAGGAAGAGGGCCGTCCCGACAAGCGGTTCTCGGCGCCCGACTGGCAGCAAAATCCATACTACGAGACGCTCAAGGAGTCCTACTTGCTCGCCTCGGAGTACCTGCTCGAGGAGGCCGAAAGGACAGATGGCGAGGACACCGTAGAGCAGCGGCGCCTCAAGTTCCACCTCAAGCAGTTCGTCGACGCTTTGGCCCCGGTAAACTATCTGTTGACCAACCCTGCGGCGCTCAAGCGGGCCTACGAAACCGGAGGCATCAGCCTCGCTGAAGGGGCGCGCAACCTGCTCGCGGACCTGCAAGAGGGCCGCATGAGCATGACCGACGCCAACGCCTTCCAGCCCGGGGAGAACTTGGCGATCACACCGGGCAAAGTCGTCTACCGCAACGAGCTCATAGAGTTGATCCAGTACGAGCCGACGACCGAGCAGGTCCGCGAGACGCCCGTGATGTTCATACCGCCCTGGATCAACAAGTACTACATCCTCGATTTGCAGCCGAAGAACAGCTTCGTCAAGTACCTAGTGGACGAGGGCTACACGGTGTTCATGATCTCCTGGAAGAACCCGGACGCCTCGATGGAGGACACCAAATTCGACGACTACATGACGAAGGGACCGCTCGCCGCGGTAGAGGTCGTGAGGGACATCACGGGCTCAGAGAAGGTCAACCCCGTGGGCTACTGCGTGGGGGGGACGCTGCTCGCGATCACGCTCTCCTGGCTCGCCGCAGGCGACGAGGAGAACCCCTTCGGCCCGCCGACGTTCATGGTCGCGTTGCAGGACTTTACCGAGGTCGGGGACACGGAAGTATTCATAGACGAGCCGCAGATAGAGTTCATGGAGCAGCAGATGCTCGAGCGAGGCTACCTCGACAACCGCAAGATGGCCAACATGTTCAACCTGCTCCGCTCGAACGACCTGATCTGGTCCAACGTCGTCAACAATTACCTGCTCGGCCAGAAGCCCCCGGCCTTCGACCTCCTTTACTGGAACTCCGACGGCACCCGCATGGCCCGCGACGCCCACAGCTTCTACTTGCGCAACACCTACCTCGAGAACAACCTCATAGAGCCCGGCAAGGCAAAGATAAAAGGCCGCTCGATAGACCTCTCCAGGATCGAGGGCGACATCTACGCTGTGGGCGCGGAGAGGGACCACATCGTCCCCTGGGCCTCGGCGTGGAAGATCTCCAAGCTCGCCAACGGCACTACCCGCTTCACCCTCGCCAACTCGGGCCACATAGCGGGCATGATCAACCCTCCATTCAAGGGCAAGGGTCGCTACTGGGCTACCGAGAACGGCGGCGCCTTTGATACCCCTGCAGAGTGGCGCGAGGAGGCCAGGGAGCACGAAGGCTCCTGGTGGGAGGACTGGAGCAAGTGGCTCGATGCCCGCTCCGGAGCGAAGGTAGTCCCCCCCGAGGTGGGCAGCGAGAACTACCCGCCCATAGAGGACGCCCCAGGCACCTACGTGAAGGAGAGATAGGTTACAGGAAGAACAGACGAGTTGAAGTGCTGACCAGCGCGCTTTCCACAAGAGCTGAGCCAGGACACCGTAGAGCAGGTGTGACTATCCCGTGCAAATCCTGACACCTGTAGCCTGTAGCCGCGATGTGCGGAAGGCCCTGGGACTTCCGCACATCGCCCTTACAACCAGCCCTTCTCCCCGGCCAGTCGCGCTGCTTCGACGCGGTTACGGACCCCGAGCTTCTTGATTGCTGTGGAGAGGTAGTTACGCACGGTGCCTTGCGAGAGGTAGAGCCTGGCCGCGATATCTTCTATGGTTGCCCCGCCCTCCGAGGCCGCGAGCACCTCGCGCTCGCGTTCGGTGAGAGGGTTGTCTCCCTCGCTCAGGGCGGCGGCTGCCAGGACGGGGTCTACCACCCGCTCGCCTTTCATGGCCCTGTGGATGGCCTCGGCCAGTTCGGAGGCAGGGGCGTCCTTGAGCAGGAACCCTACAGCGCCGCTCTGCATGGCGCGCCTGAGGTAACCGGAGCGCCCGAAGGTCGTCAGGATGATCACCAGGCACGAAGGCAACCGCTCGTGCAGCACGGCCGCGGCCTCGAGACCGTCCCCACCGGGCATCTCTATGTCGAGTAGCGCTATGTCAGGGAGGGTGCCCAGGGCGGCAGAAAGTACCTCGTCCCCACGTGATGCCTCGGCCACGATCTCTATGTCTTCTTCCAGGGAGAGCAGGGCGGAGAGAGCGCCGCGCACCATCGCCTGGTCCTCAGCAAGGAGCACACGAACGGTCATCGGCGCCCGTCCTCGCCTGTGATACCTTCGTCGAGCTTGGGTTCGGGCCAGGCTGATCGCTCCGCGTCGCTTTTCGCTGGCAGGCCGACGCGCAGGCGGAACCCGCCATCCGGCAACGAAACAGCCTCGACACCGCCGGCAAAGGTTGCGACGCGTTCGGTGAGCCCGGAGAGGCCGCTGCCCGAGTCCTCCCCGTTCGTCTCTTGATAACCCCGTCCGTCGTCGGTGATCTCGGTGTAGATCTCCTCGCCCTCCCGCGCAAGGACGATCAGGCAATGTTTCGCCTGGCTGTGCCGGATCACGTTCGTCGTCCCCTCGCGCACCGCCCAGGCGAGGGCGGCGTCGACCGCGTTAGGTAGCACGCCGGCCCTGTTCTCTATCCGGCAGGCGATGCCGGCCGCTTCGAGCATCTCGCGGGCGCCTGCTAGCTCCTCGTCTAGCGAGGGCCGCCGGTAGCCGGCGACGGCCTCGCGGACCTCGCGTAAGGCCTGACGCGCGACGCCTTCGATATCCTGGACCTCTGTCGCCGCCTTCTCCGGCGCCGCGGGAAGAAGCCTGCCCGCCAGCTCGCTCTTTAGCGTGATGAGGGAGAGGCTGTGGCCGAGGAGGTCGTGCAGGTCCCTGGCGAAGCGCAACCTCTCCTCGCTGACGGCCAGGCGGGCGAGCTCTTCCCGCGCCGACCGCAGCTCAGCGACGGTGGCGACCTGGCGGACGAAAGCGGTCGCCCAGAGGCCGATGGCGGTCGTCGGTAGCGCGAGCCACGCCATGCCATAGGCGAAGCCGAGCGCCAACGTGGTGGCCGCCAGACCCGCGATCGCCACGTAAGCGTCTCTGGTCAAGAGCATTATCCCCGCGGCGACGTTGACGTGGAAGAAGAGCACGCGCCACTCGTCGCCAAGGACGAGGTTGAGCGAGATCGCAAGCCCTGCAAGGAACGCTATCGTAGCCCGGCGCTTGTGCACCTCGGAGGGCTCCACGGATGCAGACCAGAGCGGATCTTGCATCCACATCAGCCACAGAAAGACGCCGGCGAAGAGCGCAGCCCCACCGAGGGCGAAGAAGACCCGCGCAGGCGTAGGGTCAGAAGCGAGGACGGCCCGGATCGGATAGATGAGAAAGACCAGCCCGAGTAGCGGACCCAACAACCTCCCGCCTCGCGGCAGGCGGGAGACTCTGCCACCTACCGCAGGGCCGTCACCCTTCACTCTCTCATTCACGAGATCTCACAGCCCTCTTCGTATTGATCGAATCATCAAGATGGTAGACACCAGCTTTTTGATGCTCATATCTCTCCCCAGAGAGATCCTGAAGCCTGTGACCTGATGCCTGTAGCCGTGCTATGCGGAAGGATTGGACCTTCCGCACGGCGCTTTCAAACTCTCTTAGGAGGCCCTGCAGTCAGCGCGATTGTATTACTTACTGCCGCGCTGCGCGACGGAGCGCGGTCCTTCCGGCGGGCGAAAGCAGCAGCGTAAGGACCGCCACGAGCGCGACCAGCATGACCCTGTGGTAGATGGCGTTCAGATCCGTAGACGGCCCGGCCCCGACGGCCAGCGCGCCCATACCGAGCAGGACGCCTCCCAGGGCGAAGGAGTGGGCCGCGAAGGCAGCCGTCCAGGCCCAACTCACGTGGGTGAGTACGGCAGAGACGGCGACCGCCAGAGCCAGCCCGCACAGACCCTCGACGACCGTCGCTGGAAGTATCCTGGGCTCGGACAGAACCGTGAACCCAAGCGGAATCCGCCAGCCCAGATGCAACAACGCCCCGAAGAAGAATGTGACGGAGTAGACGGCGGACAAGATACCGACCGCCGTCGTTACACCGGTCCTGCGATACATAGTAGGCTGCTCGATCATATCTACTCCTCTCTCATTCGAAATCCGTGGCCACTACGGGGATGACTTCCCTGCCGATAATCTCGAGCGGTGAGATCCTATCGACGCCTGGCACGAAGCCGATCACCGTCTCTATGCCCATGCCCGAGAGCCAGCGCAACTGCCCGATCAACTCGTCTACCTTCTCGCCTCTCTTGCCGATGTCGAAGGCGAAAGCGCAGGTCTTCTCGATCTCCTCGTAGTCCCTGCCCTCTTCCTCACAGTGCCTGCGCAATACATCGAGCTTCTCAGGAACCTGGGGGCCAGGGCGCAGGCTACAGGCGTCGGCGTAGCGCGCGACCAACCGTAACGTCTTCTTCTCCCCGTCGCCGGCGATCATGATCGGCGGATGGGGTCTGCTTACGCTCTGCGGCAGGTTCAGGGGTCGCCCGAGCCGGTAGTGCTTCCCTTCGAAGGGGCGCTCGTCCCCGCGTTCGCCGCTCCACATCCGCAGGGCCACCTGGACCGTCTCCTCGAGCATCTCGAAACGCTCCCTCTGAGGTGGGAAGGGGATCCCGAGCCCGTGCGTCTCCTCCTCGTAGTGGCCCGAGCCGACGCCGAAGCAGGCGCGTCCGCCGGAAAGTATATCCAGGGTACTGACGGCCTTTACGAGAACGGCAGGGTGGCGGAAGTGTATCCCCGACACCATAGCCGTGAGTCTTATCCGCTCCGTATTGGCCGCCAGGAAAGCCAGCGTCGTGTAGCACTCCAGCTCGTTCGCCTCGGGACCGCCCATGATCGGGTGCTGCCAGAGGTGGTCGGCCACCCCGATGCGGTCGAAGCCAGCTTCTTCGGCAACTCTGCCGATGTCCGCGAGGTTCCTGCCGAACCGCTCCGGTCCTGCACTCCAGTCGAAGCTGTTGAGCTGCACTCCGAGCTTCATGCCTGCCCGCCCAGGTCCTGCATCGTACCTCCACCCTGTGGTTCCTATCAGGTTTCTGCAGAAGAGTGTATGGATGCGCCCCGGCGGCAGGTAGTGAAGATCGTCGTGGTTTGCGGATGACGAATGTCATAGCGGGGCCTGGAAGGGCAACCCTTTTAAACCCCGCGCTTGTCAGCACGGCGCCGTTGGCGCCTTGTCAGCACGCTACGGGTCTTAGCAGGCCCTCGCCCCGAAGCGCACCAGGCACCGCTGCCCGCGACCGTCGGGTCCGACGCGCATGAGGAAGCAACGGGACGACTTTGCTGAAAGCTGATGGCTGAGAGCCGCCGGCCGGAGGGAGGCGGCGGGCTGACAAGCGAAGGCTCGCCTTCCGCTACCCGCCCGAGCGGGTGCTCAGCCAGTCGCTGACCTTGGGCCAGAGGCCGTTCTTGGCGCCGCGGCCCGTCATGAGGCCGACATGGCCGGCGTCGAGAACGAAGAACTCCTTGTCCTGGCTGCCGACCAGGTTCATCGTGGCCTCGGCCTGCGGGAGGGTGCAGATGTGGTCCTTCTTACCGGCGATGTTGAGGAGCGGGACCTCTATGTTCGAGAGGTCGATGCGGCGGCCCCGGAGGACCATCTCGCCCCTGGCCAGCTTGTTCTGCTGGTAGAACTCCGTGATCCACTGCCTGAACGTCGCGCCAGGGAAGGGAGGGCCGTCGTTGACCCACTTGTTCATGGCGAGCCAGGTCTCCATCGGCTTCTCCTCGAAAATGCGCTCCCACATATTGACGTAGGTGCCAACGTAGTTGGTTACTGGTTTCAGCATCCTGTTGCCCGTGTCGATGAGGTCGCCTGGGATGTTGCCGAAAGCGTCGGCGAGCAGACCTGGGTTCATGTATTTCTCGCTCGTAAACAGGCTGTAGAGACCCATCTCGCCCTCGGGGAACTCTACAGGGGCCGTCATGAGGATCAGGTTCTTGAGGTGCTCGGGGAAGAGCGAGGCGTACATGGCGCTCATCGTGCCGCCCATGCAGTAGCCGAGCATGGTGAACTCCTCGGAGTGCGAATGCCTCAGGACCTTCTTTACGGCCCTCGGCAGGTAGTCGAGGACGTAGTTCTCGAAGGTGAGGTCCTTGTCCTCGTCGCCGGGGACGCCCCAGTCGAGCATGTAGACGTCGAAGCCCTCGCCGATGAGGTACTCGATAAAGCTGTTGCCAGGCATGAGGTCGAGTATGTATGGCCTGTTGATGAGGGCGTAGACCATGAGGATGGGAACGGGATGCTTCTTCTCGGCGTTCGGGGCGTAGTGGTAGAGCTTCGCCTTGTTCTTGGTCCAGACCGTCTCCTTGGGAGTCTGGCCCGTGTCGGCCTGGGCGCCCTCGACGACGATCCTTATCCCCCGGCTGTACTTGTCGAAGAAGTTCTCTACGTCAGCAGGTATGGCGGCATCGCCCGAGGTAGGGACAGCGCCGTAGTTGGCCGTCTCGGTCATCTAGCTCTCTCCCTTCTTGCGCACGTCCTCCAGGGTGACCCGGCCGCCGGCCCCGGTGCCTTCTACCTCGGCCAGGTTCACGCCCGTTTCACCCGCCTCGCGCCTGGCGGCGTCTGTGGCCTTGACCTCGGCGCCGGACCCGTTGGTCTCTGCCGTCAGCGTGCCGCCACCGCCCTCGAGCGCCGCGAGCAGCCTGTCGAGCTTGCCCTCGACCCGCTCGAGCCGCGTCTCGAGCCCCTTGACGGACTCGGTCGTGGCAGGCTCCGCGTAGCCGTACTCGAAGTCTTCGAGGACCTCTTCGATGCGG
>Ga0126307_10000444_pt1 | contig 26552 bp, 27 predicted proteins | sample Plot28_FD_89955 | JGI IMG/M metagenome (GOLD analysis project Ga0126307, IMG submission 89955) | Serpentine soil microbial communities from UC McLaughlin Reserve, CA, USA - Plot28 | ecosystem: Environmental > Terrestrial > Soil > Grasslands | place: USA: UC McLaughlin Reserve, Lake County... | reverse complement strand
CTCTCGCCCATCGCCTGGAGCACGGCGGGCAGGTCGACGGCGCCCTCGCCGAACGAGTTGGCCGGGAAGCTCGAGCCGTAGGCGCTGGGGTTGACGAAGTTCGTGATCGCCGACGACGAGTTCATCGTGCCCTGGAAGCGGCCGCCGGGGATCGCGCCCGACCCGCTGAACGTGCCGTTGGCGCCGTTCGAGGTGTTGGTGACCTTGGCCTTCGCCTTGAGCTTGCCCTTGGAGGCGAGCGCCTTGGGGCACCGAGTAGGCGCCCCTGCCGAACCGCTTGGCCTTGGCCGAGTGCACGGCGCGACCGCTCGGGAGCCTGCCGAGGAGGCTGATCTTGCCCACGCGATCCGCACGACCGGATGCTCGTCAACCGACTTGGCCGAGATGCCGAGCTGAGGTAGGGTCGCGGGGTGGATCTCGCCGAGTACCGCAGCGCCTCCCTGGACACCTGGAACCGGTTCGCCGCGAACTGGGACGAGGAGCGGAGCTTCCTCTGGGGAGCGACACGCGGCGTCAGCGAGCGGATGGTCGCGGGGCTCGACCCGAGCCCGGGTGACACGGTGCTCGAGCTGGCGGCCGGCACGGGGGAGACGGGGTTCCTCGTCGCTGAGCGCCTCGGCGACGATGGCCGGGTGATATCGACCGACTTCGCGCCGTCGATGGTCGACGCGGCCCGACGCCGCGCCGAGGAGCTCGGCCTCGATCGGTTCGAGTTCCGGGTCCTCGACGCGGAGAACATGGACCTCGACGACGACTCCGTCGACGGCGTCGTGTGCCGGTTCGGCTACATGCTGATGGCGGATCCCGCGGCCGCGCTCGTGGAGACGCGGCGCGTCCTGCGCGACGGCGGCCGGCTCGCATTCGCGGTCTGGGCGAGCCCGCTGCAGAACGCATGGGCCGCGATCCCGGGGATGACGATGGTCGAGCTCGGCTACCTTCCGCCACCGGAGCCCGACGGGCCGGGCATCTTCGGCCTCGCCGACCCGGACCGGATCCGCCAGCTGGTGACGGGCGCGGGATTCGGCGATCCGACCATCTCCCAGGTCTCCGTCGAGTGGAGCTATGACACGCCCGAGGATCACTGGGAGAAGACGCTCAAGCTCGCGGCGCCGATCGCCGAGGCGTACGGCGCCATCGACCCGGATGAGCGGGAGCGGGTCAAGCAGACCGTCGCGGAGCGGGTCCGCGGCGCGATCGCCGGCGACGGCCTCGGCGGCCTCGTTCACGTCGTCGTCGCCTCCTAGCCGCGCACGCAAACGCTCGCATAGCCTTCCGCGCGAGATGAGCCGGGAGCGCCTCCTCGACCGCTTCGTGCGCCTGTGCGAGATCCGCAGCCCCACCGGATCCGAGCGGCGGGTCGCCGATGCCGTGCTCGAGGAGCTGCGAGCCCTTGGCGTCGACGTCGTCGAGGACGACGCCGCGGCCGCGGCCAGGGCCGGAGCGGGCAACCTGATCGCCCGGATTCCGGGCACCAGCGAGTCGTGGGTGATGCTGAGCGCGCACCTCGACACCGTGCCCGAGCCGGGACCGATCGAGGTGGAGCTCGTCGACGGCGTCTTTCGCAGTCGCGGCGAGACGATCCTCGGGGCGGACGACAAGGCGGGGGTCGCGGTGCTGATCGAGCTCGCCGCGCGCGCGACGCAGTCGGCGCCTCGCACCGGCCTCGAGCTGGTGTTCACCGTCGCCGAGGAGGACGGGCTGCGCGGCGCGAAGGAGCTCGACCTCGGGTCGCTGCGCTCGCCGTTCGGCTACGCGCTCGACCATGCGAGCCCGATCGGGGAGGTGATCGTCGCGGCACCGACCTACCAGCGTCTCGTCGGCCACTTCGAGGGCCAGGAGGCGCACGCCGGGATTCGCCCTGAGGACGGCCACTCGGCGATCGCGGCTGGGGCTGACGCCATCACCGCGATGAGGCTCGGGCGACTCGACGAGCAGACAACCGCGAACGTGGGCGTGATCGAGGGCGGCTCCGCGTCGAACGTCGTCGCCGGCCACTGCCGGCTCGAGGGGGAGGCGCGGGCGCTCGAGGACGCCAAGGTCGCCGAGGCGATGAGCGCGATGGTGGACGCGTGCACGTGGGCGGCGACCGAGCACGGCTGCGACGTCGACGTCGAGGTCACGGAGGTGTTCCGCGGCTACCGCCAGCCCTCCTCCGCGGACGCGGTCCGGCTGGCGCGCCTGGCCTTCGAGCGCTGCGGGATCGAGCCGCGCGAGGTTGCGACCGGCGGCGGCAGCGACGCCAACGCCCTCGTCGCGCGCGGCTTCGAGTGTGTCCTGCTCGCCAACGGAACGGAGGCGAACCACACGCCCGCGGAGACGGTCGCCGCGCGCAGGCTGGTGGAGATGCTCGAGGTCTGCGAGGCGATCGCCGAGCTGGCCGCGGACGGCGCGCGCGAGTGAGCGGACGTTGCTGAAGCTGAGGCGGGGCTATGTCGTCGAGACCGACCCGCTCACGGTCGAGGTCGGCGGTGAGCGCCGCGCGGCCTGGGCCGACGTCCAGATGGTCGGCGAAATCGAGCTCGGCGACGAGGTGGTCGTCAACACGCAGGGCCGCGATCTCGGCCTCGGCTCGGGCGGATTCGACCTCGTCCACGTGAACCTCACGCGTGGCCTTCGCGGCAGCGGCGAGGAGGGCGTCCACGTGATGAAGCTCAACTACACATCGCTCCAGCACCCGATCGAGCCGGTCGAGATCGAGCACGGCGATCCGGCGCTCGGGCCGAAGCCGCCGACCGCCGTGATCTCGCTGCACGGGCATCTGGCGCCGCTGGCGTGGGCGGCCGCGCAGGCGCGGCCGGGCCTTCGGCTCGGCTTCGTCCAGGGGGCCGGTGCAGCGCTGCCGGGCTCGCTCTCGCGCGACGTGGTCGACCTGCGCAGCCGCGGGCTGCTCTGCGGACACGTCACGGCGGGCGCGAGCTACGGCGGCGAGCACGAGGCGATCAGCCTCGTCGGGGGCCTCGACGCGGCCGCCCGGCGACTGGGCTGGGATGCGATCGTGGCCGGGCCCGGCCCGGGCGTCCTCGGCTCCGCCACCCGCCTCGGCCACGGCGGCGTGGCGGCGCTCGACGCCGCACACGCCGCGCTCGCCCTCGGCCTGCCGACGCTGCTCTGCCCACGGATGTCGAGCTCGGACGCGCGCCCCCGACACCGCGGCCTGAGCCACCACACCGCCTCGGTGCTCGAGCTCCTGCTGGCGCCCGTGCGCGTGCCGGTGCCCGAGGCCGAGCTCGAGGGCTGGCCGCTTCTCTCGGAGGAAGCGCCGGAGGGCGGCTCGGCCCAGGCCGCCCTCGACGAGCTGATCGCGATCTGCACCGGCCGCCACGATCTCGCCGTCGAGCCGGACATCGACCTGGACGGCTACGCGGCATCGGGGCTGCCGGACCGCACCATGGGCAGGTCGATCGACGACGACCCTCTGTTCTTCGCGGCGCCGCTCGCCGCCGGTACCGCGCTGGCGGCCGCGGCGAGCGGGTAGGGGTCGCGGATGGAGCGGATCGGGTCGAAGACGGTGTACGAGGGGCCGATCGCGTCGGTCCGGATTGACGAGTTCCGCCACGCCGACGGCAGTACGGCCGAGCGCCAGGTCGTCGCGCATCCGGGTGCGGTCGCGATCGTGGCCTACGACTCCGACGCGATCTGGCTGGTGCGCCAGCCCCGCGAGGCGGTGGGGGAGGAGGCGCTGCTCGAAGTGCCCGCGGGCAAGCTGGACGTCGAGGGTGAGTCGCCACTCGAGTGCGCGAAGCGTGAGCTGGTCGAGGAGATCGGCCGCTCGGCCAGCGAATGGGAGGAGGTGAAGCGCTTCTACACCTCGCCCGGGTTCGCCGAGGAGGAGGTCACGATCTTCTTCGCGACCGGGCTCGAGGACGTGGCCGATCACGAGCCGGACCCCTCGGAGCGGATCGAGATCGTGCGATGGCCGCTCGCAGATCTCGACGCCGCGATCTCCGAGTGCGCCGATTCGAAGTCGCTGATCGGGATGCTCCTGCTCGCACAGCGCCTGGCCCGGTAGCGCCGTTGCACCGGCAGGGGCGCGCCGGGTCCGCAAGAACCTGGGCGCATGGCGATCGCCGTCCCCAAGCCCGAGGAGCGCGCGGGCGACGCGCGGTTCGAGGCGCTTGTCCTCGACTTCCTCGCCTACCTGGAGTTCGAGCGCGGGCTCGCGCGCAACACGCTCGACGCCTATCGCACCGACCTGCTCCAGTTCGGAACCTTCCTCGGGACCCGCGGACGGGAAGCGACCGCGGCGGAGCGCGCCGAGATCGCGGACTTCCTCGCCGACCTCGCCACGGGCACGCCGCCGGACGCAGAGGGCGAGGGCGGCCGTGCCCCCTGCTCGCCGGCGACGATCAGCCGCAAGACCGCATGCGTTCGGTCCTTCTACCGCCATTTGCGCCGTGAGGGCCTGATCGACGACGACCCGACCGCGACCCTCAGCCCCCCGAGCAAGAGCCGCAAGCTGCCGCACGTCCTCAGCCACGGCGAGGTTACGAAGCTCCTCGAGAGCGCCTCGGGCGCCGACCCCATCGCTCTGCGCGACCGGGCGCTGCTCGAGGTGATGTACGGGTGCGGCCTGCGTGCCTCGGAGGCGATCGGCCTCGAGACGAGCGACGTCGACATCCGACGCGGGTTCGTCCGCCCGCACGGGAAGGGCTCGAAGGAACGGGTCGTGCCGCTCGGCCGCGAGGCGAGTCTGGCGCTCGAGCGCTACCTGCGCTCAGGACGACCGGAGCTGGTCGCCGCGGGCGTCGAGCGAAAGCTCTTCGTCAACTTCCGCGGGGGTCCATTGACCCGCCAGGGCCTCTACAAGATCATCCAGCGCCACGCCAAGGGGGTGGGGCTCGACAGGAAGATGAGCCCCCACACCCTCAGGCACACGTTCGCGACGCACCTGCTCTCCGGCGGCTGCGACCTGCGCTCCGTCCAGGAGATGCTCGGCCACGCGGACGTCGCCACCACGCAGCTCTACACGCACCTCTCGCGCGAGCGGATCAAGGAGGTCTACTTCAAGGCCCACCCGCGGGCGCAGATGCCGCATAAACAAGCGGTTTCCGACGACTGCGCCTAGCCCTGCCTCAGTTGTCGTCGGATCTGCGAACGATTGCGGGCGAGGGCCCGCGCGATCTCGGACTTATGGATGCGCTCCAGGTATCCGACCAGCCAGTCGAGCTGATCCAGCGCCTCCTCGGCCGCAGCCCGATAGGGCTCCGCCTCCCGTCGCTTTTCGTCAGCTGGACTCATCTCGATCACTGTAGGAGGGGTTCACGTGGCACCGACACCGCGACGGTTGATCGAGTTTGCCACCGACGGTCAGTCACGCTCTGAGGAGACTCAGACACCGCTACTCCGACAGCCCGGCGGCTTCGAGGGCTTGAGAACGATCCGAGAAGTCCTCTTGCCGCTGAACAAATCCTCGTCGTAGCGTGAACAGCTGGAATACCGGTTCGCTTACGGCGACGCCGCTGCCAGACCCGCGTCCCGTCTGGACGGCGGTAACGAGGAGCTTGTCTCCGCAGTCGAGGATCTCCTCAGGCTCCCAGTGGATGTCCTCGAAAGCGTCGCGCCAATACCGCCACAGCTGGCGCATCCCCTCATGGCCGTGGAAGGTCGCATCCAAGTCGGGCGGCATCAGGTCGCGGCTGGGGCGATATTCGCTGGCGCGATCCCAGCCCGCGAGGACAGCTTCGTAGTCCCGACGTCTGTGCGCGGCGTAGGCCTGCTGTATGCGGCGGATCAGGATCAGCCGCCGAAGCCGCGATTGCGGCGAGAGCCGCATGAAGGTGCCTGCGAGCAAGCGGGCCAACGCCGGGAATCGGATCGCGAGGCGTTCGTCGAGCGCCCGGCGTCGCCCTCCCCTGTAGGGAGGAACAACGATTCGGGCCCCTCGCACGACCTCGACGTTCTCCTGCGACATGCCTACTCCGACAGCCCGGCGGCCTTGAGCCCCTCGCTCCAATCGCCGTAGCTATCCACTCGGACGAGCTGCGAGTTCTTCACCAAGAAGACCGTTGCAATCGGGGCATCCAGCTCGACGCCGCTCGACCTGCCCGTGCCGCATAGGCGGCCCAACGCCACGACGTGATCAGCATGGACGCGGTAGTCCTCGATCTCAGCCCGAACATCCAGCCACGTCTCGTCGAGCTGCTCGAAGTAGGCGCGGATCTGATCGGGTGTCCATCGTTTCGAGGGCAGTCCGCCTCTCTGGCTAATCGTGGTCATGGTGGCGTCGGGATCGAGCAGGCCAATCAACCCCTCTACGTCTCCCGCGTTGTAAGCGGTCATGAAGGCCCGAGCGATCTCGACTTTCTCCTCCGACATCGCCCACGCAGTATCCGCTCGTCCTCGGTGGGGAGCAAGACGCGGGGCGGCGGCAAAAGCGAGAGCGCGCCTGCGCCGCGGCCCGCTACGCGGCTGTTGGGCGTGGCAGCCGCTTAGCGACCCGGTCTTCCGTCCACATCACGTAAATGACCCCGCAGGCGAAAAGGACCAACCCAGTCGGTCCGTAGGGAGGCGGATGCGCGGTGATCAGGACCCCCGCAACTCCAAACAGCGCTGGCGACCAGCGGGGAGCTCCCTTATCGCGCAGCGCAATGCCAAGCGCCACCGCCGCGACCACGAGCGCCAGGCTCGCGGGGATTACCAAGACACCCGCATCACGGACGAGCGGGCTCTCAGCGAAGCCCTGGATGAGATCGGACGCGATCGCCTGCTCGGCGGCGGGAAGCGAATTCGCCTGGTCAGTAAGTACGGCGGTTGCGATTCCCTGCAATGCCTCCCAAGCCACGTAAAGGACGACGAACGGCACCAGCGCGACGCGGCAAACGGTGGCGGCGGTCGATTCGATCCCTCGCACGAGGCGATAGACCACCAGCGCAAACAACGGGACGAAGATCATCATTCCGACGTGGACAACAAGCATCGGCGTCACGTTGTCCCTCAGGTCGGCGTACACGGCCGTGCCATCCCCGCCCGGATGGAACATGAGAAGGAGCGCCCAAGCGAGCGGCACGCCGATGATGAACGCCGCTTCCCGACGGCTGAAGTGGGGCAGGTCCATGACGGACCCCTTTCCGCTGGGTCTTCCACCGTACACCGGACGGATGCCGCGTCAAGCGCTGCTGCTACTGAGGGCGACCGTTGACGGTGCCAATGCATGGCGGCTCGAGGTCGGACTGGGGGCCGCCAGAATGGACGCATGCCCGAACTTCCGGAGGTAGAGACCGTCCGCCGCCAGCTCGAGCCGGCGGTGGTGGGGCGGACGATCGAGAGCGCCGAGGTGCTCGACGAGCGCTGGACGCGCCCAGAGCCGCCGGGGCCAGTAGCGCGAGCGCTCGCCGGCCGGCGGATCGACGCCGTCGACCGGCGCGGCAAGTACCTCGTGGTGCGGTTCGACAACGGCTCCTCACTCGTCATGCACCTGCGGATGACGGGCAACCTGCTGCTCCGGCCGGCGGGCTCGGGCGCGGTCGCCGACCTGATGGCGACCGAGCGCTTCGGTGGGCCGCGGCTTTATGAGTCGCACCCCGAAGCACGTCACCTGCGCGCGCGGATGGTGCTCGACGACGGGTCGGAGCTCTGGTTCACCGACGCGCGCCGGTTCGGCCATGGCGTGGTGCTCGCCGGCGACGGGATCGACGACTACTTCGCGTCCCGGCTCGGCGTGGAGCCGCTGGACGGCGAGCTCACACCGGAGCTCCTGCTCGAGGTCGCCGCGGGACGGCGGGCGCCGCTCAAGTCGTTTCTCCTCAACCAGACCCGGATCGCCGGGATCGGGAACATCTACGCCGACGAGGCGCTCTTCCGCGCGCGGCTTCATCCGCTGTCCCCGGCGGGGTCGATGCGCCTCGAGCACGCCGAGGAGCTAGTCGAGGGGATCGTCGAGGCGCTCCAGGCCGGGCTCGCGAACGGCGGCTCGTCGATCGACGACTACCGCGACGCGCGCGGTGAGCGGGGCTCGATGCAGAACGAGTTCCTCGTCCACACGCGCGAGGCCGAGCCGTGTCTGCGCTGCGGCGAGACGATCCGCCGCGTCGTCGTCGCCGGGCGCTCGACCTACTTCTGCCCCGGCTGCCAGCGAAGGCTGCGCGCGCGGCCGCGCAGGCGCCGGAGGGCGAGGCGTTGACCGAGCCGCCGCCCCCGGCGGGATTCGCGATCGGTCACTGGACCGATGCGGACGGCGTCACCGGCTGCACGGCGATCGTCACGCCTCCGGGCTCGCGAGGCGGGGTCGACGTCCGCGGCGGAGGGCCGGGCACACGCGAGACCGACGTGATCGGGCCACTGGCCGGAACCGCGGAGGTGACGGCGGTCGTCCTCACCGGCGGCAGCGCGTTCGGGCTCGCGGCGGCGGACGGCGCGGTGCGCTGGTGCGAACAGAACGGGCGGGGCTACTGGACGCCGGCCGGTCTGGTGCCGATCGTGCCCGCGGCAGTCGTCTATGACCTCGCCGTCGGCGACCCGAGCGCGCGCCCGGGGCCGGAGGCGGGCTTCGCGGCCTGCGCAGCGGCGGCCGAGGGGGTCCCCGAGCGCGGCCTCGTCGGAGCCGGCACCGGCGCCGCGGTCGGCAAGCTCCTCGGGCGCGATCGGGCGACGAGGACCGGCGTCGGCTACGCGGCGGCGCGAACCGGGACCGGATTCGCGGTCGCCGCCCTCGCGGTCGCGAACGCGTTCGGCGACGTGCTGGACGGCGATGGGCAGGTCCTGGCGGGCATCGTTGCCGAGGACGGCGAGCGGCCGTCGACCGCGGCGACGATCGCGGCGATGGAGCGGCCACCGGACTGGTCGCGGCTCGAGGAGCGCAACACGACGCTCGTCTGCGTGATGACCGACGCGCCGCTCGACAAGCCGGCGTGCACCCGTGTCGCGCGGATGGCGAGCGCCGGGGTGGCGCGCGCAGTCGAGCCCGTCTTCTCGGACGTGGACGGCGACGTCGCGTTCTGCGTCGCCTCGGGCGGGTCGCCGGCACCGGACCGGTTCACCGGCCTCGCCGTTGGGACGCTTGCCGCGACCGTGACGGCTGCGGCGATCCGCGACGCGGCGTCGCGGGACCGCTAGGCGCTGGAGCGCGGGGTGGGGAACGAAACGTCCATATATGAGACGGAATGTTCCCAACCCCTCGCCGTCCGATGGCGACGGCAAGATTTTCACGACCCGGTGGCCGGCAAGTTCAAGACCGAGGCGATCGTCCTTCGCAGCATCCGCTACGGCGAGGCCGACCGCGTGCTTCACCTCTACAGCTCGACGCGTGGGCGGATCGGCGCGATTGCGAAGGGAGTGCGCCGGCCGCGGTCGCGGTTCGGCGGGCGGCTCGAGCCGTTCTTCCGGCTCGACCTCGTCCTTCACCAGGGGCGGGGCGAGCTCTGCACCGTGACGGCGGCGCACACCGTCGCCGCGCACCCCAACCTCCGCGCGAGCGGCCCGGCGCTCGGCGCCGCGGCTCGTGCCTGCGACTCGGTGCTCAGGCTGTGCGACTCCGAGGAGCCGAATCCGGCGGCCTACAACCTGCTCCGCCGCTATCTCGCGATCCTCGACGGCTCGGAGTCGCTCGCGGGCGACGGCGAGGCCGACGGCGCGGCCGGGCTCGCGACGGCGCTCGCCTTCCGGCTCAAGCTGGCGCTCGCGACGGGGTTCGCCCCGGAGCTCGGCTCGTGCGCGCGCTGCGGCGAGGCCGACGAGCTCGCCGGCTTCTCGGGCGCGGCCGGCGGCGTCGTCTGTGCCGCCTGCGAGCGCGAGGGCTTTCCGTTCTCCGGCGACGCGCACGGGTTCATGGTCGAGGCGCTGGGCAGGCCGCTCGCCCAGGCGCCCGACGCCGCGCCGCGCGCGCTTCGCCAGGCCGAGCGGGCGATCACGGAGACGCTCGAGCACCACGCGCACGTCCAGCTCCGCGCCGCGGCCTGAGCCTGCGGCCGCCCGGGGCGGGCCTATGCTCTTCGGCGAGTTGGCCGAGGAGAACGCGCAGCCGCCCGCAGCCCGATCGCTGGAGGATCGCGTGCGCGCCTGGGAGGCTGAGTTCCTGTGGGAGCTCGCGACGCCGTCCTACCCGGCCCGCCGGCGCGAGCCAGAGGCCGCCAGCCCGGTGCGAACCCCGTTTCAGCGCGACCGCGACCGGATCGTGCACTCGAAGGCGTTCCGGCGCCTCAAGCACAAGACGCAGGTGTTCATCGCCCCCGAGGGCGACCACTACCGCACGAGGCTCACGCACACGCTCGAGACCTGCTGCATCGCGCGGACCGTCGCGCGGGCGCTGGGCCTGAACGAGGACCTGACCGAGGCGATCGGGCTCGGGCACGACCTCGGCCACCCGCCGTTCGGGCACATCGGCGAGGAGGCGCTCGACGAGGCGCTCCGCGAGCGCGGCGCCCCGGGCTTCAAGCACAACGAGCACTCGCTGCGGGTCGTCGACGTGCTCGAGCGCGACGGGCAGGGGCTCAACCTCACCGAGCAGGTGCGCGACGGGATCCTCAGGCATACGGGCCCGGAACATCCGGCAACCCTCGAGGGCCGGATCGTGCGGCTCGTCGACCGCGTGGCGTACATCAACCACGACATCGACGACGCGGTGCGGGCCGGCATCCTCGCCGAGTCGGACCTGCCCGCGCGCGAGATCGACCTGCTCGGCCCGACCGGCGCCGCGCGCATCGACACGCTCGTACGTGACCTCGTCGAGACCTCGCGCGAGCGCGGTGACATCGCGCAGTCCCGGGAGATCGGTGGCGCGATGCTGAGGCTGCGGAAGTTCATGTTCGACCGTGTCTACCTCGCGCCGGAGGCGCGCTCGGAGCACGAGCGCGTGCGCCGCACGCTCGCGGGGCTCTTCGAGCACTACGTGGCCCAGGCGGAGTCCAACGGTCAGGAGGGGGGCGATCTCCAGCACGTCACCGACTACATCGCGGGGATGACGGACCGCTTCGCGATCGCCAGCTTCCGCCGCCTCACGCTGCCGGAGGAATCCAGACTGTGAGTCGGTTCACCGGCGACAGCGTCGAGCGGGTCAAGGAGGCGAGCGACATCGTCGAGGTGATCTCGGTGTACACGGACCTGAAGCGCTCCGGAACGCGGTTCTCCGGCCTCTGCCCGTTCCACGACGAGCGCACACCGTCGTTCTCGGTCGACCCGCAGGAGAAGCTCTACCACTGCTTCGGCTGTGGGGTCGGCGGCGACGTCATCAAGTTCGTCGAGGAGAAGGAGGGGCTCTCGTTCCCGGATGCGGTCGAGGCCCTCGCGGACCGCTACGGGGTTGAGCTGGAGCGGGAGGCCGAGGACCCGCGGGCGGAGGAGATGCGCCGGAAGCGGGCGCGGCTCGGCGAGTTGCTGGAGCGGACTGCGTCCTTCTACGCGAGCTTCTTGCGGGAGTCGCCGAAGGCAAAGGCGGCGCGGGACTACCTCGCGGAGCGGGGACTGGGCGAGGAGGTTCTCCGCGAGTTCGGCGTCGGCTGCGCGCCCGGCGGATGGGACGCCGTGCTCGTCCGCGGTCAGCAGGCGGGCTATTCGGTCGAGGAGATCGAGGCGGCGGGACTGATCCTCTCAAGCCAGAAGAGCAGCGGCCACTACGACCGCTTCCGGTCGCGGATCGTGTTTCCGATTCGCGACGCGCGGGGGCGGGTGCAGGGCTTCGGAGCCCGGGCGCTCACCCGCGACCAGCGGCCCAAGTACGTGAACTCGCCCGAGGGCGAGCTCTACCGCAAGAGGCGCACGCTCTACGGGATCGAGAGGGCGCGGCCGGCGATCGTTAAGTCGGGCCACGCGCTGGTCGTCGAGGGCTATACGGACGTGCTCGCGTGCCACCAGGCCGGGATCACGGACGCGGTGGCGATCATGGGCACGGCGATCACGCCCGAGCAGGTGAAGCTGCTCGGCGCGTACGCGGAGGAGGCGGTGCTGGCGCTCGACGCGGATCGAGCCGGGCGCGAGGCGATGCTGCGGGCGCAGGAGGTGGGGGGGAAGCGGCTTCGACTGCGGGTGGCGCGAATGCCCGAGGGCGAGGACCCGGCCGATCTGCTCGCAGGCGGTGACGGCGGCTCGGCGACGGCGTTTCGTGAGGCGATCCACGCGGCGGAGGACCTGTCGGTGTTCCACGCGAGGACGCTCCTCGACGATGCCGACCTCACCTCGCCGGCAGGGCGCGACCGCGCGCTCGACGAGGTGGTCGAGGTGATCGCGGCGATGCCCGATTCGATCACGCGCGAGGAGCTGACGCGCGAGGTCGGCGACCGGCTGGACGCGGACCCCGGGCTCGTGGCACGGCGGATCGCGACGGCGGGAAGAGAAGGGCCGGCGCGCCGGCGCGAGCCCGCGGCGGCGGAGCAGGCGGCCACGGAGGCACGGCCCACGCCGCGACCGCTCTCGAGTCGCGAGCGTCGCGAGCTCGGCCTGCTGGCGATGTGCGTGAAGCTGCCGACGGAGGGGCGCGAGGTGATCGAGCGCCTCGGCGACGAGCACTTCTCCTCGCCGCTCGCGGCCCGGGCGCGCGGATGGCTCCGCGACCACCTCGACGAGCCGATGAGCGGCCTGCCCCGCGACGACGAGGATCTGGTCCGCTACGTGACGCAGGTCGTGATGCAGTCAGAGCGCGAGCCCGCCAGCCCCGAGGCGATGGAGCTCAGCTTTCTCGAGCTCGAACGGGCGCGGATCGACGACCAGATCGCCGCTGCCGAGACCAACGGCGGGGCACCCCCGGTCGAGCTGCAACGCGAGCGCGCGCGGCTCACAGAGCGGATCGCCCGCACCCAGTCCTAAGACGTCGGCTTTGGCGCCTGCTTCCCGGATAGCGGGCAGAAAGCGCCATTGTCGGTGTGCCGAGGTCAACGGGGGAGTCGCTAGCCTGCAGCCTCAGGCCGGTCCGGGGTAGCTCAATGGCAGAGCGATCGGTTGTTACCCGATAGGTTGTGGGTTCGAGTCCCACCCCCGGAGCTCGAAAGGCCCGCTAATGCGGGCTTTTTCATGTTCAGTCCCGAGCCAGGTCCTCGACCAGCTCGGCGCCGTGCGTCGCGCCGTCGTTGGCCGCCGCCCAGGTGGCGATCGCCGCTGCCGTACGCCTGAAACGCGGCTCGGAGAGTAGCCGCCGCACCGTCACCCGCAGGGTCGTCGGGCGCATGAGACGCCACGGCAGCATGAGCCCAGCGCCCGACCAGGCGACGCGGGCGCTGTTCTCGGCCATGTCGCCTGCCGCGGGGCAGCAGAGGATCGGAGTGCCGAGGCCGAGCGCTCGCGCGATCGTCCCGTGCCCGCCGTGGCAGATGACGAGATCCGCGGCCGCCATCGTCTGCGAGTAGCTCAGCCACTCGACGACCCGTGCGTTCGCCGGCGCCCGCGGCAACGGCGTCGTGGGGACATGCCGGTTGGTGGTGGCGAGCACGCGCACCGGCTCGTCCGCCAGCGCCTCGAGCGCAATCCGGACCAGCCGGCAATCGGGGTCCTGCGCCGTCGAAGGCGCGACGAGCACCAGCGGTCCGTCGCCGTCCGGCAGCTCGACGTCCGGATACGGAAGCTCGAACCCGATCGGTCCGGTGATCCGCACTGGCTCAGGCCAGCTGCGCGGATACTCGAGCTGCGGGAACGTCGCCACCAGCGCCAGCGCCTTGGAGATGCCGCCGTGAAACCGCTCCACGGGCGCGAGCCCGACCACGGCGCGCGCCTCGTTCAGCTCCTGGCGCCCGCGCCGCAGCCCGCCCACTAGCACCGGCAGCGCGGCGCGCCACAGCCTCCTCCCGACGCCGGTCCGAGGCGGCAGCGCACCGATGGCGAAGAACGGAAGCCCCGGCTCGTGCACCGGATAGACGTGCGGGATCAGCGTGGCCCACGGCGTGCCCACTCGCTCCCCCGCAAGCGCCGGAGCGAGCGTGAGGATGTCGGCGACCACGACGTCGAAGCGCTCCTCACGCAGGTACGGCACCAGCGCCAGCGCCGCCTCGGCGACGGAGGGCTCTGCGTCATCCGCGGCGGGCCGAGAGGGGAACGTCTCGTACTCCTGCGCCGCCGAGAACCCGAGCCCCAGTTCCTCGACCGGCTCGCGCCACTGCTCCCAGGTCTCGACCACCACGTCGTGCCCGCGCCCGTGCAGCGCGCGCGCCAGCCCGATCGCCGGAAAAGCGTGGCCCGCGTCGCCGAACGCCGCCACGAGGACTCTGCAAGATCCGTTTCCTTCGCCGCCGCCTGATTTGACCCGCCGCCGCACGTCGCGGAGCATTCTCGCGATGCGCCGCCGTCATCGCGATAGCGCCCGCCGCCTGCGGGTCACCGTCGAACGCCTCCCGCGCCACACGAAGGAGGCGATGCTGCGCGGCATCGAGCGAAACCGGATCATCGTCGGCGCCTACGTGGACCCGAGCTCCGGCGGCGTCTGCCCGATGCTCGCCGCGCACCGAAACGGCGGCCGCACGAGCGTCGCCGCCTTCGCGCGCGCCTGGGACGACTACACCACCGCGAGACGGCCGCGCCGCGCCACCCGCCGCGAGGTCCACGCGCTGCGCTCGATGCTCGAGCAGAGCCTCGACCTCGACGGCGACTTCGAGCGCACCCCGATCGCCGAGCTGGCGGCCCAGATCCGCGCGGAGCGCGCAGAGCTCGCCCGCTGCGCCGGACGCTCCACGGCACCCGGACCCCCGGAGCCCACGTCGCCGGTCGAAGTCGACGTGCCCGAGCCCGACGGCGCCAGCATCAGCGTCCGCCGCCACCAGCCCGCACGCGACCTCCTCGGCGCAACCGAGCGTGAACTGACCGCGCCGGACGGCAGTACGGCCCCCGCCTGAGCGCCGCTACAGCACCTCACCGGGGCGCATGAAGACGATCTCCGGCACGAGGCACGCCGGTGACGTCCGCAGCAGGAACCGCACCGACTCCGCGATGTCCTCGGGCCGGATCATCTCCTCTGCCGGAACGTGTCCCTTCACGAAGTCGGTCATCGGCGTGTCGACGAACGCGGGGCAGAGCGCCGTCACCTGGATTCCGTCGTGCTCGAACTCCTTCTGCGTCGCCTGGCTGAAGCCGATCACGCCGGCCTTCGTCGCCGAGTAGACCGAGAGCCACCCCTGGCCCTTCTTGCCGGCGATCGAGGCGGTGTTCACGATCAGCGCCTTGCCGTGCTCCGCGCCGGCCTCCTTCAGCATCGGCAGCCCCTCGCGCGTCGCGACGATCAGTCCGCGCAGGTTCGCGCCGAGCTGGATGTCGAGCCTCTTCGCGGTGATCTCGGTCATCTGCTCGCCGATCCCGACCCCGGCGTTATTGCAGAGCACGTCGAGGCGGCCCCATCGCTCCCGGTGCGCCGCGAACAGCCCCGCGATCTGCTCCTCGTCAGTCATCATCGCCGGCAGCGAGAGCACGTCGAGGCCCTCCGCGCGGAGCTCCTCGGCCGTCGACTCGAGCTTCTCCGGGCGGCGGGCCGAGACCGTGATCCCGTAGCCGTCCTCGCCCAGCGCGCGGGCGATCGCGAGGCCGATGCCGCTCGAGCCACCCGTGATCAGCGCTGCGCGTTCCGCCACCTCGTCCTCCTTGGTCGTCTCGGGGCGCGGACCCTATACCGATGTGGCGGAGGCCCGAATCGCACCGCCGGGCCGCGCGGCGGCTTAGCTCATCGTTAGCCGAGTTTTCTAGGATCGTCGGGTGCGCGTGCCAGGGATATGGAGCGCGGCGCTGCCCGCGCTGCTCGCACTCGTCGTGCTCGCCGGCTGCGGCGGCGACGACGAGAGCTCGGATTCGAGCTCCGACGCGCCCTCGGCGTCCGCCTTCCCCGACCCGCCGCAGCGGCTCGAAGACCTGCTCGCGGACCACCAGGGCGGCGACCAGCTCGTCGTGTCCCCGGCGGGATCCGTATTCAGCGAGGGCCGCAACCGCCTCGGCTTCGGCGTCTTCACCCTCGACCGCACCCAGGTCACCGATGCCGACGTCGCGATCTACGCCGCGCACGGCGCCGCGGGCCAGGTGGAGGGCCCATATCCGGCCGGCGTCGAGAGCCTCGAGACGGATCCTGCGTTCACCGCGCAGACGACCGCGAACGATCCCGACGCCGCCAAGGTGGTCTACGTCTCAGAGCTCCAGCTCGACCAGCCGGGGGAGTGGCGTCTCATGGCCCTCGTCCAGGAGCCGGGCGAGGATCCGACCGCCGTGCGGATGCCGAGCATCGTCGTGCGCCAGGGCGATCCGGTCCCGGACGTCGGCGAGAAGGCGCCAGTGATCCACACGCCCACAACCGGGGATGTCGGCAACGTCTCCGAGATCGACACGCGAGTGCCGCCCGACGACATGCACAACGTCGACTTCGCCGATGTCGTCGGCGAGAAGCCCGTCGTGCTCATGTTCGCCACCCCGGCCCTCTGCCAAAGCCGCGTCTGCGGCCCCGTTGTCGACGTCGCCGAGCAGGTGAAACGCGACCGGGGCGACGATGCGGCCTTCATCCACATGGAGATCTACGACGACAACGACGTCAACAAGGGATTGCGCCCGCAGGTCAGGGCCTACCACTTGCCGACCGAGCCGTGGACGTTCGTGATCGGCGCCGATGGGCGCGTCTCGAGCCGAATCGAGGGGGCGCTGAGCGTCGGCGAGCTCGAGGACGCGCTCGACCGGGCGACGGCCTCCGGCGCCTGACGACGGCGCGGAATACTGCTCGGATGTCTCAGGCCGACGTCGACGTCGTCCTCGAGCAGTTCGAGGCCACCAATCGCCGCGACTTCGAGCGGGCGATGAGCCACTACGGCGACGACGTGGAGCTCGTCGTCCACCCGGGCGCGTTCCTCGACGCCGGCACGCACACGGGTCGCGAGGCGGTGGGCGCGTGGTTCGGCGACTGGTTCAGGACGTTCGCGCCCGGCTATAGCTTCGAGATCGAGGAGACGCGCGACCTCGACGAGCTCGTCTTCCTGTTCGCGAGCCACCGCGGACGCGGGCGCACGAGCGGCGTCGAGGTCCACGGCAAGACCGCCTACCTCTACACCGTCCGCGACGGCAAGATCGTCCGCGTCGAGCTCTACCCGGGGCGAGGCGAGGCGCTGGAGGCAGCCGCCGCGCGGAAGTAGTCACGCCGCTCGGCTTCGGCGGATCGCGTGCGCGCGCTTGCGGCGCCGCGGAGCGGGTACGGAGGCGGCATGCAGATCCTCGGGCTCATCGTGATCGGGATCGTCATCGGGATCCTCGCCCGCCTCGTCATGCCGGGCCGCCAGCACATCGGCGTCCTGATGACCATCCTGCTCGGAATCGCTGGCGCGCTCGTCGGCGGCATCGTCGCCAGCGCCATCGGCGAGGGCGACATCTTCGAGCTCAACTTCATCGGCACGATCGTCGGGATCGCCGCCGCCGTCCTCCTGATCGCCCTTGCCGAGGGCTTCGGCGTCGGTGACGACGGCCGGGCGCGCCGCGCCTAGGGCCTCGCGGACGACGCGGATCCGGCTCCTCGCAGCCATAAGCTTGCTGAGCGGGCCGGTAGCTCAGTGGGTAGAGCAGCGGACTCATAATCCGTAGGGCGGTGGTTCGAATCCACCCCGGCCCATGGAAAGCCCCGCTAATCCAGGCAAGGCTCGGCAAGGCGCTGCGCTGACCTCAGCCCGCGGCGACAGTCTCCGGATCCGGCTCCTCACCCTTGAGGGAAGGCGCATCGCCGATGCCCGAAGCGAGGACGCGCAGCGCGTCCACGGGTAGGTGGAGCTGCACCGGGGTGCCCTGCTCGTAGGGGATTCCGCCGCCGGTGTTCTGAACGAGCGCCTGGAGTGCTTCCCCGGTGGCGGTCCGGACGATCACCTGGATCACCGAGCCCACGTAGACGACGCGCTCCACCATGGCCGGGATGCGGTTCGGCCCCGACGGAGACCCGTGCTCTTCGAGCTCGATGCGCTCCGGTCGGATGACGATCTTCGCCTCCCCCGTGACGTCGCGGCCCGTTCCGCGCGTCTCGAGCTCGTAGCCGTCCAGCGCGACGCGGCAGGCGCTTGTGCCGGCACTGACGATGGTGGCCTGCATGAGGTTCGACACGCCGAGGAAGTCGGCGACGAAGAGCGTCTCGGGATCCTCGTACACGTCCTGAGGAGCCCCGACCTGCTCGATGTGCCCACCGTTCATGACCGCGAGGCGGTCGCTCATCGTGAGCGCCTCCTCCTGGTCGTGGGTGACGTAGAGGAACGTGATGCCGACCTCCTGCTGGAGCGACTTGAGCTCGATCTGGAGGGCCTTGCGGAGCTTCGCATCCAGGGCGCCGAGCGGCTCGTCCAGAAGGAGCACCGCCGGGTTGAGGACGAGAGCGCGCGCTAAGGCAACCCGCTGCTGCTGCCCGCCCGAGAGCTGGGACGACTTGCGCGTCTCGTAGCCCGGCAGCTGGACGAGCTCAAGCGCCTCGCCGACGCGCTCGGCGATCTCGGGTTTCGGCCGCTTCGCCCGCTTCAGCCCGAAGGCGATGTTGTCGTAGACGTTCAGGTGGGGGAAGAGCGCGTAGTTCTGGAACACGGTGTTGACGTTGCGCTGGTGAGCCGGTGTGTAGGCAACGTCTGTGCCGTCCAGGAGGATCTCACCGGAAGTCGGTTGCTCGAAGCCGGCGATCATTCGCAGAGTGGTCGTCTTCCCGCAGCCCGAAGGCCCGAGGAGCGAGAAGAACTCACCACCCGGGATGTGGAGATCGATGCCGTCCACCGCGGTCACCTCGGCGAACTGCTTGGTCAGCTTGGTCAATTCGATCTCGCCGCGTGCCATTGATTTCCCGAAACTAGGTGATGTTGAAGGCGCCGCCCATGTCCTCCGCCGCCGTGCCCGCCCGACGCTCTCCACGGGTGAAGAAACGCCAGGTGAGGAAGCCGACCGCGACAATGAGCAGGGTTGACACCATCATGATCGTTGCGATCGCGTTCACAGACGGTAACGGCGCGGCGCGCGTCGCTGCGTAGATCTGGATCGGGACTGTGTCCGTGGATCCGCCGCTTGACAGCCACTGGCTGATGACGAAGTCGTCGGCCGAGATGGCGAACACGACGGCGGCCGAGGCGACGATTGCCGGGGTTAGCAAGGGCAGGAGGACGCGCGTCAACGCGACGAACGGCGAGGCCCCGAGGTCGGCGGCGGCCTCCTCGTACTGCCTGCCGATCGAGAACAGCCGACCGCGCACGATCACGACCACGAAGGAGATCGAGAAGGTCACGTGGCCGAGGAGCTGGGCGAGCGTTCCCGTCTCAATGAATGTGAAGACGTGGCTGAAGACGAGGAGGAGCGACACGCCCATGACGATCTCGGGCGTGACCAACGGAAAAAGCATGATGAAGTTGGAGGTTCCGGAGCCCCGACCGCGCCAGCGGGCGAGACCGAGGGCGAGCAAAACCCCGATCGGGACAGCGATGAGAACGTCCGCTGCCGCCAACTTGAAGCTCTGAACAAGAGCATGCGAAAGGCTCGGGTCGTGCAAGACCGAGTCCACTGGATCCCCCCAGTACCAGCGTGTCGAGAAGGAGTCCCAGGCGGTGCGCGAGCGGGTCGCATTGAAGGAGAACTGCACCGCGATCAGCACCGGCACGATCGACCACAGGATGTAGGCCCAGGTGAAGACGCCCAAGAAGCGCGGCTTTCCCCATGGGTTGCGGAACCAGCCGCGCAAGCGCGTCAAGGTCGAGGGCTGGGGCCTCGCTCGCGGCTCGGCAACGGTCGTCACAGCGCCCCCACCGCCCCGGCCTCGCGTTGGGCGCGATGGATGCTCCGAAGGTAGTAGAGCATGAGGATCGTCAGGAAGGCCGCGAGCACGATCGTGAGCGCGGCGCCGATCGTGGGCTGCGGTCCGCCGTGGAAGTAGAGGTCGATCTGGTTGCCGATCATCGACGTGTTCGGCGCGCCGGAAACGATGTTCGGCGTGTAGTAGTCCCCGAACATCGGCAGGGTGATGAGGACCGCGCCGCCGAGAATGCCCGTCTTCGAGAGCGGGAGGGTCACCGAGCGGAACGCTGACCACCGGCTTGCGCCGAGATCACGTGCCGCTTCCAGGTGGCTGCGGTCGATGCGGTCGAGGGAGGCGAAGAGCGGCAGGATCAAATACGGGATGTAGCCGTAGACCAGGGCGAAAATGACCGTCGACGCGCTCCCGCCGAGCCAGTCCCGCGGCTGGCTGAGCACGTGGGTGAACATCAGGAACTGGTTCACGTAGCCGTCCTCCTGCAGGAGATTCACCCAGGCGAGCATCCGCATCATGTAGCTGATCCAGAGCGGCAGGATGATCAGGATGAGAATGACGCCCTTCCACCGCCCCGCGTGCCGGGCCGTGAAGTAGGCGACCGGATATCCGATCAGCAGGCAGAGGGCCAGGGCGACGACGACGTAGACGATCGTCCTGATTCCGACGTCGAACCAGATCCCTCCCGGCGCGAGGCGGCCGAGGACCTCGTTGAGCCAGCCGACGTTCCAGTCGAGCGGGTTCCAGATCGGGACCGGCTGGAAGAGGACCGGGTCGACCGTTCCCAGCGCGACCCCGAGGACCGCGTAGAACGGGACGACGAAGAGGAGAACGAGCCAGAGAACGCCCGGGAGCGCAAGACCGGGCCACAGCCAGCGCCGGTACACGACGCCCTAACGCTCGCGACCCGGACCCGTCAACTCCCTCCTCCGGCGAGGAAGTTCGAGTAGCCGTCCTGCCAAAGCTGCTGTCCCTGAGACGTGAGCGTCCCGTACTGCAGCGAGTCGGGCCCGAGGTCACCGTTCGTCAGGACGCTGTTCTCCAGGTTCTCGGGCACGACTCCCTTCTGCACCAGGGTCTTCGGGTCGATCTCGTTCAGCGGCGGCTGGTACCCGTTGAAGTCGACGAAGTTCTCATAGGCGACGCCGTTGTCAAGGAGGTAGTTCAGGAAGAGATGCGAGAGCACCGGCTTCTTCGTGGTCGAGCAAATCGCGAAGCAGTCGTTCTGGACCGGCACCTTTCCGTGGGGTGCCTTCCAGAACGCGAGGGCGCTCGCCGGCGTTCCCTTCGGGAGGTAGTAGATGTAGCCCGCGATCATGTCCCCCGACCACGCCTGGTGGAGCCAACTCGACCCCTCCGGGACCGTCTGGTACTGGAGGTCGTCCACCTTGATGTTGCAGATGCCGTAGAGCTCCTTGAGATCGGACACTGCCTCGTTCACGAGCGCGGAATCCTCGGTGTTGATGTCCGTGATCCCCTTGCGCAGGAGCGCCATGCCGATCGTCTCCCGGTTCTCGGAGAGGAGCGCCACCTTGCCCTCGTACGCCTGAGACTCCCAGAAGATGTCCCACGGCTGCTCCATGCCGGCGATGTCTTCTGTGACCTTGTCCGTCCGCCATGCGATGCCGGTCGCGTAGCAGGTGTAGGGAACGGTGTAGCGCGACTCGCCGTCGTAGAACGGGTCGACGAGCTGCGGCCAGATGTTCTTCTGGAGGTTCGGGATGTAGTCGAGGTTGAGCGGCTTGATCAGCTCGCCGGCAACGCCGATGTCGAGCGTGTCCGGCGTGATCTCCATCACGTCTGGCGTGACCGCTCCGGAGGCAAGCCGCTGGAGTCCGGAGTTGACGTTGTCGAACGGCGCGTACTGGACGTCGACGCCGTACTTGGCCCCGAACTCCGTGAGGAGCTTCTTGTAGAAGTAGGCGGGATAGTTGAAGACCGTGAATGTCCCGCCTGTCTCGGGCTCGAGCCCCGACTCGATGGGGTCCTCCCAACGCGGCAGGGTCACGCGCTTGTCGGGCCTCGCGAGTGGCAGGCCTCCCGGCCCGGTGAGTTCGTCGCCCGTGTCATTGCTGCTCGTCGTGTTGCCGCAGGCAGCGAGCAGGGGGCCAGCACCCGAGAGCGCCGCGGCGGCACCTGCGCTTCGTAGCAGGAAAACCCGCCTGCTCAGGGAGTACGGTCGTTCCTTCGGGTGGTGCGTCATTTGACTCCCCTCCTGGGTTCGGTGTCGGCGTGGTGCGGCACGGTCTCACGGACAGCGGATTTTTCTGCCCCCGATTCATCCCTCGCCGCGGTCTCGTGGGCCGCCGCCCCCAACTCACAGTCGAGGAGCGATTCGGCCATCTCGAGCGCATAGCGAAGCATCCGCTCGTGAGCTACATCGGGGTCATGCAGCGTCGCCTGGACGGCGAGTCCGTCGAGGAGCGAGGCGAGCAGCAGAGCCACCTCGCCGGCATCGGCGTCACCGAACTCACCCGCGCCCTGCCCGGCTCGGATCACGGCCGCGATCTGCTCGCGCCAGCGGTTGTCCAGTCGCTGACGAGCGTGTCGCGACGCTGGATCACGAAGAGCGCGGGCCCAAAGCTCGATCCACAGGGTCCAGTCGTACTCCTCGGCTGATGCCTCGATCATGAACCGCAACTGGTCGCGCGGGCGCTCCAACAGGTCAATGCGCTCGCGCATCTCGACGTAGAAACGCTCCTCGTCGACCGTCAGCGCCTCGGCGAGCAACTCGTCCTTCGACCGGAACCAATAGAGCACCGCCGGTGGGCTGGTGCCCGCACGTTCGGCGACGTCCGCGATCCGCGTCGACGCAAGGCCGCGTTCGACGATCACGTCTGCTGCGGCCCTGAGCAACTGCGGTCTACGGATATGGTCGATCTGCGGACGCGGGCTCACGCCGGTCTCTCCTCGCCCGAACGCTGAACTGCCGTTCAAACTATCACCGCTCGGGCTGAGCTGCGAGCAAGCCGGACGCCACGCCCAGCTCGCGGGCAAACATGAGGGCGCGCCGTCAGCTTTGGACGAGAAATCGAATGGCCTAGCTCGGCCCCGCGGCCGGTGCAACCTCGAAGCTGAACATCATGCCGCTCTCGGTGTGCTCGGCGATGTGGCAGTGCGCCATCCAGAGGCCCGGGTTGGTGACGTCGAGCAGGATGTCGATCGTCTGACCGGCTCGCAGAAGGACGGTGTCCTTCCAGACGAAGTTGGTCTCAGGCTCGCCATCGCGCGACAGAATCAGGAACCGGCCTGCCCCGTGGATGTGAAACGGGTGGTGCATCGGGTGGTCCTGATCCATCTCGTTGGCGAGACGAATCTTGATCCGGTCACCGACGCGGAAGGCCCAAGTGATGGCCGCGTTCTCCGCTCCTGTCTCCGGATCGACGAGCTGCCAGATCATGTTCTCGGTGTTCGTCTGGCGGTTGATCTCTGGCATCAGGTCTTCCCATTCGAGCCCGTCCGCGTGGTCATGTGTCTCATGTCCACCGTGTTCGTCGGTGCCGCGATGCTCATGGTCGCCTTCGCCACCGCCTGGCATCGGGTCCGCTGGGATGAGCTTCATCCCGCACTTCGGGCAGCTGGACTGCTCGCTGTCAGTGACCTCAGGATGCATCGGGCAGACGTAGGAGGTTGGTTCGGATTCGGCCGCCGGGACGAGCTTCATCCCGCACTTCGGGCACGTGGCCTGCTCCGAGGCGGTGACCTCGGGATGCATCGGGCAGACGTAGGAGGAGGCCTTGTCGGACTCAGCGCCGTAGAGGATCGGCATCCGTGAGACGAAGGCCAGCGTCTTGTCCGGTTCGCGCTGCAGGTCCTTCTCGATGCGCTCGCGCTCGGCAGAGAGGTCGGGATCGACCCGCAGTTCGTCGAACGCCGCCGCGGCCTCGCCGGCGGCTTCTCCTGAGACGGTGAAACGCCCGAGCACATACGTGTGGTCAGGGGTCCGGTTCTCGAGCGTCACCTCGCCCGGCTGATCAAAGAGGACGTCGACGGTCGCGCGCTCTGACGGCGAGAGGAGGACCTCGTCGATGAACTCCTCGCGCTCGACGCGGCCGCTGTCGCCACCGACTAGCTTCATCCGCGCGCCGCTGAGGCCGACGTTGAAGATCCGGGTGTTGGCGGTATCGACCAGATGAAGCCGCACGACTTCGTCGACCTTGGCCTCGGCGCTGAACTCGGTCTCGCCGTTGATCAGCATCACGTTGCCGAAGCGGCCCATGGCGGTGAAGGTCGGCCCGGAGCGGTCGAACGGCGCCATCTGACCCGCCTCGATGAGGACGTCGTCGAGGGTGATCGCGAGCTCGCGGTCGGCGGAGGGCCAGTAGCTGGGGTCCTCGGGCTCGACGATGATGCCGGCGTAGAGGCCCATCTCCTGGGCGAAGTCCTCGCGGATGTGCGGGTGGTACCAGTAGAAGCCCGGATCGGGAAACTGGAGCCGGTAGGTGAACTTGCCGCCGTGGGGGATTGGCGCCTGGGTCTCCTCCGGGACGCCGTCGTAGCGGTTGTCCAGTCTGAGCCCGTGCCAGTGAAGCGTCGCGTCGACGTCGCCGAGGTTGGTGGCCTCGATCGTCACCTCCGAGCCTTGATCGACGTAGAGCGTCGGGCCTGGAATCGAGCCGTTGTAGCCGAGCATCCGCAGGTCGGCGTCGCCAATTCGCTTGCGGACAGGCTTGATCGTGATCTCGTGGGTTTCGCCGTCCCGGAGGCGGATGACCTCGGGGCCGGTCGCCTCATCCAGGCCTTCGACCTCGGTGCTGAAGTTGACTTCGTGGCTCATGTGCATCGTTCTGTCCCTCCCTCGATCAAGAGCTCGCCTTTGCCGGTGGTTTTGCGCTCGGCAGCGTCGCCTTCGCTGCGTCGATTCGCTCAGCGAGGTAGCTCGCGTCGGCACCGACCCAGCCAAGCAGCGCCGATGTTCGCGTGTACTGCCAGGTCATGCCGAGCAGGTAGAGGCCCGGCGCATCGGTCACTCCTCGGACGTGGCGGACCTGGCCGCGCTCATCCTCGACCTCTGGAATGTCAATCCACGAGTGGTCGATCCGGAATCCGGTCGCCCAGACCACGCCGTCATAGTCCGCTGACTCCCCGCCCGCGAAGGTGAACGTTCGCCCGCGGGCGGCGGTCGCTCGCGGACGCAGCTGGACGCCGTGCTTGCGCAGCTCGCGCAGCCCGCCTCCGATGACCACGTCACGCTGAGAGAGGCGCTGGCCGAGCCGCGACGAAACCGGAACCCGGGCCAGCCTCGTGGCCGTCAGCCACCACCAAATGTCGCGTCCGAAAGGGCGCTGTGGCAGGGTCGGCAGCTTCTGGCCGACCGCGATGTCGACTTCGCGCGACTGAGCCAGTTCGAGCGCGATTTGGTGACCCGAGTTGGCAGCGCCGACAACGAGAATCCGCCCCTCAGGCAGATCTTCCGCGCCCCGGTACTCCGCGCTATGGAGCTGCGCCAGGTCCGGATCGAGCTCGTTGGCGATCTCCGGCGTGAACGGCACCTGGAATGGTCCTGTGGCGACGACAACCTGGTCGGCCTCGATCGGGCCGGTCGTGGTCTCGGCTCTGTAACGGCCGTCGTCGCGCGTCAGGCGGGTCACGGTCGTATTCAGGCGCACGGGCAACTCGAAGTTCTCGGCATAGCTCTTGAGGAAGTCGGCCACCGCGTCCTTTCCGGGATAGACGTCCCGGGCGGCCGGGAACGGCAGCCCCGGCAGGTTGTTGTACTGGCCCGCCGTGAACAGCCTCAGCGACTGCCATCGGGACCGCCACATGTCGCCGACCTCGGGATTGGCGTCCGCGATCACGAATGAGAGACCGCGCTCGGCGAGGTAGTAGCCCATCGCCAGCCCGGCCTGACCTCCGCCGATGACCAGGACATCGACCCCCTCGGTAGCGACCGAGTTGTCGTATGTCATGGGACGAATTTAGCGGTGGCCCTGCGAGGCGGGCAAGAGCGCCGCGAGGACGTGAGAGGCTGGCGCATGCAGACATCGCCACGACAATGATCGACGCGCATCACGTCGCGAGAGGAAACGCGGCGGAGCAACTCACGGAGTACGCCGCCAGCCAGACGACGCTCTACCCGCCCGCCGAAAACGTGCCTCCAAGCGCCCGGCCCATCGCATACGGGCCGCTCAGTCCGCGCGGCGACCTTATGGCGAGATGACTGCCACTAGGTGCCGACTGAATTGATGCAGTCGATGACGCCCTGGGCCTCTCCGGCGAGCGCCTGTGCGACGTCGGGATCCATCTTCGGCTTCGCAGCGGAGGCAAGCGTGTTCAGCTTCGTCTGAAAGTCAGCCAGCTTCTGGACCGCATCAGCGTTCTTGCCGGCGGCGAGGCTCCCCGAGGCGGCGTCGAGCTTGCTCACCAGGCCGTTAAAGTCCTTGGCGTTCGTAAAGGAGTTCTCGGCGGCGAGCGTATGGGCGCGCAAGTTCGCCAGGTCGACCTGGCACTCCTCGACCGTGGTCGCACTCGCGGAACTCACCGAGATCGCACTCAGCGACAGCAGCGCGGCGAGCAAGACAACGATGCGTACTAAAGGCTTCATGTCGGCCTCCCTGGCTCGTTGGTCGGATCTCGCACCCGTTAGACCCTGCGGCCCCTGCCGGGCGACGAGTCCGGGGCGCGATTTCAAACGCAGCAGGGTAGCGACTCGCATCGTCGGTCTTGCGCCTGGGCACTGCCTCGAGTCATCGGCTGATCCAGCCGCCGCGAGGCGGTGCGCCGCTTACCTCCGCGAGCCGGTTACTGAGCCGTCGACCCAGGTCCCTCGCCGATCCCGAGCTCGGGCAACGGCTGAGCCTCGGTCTGCATCAGGTCGAGCCGGTTGACGGCCTCGGCGAACCGCAGGTAGGTGTCCACGCTTGCGATCACGATCCGCGCGTCGATCGTGAGGATCTCGATCCCGATCAACGAGACGCGAACGAAGATG
>Ga0126307_10000443_pt1 | contig 26598 bp, 23 predicted proteins | sample Plot28_FD_89955 | JGI IMG/M metagenome (GOLD analysis project Ga0126307, IMG submission 89955) | Serpentine soil microbial communities from UC McLaughlin Reserve, CA, USA - Plot28 | ecosystem: Environmental > Terrestrial > Soil > Grasslands | place: USA: UC McLaughlin Reserve, Lake County... | reverse complement strand
GGCGCCGACGGCCGCCGCCGGCGCGAGCGTGAACACCGCGACCTCGACCAGGCCGACCCGGCTCGGGCGCTCGAGCGCCCGCTGCCGGCGGGCCAGGTTGGCCACCGCCCAGACGAGGACGAGCGCCAGGACGCCGAGGCCGGCGTAGACCAGCCGGGGGCCCCAGTCCTGTCCCCCGGGCACCGCGAGCAGCAGGGAGCCGAACCACGCCAGCACGAGGACGGCGAGCGAGCGACCGCGCACCAGGTCGTCGAGGGTGATGCTGCGCCCCTCGACGAAGAACGGCAGCCCGTGGTCGAGGAACCAGCGCTCGGTCGCCCGGACGTCCTCCCGCGTGTCCCGGCTCCCTCGACCGCCTGTCGTCACGGGGCCTCGGTGATGCGCCGCGCATGCACGACGTCCAGGCCCATCTGCGCCACGAGCGGCTCCACGCCGGCGTAGGCGATGGTCTCGCGCAGCCGTTGCACGAACTCGACGCCGACCCGCTCGCCGTAAAGCTCGAGGTCGTCCCGGTCGAGCACGTACGCCTCCACCCGGCGAACGGTGCCGCCGAAGGTGGGGTTGGTGCCGACGGAGACCGCGGCGGGCAGCGTCGTGCCGTCGGCCCGGACCAGCCAGCCGGCGTAGACGCCGTCGGCGGGCACGGCGACGTCGGCGTCCAGCGCGAGGTTGGCCGTCGGGTAACCGAGCTCCCGGCCCCGCTTGTCGCCCTCCACGACCGGCCCCACGACGCGGTGCGGCCGGCCCAACGCGGCCGCGGCGGCCACGACGTCGCCCTCGGCGAGGCACTGCCGGACGTACGTCGACGACCACCGGGCGGTGTCGCCGGCGAGCGGCAGGGCACGCACCGCGAAGCCGTGTCGCTCGCCGTCGACGCGCAGGGTCTCGACGTTTCCGGCGGCCCGGTGGCCGTAGCGGAAGTTCTCACCCACGTGCACCTCGACGGCGTGCAGCGCCTCGACGAGCACGTCGTCGACGAACCGGCTGGGCTCCCACAGCGAGAGCTCACGGGTGAACGGCAGGACCAGGGTCGCGCCCACCCCGAGCTGGTCGAGCAGGTCGAGGCGTCGGTCCAGGTCGGTCAGCCGCAGCGGCGCGGAGTCCGGGTGGATCACCGACATCGGGTGCGGGTCGAACGTCGTGACGACGGGAACCGCGGCGATCTCGGCGGCCCGCGCGACGACTCCCGCGACGACCTGCTGGTGCCCGCGGTGCACGCCGTCGAAGTTGCCGATGGTCACGACAGGCCCCGGCGGCGACGCGACGCCACCCTGCCGCTCGACCTCGTCGAGACCGTGCCAGACCTGCACCGCGCACCTCCCTGTGGAACGGCCGCGGGCCAGCCTAAGGCTGCCGGACGCGCGGACAGGCCCCGGCCTGTCAGCCGGGGCCTGTCGTCACGCGGAGGAACGCGTCAGGTGCCTTCTCCGCCGCCGGGCAGCGTGGTGCCGCCCTGGGTAAGCGTGTAGCCGGCGTACTGGGCGACCGACGCACCCGGGTCGTCGGCCGTCACGATGAAGCCGGCGAACGTCGGGCTCGCGATACCGAGCGTGTCCGACACGTCACCGGTCCAGGTGTTGCCCGCCCCCAGTGTCAGGGTCCGGGCGCTGGCCTGGGAACCGTTCCAGCCGACGAGCTGGACGGTCCAGCCCGCCACCGGCACCGGCACCGCGCCCGTCAGCGACGTCCACTTCGACAGGTCGGTTGCGTCCGCCACGGGCGTGCCGCCGACCGACATCCCGCTGAGCCACACGCCGCCCGCGTTCACCGAACCGTCCGACATGTAGCGGACCGCGAGCCAGATCGTCTGGCCGGCGTAGTTCGCCAGGTCGAACGTCTGCGGCACGACGCCGCCGGAGCTGCCGGTCAGACCCGGCAGCTGGGTCCGGATCGTGGCCAGTGCTTGCGGGTCCGCGGCGCTCGTCGTGTTCGCGTTGGACAGGCTGACCCACTTCTTCTCCGTGGAGTCGTAGACCTGCACGAAGGCGAAGTCCCACGCGGGCTCGGTCTCGTACTGGAGGTCCAGGGTCACCGTCGGGCTTCCGGCCGGCACCGTGATCTGCCGAGCGATGGCCCGGTCGAGGTTGTTGGCGTTGCCGGAGAACAGCCTTCCGTCCGCAGCCTTCGTCCACTCCACCGGCTTGGGCTTGTATCCCTCGGCGCCGTCGAAGGTGACCGCTGCGCCGTCGGTAACCTTGAGCCAGTCAGCACCGTTCGTCGGAGCGCCCGAGGTGCTGTAGGCCTGCGGCGTGTCCCAGTTGATGTGCGCGTTGAGCGACGCCGTCTTCATCGCTGCCGTGCGTCCCGCGTCGACGAGCGTCCGGGTGTCCAGGGCCTTGTCGAGGGCCATCGACGCCAGGAAGTCGTGGATGACGTCGAGCGGCGTGCCGCTCACCCCGAACTGGGTCATGACTGCCTGCAGGCCGGCGAATCCGTTCTTGTCCTGGTTGTGCAGCGCCGTCATGAACGCGTCACCGCCGAAGTGGCTCCACAGGTACTCCTGGAAGGCGTACGCGATGCCGTAGTCGGCGAGGATCTCCGGTGCACCCTGGTCCTGCCACCGGGTCAGCGACTGCTCAGGGCCGCCGAAGGCCGGGTCGTCGTTGAAGCCGAACCAGGTCTGCAGGTGGCCGTCGACGTCTGGGTCGTCGCTGGCCGGGTCCAGGCTCGGGTCGACGTAGCCGACCAGGGTCTGCGCCCAGTCGGAGAGGCCCTCGTTGATCCAGGTCGACTCGCCCGGGCTCGCGTAGTACTCCAGCAGGTGCTGGTACTCGTGCGCGAAGGTGCCCTCCTAGGTCAGCGGCCGCGGGTCGCCGAACGGCCGCAGGATCTTCGCGCTGCAGGCGGCGTAGTCGGCGTCCGCCGAGTCGTCCGGCGGGTTGGTGCCGGTGCGGTGGATCCAGTCCCACGAGTCCAGCGTCATGACGTTGCGGTTGGTGTACTCGTTGAACAGCGACCAGAAGAAGCCCGCGATGTAGGTGCGGCCGTCGGCGGCCGTCGGGTCGTAGTAGTTCTGGTCGCGGACGTTGTCCACCAGCGTGACGATCCGGTCGCCCTCACCCTTGAAGTTGCGGGCCGGCAGCCCGTAGAAGTGGGCGTACGCCCGGGTGAGCGGCGTGACGCTGCCGTCGCGGTCCGGCGGGACCGAGAAGACTTTCGACTCCTTCGGGTAGATGTTGGTGTCGAACTCGTCGATGAAGTCCGCCACCTGCTGGTCGGTGACGACGATGCCCTCGCCATTGCCGACCGTGTTGCGGCACGCTCCCTCTGAGCCCGCCGGGAAGGCGAGGTTCTTGGCGACCCAGACCTCGACGTTGTCGCCGATGCCGCGCAGCACGTACTGCTTGACGTAGGTGAAGTCGCCCTTGTCGTCGAGCGCCGGCCACTTCCGCACGGTGCCGACCTTGAACTGGTCGCTCTTCACGCCGGAGCCGCCGGCGTTGGCGCCCTTCCGGGAGAGGCGCAGCGGCTTGCCGTTGTTGTAGTCGCCGTTGATCAGGCGGACGTCCGACTTACCCCTGCTGCCGTTCGCCGCCTGCGCGGTCACTGCCCCCGGCGCCGACGCCGAGCCCCGTGGCGAGCAGGCCGAGTGCGGCCGTGACCGCGACACCCCGAGTCGTCCGCCGACGCGCCGGTGCTCGTTCCATATGCCCACCTCCGACGTGAGATCCGCGCTTGTGCGGTCATCTGACCATTTGTTACGCCGCCTGACAAGAGATGTCCGTGACGTCGTCTGGGCGTCACGTCCTGGGTGGCGCCAGGTCCGGCCTGAGCCGGGCTCCGGTCGCCTACCGTGACCGTGTGGACGCGGTGCAGCGGCTGGGCAGGGCCGCCACGGCCGGCGAGCTGCGGGACGAGGACGGCGAACCGGTGCGCCTGGACCTGCTCCCGCCGGCGGGCCAGGGCACGGTGGACGGTCTCCGCGACCGCTACGGCGCGCTCGGTGCGGCTCTTCCGGCGGAGCTGGTCCGGCTGCTCGGGCTGGCGTCCGGCGCCGAGGCGCTGCTCGACCTCGACCTGACCGGGGAGCGGCACAGCATCGAGGTCGCCGAGCTCCTTCCCGCCGGCCACCCGGTCGCCGCGGACGGCTTCGGCAACTTCTGGCTGCTCGACCTCACCCCGGACACCGTGGAGACCGCGCCGGTGTTCTTCGCCTGCCACGACGCGCCGGTGCTGCTCTACCAGGCCGCGTCGCTGGGCGACTTCCTCGACCAGGCGCTCGGCGCGCTCGAGCCCCGCCGCGACACCACGATCGACGACGTGCACGAGGACCGGCTCTTCGAGGTCGGCCGCCGTGCCCCTCAGTCGATGCCGTGGCGCGCGGCGATGACGTCGGACGACCAAGCGCTGCGCGACTTCGCCGCATCGCTGGACGAGTCCTGGACCGTGGTCGACCTGCGCCGGCGCGACGTCGGGATGGGCGTGGCCTGGGGCGCGCACGGGGCACGCACCCGGCTGGCCCGGCACGGCTGGGAGCGGGTCTTCGGCTACGCGCCGCCGGCGCGGACCCGCCGGAGCATCTGGTCGCGGATGGCGTTCGCGGACCCGACGATGGGCATGCGACCGGTCAGGTCACGGTCGCGCGGACGTCGTACCGCTCGTCCCGCTCCTCCCCCGCCGTGACGACCGCCGTCAACTGCTCGACGGCGCGGACGACGTCGACGTGGCGCAGATAGAGGGGCGCGAACCCCAGCCGCACCAGGTCCGGCTCGCGGTAGTCGCCGACCACGCCGCGAGCGTGGAGCGCCTGCACCACGCCGTACGCCCTCGGGTGCCGCAGCGAGACCTGGCTGCCCCGCTCGGCCGGGTCCCTGGGTGTGACGGGGGTGAACTCCAGCGGGGCCAGCGCCTCGTCGGCAAGCTCGAGGAAGAACGACGTCAGCGACAGGCTCTTGGCCCGTACGTCGTCCATGCCCACGCCGTCGAACGCCGCCAGCGCGGCCTCCAGCGCCAGCAGCGAGAGGACCGGCGGGGTGCCGTTGCGCATCCGGTCGATGCCCGGGGCGGGTCGGTAGCTGCCCTCCATCGCGAACGGCTGCGCGTGGCCGGTCCAGCCGGTGAGAGGTGACCGGACCGACTCCTGGTGGCGGCGGGCCACCATCACGTAGGCCGGCGCGCCGGGGCCACCGTTGAGGTACTTGTAGCCGCACCCCACCGCCAGGTCCGCCCCGGCGCCGGTCAGGTCGACCGGCAGCGCACCGGCCGAGTGCGACAGGTCCCACACCGCCAGGGCTCCCGCGTCGTGCACGGCCGCCGTGATGCCGGCCATGTCGTGCGCGCGGCCGGTGCGGTAGTCCACGTGCGAGAAGCTCACGACGGCGACGTCGCCGCCGGCCTTCGCCAGCAGGGCGGCGACCTCGCCCGGCTCGGCGCGCGCGACCTGGAGGCCGAGCAGCTCGGCGACCGAGTCGGCGACGTAGAGGTCGGCCGGGAAGTTGCCGGGCTCCATGACCAGGGTCGAGCGCCCTGGCCGCATCCGCGCCGCTGCGACCAGCGCCTTGAAGAGGTTCGCCGAGGTGGAGTCGGCCACGACGACCTCGTCGTGATGCGCCCCGACCAGCCGGGCGATGCGGGCCCCGACCCGCCGCGGCGCGTCCCACCAGTCGTGAGTGTTCCAGGACGTGATGAGGTCCTGACCCCACTGGCGGGACACCGCGTAGTCGAGCGCCGCGCGGACCCCGACCGGCAGGGCTCCAAGCGAGTTGCCGTCGAGGTAGACCAACCCGTCCGGCAGCTGGAACCGGTCCCGTACACCGGCCAGCGGGTCGGTGGCGTCCAGCTGCTCGGCCCTTGGCCTGGCCTCGACGAGGTTCATCGTCCGAACCCTAGGGCTCGCGCGGCGGGGCGGCGAAGTCAGTGGCAGGTGCGACCATGCGGGGATGAGGGGGGCGAACCGGCTGACCGGCGCGACGTACGCCGTCTCGGCCGCCGGCACCGTCCTCCTGCTGGCGCTCTCGGGCCGTTACGGGCCGCACCGCGACGAGCTGTACTTCGTGGCGGCCGGGCACCACCCGCAGTGGGGCTACCCGGACCAGCCGCCGCTGACCCCGCTGGTGGCCGGGCTCGCCGACAGCGTGGCGCCCGGCTCGCTGCTCGTGCTGCGCCTGCTGTCCGCGCTCGCCGTGGGCGTGGTCGTGCTGGTCACCGCCGACCTGGCCCGCGCGCTGGGCGGCGGCCGGGGCGCCGAGCTGCTCGCCGCGGTCGCGACCGCGACCGGCGCCGGGGTGCTCGCCGTCGGGCACATGCTCTCGACGGCGACCACCGACCTGCTCGTGTGGACCGTCGTCGTGCGGCTCGTCGTCTCGACGCTGCAGCACGACCGGCCCCGGCAGTGGCTGGTGGTCGGCCTGGTGCTCGGCATCGGGCTGCAGAACAAGCACCTCGTCGGCTTTCTGGCCGCGGGGCTGGTGGCCGGCATCGTCCTCACGCCTGGGCTGCGGCACCACCTCCGGTCACCGTGGGCCTGGGGCGGCGCGGCGGTCGCGATCCTGATCTGGCTGCCCAACCTGGTCTGGCAGGCGCGGCACGGCTGGCCGCAGACCGAGCTCGCCGCGGACATCCGTGACGAGTACGGCACGGCCGGCGGCATCGCCGAGTTGGTACTGCTGCAGGTCGTCATGCTCAACCCGCTCGGCGCGGTGCTAGCCGCGGTCGGCGGGGTCGCCGGGTGGCGGCGCCCCCAGTGGCGGTGGTTCCGCCCGGTGCCGATCGCCTATCTGCTGCTGCTGACCGTCTTCGTCCTGACCGGCGGGAAGAACTACTACCTGCTCGGCCTGCTGCCGCCGCTGGCCGCGGCCGGCGCCGTCGTGCTCGAGCGGCGCTGGTCGACGCGTGGGGTCGGCCTCTTCACCGCGGCCGTCGCCGTCACCGCGCTGTTCCCGCTGCCCGCGCTGCTGCCGGTGCTGCCGGCGACGACGCTGGACGCGTCGTTCTACCCGGCGCTCAACGAGGACCAGATGGAGACGATCGGCTGGCCGGCAGTGGTGCGCACGGTCCGCGGCGTCGTCGACTCGCTGTCGGCCGGGGAGAGGGGCTCGGCGGTGGTGGTGACGCAGAACTACGGCCAGGCGGGCGCGCTCCGGTGGTACGGCGTCGAGCCCCCCGTCTACGGGACCCACAACGGGTTCGCCGACTGGGGGCCGCCGCCCGAGGGCTCCGGGCCGGTCGTGTGGGTCGGCTTCAGCGCGCCGGACCCGGCCGCCCTCAGCGGGTGCGCCCGCGCGGCCCGGCTGGACACCGGCGTCGACAACGAGGAGGACGGCAACGGGGTCTGGGTCTGCGACGGGCCGACCGGCAGCTGGGCGTCGGCCTGGAAGCAGCTGCGCCACCTCTCCGCCTGACCACCGGCACCTTCCGGACTGTCGGGGACTCCGCATGGTCATCATGCGGATTCCCCGACGGTCCCTGGCGGGCCTGGTCAGACGAAGACGGCGATCGCCCGGGTGGTCGCGCCCCGGTCCTCGACGAGCGCCAGGAACCGGCCGTCCGGGCCGAAGACGGCGGTCGGCCCCGGCGCCCCGGTCGCGGGCAGGGGGCCGCCGTGCGAGACGACGGTCGCCGCCGCCTCGTCGAGCTCCCGGACCGGGAACGCGGCCCTGGCCGCGTCGGCGATCGGCAGCACCGGCAGGTCGGCCGGTGGCTCCTGCGCGACCAGCCCGGCCAGCTCGTCCAGGGTGTGCGCACCGGCCAGGCCGTAGGGCCCGACCCGGGTCCGGCGCAGTGCGGTGAGGTGGCCGCCGACCCCCAGGGCCGAGCCCAGGTCCCGGGCGAGCGCCCGGACGTACGTCCCGCTCGACACCACGACCTGCACGTCGACGTCGAGGAAGCCTTCCTCGCGGCGCGAGCCGACGAGGTCGAACCGGTGCACGGTGACCGGCCGCGGCGGCAGCTCGACCTCCTCGCCGGCGCGGACCCGCTTGTAGCTCCGCTCGCCGGCGACCTTAACGGCGCTCACCGCTGAGGGCACCTGGGCGATGTCGCCGGTCAGGGCGTCGATGCCGGCGCGCAGCGCATCGTCGGTGACCCCGCTCGGGTCGACCGTCGTCAGGACCTCGCCCTGCGCGTCGTCGGTCACCGTGGTCGCGCCGAGCCGGATGGTGGCGTCGTAGGCTTTCTCGGTCAGCGTGAGGTGGCCGAGCAGCCGGGTCGCGCGGTTGACGCCGACGACGAGCACCCCGGTCGCCATCGGGTCCAGGGTCCCGGCGTGCCCCACCCGCCGGGTGCCCGCCAGCCGGCGGATCCGGGCGACCACGTCGTGAGAGGTGATGCCGGCCGGCTTGTCGACGACGACGAGGCCGTTGACGGCGCCGCCGGCGGTGTCAGCGGACGGGATCGCGAACGTCCTCGTCGGGCTCGTCGGCACCGCCGACCTCGTCGGCTCCGTCGGCACCGTCAGGATCGTCAGGACCGCCAGGACCGCCAGGACCGCCAGGACCGCCAGGACCGCCAGGACCGCCAGGACCGCCAGGACCGCCAGGACCATCAGCGTCGTCAGCCTCGTCCCGGGGCGCCTTGTAGGGGTCCGCGTCGCCGGCGTAGGCCGCACCGGCGGCCGCCCGGTGCACCTCGGCGTCCGCGGCGGCGACCTGCGCGAGGAGGTCCTCGATGTGGCTGGCGTTCTCCGGCAGCGCGTCCTCGACGAAGGTCAGGGTCGGCGTGAGCCGCACCCCGGTCTGCCGGCCGACCTCGGAGCGCAGCACCCCCCGGGCGCTCTCCAGCGCCGCCGCGGTGTCGGCCTTCTGGGCGTCGTCGCCGTAGACGGTGTAGAACACCGTCGCCTGCTGGAGGTCGCCGGTCACCCGGGCGTCGGTGATGGTGATGAACCCCAGGCGCGGGTCCTTGATCCGCGTCTCGAGGGTCTCGGCCACGACCACCTTGATCCGGTCAGCCAGCTTGCGGGCTCGGGCCACGTCCACCACGGCTACTCGTCCTCCGTCTCGCTGCTCAGGCGCTCGTCGGTCTGGTCCATCTCGTCGGTCTCGATCTCGTCGCTGCGCAGGACCTGCCTCCGGGCGGAGAGCAGCTCCATCTCGGGGCGGTAGGCCACCAGGCGCTCGCACGCGTCGAGCACCTCGACGCAGTGCGCCGGCCGGGCCGCGACCACCGCCACCCCGACGAGGGCGCGGCGGTGCAGGTCGAGGTGACCTGCCTCCGCCGCGCTCACGTCGTACTTCCGGCGCAGCTCGGCGACCAGAGGGCGCACGAGCGAGCGCTTCTGCTTCAGGGACCGGACGTCACCGAGCAGCAGGTCGAAGGCGATGCTGCCGACGAACACCCGCCCGACTCCTTCCGTGCCAAGGGCGGTGGGACCCGCCCCTGGTGCGCCTTGCCTGCCCGTGGTCGGCCGGCTCCGCGGATGCGGAGCCGACCGGCCACCTCGGTGCGTCAGGCGCGGGCCTTCTCGCGCATCTCGAACGTCTCGATGACGTCGTCGACCTTGATGTCGTTGTACGACCCGAGGCCGATGCCGCACTCGTAGCCCTCGCGGACCTCGGTCGCGTCGTCCTTGAACCGCTTGAGCGACTCGACCGTGAGGTTGTCCGCCACGACGGCGCCGTCGCGGATGAGCCGTGCCTTGGAGTTGCGGCGGATCTCGCCGCTGCGCACCAGGCAGCCGGCGATGTTGCCGAACTTGCTGGACCGGAACACCTCGCGGACCTCGGCGGTGCCGAGCTGCGCCTCCTCGTACTCCGGCTTGAGCATGCCCTTGAGCGCGGCCTCGACCTCGTCGATCGCCTGGTAGATGACCGAGTAGTAGCGGACGTCGACGCCCTCGCGGTCGATCAGCTCACCGACCCGCTCGGCCGGGCGCACGTTGAAGCCGATGATGACGGCGTCGGACGCGACGGCCAGGTTGACGTCGTTCTGCGTGATCGCACCGACACCGCGGTCGATGACCCGCAGGGCGACCTCCTCGCCCACCTCGATGTTGAGCAGGGCGTCCTCGAGCGCCTCGACCGAGCCGGAGCCGTCACCCTTGAGGATCAGGTTCAGGGTGTCGACCTTGCTCTGCTCCAGCCAGTCCTCGAGCGAGACCCGCTTGCGGGCCTTGGCGAGGGCCGCGTTGCGCTCCATCGCTTGGCGCTTCTCGGCGATCTGGCGGGCGATGCGGTCCTCGTCGGCGACGAGGAACTTGTCGCCGGCGCCGGGCACCGACGTGAAGCCGAGCACCTGCACGGGTCGCGACGGCAGCGCCACGTCGAGGTGCTCACCGTGCTCGTCGAGCATGGCGCGCACCCGGCCGTAGGCGTCGCCGGCGACGATGGCGTCACCGACCGCGAGCGTGCCGCGCTGCACCAGGACCGTGGCGACCGGGCCGCGACCGCGGTCCAGGTGCGCCTCGATCGCGACACCACGGGCCTGCTCGTCGGCCACCGCGCGCAGGTCCAGCGCGGCGTCGGCCGTCAGCAGGATCGACTCGAGCAGCTGCTCGATGTTGGTGCCCTGCTTCGCGGAGACGTCGACGAAGATGGTCTCGCCGCCGTACTCCTCCGCCACCAGGTTGTACTCGGTGAGCTGCTGGCGGATCTTCGCCGGGTTGGCGCCGTCCACGTCCACCTTGTTCACGGCCACGACGATCGGTACGTCGGCAGCCTGGGCGTGGTTGAGCGCCTCGATGGTCTGCGGCATGACGCCGTCGTCGGCCGCGACCACGAGCACCGCGATGTCGGTCACCTTGGCACCGTGGGCACGCATGGCGGTGAACGCCTCGTGGCCCGGGGTGTCGATGAAGGTGATCGCGCGGTCCTCGCCCTCGTGGGTGGTGTGGATCTGGTAGGCACCGATCGACTGGGTGATGCCGCCGGCCTCGCCCGAGAGGACGTCGGTCTTGCGGATCGCGTCGAGCAGTCGGGTCTTTCCGTGGTCGACGTGACCCATGACGGTTACCACCGGCGGGCGCGAGACCAGCTGGTCCTCGTCCCAGTCCTCGCCCTCGAAGTCGATGTCGAAGGACTCGAGCAGCTCGCGGTCCTCGTCCTCGGGGCTGACGATCTGGACCTGGTAGCCGAGCTCGGCACCGAGCAGCTGGAAGGTGTCCTCGTCCAGCGACTGGGTCGCGGTCGCCATCTCACCGAGGTGGAACAGCACGGTCACCAGCGACGCCGGGTTGGCGTCGATCTTCTCGGCGAAGTCGGTCAGCGACGAGCCGCGGGCGAGGCGGACGACGGTCGAGCCGTCGCCGCGCGGGACCTGGACGCCGCCGATCGACGGCGCCGCCATGTTGTCGAACTCCTGACGGCGCTGCTTCTTCGACTTGCGCTGGCGGCCCCGCGGGCCACCGGGACGGCCGAAGGCACCGGCGGTGCCGCCACGACGGGCACCGCCGCCGCGACCGCTGAAGCCACCGGGACGACCGCCACCGGGACCGCCGCCGTAGCCGCCGCCACCACCGCCGCCGCCGCCGGGACGACCGGCACCGCCGGGCGCGCCGGGCCGGCCGCGGCCGGCGGGAGCGCCAGGACGGCCCCCGGGGCCACCGGTCCGGCCGACGCCGGGCGCCGGGCGGGCCGGCATCATGCCGGGGTTGGGGCGGGGGCCGGCGGGGCCGGCGGAACCGCCGGCCCGCGGCGCACCCGGACGCGGCGCGCCGGCGGTCCCGCCGGGACGCGGCATGCCGGTGGAGCCGCCGGTGGAGTACGGGTTGTTGCCCGGCCGCGGAGCGGCCGGACGGCCCATGCCGGTCGAGCCGCCGGAGCTGAACGGGTTGTTGCCCGGGCGGGGGCCGGCCGGGCGGGGGGCCGGCCGCGTGGGCGCGTCGGTCGCGCCACCGGTGCCGGAGTGGGCGGCGGCGGGACGCGGGGCGGGGGCGGGAGCAGGGCTCTCCGGGCTCGCCGGTGCCTCCGGAGCCACCGGGCTGATCGGGCGCGGTGCGGAGTCCGGGGCCGGGATCTCCTGCGCGGGCGGCGGCACGGGGGTCGCCGGCTCGCCGGGCGCGGGGGCAGGGGTGACCGGCGCCGCGGGGGCGGGCACTGCGGGGGCGGGCGCGGCCTTCTTGGCGGCGGCCTTCTTGGCGGGAGCCTTGCCGTTGGCCTTCCCGTCCGCGGCACCGTCGGCCTTGCCGTCGACGGTGGCGGGGGCGGCCGGCATGGCGTCCCTGAGCTTGCGGACGACGGGCGGCTCGACGGTCGACGACGCCGACCGGACGAACTCCCCCATCTCTGTGAGCTTGGCCATGACGACCTTGCTCTCGACACCGAGCTCCTTGGCGAGCTCGTAGACCCGGACCTTTGCCACAACTCTCCTGTCTCGGTCCGGGCCGGATCATGACCGGCGGCGGACCGTCGTTACTGCACGGGGGCACTCATGGGTGCGTGCTCATCGGGGGCTCATCAGCGTCTCGATTCGCTTCCGGACTGGACGGTCCCGCGGCCGCCGAACGGCCACGGCGCGCTGCACCCGCGCATGGCGCGCCAGGTCAGCTCGTGATTCCTGCTCATCCTAACGCCTGGCGTCAGGCTGGGCATCCCAGCGGGGCGACGGCGGCAACGCCGGCCCCGCACCGGTCAGACCACGAGCGCCTGCCCGGGGTCGGTGGCCGGGCGGTGCGGCACGTCGGCCGCCGCCTGCGCGAGCACGGCCACGGCGGGGGTAAGCACGTCCTCGGGCTGGGTGAAGGGCAGCCGCAGCCGGTCGTCGAACGCCGCGCCGGTGCCGAACCGCGGCCCCGGCGCCAGCAGCACGCCGCGCTCGGCCGCCGCACCGACCAGCGCGGTCGAGGACCGGCCGGGCAGCCGGCACCACAGCACCAGCCCGCCGGCCGGGCGCGGCACCTCCCAGTCGGCCAGGTGCTCGGCGAGCGCAGCCGCGAGGACGTCTCGGCGGTTGCGCAGCTCTGCGCGGCGTACGGCGACGATCTCCTGCTCCCGCTCCAGCAGGTGGCACGCCGCGAGCTGCTCGAGCACCGGCCCGGCGAGCTGGCCCTGCCCGAGGACCCGAGCGAGCCGCGGGACGAGCGCGGCGTCGGCCCGCAGCCAGCCGATGCGCAGCCCGCCCCAGACGCTCTTGCTCAGCGAGCCGGCGGTGACCACCTGCGCCGCGTCCGACCCCGGCGCGAGGTCGGCGGCGACCGCGGCGAACGGCGCCGGCGCGGCGTCACCCTCGGCCGCATCGAGCGCGAGGTCGGCCATCGTCTCGTCCACCAGCGCCACCGTCCCGGCCTGCCGCAGGCCGACCGCCAGCCGGCGCCGGTGCGGGTCGTCGAGCAGCATCCCGGTGGGGTTCTGGAAGTCGGGCATGACGTACGCCATGGCCGGTCTGGTCGCGGTCGCGGCCCTGGTCAGGGCCTGGACGGTCGCGCCCGGGTGGTCCGGGTCGACGGCGACCGGCACCGGCCGACGACCACCGGCCCGCACGGCGTCGAGCGCGTTGGGGTAGGTCGGGTGCTCGACCAGCACCCGGTCGCCCCGGCGCGTGAGGGTCTCCAGCGCGACCCCCACCGCGTGCAGGGCGCCGCTCGTGACCAGGACCTGCTCGGCGGTCGTGGGCAGCCCTCGACGCGTGTAGCGCTCGGCGACCAGCGCCCGCAGCTCGGGCAGCCCGCGGGGGTGGTAGCCGTGGCCGGGCAGCAGCCGGGGCAGGTGGTCGAGCGCCGCGGCGAACGCGGCGGGAACCTGCGGCGGCGCCGACGGCGCGGCGTGCGCCAGGTCGACGACACCGGGGGCGACCGGAGCCGGCAACCACGCGACCGGCGACTCGCGGTGGCTGGCCGGCAGCCGGGTCCAGGTGCCCGAGCCCTGCCGGGCGTCGGCCCAGCCCTGCTCGCGCAGCCGTCCGTAGGCCGCGGCCACCGTCGCGCGGCTCAGGTGCAGCGCGGCGGCCAGGTCGCGCTCGGCCGGCAGGCGGGCCCCGACCGGCAGCCGCCCGTCGCCGACGAGCAGCCGCAGCCGGGCGGCCAGGCCGGCATAGAGCGGCGGGCGCTCGCCCCGGAGGTCGCCGAGCAGGGTGCGCAGCCGGTCGGCCGGGATCGTCGTCACACCCGCCACTCTGCCTGGATTGGCCTGCTGACACCAGTCCAATCGTGACGCATCCTGGTCGCATGACCGACGCCGCCGCGGCCGCCGTCCTCACGGTGGCCACCTCCCGCCGCCCCGTCGTCGCCGGTGCCGGTGCCGGTGCGGTGGCGACCGGGCCGACGTCCTGGCAGCACACCCTGGTCATGGGCCGCCGGCTGGCGCAGCTCTACGCCGGGCTGGCGCTCTACGGCCTGTCGATGGCGCTACTTGTGCGGGCCGGGCTGGGCGTCATGCCGTGGGACGTCCTGCACCAGGGCATCAGCCGCACCGTCGGCGGCTCGCTCGGCGTGGTCTCGATCGTCGTGGGCGCCCTCGTGCTGCTGCTCTGGGTGCCGCTGCGCCAGCGGCCCGGCGTCGGGACGGTCAGCAACGTCCTGGTCATCGGGCTCGCGGTCGACGCCAGCCTGGCCGTGCTGCCGTCCGTCGACGCGATGGCCGCCCGGGTCGCGCTGGTCGCCCTCGGCGTCGTGCTCAACGCCGTGGCGACCGCCGCCTACATCGGCGTGCGGCTCGGCCCCGGCCCGCGGGACGGCCTGATGACCGGGCTGGTGCGACGTACCGGCTGGTCGGTCCGGCTGGTCCGCACCGGCATCGAGGTCGCCGTGGTCGCGGGCGGCTGGCTGCTCGGCGGCACCCTGGGGGTGGCGACCGTGCTCTACGCGCTGGCGATCGGTCCCCTGGTGCAGCTGCTCCTCCCCCGCTTCACGGTGCCCCCGCGCGGCTGACCGCCCGGCGCCGCTGACCGCCCGCCCACCCGGCCACCCGGGCCACCCGGCCACCCGGCCACCCGGCCACCCGGCCACCCGCTTGATCGTTTGCGACATGCGCCGGCATGACACGCCGAGGACTGCGCGTGTCGTCCGACGGCAGCGTCGCAAACGATCTGGTAACTCCCTCGACCCTCAGGCGTGGGGCAAGGGCGTCGGACGGCTGCTGCACGACACAGTGCTCGCCGGCATGACGTCCTACGCCGTGGCGACGGTCTGGGTGGCCGAGGGCAACCGGCGCGGCCGGGCGTTCTAGGAGCGTCAGGGCTGGCGGCCGGACACGGCGACCAAGCCCGAGGAGCTCGGCGGCGTCGAGGTCGTCGCGATGCGCTACCGACCGTCGCCGCCGTGAGGCACACACGCAGCGCTCGCGGGTCAGGACCGATCGAGGGCAGCTCGCACGGCGGTCGCGTCGAGCGGTCCGGGCACGCGCAGCGCCCGGGCGAACGCCCGCCGGCGCTCCGCGGCCTCCAGGCAGGCGAGGTCGCGGTGCAGGTGCGCCCCCCGGCCGGGCAGCACCCGGCGCTCGTCCACGACGAGGAGCCGGGAGCGCTCGACCACCCGGAGCAGGTCGGCGGCCGGTGCGCGGCCGCGGCAGCCGACGCAGGTGCGGACCGGCGGGCTCAGCCGTCGCCCCCGGCAGGGGCGCGAGCACCCGGGTCCGGCCGCTCGACGTCGGGCCGGATGTCGATCCGCCAGCCGGTGAGCCGCGCGGCCAGCCGTGCGTTCTGGCCCTCCTTGCCGATCGCCAGCGACAGCTGGTAGTCCGGCACGATGATCCGCGCCGACCGGGCCGCGAGGTCGACGATCTGCACCTCGTTGACCCGCGCCGGCTGGAGCGCCTGGGCCAGGAAGGTGGCCGGGTCCTCGGACCAGTCGACGATGTCGATCTTCTCGCCGTGCAGCTCGGCCATGACGGCACGCGCCCGGGCACCCATGGGTCCGATGCAGGACCCCTTGGCGTTGACACCGGGTCGCGTGGTGCGTACGGCGATCTTGGTGCGGTGACCCGCCTCGCGTGCGACCGCCGCGATCTCGACAGTCCCGTCGGCGATCTCCGGCACCTCGAGCGCGAACAGCTTGCGCACCAGGTTGGGATGGGTGCGCGACAGCGTGATCGACGGCCCGCGCATGCCCTTGCGCACCTGCACGACGTAGCAGCGCAGCCGCTCGCCGTGCTCGTAGGACTCCCCGGGCACCTGCTCCGGCGGCGGCAGCACAGCCTCGACCCGGCCGAGGTCGACGTAGACGTTGCGGGCGTCCTTGCCCTGCTGGATGACGCCGGACACGATGTCGCCCTCCTTGCCGGCGAACTCCCCGAACGTCTGCTCGTCCTCGGCGTCGCGCAGCCGCTGCAGGATCACCTGCTTGGCCGTGGTGGCCGCGATCCGCCCGAAGCCGGTCGGCGTGTCGTCCCACTCACGCAGGACGCTGCCCTCGTCGTCGGTCTCGGCGGCCCACACGGTGACGTGACCCGACTTGCGGTCCAGCTCGACCCGCGCGACCGGCTGGTGACCCTCGGTCCGCTGGTAGGCGACGAGCAGCGCCGACTCGATGGCCTCGACGAGCAGCGGGAAGGAGATCTCCTTCTCGCGCTCGAGCGCGCGCAGCGCGGTCATGTCGATGTCCATCGCTCAGCCCTCCTCCCGCCGGTTGAACTCCACCCGGACCCGACCCCGGTCGACCCGGTCCCACCCGAGCCGGGTGACGGTGCCGTCGGTCTCGACCGCGATGCCGTCGTCGTCCACCTCGGCCAGCCGGCCGTCGAGGCTGGTCGCCTCGGCGGTGGTCACGGTGACCAGGCGGCGCAGGTTGCGGCGCCAGTGCCGGCGCTCGGTGAGCGGCCGGTCGACGCCCGGTGAGGTCACCTCGAGGACGTACGGCGTCGCGCCCATCACGTCGCTCTCGTCGAGGACCCGGGAGACCGCGGTGCTCACCTCGGCCACCGCGTCGAGCTCGAGCCCGCCGTCCCGGTCGACGACGACGCGCAGCAGCCGGCGGCGGCCGGCCGGCGTCATGACGACGTCCTCCAGGTCCAGCCCGCACTCGGAGACGACGGGGCCGAGCAGCGCGAGGAGGGAGTCGCGGTCCGCGGGACGCGCCATCTCGACCTCCTGCTCTGCTGTTGTCACTCATGCTCCGGCGGCGCACGGGCCACCGGTTCGTGCTCGACGATAGCGGTCGGGCGGGCTCCCGGTCGCATGGGATCATCCCCGGGTGACGCGGTCCGGGGAGATGCTGCCCGGCCGCCGGCAGGTGGTCCGGACGGCAGTCGTGGCGGCCGCGGCGGTGACCACGACGACGGTGCTCGCCGGCTGCCTCCCCGGCGACGACGACCCGGAGCCGCCCGACCCCGAACTGCTGCTGCGGGCCCGGGTCGCCGGCGAGGCTCGCGCGCTGGCGGCGCGGTACGCCGCGACGGTCGAGCGCTTCCCGGCGGCGCGGACCGAGCTCGCGACCCTGGGTGCCGAGCACGAGGAGCATGCCCGGGCGCTGCTGCCGCGGCGCGCGGCCCGGGCGCTGGCCTCGGCAACATCCACCGCGACGGCCACCGCGACCGGCACCGCCTCGTCGGCGCCGTCGCCCTCCCCCACCTCGACGGTCCCCTCGACGCTGCGGGCCGCCCGCGCAGAGCTCGCCGAGGCCGAGCGGGTCGCGTCGAGGCGCCGGCTCCGCGAGCTCCGCGGGACGGGCCGCTCGCCCGAACTGGCCCGGCTGCTCGCGTCGGTCGGGGCCTGCGAGGCTGCGCACGCCGCCCTGCTCTCGGCCGACGCGTGACCTCGCCCGCACCTACCACGACGTCCGGCCCGGTCGTCGACGTGGTCGAGGTGCTGCAGGAGGCCCTCGCGGCCGAGCACGCCGTGGTCTACGGCTACGGCGTCGCGGGCGCCCGGCTGGCGGGCCGCGACCGCGACCGGGCGCTGCGCGCGTACGACCGGCACCGCGCGCAGCGCGACGAGCTGGTGCGGGTCGTGGCCGGTCGGGGCGGCGACCCGGTGGCACCGGCCGCGGCGTACGCCCTCCCGCACCCGGTCGAGGACGCCCGCGACGCGCTCGCGCTTGTCACGCTGCTCGAGGAGCGTCTCGCGGCGGTCTGGGCCGACGCGGTGCTCGAGCTCCGCGGCGACCTGCAGCAGCGAGCCGCCGAGGGGCTGCGGGGGGCGGCGGTCGCCGCCGCGCTGTGGCGACGCGGCAGCGTGCCGTTCCCCGGCCTCCCAGAGCGCGCGGGCTGACCGGCTGCCGGGGAGCTACGGGGCGAGGTCGCGGGCCACGGCGAGCAGGCCCGGCTGCTCGTCCGGCTGCGCCCACGAGGCCTCGACCACCCAGCGGGCGAAGAACCAGAGCCGGAGCCGACCCAGGTCGACGTCGCACAGCCCGGCCGTCCGCCGCGCCATCGCGTCGGGGTCGGCCTCCACCCGGCCGAGGCAGTTGAACAGGTGCTGCAGCGGGTCGTAGCAGCGGTCGCCGACGTAGGGCTTGGGATCGATCACCAGCCACGGCCGCCTCTGCGCGGACAGCACGTTGCCGCCGTGCAGGTCGGTGAGCAGCAGCACGTCCTCGTCGGGCCGGGGGTCACGCGGCAGGCTGCGGAACAGCTCGACGCCCGCCCGGAACAGGCCGGGGTCGAGATCGGAGGGAGGAGTCTCCTCCGCCTCGTCGGCCCACAGGTCGCACATCTCGGCGAGCGGGCGGAACGGGTGTTCGGCCGGCGGCGGGACCCACATCTCGCGGAGCAGCCCGGCGACCACCGCGTCCTGCTCGGTCTCCGGCAGCGACCGGCCCAGCTCGACGCCGGGGCGCGCCCGCTCGAGCAGCAGCGCCGTCGTGTCCCCGTCCACGTGGTCGTCGTGCAGCCGGACGGCGCCGCGGCCGTCCCAGAGCCGGAGCGCCGCCGCCTCGTGGGTGCCCTCGTCGTGCGTCCAGCCCGTCTTGAGCACCAGGTCGCGGCCCGCGGCGTCGACGGCCGGGGCGGTCCACGACCCCTGACCGCCCGGCTGGAACGGCCGCCCGAGGGTCAGCCCCCACCGGTCGGCCAGCGCCGGCACGATGCTCGGCAGCCGGGCCACCCAGTCGCGGCGCCGGTCGTGCCGGTCCAGCGCCGAAGCGCGGGCGAGCTCGGCAGGCAGCTCGAACCCGCCGCCGGCGGTTGTCTCGCCGGTCACGACACCGCGTCCCGCACCACGTCGACCCCGAGCCGCACCACGAGGCCGCCGACCACCACCAGGAAGACCACCCGGACGAAGCGGCCGCCGCGCCGGATCGCCGTGTGCGCGCCGAGCCAGCCGCCGGCGATGTTGGCCGCGCCCATCAGCAGGCCGAGCCGCCACAGCGGCGCTCCCTGCGGGATGAAGACCAGCAAGGCCCCGAGGTTGGTGGCCAGGTTGACGATGCGTGCCTTGGCCGACGCCTGCAGGAAGGCGTAGCCGAGCAGGGAGACGAAGAGGAAGACCAGGAAGGCGCCGGTGCCCGGCCCGAAGATGCCGTCGTAGAAGCCGATGCCCAGGCCGCCGGCCGCGGCGGCGAGGTGGTGCTTCCGCCCGTCCCAGCGCAGCCGCTGCTCGTCGCCGACCGTCGGGTGCGTGAGGACGTACGACCCGACCGCGACGAGCAGCACCAGCACGAGGGGGCGGAACAGCTCCTCCGGCATCAGCGACGCGCACGCCGCACCGGCGGCCGCCCCGACGAACGCGACGCCGGCCATCGGCAGCGCGGTCCTCAGGTCCGGGTGCACCCGCCGGTAGTAGGTGCCCGCCGCGACCGAGGTGCCGCAGACGCCTGACAGCTTGTTGGTCGCGAGGACCTGGGCCGGCGACGCCCCGGGGAGCAGCAGGAGCAGGGCCGGCAGCTGCACCAGCCCGCCGCCGCCCGAGACAGCGTCGAACCAGCCGGCCGCGGCGGCGGCCGCCACCAGCAGGAGGACGACGTGGAGGTCGGGCACGGGCGGTCGGCCGCCCGCTCAGGCGTTCCAGCGGTCGACGACGGCGAGCACGTCGCCGAGCCGGTCGACGACGGCGTCCGGCTCTCCCTCGACGTGCCCCTTCTGCGAGTCCGGGATGGCGCTGTGCGGGACGAGGACCGCGCGCAGCCCGGCCTCCTTCGCCCCGTGGATGTCGTCGAAGGGCCGGTCGCCGACGAACACCGCACGGGCCGGGTCGTCGACGCCCACGGCGTCGAGCGCGGCACGGAAGGCGTGCGGGTGCGGCTTGGTCCACGGGATCTCGCTGGAGTAGACAGCGCCGTCGACCAGGTCGAGCACGCCGTCGCGGCGGAACACCGCCTCGTGGTGCTCGCGGGTCCAGAGCGTGTTGGACAGGACGCCCACCTTGATGCCTCGGTCCCGCAGCCCGGCGAGGAGCGGGGGCACGTCGGGGTCGGTGTGCGTGTGCGGCTCCCACCAGCGGTGGTAGGCGGCCAGCCCGTCACGGTGCCGGTCGCTGTCGACGTCGACCCCCACGCCGCGGAAGATCTGGTCGAGGGTCGCCGAACGCTGGTGCTCGCGGCCGGCCCGCCAGGCGGCGTCCTCGGCGGAGAGGATCCGGGCCGACAGCTCGTCGGCGTGGGCGGGGTCGTAGACCTCGGCGTAGTGCAGCCACTGCTCGCGCAGGTCGATCGTGTGCCAGGGCGTCAGGGTGCCGCCCCAGTCGAAGACGACCGCGTCGACCGTGCGGTGACCGCTGGTGCCCCCGCTCACGACCGGGCAGCGGCGAGCACGTGGGTGACCGCGTCGCCGACCGGGACGTCGCTGCGCGCGCCGGAGCGCCGGTCCCGCACCTCGACGACGCCGTCGGCCAGCCCCTTGCCGACCACGACGATCGTCGGCATCCCGAGCAGCTCCGCGTCCTTGAACTTCACGCCTGCCGAGACCGAGCGCCGGTCGTCGTAGAGGACCTCGAGCCCCTGGGCGACGAGGTCGTCGGCGAGGCGCTGGGTCGCGTCGAAGATCGCGTCGTCCTTGCCGGCGGCGACCAGATGCACGTCGCACGGCGCGACCTCGCGGGGCCAGCACAGCCCGAGGTCGTCGAGCGTCGCCTCGGCGATGGCCGCGACCGCGCGCGACGGGCCGATGCCGTAGGAGCCCATCGTCACGACGACCTGCTTGCCGTTCTCGTCGAGCACCTTGAGGTCGAGCGCCTCGGCGTACTTGCGGCCGAGCTGGAAGATGTGGCCCATCTCGATGCCCCGGGCCGGCACCAGGGTGCCGCCGTCGTCGTTGGGGCAGGGGTCGCCCTCGCGGACGTCGGCCACCTCGATCACGCCGTCACCGGAGAAGTCGCGGCCGGCGACCAGGTCGAAGACGTGGCGGCCCGGCTCGTCGGCACCGGTGATCCACCGGGTGCCCTCGACGACCCGCGGGTCGAGCAGGTAGCGCACGCCGGCCGGCTTGTCGGCGCCGAGCGCGGCAGGCCCGATGTAGCCCCGGACCAGGCCGGGGTTCTGCGCGAAGTCCTCGTCGACGAAGGGCTCGACGACGGCCGGCAGGCTGACCGCCTCGAGCCGCTTGGCGTCCACCTCGCGGTCGCCGGGCAGCCCGATGGCGAGCAGCCCGGTCTTCCCGTCGGGCTGGCGCAGCTTGACCAGGACGTTCTTCAGGGTGTCGGCGCCGGTCCACTCCCGGTCGTCGCGGCGCAGATCCTCGCGCGCGTTGGCGAGCGCCACCAGGGTGTCGATCGTCGGGGTGTCGGGCGTGTCCTCGACGTGGGCTTCGGGGACGTCGTCGTACGGCCGGGCCGGCGGCACGAGGGTGCGCAGCGCCTCCACGTTGGCCGCGTAGTCGCACGTCGTGCACCGCACGTAGGTGTCCTCGCCGACAGCGGCCGGGGTGAGGAACTCCTCGCTCTTGGAGCCGCCCATCGCCCCCGACATCGCCGAGACGATGACGTAGTCCAGGCCGAGCCGGTCGAAGATGCGGACGTAGGCCTCGCGGTGCGCGAGGTAGGACCGGTCGAGACCCGCGTCGTCGACGTCGAAGGAGTAGGAGTCCTTCATGACGAACTCGCGGCCACGCAGCAGGCCGGCGCGGGGCCGGGCCTCGTCACGGAACTTGGTCTGGATCTGGTAGATCCACAGCGGCAGGTCCTTGTACGACGAGTACAGGTCCTTCACCAGCAGGGTGAAGAACTCCTCGTGCGTCGGGCCGAGCATGAAGTCAGCGCCCTTGCGGTCCTTGAGCCGGAAGACGTCGTCGCCGTACTCCGTCCAGCGGTTGCTCCGGTCGTAGGGCTCCTTGGGCAGCAGGGCCGGGAAGTGCACCTCCTGTGCCCCCATGGCGTCCATCTCCTCGCGGATGACGCCCTCGATGTTGCGCAGCACCCGCCAGCCCAGTGGCAGCCAGGTGTAGCCGCCCGGCGCGGCCCGGCGGATGTAGCCGGCCCGGACGAGCAGCCGGTGCGACGGCACCTCAGCGTCGGCCGGGTCCTCTCGCAGGGTGCGGAGGAACAGGGTCGACATCCGAAGCAGCATGTCGGCGAGGATAACGAGCGGTCCTCAACAGTTCCGACCGGTTTCCGCGGAGCCGACCGGCCGGCCGGTCTCAGTGCCCGGTGTCGTCCAACCTCCGCGCCAAGATCTCGCGCAGCGTCGGCAGGGTCAGGCGGTCCTTCTCCCGGTCAGCAGCCTGCTTGCTGCGGACGACGTCCGCCAGGCTGGCCACAGTCACCTCGACGCCCTCCACCACGATCGCTACCGCGTCCCTGACCAGGTCATCGAAACCCTTCGTGCCGGTCGGCACGAAGGAGATGTCGAGGTCGCCGTACCTGGTCGTGAGGTTCCACACACCGACGTCCGCGATCGACTGCGCGTCATGGGCGAAGGGCAGACCTCCATCGACCCCGCTCGCGCGGACACTGGCCGCCATGTCGATCAGGGCACCTGACAACCGCGCGAGGTTTTCGGGGTCGCGACTCGGCGTGATGTCGACGTCCTGCGTCAGGTGGGGCGAGCCGTGGAAGGTCGCTGCCAACCCGCCGATGAGGACGAACTCGACACGGTGGTCGGTCAGAGTCGCGAGGATCTGGCGCGGCCGGAAGGTCGGCGCGGGGGGGACGCTCGGCTCCTCGGGCTCGCGGTCCGATCCAGTCATGCGGTGCGGGTTCGCCGGGCCGCTGCGCGGCCCGCTTCGACGAGGCGGACTGTGTCTTCCAGCTGCTCCAGCCGAAGTGCCGGGTCCAGCAGGCGGTTGCGCACGGCCTGCTCCACCGCCGAGTCGTCGCGCTCGACGAGCATGACGTCGAGGTCGAAGCCGCAGGCGCGCACCAGGTGCAGCACCGACTCGAAGCTCGGTGCGGTCCGTCCGCTCTCCAGGCGGGCGATCGAGGACTGCGTGGTGCCGACTCTCTCGGCGAGCTCACGTTGGGTCAGCCCGGCCCGACGCCGGGCCTCCCGGACCAGATCGTTGCCGAGCAGGTGCCTCTGCGCCGCGAGGGCCATGCGGCCCATGGTATCGCTGGCATAGCAGAAACGCTATGTCGACCGCTCAGCGGAAGGACGCCGACTGGATCCCGTAGAGCTCGGCGTAGGTGCCGCCGCGCGCCATCAGCTCGGCATGGCTGCCGACCTCGGTGACCTTGGCGCCGTCGAGGACGACGATCAGGTCGGCCATCCGCACCGTGGAGAATCGGTGCGACACGAGCACCGTGATCCGCCCCCGCGCCGAGGCCTCGGCCGGGCTGCGGGCGGCGGTCGCGAACCGCTCGAACAGCGCGTGCTCGGTCTCGGCGTCGAGGGCGGCCGTCGGCTCGTCGAGCACCAGCAGCAGCGGCTCGTCGCGCATGAATCCGCGGGCCAGCGCGAGCTTCTGCCACTGGCCATAGGAGACCTCCACCCCCTCGTCCCACGCCGGGCCGAGCTGCGTGCCGAGGCCACGGGGCAGCTTGTCGACGACGTCGCGCGCACCGGCCCGGTCGACGGCGGTGTCGACCGCGGCGCGGTCGCCGATCCGGGCGAGCTCGCCGAGCCCGACCGACTCCTGCGCGGGCAGCTCGAAGCGCACGAAGTCCTGGAACGCGCCCGCGAGTCGCTCGCGCCAGACCGGCACCGAGAAGGACGCCAGGTCGGCGCCGTCCACCTCGATCCGGCCCGAGTCCGGGTCATAGAGCCGGGCCAGGAGCTTGACCAGCGTGGTCTTGCCGGCGCCGTTCTCGCCGACCACGGCGACCACCGACCCGGCCGGCAGGTCCAGCGACACGTCGTCGAGGACCACCCGGTCGGTGCCGGGGTAGGCGAAGGTCACGTGGTCCAGCCGGATGCCGCTGCGCAGCCGCTCCGGCGGTACGCCGTCCGACCGGGCGTCGACCGCGGCCGCGTAGTCCTCCAGCCACATCAGCCGGCGCGAGATGTCCAGCCAGAAGCTGCGCAGGAAGCCGAGCTCGCCGACGGCCGCGCCGACGAACTGGGAGAGCTGGCTGCCGGCGACCAGCACCAGGACCACCGCGCCCGGCGACGCATCCAGGACGGTGGTGGCCAGGACGACCGCCCCGACGTAGGCCAGCCCGAAGACGGCCCACCCGGCGCTGTTCCAGGCCGCGGTCCCCCAGGTGGCCCGGATCATCGGCCGTGACAGCCGCTCGAACTCCTCGCGCCGCAGCCGCACCAGCTCCGTCCCGTTGCCCGTGACCCGCAGCTCCTTGCCGGGGGGCGCGGTCGTGCCGAGCTCGAAGAGGTGGCGCGCCCGTCGCTGGTGCGGCGCGACCCGCTCGAAGACGGCGCGCTCGACGCCCGGGCGCCAGGTCGCCGTGAGCACGACCGGCAGCGCGAACACCGCCAGCAGGCCCAGCACCGGGCTGACCTGGGACATCAGCAGCACCTCGACGACCACCAGGCGCAGCACCCAGCCCAGCGTCGAGAAGAGCGAGGAGAACAGGTGGTCGAGGCCGAAGGTGTTGCGCCGCAGCACCTCGAGCCGGTCCAGGTGCTCGCGGCGCTCCTGGTGCGCGACGGTGGCGACCGTCGCGTGCAGTCGCGCGACGTGGGCCTCCATGGCGATCGAGAGCCGGTCGCGGAACCGCCGGCTGAGGCGGTCGAACACGACCTGCAGCCACCAGAGCAGGGTCGCGGAGACCGCCAGCCCGATGCCGGCGACCGTCACGGCGGTGCGGGACGAGTCGTTGACGCCGTCGACGAGCAGGGCGAGCCAGAGGCCGATCAACGCCGCCGGCAGCGCGAGCGCGAGGGTCATGACGACGGACACGACGAGCAGCCGGGGCTCGACGCGGTAGGCCAGCTTCACCATCCGCCACAAAGACTGTCCCGCGGGGGGCAGGTCGTCGTCAGTCGAGCGTGTCATGGACGACCTCCTCCCCTCGCTCGTCGACCTCGGTGAAGCGGGCGGCCTGCAGCTCGAACATCGTGCGGTAGCGGCCGCCCAGCGCCATCAGCTCGTCGTGGCTGCCGAGCTCGGCGACCCGGCCGTGCTCGAGCACGCAGATCCGGTCGGCCTTGCGGACCGTGGAGAACCGGTGGGAGACGAGGATGGTCGTGCAGCCGCGGGTCTCGCCAAGGATCCGCTCGAAGATCTCCGACTCGCCGCGCACGTCGAGGGCTGCCGTCGGCTCGTCGAGCAGCACGATGCGCGCGCCCTGCCGGACGGCGGTGAGCGCCCGGGCCAGGGCGACCCGCTGCCACTGACCTCCGGACAGGTCCGTCCCGTCGTCGTAGCCGCGGGCCAGGACGGTGCCCAGCCCGGCCGACCGCTCGGCCAGGTGGGCGGCCCCGGCCGACGCCAGCGCCTCGAGGACGACCTCGTCGCCGGCGCCGCGCGGCGCGACGTTGTCGCGCAGGGGGAGCTCGTACCGGATGAAGTCCTGGAACACCGCGGTGACGGTCGCCCGGTGCTCGGCGAGGTCCAGCTCGCGGACGTCCACCCCGTCGACCTCGAGCGAGCCCGCGAGCGGGTCGTAGAGCCGGCAGACCAGCTTGGCCAGCGTCGTCTTGCCGGCTCCGTTGACGCCCACGACGGCCATGGACGTCCCCGCCGGGACGGTGAGGTCGACGTGGTCGAGCACCAGCGGCCCGTCGCCGTAGCCGAAGGTGACGTCCCGCAGCCGCAGCTCGGGGGCGTCGGACGAGGGGCGCCGCTCCGAGCCCGACTGCCGGGGCTCCGAGCCCGACTGCCGGGGTTCCGAGCCCGGCACCAGCGCACCGACCCGGGCCATCTCCGCGGGCAGCCGCAGCGTCATCGCCGCCGGGGCGGCCGACATGTCGAGCGCCCAGCTCAGCCCGCCGAAGGCCACCGCGCTGACGCCGACGGCCGCCTGGAGGTAGGTCGTCGCGGCGCCGAGGCCGATCGTGCCGTCGAACGCGCCACGGGCCAGCGCCCAGAAGACCAGCGTGTTGCCGGCCAGCACGATCAGCAGGGCACCGGCCAGTGGTCGCTCCCGCAGCCGCGTGGCGGCGTACTGCAGGTCGAAGAGCCGCTGCCGCCGGGCGCTGAAGCGGTCGACCACCCAGTCGCCGAGCCCGAACAGCCGCAGCTCCTTGGCGGCCGGCGGCTCCACGGCGAGGTCGTAGGCGTAGGCCGCGTGCCGTTGCGCGTCGCGCACCTCCGGGGTGTTGCGGTCCTTCCACACCCCGCTCTCGCGCAGCATCCAGTGCGTCGCGCCCCACCCGGCCACCAGCACGAGCGGCGCCCACCACTCGAAGGCGAACAGGACGCAGGCTGCGGCGAGGCCGCCGACCATCTGGACGAGACCGCTGGCGATGAAGTCCATCGCGATGAACAGCGGAGGACCCGAGATGCCGAGGTCGAAGTCGCGGGCCATCGTCAGGTCGTTGATCAGCTCGGGTGTCTCGAGATGCCCCATCCCCTGAGGCTCGGTGGTGGT